>ERZ795044.3763-NODE-3763-length-12660-cov-4.637366_pt1 | contig 12660 bp, 7 predicted proteins | sample MGYA00375128_ERZ795044 | MGnify/ENA primary metagenome ERZ795044 (study PRJEB30173, sample SAMN05720213) | anaerobic digester metagenome | isolation source: active sludge of municipal wastewater-treating anaerobic digesters | place: USA | collected 2014-12-22 ... | reverse complement strand
GTTCCCTCAGCGGCCCCAGTTCAGGAAGCCCGTGATGATCAGCGCATTGGCGAAGTCGATGAAGAAAGCGCCGACGAGCGGGATCACCAGGAATGCCGTGGGAGCGGGGCCGAAGCGGCCCACCAGCGCGCGCATGTTCGCGACCGCGTTCGCGGTCGTGCCCATGGCGAAGCCGATGAACCCGCCGGCCATCACGGCCGAGTCGTAGGTGCTGCCCATCAGGCGGTAACTCACCAGCACGGCCAGCGCGACGATCGTGAGGACCTGGGCCAGCAGAATCGCAATGAGCGGGAGAGCCTGGCCGGCGAGTTGCCAGAGCTTCAGGTCCATCAGCGCGACGACCAGGAAGATGTTCAGCGCGATGCCGCCGATGAACTCCATGGACCGTTCCTCGATGCCGAACCAGCCGGTGAAATCGTCGAGGTTGCGGATCGCGCTCGCGACGATCATGGCACCGATGTACGCGGGAAGCGTGATGCCGGCGCCCTGGATGTAGTGGCTCACGACGCTGCCGAGCCCCATTGCCACGGCGAGGATCGCGAGGTTGCGCATCAGTGAGCTGTCCTCGCGGTCGACATCCACCACCACGGTACGGGTAGCCAGCGGTTGCGCCGCGACGCTGACGAGCGTCGGATCTTCCGGGAATCGGAGTTCGGCCTCCAGCTCCCCCTCCGGGGCCGGTCCCGGTCGCAGCCCGTGGCGCTTGATCAGCCAGGTGCCGACCGGGCCGCCGACCAGTCCGCCGCAGACGATGCCGAAGACGGCGGCGCTGACGGCGATCACCTCGGCGCCCTCGACACCGGCCGCCGCGAACTGCGGCGCGAAGGCGAGGCCGGTTGCCGGGCCGCCGACCAGCGTGACCGAACCCGCCAGCACACCCATGAGCGGCGCCTCGCCGAGCGCGGTCGCAACCGCCATGCCCACGAAGTTCTGCGCCAAGCACACCGCGATCGAGAACAGCAGGAACACCAGCACCGGGATGCCGCCCACGCGAAGCAGCGGCACGCTTGCACCCATGCCGATGGACGTGAAGAAGGCGACGTTGAGCAGCGGCTGGCCGATCGTTTCGAGCCGGATGTCGAGCACCCGGCCGTGCAGCAGGAACACCAGGGCGGCAAACAGCAGGCCACCGACCACGGCGGAGGGAATGTTCAGCCGGTCCAGCACCGGCACGCGTTGGCGCAGCAGCACGCCGGCGTAGAAGACGACGGTGGCGAGCGTCAGGGTCTGCAGCAGGTCGAGGTGCAGCAGCGGCACGGGAACATCTGGCATCGGACACGTCCTGGAGTGACTTGCGATCGCGATCGGTCGGTTGGCGCCACCTTAGCACGGTGCGCGCGATGCGCAGGCGATCTGCGAGGTGATGCATCGACCGTTCCGGCGGTCCGCCGCAGGGCGATCGGGCGGGCTGGCTCCGGACCATGGGGCGCTCTATGCTTCCCGCATCCTTCGCGACCATGCCGGGGCGCCCCCTCGGTGCGATCGAATCTCCGGGAAGCAACTCATGGCACAGCCCTATCACTACGATGACGACGATTGCTTCGTCATCGAGCAGTACAACGAGCGAGTGCCTTTCGCAGGGTTTCTGCCGGGAGTCGCCGGAGCGCGCGGGCGCCCCGCGTGGCTCTTCTACGTCAATCGCGGGCAGGCGGTGGCCAGCCTGGGCGTGCGCAACAAGGATGGTGCGTTCCTGGAGTTCCATCCGGCCGACAAGGCCTGGCAACTCACACCGGCTCGCGGTTTCCGCACCTTCGTGAAGATCTGCGGCAGCAACGACGGCACGGTCTGGGAGCCGTTCCAATGTGGATCCGCAGCAGGGGTGCGGCAGCGCATGTACGTCGCTGCGCACGAGGTCGGCGTGGAGGAGATCGATCCGCGCGTGCAACTCGGCATACGCGCCGACACTTTTACGCTGCCCGAGGCCGCCGTGGCGGGCGTGGTGCGACGCGTCGAGATCGTGAACAACGCGGCCGCGGCGAGGACGCTGCAGATCGTCGACGGCCTGCCCCAGGTATTGCCCTGGGGCCTCAATCAATGGGCCGTGAAATTCATGAGCCGCACCTCCGAGGCGTTCATGGGCGTGGAGGGTGTGGACGAGCGGCTGCCTTTCTACCGTCTGAAGGTGTGGCCCAGCGACAGCCCGCGGGTGGAACGGGTGATCGCGGGAAATTTCTTCGCGGGATTCCTCGACGGCGAGCGCAATGCGGTGCTGGTGGATCCGCAGCGCCTGTTCGGCAGTGCGGGGGAACTTTCCCGGCCGGCGATCTTCAGCGCTGGAGCGGGCCTGGATCTCGACGGCCAGGTGGTGGCCAACCAGACGCCGGCGGCGTTCCAGGTGCTCGAACTGGTGCTGCAACCGGGCGAACGGCGGGTGTTCCATGGCGTGTACGGCCACGCCGCGACGCACGAAACGCTGCTGCGCTTCGTGGCGCAAGCCGGGACGCGGGGCTATTTCGAAACCGCTCGTGACCTCAATCGCCGCCTCATCGCCGGGATCACGCGGCGCGTCTTCACCGTGACCGCGCGGCCGCGTTTCGACGCTCATGTGCGCCAGTGCTATCTCGACAACGGCCTGCGCGGCGGTTTTCCCACCGAGGTGCCCGGTGGTGCGCAGCTTTACCTGTTCGGACGCAAGCACGGCGACCTGGAGCGCGACTACAACGACTTCCTGCTGCAGGACACGCCGTATTCCGAGGGCAACGGTGACTTCCGCGACGTGTTGCAGAACCGCCGCATGGACCTGTTCTTCGCGCCCGGGCTGGAGGCGAAGAACATCCGCTATTTCTTCAACCTGGTGCAGCCCGACGGCTACAACCCCTGTTCGCTGCGCAACACGCGTTTCGTGGTGCACGATGCGCAAGCGTTCGCGCACGCGTTCGCCCGCTCTCCCGCGCTCGAACCCGTGTTGGCGCGCGAGTTCAAGTACGCCGAGATGTGGGAAGCCATCGCGGCGGCGGACGATCCGGAGGTGCTCGCGGGCGATATTCTCGCGCACGCGCAGGAGGTGGAAGATGCCGAATTCGACCGCGGTTACTGGTCGGACCACTGGAGCTATCTCGTCGACTTGCTGATCCAGTACGCGGCCGTATTCCCCGACCGCCTGGACGAATTGTTCGCGGAGCGCAGCTACAGCTTCTTCGATCCGACGCACTACGTGGCGCCGCGCAGCCGCAAGTACGTCGTGACGCCCGCGGGGGTGCGCCAGTACGGCGCGGTGCTCTGGTCCGAGGAGAAGAAAGCGCTGATCGACGCGCGCTCCGCAGACCGCTACAAGGTGCGCGCTCGATGCGGGCGCGGCGAAATCGTGCTGACGACACTGCTCGGGAAGATCCTCACACTGGTGGCCAACAAGCTCGCGACGCTCGACCCCTTCGGCGTGGGCATCGAGATGGAGGCGGACCGCCCGGGGTGGTGTGATGCGTTGAACGGTCTGCCGGGAATCTTCGGCTCTTCCGTCAACGAGACCATCGAGCTGAAGCGGCTCGCCGGGTTCACGTTGCGCGCCATGCCGGCGGGCGAGGGCGACTGCCCCCTGCCCGGGGAGCTGGCGGCTTTCGTGGCTGGCCTGCGCGAGCTGTTGCATCGCCGCGAGCTCGCGCCCCTCGAATTCTGGCGCGAGGCGGGAGCGTTGAAGGAAAGCTACCGTGCCGCGGTGTTCATGGGCTTCTCCGGTGTCGAGGCGGCGCTGTCGTTCGCCGCCGTCAGGCGTTTCCTCCAGGACGTCTCGGCCTTTCTAGATGTCGCGATCGGGCGTGCCCGTACGCCGCAGGGCATCGTCACGTATTTCGCTCACGAGGTCGACGGGTACCAGCAAAGTGGGGACGGCGTGGAAGTCACGAGCTTCCGCCAACGGCCGCTGCCGCTGTTTCTCGAAGGATTCGTGCACGCCATGCGTGTCGCGACGGCACCGCAGGCGCGGGAACTCTACGCGCAGGTGCGCGCCTCGGCGCTCTACGACCGTAAGCTGGGGATGTACCGCCTCAATGCGCCGCTGGGCCACGAGGCGCTGGAGCTCGGAAGGATCGCGGCGTTCAATTACGGCTGGCTGGAGAACGGATCCATATTCCTGCACATGCACTACAAGTGGGTGCTGGAAATGGTGCGCGTCGGCCTGCTCGCGGAATTCTACGCGGAGATCGACAAGCTGTTGGTGGGGTTGCGCGATCCCGCGGAGTACGGACGCAATCCCGCGGAGAATTCGAGCTTCCTGGTCAGCAGCGGCTTCGCCGTCGACCCGCGCCAGCACGGGCGCGGCTGTGTCGCGCGCCTGTCGGGCGCCACCGTGGAACTGCTGCACCTGTGGGTGCAGCTGTTTCTCGGCAGCTCGCCTTTCGTGGTGGAGGACGGTGAATTGCGGTTCCGGCCCGAACCGACGCTCTCCGGGAGCTTTTTCACCATGCAGGCGCGGTGCGCGAAGCCCTTCGACACCGAGGAGTCGATTGCCTCCGGCAGCGCGGTTTGCACCCTGTGGGGATCGACCCTGCTCGTGTATCTCAATCCGGCGCGTCGCGACACCTTCGGGCCCGACGGCGTCCGGCCCGTCGGTTATCTGCTCCATGCACGCGACGGCAGCACGCGCGCGGTTGCAGACCGACAACTCGGGGCAGCGGATGCCGAGGCGCTGCGCGTGGGCCGCTTGCGGAGGATCGACGTGATGCTCGGGGACGAACCTCATCACCTGCAACAGTGGGTGACGACGGCTGACCGCAGCGCGTTGTTCCAGCGCCAGCTGCACCAGCCCGTGTTCAGCGACCTGGCTTCCCCGGAGTTGCCGGTCGTGGCGGTGGACCCCGAACGGCGCTTCCAGCGTATCGACGGATTCGGTTTCTCGCTGACCGGGGGCAGTGCGCTGCTGATCAGCCGTTTGCCGGCGGCCGAGCGAGCGGCGCTATTGCGCGAATTGTTCCTGCCCGAGGGAGACGGTATCGGCCTGAGCTTCCTGCGCCTCAGCATCGGGGCTTCGGACCTGAGCGAGCGGAGTTTTTCCTGCGATGACCGGCCGGCGGGCGAGGAGGATTTCGCGCTCGCGCATTTCGACATCGGCGCGGGCGATCGCGAAGTCATCCCGCTGCTGCGGGAAATCCTCGCCATCGCGCCGGCGCTGCGGATCATCGCCACGCCGTGGTCCGCACCGCCGTGGATGAAGAGCAATGGCGGCTTCGTCGGCGGTAGCCTGAGGCGCGACTGTTTTCCCGTTTATGCGGCCTACTTCGTCAGGTACATCCTCGCCATGCGGGGGAACGGCATAACGGTGCATGCCGTCACGCCGCAGAACGAACCGCTCAATCGCAAGAACGAGCCCAGCATGGTGATGGGGGCGGGCGAGCAGGCGCAATTCGTGCGCGATCACCTGGGGCCAGCATTGGCGCGTGCCGGCCTGGACCACGTGGAAGTCTACTGCTGGGATCACAACTGCGATCTGCCGGAGTACCCGCTGGAAGTGTTCGCGGACCGCGAGGCGCGCCGCTACCTGAGCGGTTCGGCCTGGCATCTGTACGCAGGAGACATTGCCGTGCTCTCCACGGTGCGCGAGGCGCATCCGGACATGAAGCTGTATTTCACGGAACAGTGGGTCGGGTCGGACGGTCAGTTCGGGCCAGACCTGTTGTGGCATGCCGGGAACGTGCTGATCGGTTCGTTGTGCAACTGGAGCGCCGCGGTCTTCGAATGGAACCTGGCCTCCGACCCCTGGTGCGGTCCGCATACGCCCGCAGGCGAGGCGCGCTGCGTGGGCGCGCTCACCATCGGTGAGGGGATCAGCCGCAACGTGGCGTATTACGTGATCGCACACGCCGCGAAGTTCGTTCGCCCGGGATCGGTGCGGATCTTCTCCGGGGCCGATGCGCCGCTGCACAGCGTGGCTTTTCTCACGCCGGAAGGGCAAATCGTCCTGCTGGTCTTGAACGAGTCGGACCAGCCCTGTTCGTTCAGCATCGCATTCCGGGACAAGCATGCCGATGTGACGCTGCCGGCGGCATCGTTGGCCAGTTGCGTGTGGCGCGCGGCCTGGTAGCTGCTGTACGCCGTTCATCACGCCAACCCGGCCAGCGCCTCCAGGTGTGGCAGGGATGTGCCGCATCAGCCGCCGAGGATCGGGGCTCCGGCTGCTGCGCCAGAAGCTGGCGGGACTGCCGCCGGTGCGTCGCGTGGTTCCAGCAGCCCGAGGTCGGCGCGAAACTCCGCCAGCAGTTGCGCGAGCGGGCCAGCGCCGGTGAGTCGCGCCGAGGCGGTATCGCACCACGGCAGCAGGAAGCGTGCGCGCATTTCGCGCACCAGCACCGGCTCCTCGGCCTCGATCGCGCAGGCCAGCAGTTCGCAGGCGACGCCGAGCTGGTCCGGCGGCAGATGATGTTCCGACCAGCCGAGCCCGAGGTGCTCCATGACGCGCAGCAGCGCTTCGCGAGTGGCTGCGCCGTCGCAGCCGATGCCCGCGTGCAGCAGCAGCGGCGCCGGCGCGTCAGGCCCGAGACACAGCGACCAGTAGTCCACGCGTACGTCGGCGAAACGGCCCGACAGACCGAGCGTGGCCCAGGCTTCCTCGCGCGCGGCGTCGTCGCCGAGCGGGCTCCACAGCCTCGCCCACGCCAGCATTGCGAGTGCGTTCTCGTTCGCCACGCCGTGCTAACCCAGTGGCAGCCAGGTGTCGCTGACGGACTTGAGGCCCGCGCGTTCGCCGTGCTGTCCCTGCCACACCGCGACGCCGAGGCGACGCTGCACGGCGAGCGCTTCCCAGGCGTCGAGCACGAAGCGCACGCGCCAGCGCCCGGCGTCCCATGCGCCCTGCGCGCTCCAGCCGGGCGGGGCTTCGCCGCGCTGCATCGTGCCGAGTCCCTCGGCGCGCATGCGCCAGGGGCGCTCGCGATCGGCGCGCCAGTACACCGCCTCGACGGGCTGACCGGGCGCGCCCATCGTGATCCACGGCGCATCGGGCGTCAGCGGGCAGAGCAGGGCGCAGGCATCGACGAAGCGGTCTGTCTGCGCACCGGCGGCGCCCTGCATCCGGGCGCAATCCCAGCCCAGCTCGATCGCGAAGCCGCCGCGCTCGCTACCGTCCACGCGCAGGTCGACCGCGGGAGTGGCCGCCTCGCTGCGATCGGCGTAGGCCTTCATGACATAGCCCCCCGGCTGCATCGCCGGCGGCGCCACCATCAGTCGAATCTGCCGGTGGAATCCCATCACAGCACCTCGCGCGTGTTTGCGCCGAGCCGGAAATTGTCCTCCCAGACGTAGGCGATCAGCGTGTCCATCAATTCGCTCGCCTCGCCGCGGCGGCGCTTCTCGCGCTCGCGCGTGAGCGTGGCCATTGCCTGCTCGACCTCGGGCCCGAACAGGCTCTTCAGGTAGTCCACGGGAATGCGCATCTCGGGCAGCGGACGGCCCGCGGCGTCGAGCTTCGGCGGGCTGAGCGGCGGCACGTAGAACACGTTCGGCCCGAGGCCGTATTCGGGGTGCAGCGGCAGCGCCACTTTCCATTCGTCGACGAGCTTCCAGATCGGTCCCTCGCGATCATCGCGGAAACCGACGTAGCGCAGGCGCCCGGGGCATTGCCGCGCGCACGCCGGGGCCACGCCTTCCTCGACGCGCGGCAGGCAGAAGATGCACTTCGCCGCGACCTGGCGCTGGTAGTCGAAGTACACCTTCTTGTACGGACAGGCCTCGACGCAGAAGCGGTAGCCGTGGCAGCGGTCCTGGTCCACGAGCACGATGCCGTCCTCCTCGCGCTTGTGGATCGCGCCGCGCGGGCAGGCGTCGAGGCAGGCCGGGTGCGTGCAGTGGTTGCAGAGCCGCGGCAGGTAGAAGTAGTGATTGTCCCGGGGATAGCTGCCCTCGCCGTGGTCCTCGTCCCAGTTCGGCCCCCACTTCGGCTTCTCGTTCGGGCGCAGCCATTCCTTCGTGCCGGAAGCGGCGTCCGTGGCGATCACCGATGCATGGTTGAAGGTCCAGGCGCGGCCGTATTCGGCGTCCATGTTCGGCACACGGCCGCGCTTGACCTCGCCGCTCGCGGTGCGCCCGCCCGAGTCGGTGTACTGCGCCGGATACCCCTTGCCCGGCATGGTCTCGACGTTGTTCCAGTATGCGTAGTCGGTGCCCTGGTCGGTGTTCCACAATTTCTTGCACGCGACCGTGCAGGTGTGGCAACCGAGGCACTTGTTGAGATCGAGCACCATGGCGACCTGTTTACGCGATGGCTTCAGTTCGTATTGCATCGTTGGCGTCCTCCCCTGGCCGGCGGCGCGCTCAGGCCGGCGCGCCGTATAGCGCACCCTGCGCATCGGGCGACAGCGCGCGGATGCCGACCCGCGTGTCCTGCACGAAGGCGCCGAGTTGCAGGTGATTGATGCCGAAGCGCAGCTGCGAGTCGCCGCCGGCCATGTGCAGGGGCTTCTGGATGCCGGGAATCAGCCACTTGAAGCTCTCGTGGCCGGGGAACTGCTGCGGCTCCCAGGCGTGGAAATAATAGGCCACGCGCGGGCGCACCATCGTGCTGTGCTTCACGCGCATGAAGATGCGGCCGTAGTCGTTGAAGAACTCCGCGAAGTCACCGTCCTCCACGCCGAGCTCCGCGGCGTCGCGCGGATTCAGCAGCATGCAGGGCTCGCCGCGCTGCAGCCGCAGCATCATCGGGTTGTCTCGCCACTGCGAGTGGATCGACCAGCGTGCGTGGCAGGACACCATCTGGAAGGGATAGTCGCCGCCGGCCTGCGGGCTCGGCTTGTGCGTGGGCAGCGCCTCGCGCGCCGCGAGGAACCACGGGTGGTCGATGTAGAACTGCATGCGGCCGGTGTAGGTGGGCCAGCGCGACTTGTGCTCGGTGAACAGCGTGAGCGTGCTCAGCACGCCTTCGCCGTGCCAGTCCGGGTTGAACGTGGCCGTCGGCAGCGTGTTGTCGCCGGTGCTCACGTACTTGCTGATGCCCGACTGCTCGAGCTCCGCCACCTGCACGCCGCCGACGCTGGGGCTCGCGTCGAGGACTGCCTGCGTGACCTTGCGCGCATCCTTCGCGCCGTAGGCGCCGTGGTTGGAATAGGCCTGGTGCAGTTCCTTCCAGTCCACCGTGCGCTTGCCGCAGGCGTCGAAGGCCGGCAGTTCGCGCGCGCGGGCGAGCTCCTCGATGCGCTTCGTGAGCAGCCAGTGGATCTCCCACTCGTCCTTCGACTCGCCCAGCGGTGCCACGGCGGCATCGCAGTAGTGCAGGTAGGGCACGTAGGAGATGGTGTACTTGATGCCCACCTTCTCGTACCAGCCGGCCGCGGGCAGCACGTAATCGGAATGCATCGCGGTGAAGCACCACTTGACGTCGGTGCAGACCACGAGCTCGAGGGAGGGCCAGAAATCCGTGAGCATCTTGCCGCCGCGGTTGGTGCGCCGCAGCAGGTTGGCGCCGCCGGTGAACAGCATCTTCGGCGGCGCCGTCACCGGCTCCCAGCCCTTTTCGCGCGCCTCGGTATGGTAGGAGGCGAGCGAGCGTTCGTCGTACCTCTTCGCCTCGCGCTCCAGGTCCTGCGCGATGCCCTGGTGGTCGTACATCTGCGAGCTGACCGCGGTGCGGCAGAGGATCTTGCCCTCGCCGGCGCGTGCCATCTCGAAGGGAATGAGATGCGGCGACTTGCGCTTCGTCACGAGGTCGACGGCCAGGCCGTAAAGATCGGAGGGCGAGAGCACGCCGGCCATCATCGCGAGCTTGCCGCGCAGTCCCTCGTGTTCGACCTGCAGCTGCGAGCCGAAGCCCGCCAGATCGAACCAGCCGGCGGAGTGGATGCCGGCGCCGCGCTTGCCGACCGCCCCCTTCAGCGCCAGGCACAGCAGTTTCGCGCGGTTCATTAGGTCGGAGTGCACGAAGCGGTTCGAGCCCCAGCTCGAGAGGATCAGCGGGCGCTTCGCCCGCGCGAAACCCTCGGCGAAGGCGCGGATCTGCTCGGGCGCGAGGCCAGTGGTCGCGGCCGTGCGCTCCAGCGTCCAACCCTCGAGCTCCTCGCGCAGCAGCGCCATGACGGGCGCGACGCGCACCTCCTGCCCATCGTGCAGCCGCAGGCCGAAGTTGCCCTCGAGCGCCGGGTCGAGCTCGCCCAGCACCAGCGTGGGTCCGGGATGTCCCTCGGTGCCGGGCGCGAGCATCGCCTGTTGCGTAAGCGTGTCCCAGAAGTACATCAGCTGCGCGTTGCCCCCGGCGACCAGGTCCGCCTCGCGCAGGAAGGCGCCGGTGTCGAGGCGCACCAGCAGCGGCAGGTCCGTTTGTTCCTTCACGTAGTCCCAGTCGGCGCTGCCGCTGTCGATGATGTGGCGCGCGGTGCACAGCGCGAGCGCCGCGTCGGCGCCCGTGTCGATCGGCAGCCACTGGTCGGCGTGCATCGCGGTGGCGGTGTACTGCGGGTCGATCACCACGAGCTCCGCGCCGTTGTAGCGCGCCTCGTAGAGGAAGTGCACGTCGGGCATCTGCGTGACCGCGGGATTGTGCATCCACACGACGAGGTAGTCCGACAGGAACCACTCGTCGGATGTGCCGCCGGTGTGCGCGAAGCCGAAGGTCAGCGCGAGCCCGAGGTTCAGGTCGCCGATCTCGGCCCACATGTCCGAGAAGCTGCCGCCGGACTTCATCAGGAACTTGAAGCGCCCGACGGTGGTGGCGCCCTGGTCGAAGTTGGGGCCAAGGTCCTGGATCATCGAATCGGGGCCGTGGCGTGCGGCGATGTCGATGCATTTCGCCGCGATCTCGTCGATCGCCTGATCCCAGGAGATCTTCTCCCAGCGGCCGGAGCCGCGCGGACCGACGCGCTTCAGCGGCACCGTGAGGCGGCTGGGGCCGTACATCACCTCCGTGTAGCTCGCGCCCTTCTGGCAGCCGCGCGGATTGAAGTCGGGAACGCCGGTTTCGGATTGCGCGTAGCCCGCGCTCTGCTCCTCGCGCACGACGATGCCGTTCCTGACGTAGAGATCCCACTCGCAGGCGCTGCGACAGTTGGCCCAGGCGTGCGAGCCCTTCACCACACGGTCCCAGGTCCAGCGCTGGCGGTAGAGGTCTTCCCAGCTGCCGAGCTTGGGCGCGCTGCGTCCCGGTGCACCGGGGTCGGCCAGCGCGCGCAGGTGAAAGAGGGGCAGCGTCTCTCCGGCGGCCAGCGCCGCGGCGGCGGCACCGTACTGCAGGAAGCGGCGGCGGCTCACCCCGGGCATCCGATGCGAGGCCGGCATGCGACAAACCTCCATGCGACGCGGCGCAAGCTGTGCGCGCGAGTGACGGGTCGAGAGCGATTGTGCAACTCCCGAGGCGCCGCAGATCTTGACGTGGCGCAAGTGCTCGCCATGATTCCCTTACGGTTCTGTAAGGCATGGGTGGCGTCGCGCGCTGTCGCCGCCGCTACTGTGTAGCCAGCATGACGTCAGTTCAGAATCCGTAGCCGATCCCGCACAACTCCTCCGACACCGCCCACAAACGCTCCCGCTTCGCCTGGTCCAGCGCCTCGGCAAACGGCTCGACCACCGCAGGCGCGCCCTTGCGCTGCTTGCGGCCATCTGGCCCGATGGCTTCACCCCCGCGGATGTCCTCGCCGAGCGCGCCGTAGAGCGTCGGCAGCGCGCCGTCGGCTCCGGATTGCAGCAACCACGGCCCCACGGCCCACAATGCCGCACGGATCGGGACGGACAGATGGCGCGAGAGATCGGAACGCGAGAAGCCCGGGTGCGCGGCGACCGATTTCGCCTCGTGCCCTGCCGCGCGAAGGCGCTTGTCCAGTTCGAGGCCGAACATGAGGCAGGCCAGTTTGCTCTGCGCGTAGGCCTGGGTGGGGTCGTACTTCCGGGCAAAGTGCAGATCGTCGAAGCGGATGCGGCCCCAGCCGGCCGCGAGGCTGTACAGGCTGAGCACCCGCGCGCCTGGCGTGCGCGTCATCAGCGGTAGCAGCAGGCCGGTCAGCAGGAAGTGACCGAGGTAATTGACCCCGAGCTGGCCCTCGAAGCCCTGCGCCGTCTGGAAGTACGGAGTGATCATGATGCCGGCGTTGTTGATCAGCAGGTCCAGCCGCGCATGATCGCGCGTGAACGCATCGGCGAAGCGCCGCACGGAATCGAGGTCGCCGGTATCGATCAGCCGCACGTCGATCTGCGCGGATGGATGGCTCAGGAGCATGCGCCGGCGCGCGGTCTCGGCCTTGTCGTGATCGCGGCAGGCGAGGGTCACGCGCGCGCCCTTGCCGGCCAGTGCGAGCGCGGTCTCGTAACCGAGCCCGGTATTGGCGCCGGTCACGATGGCCACGCGGCCGTGTTGATTACCTGTGGTTTCCAGCGACCAGGCGCGGTGCATTTCATTTCCTCTGCGGACTGTGCGCCGCGATCATGACATGAATACCGAGCTGCGCCGCGAGTCAGCACGCTGGCCACGCTCTAGGTCATGCCAGCTCCTGATCCTGCGTCGGACGCAGCTGCTGCAGGCAGATCAATCGTGCTGTGCCGGCTCTGCGGCGAAATACCGCTTCTCCAGTGCCCCCTCCCACGCCTGCTCGAAGATCAGATCGCAGACGATGCGTTCTTCGGCTACGTCTTCGAGGATCAGCTCGCCGCTCCTCTGGCCGCGCTCGTCGCGGAACGCCGCCGTGAGGCGTTCGAACAGCGCGCGCTTGTAGTCGGTATCCGTGGAGCCGGCCAGATGCAGGCCCTTGGTCTCCATCA
>ERZ795044.3762-NODE-3762-length-12661-cov-6.447803_pt1 | contig 12661 bp, 11 predicted proteins | sample MGYA00375128_ERZ795044 | MGnify/ENA primary metagenome ERZ795044 (study PRJEB30173, sample SAMN05720213) | anaerobic digester metagenome | isolation source: active sludge of municipal wastewater-treating anaerobic digesters | place: USA | collected 2014-12-22 ... | reverse complement strand
TAAATAAAAAATATTAAATAAAAAATATTAAATAAAAAATATTAAATAAAAAATATTAAATAAAAAATAAAAAAAATAATAAAATATAAAATTTAAAAAAATAAGTGATTATATGGATTCTGTTTTATTTTTTAAAAATATATTAGGAGTTGTTTTCAAAAAAGAGCAAATAACTAATTTTGAAAATTTACTTATTATTAATAATTCAAGAACAAAAAATTTGAATGATTTTCTAAAATTTTGTGTTATTGAGGGAATTATTCTAATGATAATGGGGATGAATATATCTTCAATTTATTTATTTTTTAGTATTGAAAAAATAATTTTAATTGGAGGAATATGTTTTTTTATTCCATTTTTTTTAAATTATTTATTCCAAGATATTTCTTTTGAAAAAAGAAAAAGAGAAAAAGAAACTCTCTTACCTGATCTTTTACTTGAAGCAAGTATTTTTTGTGATGAAAATTCTTTACTAAACACCATAGAAAAGATTTCTAAAAGTGATTTTAATTTACTAAGCAAGGATTTTGAGAGAGCTTTAATTGAAATAAAAAAAGGAGCAACAATTGAAGAAGCATTAAATAAAACTAAAATATTAAATAAAAGTAGATCTTATGATAGAGTAATTGATTTACTTTTACAAAGTTATAAAAGTGGAGTAAGTGTTTCTGATTCTTTAAAAGAAACTGCAGAAGACCTTCTTGAAAATCAAGCAATTATAAAAGAACGTCAAGCAGTAATGCTTGTCACAAAATATACTCTTTTACTTGCTTGTGCAATAATTGTTCCAGGAATTTTAGGACTTGTAATTGGTTTAATTACTGGGCTCAATTTTTCAAGCATTGGCGATATTGGATTTGGATTAAGTCCAGAAGAGAGACAAATAATGTTTGATTCTGCAAAAATGGGGGCAAATATTTACCTAATAGAATATGCTTTACTTGCAAGTTATTTTTTAGCAATTCAGGAAGGAAACAAAAAACAATTTTTTGTTTATTTAATATTTCTTGTCCCAATTTCTTTAATCACTTTTATTAGTGCACAAATCCTCTAATTAAAATAATACTAAAAATTTAATTAAAAAAAATAACAACTAATCAAATTAACAATTTTTTTGAGGAAAGTTTATAAAGTACTTAATCCATTCTTTTATTGTAAAAAATAGTTAGTTGTGATTTTTATGAAGCAAGAAACAAAAAAAGTAATTAATTTTATTGAAACAAAAAATGTTTCTCTAAAAGGTTTTACTTTGATTGAAGGTTTCCCTGATCTTGGGCTTGCTGGTACTATTGGCGCAAGATATTTTGTTGAAAAACTAAAATTTGAAGAAATTGGTTTTATTGATTCTAAATTTATTTTACCAATTACAAGAATTAGTAATGGAGTTCCAGTGCACCCAATAAGAATTTATGTTAGCAAAAAAAACAAACTTGTAGTTCTTATTTCTGAACAAATAATTGATAATAAAAGTGGTTACTTTATGGCTAAAGAACTAACCGAGTGGATTGTAAAAAAAGGAATTAAAAGAGTGATTACTACTTCAGGAGTAAAAATGCCGGAAGGAAAAAATGTTTATGCTTTTGCAAGTGATGATAAAGCAAAAAAAATTATTAAAGAAAACAAAATTGAATTAATTAATGATGGAGTTACTTCAGGAGTAACTGCTTTATTAATGCTTTACTTAAAAGATAATCATATTGAATCTATTTGCATTTTAGGTAATGCGAGAAACAATGCTGATTATGATTCTGCAATTGAAGTTGTTAAAGTTATTTCAAGTATTACTAAAACAAAAATTGATGTCGCTCCCCTTGTTGAACAAGCAAAAAAAATGCAAGCAATTTTAGCTAGTCAATTAAAAGAAATTGATAAAGGACAAGGAAAAGAAACAAAAATTGATAGTGTTAGTACTCCAATGTATACTTAATTCTAGAAAAATTCAAAATAGATGTGCCAACATTAAAATATTTGAGGCAATAAATAACTTGGCTTAAAGTAAAGATTTTGTTGTTTTTTATAAAATTTGTTTAAATATTTTTTATTTATTATTTTTTATTTATTATTTGTTTAACTATTTTTTCTTTTTTTGTCTTTGATCTTGTTTTTGGAATGATTTTTGTGTCATTAAATAAGATACCATTAAGAAACTTAAAATAAATAAAACATACCCTGTTATTGTTTCGGGTATTGAAGGTAAGCTTATTCCACCCGTTCCTTGTGATCCAACGTTTAAGTTTATTGGATTTTGAGCTGTTCCTACTACTCCTCCTTTTCCATCACTAGCAAATAATGTTCCATTATCTTTGAATGCTTGGTTTAATGGAATTTGTAACCCATTTTCAGGATACCAAAGCCCAGTGTTTGGATCATACCAAAATGACCCATTTGGTCCTTGAGCTGAACGTAATGTTTCTGGAGTTCCACCATTATAAGTTAATGTAGGTACTCCATTTTCTGCATCAAATTTAAGTTCGTGTTTTTTACCATCAGTTGTTTCAAAAGATAAAGTACCATCTTCTGCTTGTTTTATCCCGCCTTTTATTTCACCATCATAAATGATTTCTCCAGAATCTTTATCCCTTATTCTAAAATAATCTTTACATTCTCCACTGTTTCCATCTCTTTTTGCATAAAACTCATAAATTTTATTATCTGTTGTGAATTGAGTAAAAGGACCCAAGTGATCGATTGAGGTGTTAAAGTTTTTTACTCTTTGTTGTCCAAGTTCATCCCCACTGTGTCCTATTGCTTCAAGATTAATTGCAGGCACTGGACAATCAGTATTAGGATCTATTACTTCATCTAATGTTGCTTTTAATCCTGCTACTTCTTTACTACTCAACACTGATTCTTTGTGTTGTCTTAACCAAATTACAAGTTCATTTGTTTCTTCTTTTAAAACAATTGATCCATGTTCAAAAGTCATTCCTTCAAATTTACCAGAATCTGCTTGTTTATTTGAATCAATTATTGCTCTTGTGTTCCAATATCCATCAACTATTACTTTTGCAGAACCAGTTCCTTCAATTCTTGGTCCTTCTCCTTCAAACATTATTTTTCCATCTCTTACAAATATTTTTCCATATAATTTTGTACTTAATCCATTAAGTTTTCCAAACACGCTTGTTAATTCATTACCAGTATATTCTATTCCTGTTTGGTCTTTAACTGCTTTTTGGATACAATCAAGCACTTCTTCATTTAATATTTTTATTTCGCCATTTGTATATAATTCAAATACGGGGTTTGTTGTTTGTGGAGCACTAACTTTGTTTAGAGTCATTGGAATAACTATCCCGGGTATTCTATTATCACTTGGAGTAGTTGCCATTCTTGTGTGATCTGCTTTATCTGAACCAAGTATTGTTTTTCCATTAAATTTTGTTTCCCCAGTCTCAAAATCAAGAACTAATTCTTGATTTCCATCTTTTACTACAAATTGTCCATCAGTTTTGTATTTTGCTGGAGAAGCAGTTTCTTTGTACCAAACATAAAATACTTCTTTTCCTGTTACTCCACCTGAACTTGGAGGGAATAATTGAATTGAAGCTTGTAATATATTATCATTTTTTGCTTGAGCCGCAAATTCTTTAAAATCTTCTCCAATTTGTTGAAGTGAATTATTAACTGGATTGTTAGTATCCGAAATTGAAGTAGAAAATTTATCACTCAAATCAGAGATCGTATTTGCTATGATTTCATTTGATACTGCTTGTTTTGATTGTGTTTTATTATATGAAGGAGGAGAGAAAAAATGAATATAATACCCATCTAAATCATCAATACAATCTTGTAACTTCCTTGTCATTATTACTTGTTGGAATGCTGTTGCTGTAATTCCTCCACCAAGACCACCAAATGCGTAAGCTAATGATTCTCCACCAGCCAAGATTAATCCTGCTGCTTTTGGATTTGTCCAACCAAGACCAATATCTTTTAATTTTTGTTCACAAGTTTCCCCATCCACTCTTGCTTGAACTAAACCAACCTTATCTCCTTCAATGTCAGCAGTTTTTCCTTTAATATCAGAATGGTGAGAAAATGCAATTAATGTTGTTCCTTTTTCTTGTGCAGTTTCACTATCAACTGCTTCAACTAAGTATGCCTGAATTGCTACAGGTAAATCCATTCCTTCAATTGATAAATAATCTGATTCAACTGCAAACTTTCCACTACAACCAGAACAATTTTCGTTATGAGAATAAAATGCAACATCTCCAACAACATCCCTTGTAATTGATTTTGAACTCAATCCACCAGTTGGAATTCCCTCAGCACTACCAGCAGCTCTTGTTATTGGGTCATAAAATACTGGTATTACTTCTTTTGTAAATTGATCAGCCATGAATTTCCAAACAAATATTCCTTGACTTATTGCTTTCATAAATAAGTCTCCTTGGTCACTCCCTTCATTAGCATAAAAATCAATATATGAATCACTATAAATTCTGTCAGATCCTTGATACACTTCTAAATTAGTCCACTTATCAGGCAACATATACCCTGAAATTTGTTCAAACCCAAATCCTCTTTTAGCATTCCAATAAGCTATAGGCATAACTGTTCCTTTCCAAATCCCAACTTCAAAAGGTTTCTTATAATAGTCAAGTAAAAAATCACTTTCTTTTGCAAGTTGAGTATCATAAAGACTCCATGCTCTTCTATCAGTGAATTCATTTTGATTTCTTAATGTTGTAACCCAATCATCAAGAGTAATTTCAGCCATGTTTACTCTTCCTGCAATTCTATCTTGACTAATTCTTGCAGCAAATTCTTGAGGAGTAAGCACAGCTTGTCTTGTCACTCCATTTTCTGTAATCATTTTTGGAACCCATTCACTTGTGTAAAGATCAACTGCTGCTAAATTAGGGTAATATTTTTCAAGCATTTTTACAGTAGTATCAGTTAATTCATAAGATTTTGGATCCCCGGGGATTCTAATTTTTATAGTCCCTTCCCCTATTTTTTGACTTGCTCTTTTTGCTAAGTCCTCCATTCTCACTCCTTGTTGTAAAAGCTTTCCATCAGTTAATTCAAAAAGCATTAAATTTCCTGCAGCATCAACATTGTAAGAATCAGCAGTTATTTTTCCAGCATACTCACTCCAATTTCCTTTTTTTGCAAAAGGAGACATTACTCCATTTTTTAAATTAAATGATCCTTCAGAAGCTAAATTAACTATACCCGCATCTGCTCCAGTTGTTCCAATAGCGTTCTTTTTAATATTTAATGACATAAAGTCTCCAAGAGTCCCAGATTCTTTTATCCATTCAGGAAAATCAAGATTAATTACATCATCAAATTCCATTATCGTGTTTGAGAAACTTCTTGCATAATCAAGTTGAGCTAATTCTTTTTCAGCTTGAGTTGCTAATGGATCGGCTAAAACTTTTTGATAAGTTGATTTAAGTGATTTAACGGTTGCATTTCTTTGTTTAATCCAAGATCTTAAATGATCTGTTGCTTTAAAAAAAGCTGCTTTCTCTTCACTAGACAATTTCATTAATGCTGAATCTTTTTTTAACATATCAGTAATGTATCCTCCTTGCCCTGCTGAAAACATTTTTTTATTAATTGTTTCTTGATCAAAAAATTGTCTCAAATTTGGATGCTCATTAAGTATTTTTTTGTATTGATTTAATCTTTCAAGCCCAACAGCTTCAAGAGGAGTTCTCCTAACCTTATCAGTAACATTATCCATAAACTTTGAAGTTTTACTCCAAAAAGTCCCCTCATTTGCAGCCTTACCAATCCCCATTAGTTTTCCAGCCTTTCCAACAAGTGTTGGACCAAAAGAAGAAACAATCATTTCTACAGAAAACCAAGAATTAAAATATTTATCAAAACTTGAGTAAGTTGAAATAACACACTCAGTATTATTACAATTTGAAGATTTTTTCGCAGTGTAATTTTTTGTTTTAAAAGAATTTTTTATTTTTTCTGACTCTTCAACACTATAAGAAACTAAACTATTTTCATCATTATCAAAAATACTGTTTTGTATTTTTTCATAATCTTCTTCACTAACACCAGCAACTTTTCTTTTAGTTAAATCACTTAATGCACCATAAGCATTAGAAAACCCTGCTTTAATTCCAACCCCACTAGTTCTATAACTTGTCCCATCCCCCATTATTCTACAACTTTCTTGATCAAGATCCTCACATCTACCCACTCTTAAAGTATCATCAAGAACTAATCCAATCCCCCAAGGGCCAGTAATATCCACTCCATCAAAAACAGAGTACCTTGAAGCTTGGGTTCCTGTAGTTGGTGGAACCACTTTTATCGCACTTTTACCATCATTATCATTTGCAATTAACCCAAGACCATTCAAATCCACAGGAGTTTTACCATTAGAATCACTTGCTTTACCATCACTCATTGAATTACCATCAAACCCACTATGAGTAATATCCAAAATATCACTTGCTTCTTTTGCACTCAATTTAGAAATAGTACAACCAGAATTTACATAATTAGAAGAATCTACTGAAGGCGGAGAAACAGAAGAATCTGTTGAAGAATTATTATTTTCATTAGAAGAACCATCATTAGTATTTGTTGTGTCTGTTTCACTATTAGTATTATCATTAGTATTATCAGTATTACCTAAAAATGTATTTTCTTCTTCAAAATACACTGTTGAAAAAGAAGTAGAATTAATTTGAGAATTATCAATGGAGTAAACAAATGCAGGGTTACTTAAAAAAATTGTTAAAAAAATAATTGTTACAAAAAATCCTTGTAAAAAATCTTTTAACATTCAAACACCCAAATTTTTAATATATCCAAAATTGCTAATATTGCTAAATTATACCTAATATATATTACTTAAACTACCTTAATAAATTAAACTATTTTAATAAACATTAATGGAAGCGAATTAATTGAGCCATAAAAAACATAAATAAAAAATCCTAAAAAAGCCCAATTAAAAACAAATAAAAATAAAATTAATGCAACAAAACACGCAACAAGTATTCCATAAAATTGACTAAATAAATTTGATTTTCCTTTACTTAATTGAACTTCCATAAAAAATCCTGTAATTAGTTCAAAAAATAAAAAAAGGAAAGAAGCAATAATTGATGCAACTAAGATTCTTACAGAAGCTAACAATACTATTACAAAATCATCAACTAAATTATATTGAATTTCAGGATCAATTGGTTTTGCTAAAACTCCGCCCAAAATATAAAAATAAATAAAAACTAAAAGCAAGAATGAAAAAATTGAAACAAAATTAACAACAAGACAAGATTTTGTCCAACTCAAATCATACTTTTTTGCAACCTTTTTTCTAATACTTGAAAAAAGTTTGTATACAAAAAATACAATAATTGAGAAGACTAACAAAAGTGCAACAAAGTCTATAATACTAAAAAAAATCAAATCTAAAGCAACCATACTAAAAATAAATGCATAAAAGTAATATAAAAGCTTTTTTAACAAAAATAAATAGTAAAAATAACCCAAAAATCAAAATAAATAACTATAAATAGATGAAAAATCAGAACAATATTAAATCTATAAATTCGGGATTAATTATGCAAGAATTAGTATACCTAACTCACTTTTTAGGAAGTTTTTCTTTAGGATACTTTCTAATGCGACTTGCTTTTCCTGATGCACAACAATTTGGAATAGAAAAAAAATTAGGGATGGGTTTACTTATAGGAGTAATTGTTTCTTTCCCCGGATTTCTTGCAGCAATAATTTTTCAAAAAGATTATTTCTATGCTCTAACTTTTGTTATTTTTATTTTATTAATTATTTCATTTTTTATAAAAAGAAAAATGTATTTTGAAGAAGATCTTGCACCACTCATAGAAGAAAAAAGAAAAATTGAATTACCAAAAAAAGTTTTAACTAAAGAGGAACTAGGAGAAGAAAGAGATATAGAGGAAGTACTAAAAAATCAACAAATAAATTTAGAAAATCAAAAAGAACAGATTTTTAAACAAAAAAACACTAATGTAATTGGGGATTTAAGAGAAATAATAAGTTCCCCTAGTGAAGATGAAAAAGAAAAACAAAAAAAAGAAATGTTAGAAAAATTAAGAAATGAAGCCAAAAAAATAAGTCCAAATAAAGTAAATCAAGAAAAAAAAGAAAACAAAATTAAAGAAAATGGTAAAGAAAGCAATGCAAAAAAGGATTCTCAAGAAAATGAAGAAGATCTTGAAAATATTTTTGATTTAGATTAAAAAAATTTAAATTAATAAAAATTGAATGAGTTGTTTTTTATGAGTGATGATGTTCCAAGAAGATTAAAACGCTTTTATAGAAAAAAAGAAGAAATTGAAAAGGAACAAAACCAAGGATATAATACTCAAAACTATTCTAACCCTGAAGATAATTATTCTAATTCTGGTTTTGGAGAAAAATATGATTACACTGATAGTTTAACAAATGAATCCCAAATTCAAGAAAAAAAACAATTAAATAGAATACCAAGTATGGATTATGAGGATTTACAAATTAATGAAAGAAATGCAAGAGATATAGAAAAATTCCAACAAGAAAGCCAAGACAAAGAACTAGCATTAGAAGAAATCGAAAAATTTAAACGAGAAAATAATAGAATGCCTACAAAAAAAGAAACCGAAAAAATCGCAGAAAACTTATTTACTCAAATAAAAAATAACCCTATTGATTATGGAGATGAAGAAATGGAACAATCTCCAAGGAACCAAAGAAGACACGGAAGGAGAAATTCTAACCAACCTACAATGGAAGAAAAAGTTGCTTCAAGCGGAGCAATTGAAGAAAATTTTCAAAAAGACCTTGGCGGAGAAAACTTAGGGAATGAAAAAGATAGTATAAAAGATTTATTTTCAGATAAACCAATAAAACCTTTAGGTGAAAAAGATGAATTTGATCTTGGGCTTGATTCTGGTGATGAAGACAAAAACTCTTTAAATGATGATTCAGAGTTAGAACAAATTGATCTTGATAAGGATTCAGAAATGTGTCCAAATTGTAAACAATCAGCAGATAAAATAATATATTGCCCCAAATGTGGTTTAGCTTATTGTAAATCTTGTGCTAAAGGGATTATTGGAAAAGAAATTATTTGTCCTAAATGTGGACAAAAAACAAAATTCTAAAAATAAAAAACAAATAAAAAAAAACTAACTATTTTTATGGACAAGGGACAGCAGGATCTATTAATACACAATTAAATTCAGAGCCTTGTTGACTTAAACTATTTAAACTCTCAATATCCTTTGAAACCCACATAGCTAATTCTGCATCATAAAAAGTAGAAGATTTTGTTTTAGTTATATCATCAGTAAAATCAAATTTTGAAGAAGCAACATCAACTTTTCCAGCATAAGGAAAAACCTTATCCTTCAATATGCCAGTACTTTGTGGTTTACAATAATAATAATTTAATTTTATAAAATCAGGAGAATTAACCCCTTCTGTATTACCAGTACAAGCTGAACTAGAATAATTTTTATAACAAATACATTCTTCAGGATAGACCTCTTTATTACACTCATGAACTACCATCATTAAAAATAAAAAAGAATCCTGATTAGTGTTAACAAAATAAAAAGCATAATCCAAAGAATCACTAAATGGTTTTAGAGAAGAATCAAAAGTGTTAACAAGAGCTTTTCTTGTTTGACAACTAAATTCTTTTTTATCAGAATAATCTTCTTTCATCATTGCAAGTAAATAATCAAGCTCTACAGGCCCCCCTGAATGTTGGTAAATACTAGAACCATCCCTCAACACATTAATGTACGAAACTACCTTTAATGTATCAGAAGCAAAATCACTTGAGTAAAAAGCTGATACTTGCTTATCTAATTGTACCCCATAATTAGCTGTAAAAAAAAACAAAGTGGTACAAATTGCTGATACTATTGCCATAAAAAATAAAGAATCCATTAAAGCAGCTTGGCCTTTTTGTCCAAGAAAAATTTGTTTCATTCCCACACCACCATAGTCATTACTCCTGGAACAATAACATAATAATCACTCCCGGAAATATTCAGTAAAGTTTGAACAGCAACAGGGTAATAACGCAAATAATAAGTTTTTGTAGTACTCTTAAATTCCCCACTTGCTCTTTTCTTATACCCACACACAAAAGGAACTGAATTATCAGTTATAACATTTGAAGAAACGGTCCCAACATCCAAATTATCACTTGAATCAAAATCAATATTTATAAATTCATCAATTAAATTCTCAAGAGGATTAGTTGTTTGTCCAGCAGTAGGATAAATTACTGCCATAAAATTATAGGGATAATTTTTTAGTTTTAATTTATCACACCTATCATTAAATGAATCAATACCCAAAATTATTGAATCCCCTTTTAATTCTCTTGAAGAAGAAATCATCATTGTTTGTTTACTTATTGAATTATTTTTTGTATTGTAAGTATTTAGTGTTACTGCAAAAATGGTAAAAAAAAGTAATAATGACATAACAATTGGGATTAATGAAGGTAAATCATCACCAATTGGACCAATAAAACCCTTTTTTGAAAAACTTACTTTTGAAAAAAATTTTTTCATAAAAACCACAATATTTTTTCTATTTTTTTTAAAAATATTTTTATTTAAACTTTAAATTCACTAAACAAAAATCTATTAAATCAAATTTTCTTAAATTATATTAAATTATATTTTCTTAAATTATATTAAATTATATTTTCTTAAATTATATTAAATTATATTTTCTTAAAACACTATTTTCAAAACTTTACATAAACACCTTAAGTTTATCCAATTCCATTGAATAATCTTTTACAATCATCCCAAGTAACTTCTTCTGATTGTGTTACTCCTGACCCGGAGGTTATAGCTAAACTTAAACAATTTGAAACAGTACTATTATTGTTTGGATTTTGCATTTTTAATTTATAACAACCAACTAACAAAAGATTACTTGTGCAATTACTTGTCAACCCTGAATCTTTTACTGGATTAAGTAAACTTGAACATGGAACCACATAAAGTGTAACTTGTCCATTATTTACTTCTTTTAATGCAATAAATGAATTTGGAGGAGCAACTTGTTTTCCTGTATAAGTTGCTCTTGGATACAATATTATTTCATCACTAACATTGTAGAAACTACCAAAGTCACTATAATTTTCTCCAATTAAAAAATCAGGTTTTACAAAAACAATTGAACCTTTAATTGGAATTTTTCTTGAAGAAAGAATTCTATTTTTTCCATGCTCAGAAATTGAAATAACTAGTAAATTGTGATCGGAAAAAGAAACCTTTGAAAAAATCAAATCATAAAATAAACGCGAATTCCCCCCAAGTCCATAATATAACACATCCGGAACAACTAAACTATTTGAAGAGCAAAGATTTTCTGAAGACAACCTTTCATTAATTATTTTTTCAACATCAATAATATTATTTTCAGCAACACTCTTTAATTCAATTCCTGAAATAAAATTAAGAAACAAAATCCCTATTACTGCCATCCCAGTTACAAAAACAAGCATCTGCATTTTACTCATTATAAATCCTAACACATTTATCACCAAAAACTATTTTCTAAAAAACACTACCTTCTAAAATTTACTAAATACTAAATTTTATTAAATTAAAAAAAATTAATTTATTCCCCCAGGGCCCCAAAAAACACAAATATTAGGATAGGTTTCTCCAGCCTTTGAAACATTTCTTATAACATAATTACCAACTTTAACTCCTCCTATAGTTGGATCAGTAGCAACATATCCAGGCAAATTTGTATTAGGACAATTTATACCATCATCAGAGAACGAAGTAAATCTACTTATATTCAAACATTTTTGTTTGAATATTCCTGATTTTGGAATTGAGAATAATAAAACATAACAAGAATTTTCTGCTCTTGAACAAATAGCAGAACATTGTTGAGCATTAGTGTTTTTTTCTATTCTTATTATAGCATCTTTTTCGTTAAAACAACCATCAGGATTATCAAATCTAAAAGTATTAGAGTTTTTAATATTTACAGAATCTTCTAAGTTTTGTTTAAACTCCGTCAATTCTCTATCAATATTATTTACACAAACTTCTTTATTAGCCGCAGCTAACATTTGTGATCCAACTATAATTACAAAACCCATTATAATTACTGCAACAAGTAATTCAAACGGAGCACTCATTTGTCCTTTTTCTTTAATATAATAACTAAAAACCATGCATGATAAAAGAAAAAAGAAATATATAAGGATAAAGGTTTAATAAAAAAAGGAATTGTTTGGGGAACTATTTAAAATTTGAACAATACTAAAAAAAGGGAATGCAAATTATTTTACTGTAGTGCTTGAAGAAGTGGCTTTTGGTATTGTTTTTTGTGCATTTTGGTATAACGGTTTAACAACAAGTATTAGCGCTAAAGCAGCTATTGCAAAAACTAGAATTAGGTAAACTGAAGAAAAATTACCATCTCCATCCTCTTCAAAAAACAAATTTTTTAAATCAAATCTATTCATAACATTCACTCAAAAACCAAAAATCAATACTAATTAATAGGTTAATAGAAGTATAAAAAACTTGCTTAAAAGAAAAACAACCAGCATTCAATAAAAAAAATAAGTAATTAATAAAAAAAAGTAAACACTTGCTTGATTTGTTTAAAAAAAATAAAAAAAAGAATCTTTTGTCGGAAAAACATTTCCGACAAA
>ERZ795044.3760-NODE-3760-length-12662-cov-6.106132_pt1 | contig 12662 bp, 12 predicted proteins | sample MGYA00375128_ERZ795044 | MGnify/ENA primary metagenome ERZ795044 (study PRJEB30173, sample SAMN05720213) | anaerobic digester metagenome | isolation source: active sludge of municipal wastewater-treating anaerobic digesters | place: USA | collected 2014-12-22 ... | reverse complement strand
TGATCAACGAGGATGGGGTCGATGGCGTGACCTCCAATCCCTCGATTTTCGAGAAGGCCATTTCCTCCAGTCCTTACTACCGCGCTCATCTGGCGCGCCTGAATGGGTCCAGCCTGAACGTCGAGGCGCGTTATGAGTGGCTGGTCATTCCCGATATTCAGGCGGCTTGCGATGCGCTTTTGCCAACCTATGTTTCCAGCGGCAACGAGGCCGGTTATGTCAGCCTTGAAGTTTCGCCATTGCTCGCCCACGAAGCCGCAGCGACGGTTGCTGCGGCCAAGCGCTTGTATCAGGCGGTAGGCCGGGAGAACCTGCTGATCAAGGTGCCGGCCACACCGGCCGGTTTACAGGCTTTTGAGCAGTTGACCGCAGCCGGCATGCGGATCAACGTCACCCTGATCTTTTCCCTGGCCCAGTACGCCGCTGTGGTTCAGGCCTATCTGCGCGGCGCCTTGCACTGGCTGGAGAGCGGCGGAAGCACCCGAAAACTGCGCTCGGTGGCAAGCATCTTCCTCAGCCGTGTCGATACGCTGGTCGATAAGCGGCTGGATGCCCTCGGCACGGCGCAAGCCAAAGCGTTAAAAGGCCGGGCGGGTGTGGCACTGGGCAAAATTTGCCATCACCATTATCTCGATATCTATAACGGCTCGTCCTTCGCCTTGCTCCGCCTCGCCCATATCCGCCCGCAAGCCTTGCTCTGGGCCAGTACCGGCAACAAAGACCCGGCGGCCAGCGATGTGCGCTATGTCGAACCGCTGATCGGTGCCAAAACCATCACCACCCTGCCCGATGCGACGCTGGCCGCGTTTCGCGCTCACGGCTGCGCCGCCGCCGAGACGCTGATGAATGGCATGGAAGAGGCGCAAGCCCACAGCGAAGCCTTGGCCGCGCAAGGCATTAATCTGGACGAGATCGGCGAAACATTGCAGCTTGAGGGGGTGGCGCTTTTTGCTGAAGCTTATGAAAAACTGCTGGTTAGTGTTAGTAGGAAGTAGGAAGTGGCTAATTGCTAACAACTTCCGACTAACCGCTAACAACCCGCTACCAAAGCATGGGCTGGCCATTGCCGCCGCTTTGATCATTGGCCGCCGCGGGCACAGTGCCGCTGTCGGTCGATAGCGCTTCCGGACAATGGTGGGGGAGCACCAGAGCATTTGCCGGGTCGGTGATGGCGAGCGCACGAATTACTGCGGCATGGGTTCTGACTCCGCCGAAAATGGTTGCAAACGCCACGTCGGCGGCATCGCGCCCGGTGCCAAAGCGGACATAGGCCATCGGGATGCCGGCATTGGACGGGTCGAAGATGTACCAGCGATAGCCGAGATAAACCTCGACGTAAGCATGAAAGTCCGAAGGGCCGAGCGATGGGTCGGCGCCGTAGTCGGTGCCGGTGGTAAAACGCGCCGGAATATTGAGGGCGCGGCAGAGGGCAATCATCAGGTGCGCGAAGTCGCGACAAACCCCGACTTGCTCGACCAGCGTATCGACCGCCGAGGTCTTTGAGTTGGAGCTGTTGGGGGTGAAAGCGACATGGTTATTCACCCAGTCGCGAATCGCCTGCACCCGGCGGTAGCCTTGCGGGAGTCGGCCGAATTCGTTATTCGCCAGCTTGATCAATCGGTCTGACTGGCAATAGCGGCTGGGGTAAATGTAGCCGATGACGTCGGGCGGCAAATTCTGGATAGGTATTTCGGCAACCTGTGCCGGGTCTGCAAAATAGTGGTTGAGATCCACCGTTGCCGCGTATAAGAGCTTCAGGTCGCCCGGCTGGGCGCGCACATAGAGATTCCGGTTGCCGGTGATCGCTGCGGTATTCATCCGTTGCGGGATGGCCTGGCTGAGCGTCAGGCTTTCGGCAGAAATCGCCTGACTCGGCGTGTGCGCCGCGTGTACGTTGAATACAAAGTCGGCGCCGTTGCCGTCGATTTCATAGTTCAGTTCGATCTGAAGTTCGATACGAATCATGTCGTTTTTTCCTTTTCGTTCAGCCATTTAGTTCTTTGCGCGAGGTTGTCATCGGATCAATTTCGCGCTATGGCACCTATCTTCCCTTGGAAAAACCGGGTGCTCTGTGCGCCAGCCCACGTTCGGCTGGAATATTCGGCGTCCTCCCGGTAAGCGCACTGGATTCAGCCCGGGGCGCCGGCTTTATTTCCTTTTACGCGGTGCCATGTCGCTCGTCTTGATGCCGGCGTCCGACTTGGCTTCGCTCAGCAGAGCCCGGCAGTTGCTGTCCAGCTCCGTGCCAAAATCGAGCAGTGGAATCAGTGCGCCGATGCCCGAGGTGGCCGCACCCAGCGCCACCGCCAGGCCGCCGCGTGCGATGACGCCGCCCATTTCCGGGCGCAGTGCCGGGTTCTTGAAGGTGCCGGAGATCACAATCGGGCCGCGGAGCGAGGCCAGACTGAAACCCTTCGATTGCGGCACCAGTCTGAGGTTGAGCGATTCGTCGGTGAAATTCACATTGCCGCTGCCCGTAATGTTGACCTTGGTCGTGTCGAGCACCAGATCCTTCACCACGAAGTTGCCATCAACCGCCTTGAAATTACCCACCATGCAGCGAATCGGCACCTGCTTGTCGCCGCCCAGCAGCGCCAAAAAAGTGTTGGCGATATCGAGATTCGACAGCCTGAGCATCAACTCGCCGACTGAGCCGCCATCCATGATCAGCGCCGTTTCACCGTTGGCCGAGGCAAGCATCTGTGCGATCGAATTGCCGCGACCATCGAGCCTGGCCCGGCCGCCCATCGTGCCGGTATCGGCTCCGGCCAGTGTGGAACCGGGGAACATCTGGTCGAGATTCAGGCCTTTCGCCGTGATGTCCGCGTGCGTCGCAATCAGCGGCTGGCGACCGTCCATCTCGATCGTCGACACCAGATTGCCGCCCGCCATGACGAAATCAATCGGTGCGAGCTTGAGTACGCCATCGGTGACGATCAGATGCGCCTTCATTTTGCTCAAGGGCAGGCGCTCGCTGATGATGTTTTCGCCGCGGAACTGCACATCGGCATTGGCCGCCTGCAGTTTTTCCAGATTGAACGGCTCGGTCGGCAGCACCTTGTTGCCGGGCGGCGGATTTCGGGCGGGCTGCGTGCCGGGGCTCGCCCCGACGAAGCCGCCGAGGTCTTTCATGACCAGTTGTTTCGACACCAGATCGGCGGTGATCATTTGCGGCTGTTTGCTGCGGTCAACCGCAAAATCACCCGAAATATCGCTTTGTCCGACCGTCCCCTTGAAACGGCGGAAGGTCCAGACCTCGCCCATATGATCGAGGAACCCCGCCAGCTTGTAGGGCGGCGTCGGCGGAAAAGGCACGCCGATGATCGGGAAGAGTTGCGCCAGATCATTGCCGGCCAGGGTGAAGTTCAGTTGTGCCGCTTTGAAATGCAATGGGTCGAGCAGGCTGCCGGCAACGCTGAATTTTGTGTTCCCCAGCATCCCGCTGGCTTCGATCGGGTAAGGATTATCGACCCGGCGCAAACTGAGCAGGGCACCGCCGTGCGCCTGAAGGCGGCTCGACAGGCCCTTGAATTGACCTTTTCCGGTCACTTCCAGGCTGGCTTCCCGGGTTTTTAACTCAAATGACAGATCGGTCTTGATCGCCGGGTCGCGATACCTTGCGCTGCCGTGATCGATGCTGAGCCGGTCGACGCTCGGGAGTTCAAGCGTCTTGTTTTTGTCCTGCGTCTTGAAACGCCAGTTCGGTTCACCGCGCTGACTCACTTCAAGGATGAGATGAGGCTCGGAGAGAGTGATCTCGGGAAAGGCCAGTTTGCCGATCAGTAGCCTGAGCGGGTTGATCGTCAAATCGAGGCGCTTGATTGCCGCCATGCTGGGTTCTGTGCTCCATGCCGCATTGCCGAGCACGATGTCGTTGGCGATGATGCGTGGCGACCACGAAAACTCGACGTTCAGCTCGCCATTGATTGCAAAGCTGCGGCCGGTGGTATCGCTGACCCAGCGCGAAATCGGGGCACGCAACAGGTTCCAGTCGAACAGGCTGGCGACCAGAAACATCGCCAGCACGAGCGCTAGAAAAATGCCGGCTAACCATTTGAGCAAGCGGGGCAGGGTCATGGCGACGGAGGGTGCAAGGTGGGGGGCTTTCGATGGTGGTGGGTGGGTTGGCGGAATACGGTTGGCTTCAGAGCTTCGTTTGATTGTCGGTTGCCCGGTTGTGCCGCGCCGTGCGCCAACGCACATTGGGCCGGGAGTTTTTTCAGACGCGTGGTTTGTCAGAAGTCTGGTTTGTCAGAACCCGGCTTTGTCAGCACCTCGGTCAGGTTCGCGCGCGCATCGACTTGTTTCCGGTGATTGCCGGCGTTGCTTCGGGGGCTTGGGTTTTTTGCGCCCTGTCGAAAGCCGAACCTATGTTCGTTGGCGCACAGAGCTTCGCGAGCGGGCGGGGTAAGGTGAGTTATGGCAAGTAGTGAGCTGCCATTACACCCGCCGGATGTCTAACCCGTTGAAAAGGAAATAGTCATGAACAACATCATCTATATCGTTGGCCTGATCGTCGTCGTTCTCGCTGTCCTGTCATTTTTCGGTTTGCGCTAAGAGCCCGATTGGATTAGAAAAACAACGCCTTGAAGGAATCAAAACCACGTTCCGGGCTTTGGTAAAAAGGGAGTTGTGATGGATAAGGTGAAAAAAACAGCCCCGGAAAGTGGCCTTCCGGCAGAGGCTTCGCTGACCCATACACTGGGGAAAAATGAGCGGGTCAAAGACCTTGTTGCGGAATGCGCCGACGATTTGTCGACGGTCAATGCCGGTCTCAAGGAAGAATTGGTCAGTGGCGAAAAAACGCCAGGTGTCGAAAACGCGCTGGAAAAAAGCAAGCTTGTCGAAAGTAAGGTACAGATCGCTTCCGAAGCGCTGGCAGAAGTCAATTTGGCCCTGAAGGCTGAGGTGGAGGAACGCCACATGCTGGAAGAAAAGCTGGCGACGGCGACGAAGGACGGTGAAGACGCCCGCCATACCTCGCTGCATGATTCCCTGACTGGTCTACCGAATCGCGCTTTGTTCAATGATCGGCTGAATCACGCCTTGGCTCAGGCAAAACGGCACGGTTCAAGCGTGGTGGTGATGTTTCTCGATCTTGATGATTTCAAGAAAATCAATGACACGCACGGGCATGAGGTCGGTGATGCGGTCTTGATGGCTGTCGGGGAACGTCTCCGGGAAGTCACGCGCAACGACGACACGGTCTGCCGTCAGGGCGGTGATGAGTTCCTTTATTTGCTGCAGGACATCCGAAACCTCGCGGACATTAAGCCGGTTGCAGAAAAATCATCAATGCGGTTCAGGCACCTTGCGAGATCAAGGGACGAGATGGCAATTTGAACCTGAGCATCCAGGCGAGTATCGGCATAGCGATTTTTCCGAACGACGGCAGCAGTGCCGATGCGCTGCTCGATTGTGCCGACAAGGCGATGTACCGGGCAAAGCGGGAAAAGTCCGGGTATTTCTTTGCCGAAAACTTAAGCAAACCGGATTGATTGCGGGAATTAAAAACAAGAACTAAAGCCAGGAATTCAAACTGGAGACTGCCGCCGGAGACAACATTCCGGCTCACCGGCTTCACGGCTTTGGAACCCGAATTCGGCTGATCATCAGCGAGCCGGAAAGGGCGAAGATCAGCACAAGAGGATGCAGCCGGAAACCGGCCAGGGTCAGTTCGCCGAACCAGAGCGCCTGATTGACCGCACCCGTTACGGCGGCGATAAAGAGCAGGCCGACGATCAGGAGCGAGGTCGGGATGGGCGTGCCTTCAAAATATTTCACCTTGTCGCCGCCTCCAGAAAGCTCTTCGGCGGTCACGTTGTAGCGGGCTAGCCGGGAGACGCCACAAGCGACAAAGTAGGCGAGGGCGATGCGGTCATAAAGACCATTCATGCCCAGGGCGTAGCCCATGACGGCCGGTGCCACGCCAAAGGAAATGATGTCGGCGAGGGAATCAAGTTCCCGCCCCATCGCCGATGTCTTCTGACGCCAGCGGGCGATGCGGCCATCGAAAACGTCAAATGCCAGTGCGGCCACGAGCAGCGCGCAGGCGAAGTAGATATGCCTGATATCGCCGGTCTGCAGGTAGGTCATGGTCGAAAATAGCGCGCCGATGCCGCTGATGGCGTTGCCGAGGGTGAACCAGTCGGCCAGATGAAACTCACGAATCATTGAGAACGGTTTTGGCTTTTGCGGGGTTGTCATGGTGACCTTATCGTTGATGGGCGTTCTGTACGTCTGCGCTACAAGGAGACACAGTGCGCCGATGAGCTGGCCAGCTCCGTGTGCTGGAGTACATTCAATTGCGTGGATGAGCGATAAATTGATCTGCGAGTAGCCAGTGCCAAGACCGGCACGAAGCTCATCTTTCAAAGGAATATCTCATGAATCCCTATGGCAAGTTAATCCCCGCACTTCTCCTCGCCGCCGGTTTGGGTAGTTTGGCCGCGCCGGTTTTTGCTGAACCTGGCTGTGGCCCAATGGGCGACCGTGACTACCGTCATGAGCGCTACTCAAAAAACATGGAGCAGCATCAGAAAAAGCTGCACGACACCTTGAAGCTGAGCGCAGAACAAGAGCCGGCCTGGAAAAAGCTGGTTGAAACCGAGCAGACGATGCACCCGGCGAAGGCGGCCAAACGGGAAGACTGGTCGAAACTTTCAGTCACTGAGCGTGCCGACAAAATGCTGGAAATGTCCAAGGCGCGTCAGGAGCGGATGGGCGAGCATGTCGTCGCCTTGAAAGCCTTCTACGCCGTGCTGACGCCGGCCCAGCAAAAGAGTTTTGAAGATTTTCATGCCGGTGCACGCAGTGCCATGGGAAACAAACACCGCTCAGGAATGAACAAGGCTGACATGATGCAGGCGCCCAACAAACCCTGATTGAGCTTCGGGTCTTGCCGATCAAAAACCCTGGCCGTTCAGCCGGGGTTTTGACATCCAACCCCGGCGACGTGTCCGCAGTTTACTGCGCGTCAGTTATGCCAAATATCGCCCTGGCTGCTTGCAAATTCCCGGCCTGCTACAATCGACAGCCTCTCAACACCGAGGTCGCATGCCTTCCAGGTAACGGGCGACTTCTCGCATGGATATAGTTCTGATTTTTGTATTAATTCTCGTCAATGGCTTGTTTGCCATGTCCGAGATTGCTGTCGTTTCATCCCGCAAATCCAGACTCCAGAATCTGGCCGATGACGGTAGCCTGGGGGCCCAGGCGGCACTCTCCCTGCATCAGGAACCGGCCAGTTTCTTTTCCACCATCCAGGTGGGCATTACCTCGGTCGGCATTCTGAGCGGCGCCATTGGCGAAGCTGCGGTGGCTGATCCACTCTCGGCATGGCTTGCCGGTATTCCGTTGCTGGCCCCTTACGCAAGAACCATCGCATTGACGATTACCGTGGTCGGCCTGACTTACGTTTCGGTGGTGGTGGGCGAACTGGTGCCCAAACGCCTGGCGATGCTCGCCCCGGAAGGCATCGCTTCGCTGATTGCCCGACCGATGATCGTGCTGGCCCGGATCACCCATCCGCTGGTCGTCATCCTGTCGAGTTCCTGTACGACCATCCTGCGTCTTCTCGGCACTCGCCCCAAGGAGGAGCAGCCGGTGACCAACGACGAAATTAACGTGCTGATGGAGCAGGGCGCGGAGGCCGGCGTCTTTCACGAGAGCGAGCAGGAACTGGTCTCCAACGTGCTGCGCCTCGACGAACAGTGCATCGCCGCGATCATGACGCCGCGTCGTGAAATGTTCGTGGTCGACCTTGATGAAGATGAGGAAACGGTTCGGCAACGGATCGTCGATACCGAATACTCGCGGCTGGTGGTTTGCCGCGACGGCCTGGACCATATTCTCGGCATTCTGCAAACCGGCGATTTGCTCAAGAAGGCGCTGCCCGGCCACTGCATCACGGCGGCTGACGTTGAGTCGGTGCTGCATCCGCCGCTTTACGTGCCGGAAACCGTGACCACGACGCAACTGCTGGAAAGTTTCCGGCGCGCCCGCCTTCAGTTTGCGTTGATTGTCGATGAATACGGCGATGTGCAGGGGCTGGTCACGCTGACCGACGTGCTCGCTTCCATCGTCGGCGAACTATCGGTGCCGGAAGCGCCGGAGGACCGTGACATGGTGCAGCGCGAGGACGGTTCCTGGCTGGTCGCTGGCGACGTCGGCGTCGAGCGCCTGAAGTCGGTACTCGATATTGACGATGATCTGCCCGGTGAAAACGAGCGTGGCTTTCATACGCTGGGTGGTTTCATCATGCACGCCCTTGGCCGGATTCCATCACCGACCGACCATTTCAGCGCCGAAGGCTGGCGCTTCGAGGTGATGGACATGGATGGGAACCGGGTCGACAAGGTGCTGGTTTCCGTGCTGCCCAATACCGAGTCTGCCTGATCGGTTGATCGGCCCAATCCTGGTTGAATGCAGCAGGTAACGGTTTGATTGCTGCCTGCTGCGGTCAACCCGAAAAAAAGCAAAAAATCACTGACTACAATCTCGGCAGGGAGTCGATCAGCCCTTGTCAGCCTCCAGCTCGTTGGCAAATTGATGATTGACATCGCGGTGTTTGGCCTCATCGGCGCGAACCGCGATGATCACCTCGCGCAAGCGGGCGTCGGGGGCGAGCTGCCAGTAATCGATCGCCACCTTGGGGGCCGCGACGTTGGCGTAGGTGCCTTGATCCACCCCGGCCAGGTACTCGGTGTAGCTGTGAACCGCCTCTTCTTCAAGATAACCAATGACGCGATGTGCGGTTGGGGGCGAGATCAGGTAGAGCAGGAAATAGACGTTATAGAAAACGCCTTGCACCAGCAGAATCAGCCACCGCTCCAAGCGTGAGGGCTGGGCGATCTCGATGAAGGTCATCAAGTGCATCCGTTCATTTTCGGCTTCGTCAATCAGCGTCCGAATCCAGCCGTGATCGCTTTCCATCCGGCGCAAGGCGCGTAAATGCTGCAGCGAGCCGCCGACCATCCCCGGTACGGCGGCCACGGTTTCCAGTACGACCGCGCGATGGCCATAGCGCTGGGCGAAAAAAGTATCGGCGAAGAAGCGCAGAAACTTGACGAAGGCGTGCGCGGCGCGGTCACGAAAACCTTGGGGTGCGTAGTGCTGCTGCAGCGGTGGTGTGTCCGGCATTTGGGGCTCCAGTGTGTGGTTCGAGAACGGCAGGATGGGCTGTGGCGCTTGAGATTGACGCCGGCCGCGCTCAATGGCGAATGCGGGCAGGTTCGCTGCACCACGCCTCGGCTTGGCTGGCTCATCATTGCCTTATCGGCCTTGCCGGGTCAGTTCGCAAAGGCACATAGCGGTGAAAAAATGTGGCGGCGGTCGCCTCATCAGGCTTCTTTGTTCGACAGCAGATTTTTTGTTTTGGCATAAAGCGGGAAGCCGATTTCATTGGCCAAGACAGATTTGGCTGTATGGGCGGCAGCGTACAGAGCGCGATCGATTTCATCGCTAATCTCGGTTTTGCGAGTGCTGGATTGAAAAGTTCGGTACTTCCTAACCAACCATTAAAAGGAGCACATCATGAACAAGGATCAAGTTAAGGGTCTCGTCGAAGAAGCCACCGGTAAAGTCAAGGAAGTTACCGGTAAGGTCGTTGGCAACAAGGATCTGGAAGTGGAAGGTAAGGTTCAGAACACCGGCGGAAAAATTCAGTCGGCCTATGGCGATCTCAAGGAAGACCTGAAAGACGCGGTCAAGGGCAAGTAAATCGGGCCGCGTTTGCCTGATGCATGGCTGGCGGTGAAAGCCGTCGGTCAACCGTAATTTCTGAACGGTTTGAACGGAGTAGCAAATGAATAACGAAACAATCAATCCCAGTGCGGTTAATTTTGGCAAGCTCAACGCAAGGGTGCTGAGCGCCAGTTCGCTGGCTAGTGATGATGTGTATGACCCGAGGGGCGAGAAGCTGGGCAGCGTCAAGGAAATCATGCTGGACACCCGGTCTGGCAAAATCAGTTACGTCGTGCTCTCCTTCGGCGGCTTCCTCAGCATCGGCGAAAAACTGTTTGCCGTGCCCTGGGGCGCGCTGACGGTTGATACGGAAAACAAGCGTCTGGTGATGGATACCAACGAAGAGCGCCTGAAAGAAGCCCCAGGATTCGATGCGGATAACTGGCCGAATATGGCTGATCCGGTCTGGGAAAAAACGGTTCATGCCTATTACGGTACGCAGATTGATACGACGTACTGAATAGCCCGGCCAGAAACCCCAACACCCAACCCCAACGCCAAACCGTAAAATTAAGCCCCCCACACCGGAAACTGGTGTGGGGGGCTTTTTTATGCAGCTACGGGCTTGTTGCTACGGTGAACGCTAAAAATACTCAAAAAAACAACTCGGGATTTAGGGCGTCTTCAATAAAGACAGCTCGGGTTCGCTGGTGTAGCGGCTTACTTGCCGGCGACAACCTTGATTTGATTGTTGACTGAGGTCACGCCTTGCACATTGCGTGCAATTGAAGCGGCTTTATCCGAGGCGGCCTGTGACTTGACGGTGCCGCTGAGCATGACTTCACCCTTTTTGTCGGTATCGACGCCAATGTGCACCAGGCTCTCCATCTTTTCAGCCGCCAGCTCGGCTTTTACCTTGGTGGTGATGACTGAGTCCTTGACGTAAGTGGTCGCTGCAGAGTCAGCGGTGTAGCCAATAGTCGGCAACATGAACAGGCCGGCGATCAGGCAGGTGGCTGCAATTTTTGTTTTCATGATTTTGTATCCTTTTCAGTTAAAAGATGAGGCTGGGGGAAAGCACGGCATCGACTGAACGGGTGCTCCGGTATTCCGGACCATCCATAGCGACGACATTGCCTGGATGACTTGCGCCGAGCTTTGCCGTGGGGCCAAGTTTCCGCTGCAAAAACCAGATGTTCTGTACGGCGGGGCGCATATACCGCAAGTTCATCGCTTGGCGCGACAGGGCTGGTTTTTCAGCCGAGTCTCATTTGTGTGCCATCGAACAGAGGTGGTGGGCGGCAAGGTGTAGCTTCGGCGTGGTACGAGGGTGGTAAAAGTTCATCAGCCCCCGCATGTTGATCAAACAGCCACAGGATCAAACAGGTACAGGATCAAGCAGCCAAAAGGAAAAGCCATGAACGATTCAATCCTTGTTCTGCGCGGCAGACCTGACCGGCATTAAGCATCGGTGATCAGAAAATGCGTGTGAAACCAGCCTGTCTTTCAGTAGCGTCCGCCGCACGGGCGAAGGGTCTTCGCTGCCTGAAGTTTGCTCTGCCGAGCCTCATTTTCCTGATCGTTAGCTGTGCTTGTGCCGAGTTGCCGGACAGCAAGGCGATCATTGCGCGCCACGCCGAGCAGGCCGCCCGCTTTGAAAGTGCCAGCGGCCCGCTCAGCCTCCGGAAAAACGCCGCAATCCTCGCCGATCTCAAGGCAAAGTCGGGCGATATCGACATTCTCGACAAACAGATCGCGCTGGAACAGGCCATCGTGGGCAGTCCGCTGGTGGTCGGCAACAAAGTCACGCTGCTGCAGGACGGCGCCGCCACCTACGCGGCGATGTTTGCCGCTATCCGCAAGGCTCGGGACCATATCAATCTGGGGTCCTACATCATTGATGATGACGAGATCGGGCGACAGTTCGCTGATCTGTTGCTGGCGCAGCAAGCCAGGGGCATTCAGGTTAACGTGATCTATGACAGCGTCGGCGCCATCAATACGCCCCAAGCCTTCTTTGAGCGCCTGCGGGCCGGCGGTATTGCGGTGCTTGAATTCAATCCGATCAACCCGCTGGCGGCGAAAAAGGAATGGCTGCTCAACAACCGCGACCACCGCAAGCTGCTGGTCGTTGACGGTTCGGTCGCCTTTATTGGCGGCATCAATATCAGCAGTGTGTATTCCTCGGGGTCGGCCACCAAGCGCCCGCGCAATGCTGCGGTCAACACCGTTGCCTGGCGCGATACGGATCTGCAGATCGAGGGGCCGGTGGTCGCCGAGTTGCAGAAGCTGTTCATCGAAACCTGGGGAAAGCAACAGGGCAAAGCCCTGGCCGTGAAAGCTTATTTCCCGACGCTAAAAGTCCAGGGTAAAGACATCGTGCGCGCCATCGGCAGCACGCCTGATGACCCCTACAGCCTGATCTACCTGACACTGCTCTCGGCAATCGGCAATGCCGAAAAACAGATACAACTCACCAACGCCTATTTTGTCCCCGATCCGCAACTCCTCAAGGCCCTGAGCGACGCCGCCCGGCGCGGTGTTGAGGTTAAGCTGATTCTGCCCAGCCACTCCGATTCTGAAATTGTCTTTCATGCCGGGCGCTCGCACTACGCCGCGCTGCTGAAAGCCGGCGTCAAAATCTACGAACGCCAGGGCGCGCTGTTGCACTCGAAAACTGCGCTGATCGATGGCGTCTGGTCCTGCGTCGGCTCAACCAACCTTGATTGGCGCAGCTTTCTCGATAACGATGAAGTCAATGCGGTCATCCTCGGGCGCGAATTTGCCCAGCAAATGCAGGGCATGATTGCTCGTGATCTCGCCGCTTCGGTGGCGATTGATTTACCGGGCTGGGAAAGTCGTTCTCTGCTGCTCCGTGCCAAGGAATGGGGTGCCCGGTTGTTTCAGCGGCTGCTCTAGGTGTGCTGACGCACCGTCGCGGCAAATCGTTCTCGATAAGCTAAAAACTGGTATCCAAA
>ERZ795044.3758-NODE-3758-length-12664-cov-5.389642_pt1 | contig 12664 bp, 14 predicted proteins | sample MGYA00375128_ERZ795044 | MGnify/ENA primary metagenome ERZ795044 (study PRJEB30173, sample SAMN05720213) | anaerobic digester metagenome | isolation source: active sludge of municipal wastewater-treating anaerobic digesters | place: USA | collected 2014-12-22 ... | reverse complement strand
GACCGTGGCGACATACAGCGCGCCCATCAGGCCGCCGAACCAGGCCCAGCCCGGTGTACTGACCAGCGCCTCGCGCGACGGCATCGGAACGCGGGTGACGACCACGAACACCAGCAGCGCGCTGAGGCCTACGACGAAGTTCATCACGGCACCGAGAATCGGCCGGCCGAGCGCAGCGCCGACGGCTGAGTTCATGGCCACCTGGACCACGAGCCCAGCGCCGGCAAGAAACGTCAACGTCAACAATCCCCAATGCATGCGGCTCTCCGGAAAGAAAAGATGGATCAGGCCGAGTAGCGCCGCTGCACCCAGCGCCGGCCGGCTTCGAAGCGCAGTACCGTCAGCAGTGCGGTCCAGAACAGGCGCTTGCCCAGCGGCACTGCTCGCGGTGTGATCAATGTGCGGGCGCGAGCGCTGAGATCGTGATGGACATGAACGCGCGAGCCCGACAGGTCCCAGTGGCGCTCACCGGCACGCAATCTCCATGTATCACTGGAGTCGGACTCCCGATGCAGCGCGGCGTCATGCAGCGCGAGCGGCAGTTCGTGCAGTTCACCGGCGAGATCGATGTCGACGATGACGAGTTCGCTGCCAAGCGCATCCAGCGCACCGCGCAGCCGCAACCGGCCTGCTGCACGGACATCACATTGCACAGGCCCGGCAAACTGCACGCCCAGGGTCGGGCGACGTCGAGTCGTATCGCTCATCGGACGCATGATAAAGGCAAACCAGCGGTCAGATTTGCCGAACACGCACGGCTTGGCGCGCAACGCCGCTGCGCGCTACGCTTGGGCCGTGAACGAAATTCCGCAGCACACCCGGCATCTGCTCGAGCGCCTGCTCAGCGCGTACTGCGAGCGCATCTGCCCACCGAGAGCTCGCCATCCCGTGCTGCTGCGCCATCGGGTCGAAACGGATCGCGCTACGCTGTTCGAGCTGCGCAGCATCTGCGGCGTGCCTGGCACGGTGCGCCCGGTGCAGCTCGCGCAGTTCCGGTATTGCGCTGCGACCGAGGACTGGCAGTTCCTGATCAACACGGCGCCCTTCGATGCGCCACCCGACGAGCCGGTGCGCTGGCGCCGCTACGCGCTGCTGCCGCGCAGCCGCAATGTCATCGATCTGCTGCGCGAGTTCGATGCCGATCCGAAGGGACTGCTGTGGGGACGGGTCAACGGCAAGAGCCTGCGCTGGTGCCGATCCGAAGGCCGTTGCGACGACTGCGACGAGCGCTATTGTCGTGTGCTCGGCACCCGGCATGCGTCGCAGGCCGCGCGCGTCCGCGAGGCTACTTGAGCATCTCGACGACACTCTCCTTCAGCACGTATTCCTTGATCAGATCGACGAAGAAGCTCGCGTAGTAGTCGAACTCGCGCGCCTCGACCACGTCGACGAACGTGAGGCTGCCGCCGACGGCGAGATCCCCATCGCCATCGACGAAGACCTGCAGCGCGTTCTGGGCCGCGTTGATACCGGCCGCCATTTCGAAGAACTCCGGCTTGCCGCGAAATTTGTCTTCCGGGTTGTAGTACACCCGGAACAGCAGGCGGTCGATCTCGCCATTCGACATCAACGGCGTGATGTTGAGCAGGAGGCCGCGCCGGTACACCACCGTTCCGCCCTTGATCGACGCCTCCATGCCGCGCGCGGTCAGCCAGTCGAGCAGTCCCTGCATCGCCACCTCGTCGTCATCAGAGAGTTTGACGCGACTGAGGTCCGTGGCTGGCATCGTGGCCGCGGGCGCCGGGTCGGCAGCCTGAGCGCCCGGAGCCGCGAGCAGGCTGGCAACCAGCAGGAGTGGGAGCGCTGCGGAGAACATCTTCATGGAGCAAGCCTCGTGGGAATCCGGACATCGGGCGGACGAATATTGGCATTGAACAGCGCCGCCCTGTCAACGCCGACGAAATACCGGCGACAGGCGCCAGTTATAATGGTGGGCCATGCTCGAAGTACAACACCTCAGGAAACTCTACGCCGGGCGGGCCGTCGTCGACGACGTCAGTTTCTCGGTCGCCCGCGGCGAATGCTTCGGGCTGCTTGGGCCCAATGGTGCGGGCAAGACCACGACGCTGCGCTGCTGCCTCGGCCTGACCGCGCCGGACGGTGGCTCGATCGGGCTCGGTGGCCTGCCCGTCCCGCAGGCCGCGCGCGAGGCGCGGTATCGCGTGGGCGTCGTGCCGCAGTTCGACAACCTCGATCCGGATTTCACCGTGACAGAGAACCTGGTCATGTACGCGCGCTATTTCGGCATCCCCGCGCGCGAAGCCCGGGCACGCGCGCCGCAGCTGCTCGAGTACGCGGGCCTGGCCGATCGCGGCAGCGCGAAGATCGATGCGCTGTCGGGCGGCATGAAGCGCCGCCTGACGCTCGCACGCGCGCTGGTCAACGATCCAGACATCCTGTTCCTCGATGAGCCGACCACGGGCCTCGACCCTCAGGCGCGGCACGTGATCTGGGATGCGCTGCGCAAGCTCGCCAAGCAGGGCAAGACACTGATCCTGACCACTCATTTCATGGATGAAGCGGAGCGACTCTGCGACCGCCTCTGTGTGATGGATGCCGGACGCATCATCGCGCTGGACTCCCCGCGAAAGCTGATCGAGTCGCTGATCGAGCCCGTGGTGCTCGAGGTGTATGGCGACGATGTCGGCGAGTGGGCAAACGCGAACGTACGCGCACTGGTCGAGCGCCTGGAAGTCAGCGGCGAAACCGCCTTCTGCTACACGCACTCACCGGACGCCGCGCTGCAGGCGCTCGCCACACAGCCGCAGCTGCGCGTGCTGCGGCGTGCGGCCAATCTCGAAGACGTCTTCATCAAGCTGACGGGGCGCGACATCCGTGACTGACTTGCCTGCCATTGCCACGTCGCTGGAGCGCGAGTCGCCACTGCGCTGCCTGCACCTCGTGCACCGCAACTTCCTCGTGTGGCGCAAGCTGATGCTCACATCGATGATCGGCAATCTTGCGGAGCCGCTGATCTACCTGATCGGTCTCGGATATGGCATCGGTGCGCTGGTGGGCAGCATCGATGGCCGCCCGTACATCACGTTCCTCGCGGCCGGCATGATCTGCTACAGCACGATGAACAGTGCCTCGTTCGAAGCGCTGTATTCCGCATTCGCCCGGCTGCAGATCCAGCGCACCTGGGAGGGCATCCTGCATGCGCCGATGACGACGGACGATGTCGTCCTCGGCGAGTGGTTGTGGGCGGGCCTCAAGGCGCTGTTCTCGGGCACGGCGATCCTGCTGGTGATGTATGCGTTCGGTATCGTGCAGGGGATCGCACCGCTCGCCGTGCTGCCGGTGGCATTGCTCGTCGGGCTCGCGTTCGCCGGCATTGCGCTCGTCATGACGGCGCTGGCGAAATCCTACGATTTCTTCACCTACTATTTCGTCCTGCTGGTCACGCCGATGACCTTCCTGTCCGGCATCTATTTTCCGCTGAGGCAACTGCCGGAAGTCGCCCAGACCGTCGCCTGGTTCCTGCCACTCGCCCACGCCGCCTCGCTGGCGCGCGGCCTGACGCTGGGCGACCCGATGCCGTGGCCGCTGCTCAGCATCGCCGTATTGCTCGCCTATGGCATCGTCGGCGTGACACTCGCCGCGTGGCTGGTGCGACGCCGACTGAGCCGTTGATCAGCGCTCGCGGAGGGCTTCGGCGAGACTCCGCTGACGAATTGATGACACAATATTGCAGCCGCGTTGCTAGCGTCATGGAGTGGACCCCACGCAGCGCGTGATTTCAGATCCATTGAGAGTAGAGGAACATGGAAGCACCTTTTTTCAGCACGTTCTCGGCCATCGCGGAAATCTTCGTCACGATCGGCGTGTTCTACGTCGTCCTCACGAACTATGCGCAGAAGGGCTTTGCCTGGAAGCTGGCCACAGGCCTGATCATTTTCGAATTCTCGATCAACATGATGTACATGATCTTCCGGATGCGCGAGACCGCAGCCGCGCATGATCCCGCAGCGCCGAATCCGCTCGCACCGTTCATGGCGGCGCACGGCATCCTGTCGCTGGTCGTGTTCATCCTGTTCGTCGTGTACTCATACCTCGCCTTTGTGTCGTGGAAGCGCGGCAAGCACTTCTTCTTCGAGCACAAGGGCATCACCTGGAGCTATCTCGGCATGTGGATGCTGAGCGTCGGCTCGGGCGAAGCGCTCTACATCATCAACTACATGTAAGAGCCCAGCCGAACGCTCAGCTCGACGCCCAGCTCGACGCTCAGCCCAGCGCTATCGCAACGCCGAGCACGGCCACCGCCACGACGGTCGCGACGGTGAACAGAAGCTTGATCGAGGCCTGGGCAAAGCCGGTCTGATCAGCCGGCGCACGGGACATCGTCAGCAGCGCCACCAGCGTCAGGTGCGCGCTCACGAGCAGCGTGAACGCATATCCGAAGAAGATATGCGCGAGATCCACGACGCTGTAAGCGGACGTTCCACGCTCGAGCGGCGTGATCAGCAGTACGCCCGAGACGATGGCGCCACAGATCAGGAAGAATGCATGCAGGCCCACGCGATAGTGGGTCTGCTGGGCGTACTGGCGCACCCGCAGGTAATGGCGCAGCTGATACACGGCATAGGGCGCCAACGCCACGAGCGCCAGCACCCAGTGCACCAGCACCCAATACTCACGCGTGATCGGTGGCAGCACGAAGAACAGTAGAACGGACCCGGACAGCAGCGCGAAGATCAAGCCGGAAACCGCCGCGATGGCGAGCGGCGACCGCCAGCGCTGTGGCTGATTGGTGGTGGTGGCGGACGGGGCGGAGTCGTTCATGGTTAGAAGGTCAGACAGGTGCTTGAAGTTCAGGCGCAGAGTTTACCGTCTCGGTCGAAAATCTCACCGCTCCAGCGATGGTTCCCTCGCCAGGAATGAACCGATCGACATACCGCGCGTGACATCGCCGGCCGTAGCCGGTATTTCACTGAGCCTCGTCATTCCAAGTGTCACCACAGCGTCAGGATCACACCATGGCAGTCATCCCGTTCGAAACAAAGATCGACCTCACGAGCCCGCGCTGGAATCGCGACGCCTGGGCGCGCATCCAGGCAGACATGGACAGCGACAAGGAGCGCATCTGCTACTGCACCGGCAACATCCTCGCCGTGCGGCCCGGCGAGGCGCTGAAGCCGATCCTCGGCTTCCACACCTTTCTTGCCACGCGATTGCTGCCGCTGCCTGATGGCAACATCCGACGCGTCAACAAGGAAGTGATTTTCTACGCGAACCTGACACGACTCGGCCAGGCCGGCGACATCATCGACCAGTGGCACAACCCTTTGACCAAGGAAGACGTCCGCGTCGTGCACGCGATCAACGATCCGTTCAACTACACGATCAGCGAGACGCTGATCCTGGTGCCGGAGGATTTTCGCGGTGATCGCAGCAACCTGCCGAAGATCCCGCTGATCTTCCCGTGGCAGGATCTGGATGGCGAAACCTTGATGCTCGCCACCGACATGCACCTGAACTATCCGAACCCGCTCCAGCCGGACAAGTGGCCACGTGAATCGGCCGGCCCCAAGGCGCAGGTGTCCGAGATGATGCGCTATTTCGTCAAGCGCAAGGATCTCGAGAATCCCGCTCTGACCGCAGTGCCATATGTCGGCACCTGGCACCGCGTGTCGCCGTGGCTGCCGTGGATGCTGATGGGTCAGACGCCCGGCCACTGCATGTACACCTCGACGATGTCGGCCGGCAGCACCACGGCCGTGATCCCGCAGCATGTACGCGAGTACGCGGAAAAGAATTGCCCGCAGATGCTGACGGCTCCAACCGAAGACTACGGCCCGAGTCACTCGAGTCTCGAACTGTACTCCCGGCAACAAACCCCGATGCCCGCCCGCTGATCGATTGGCGGAGCTCTTCCGTACAGTACAACCGGGCGACGAACACTGGATGGAAGATTGCGCGATGCTTGCGTAGTTTTGGCAGCATGCATCTCGCAACACGTATTCCGTTTCGCTGTCCGATCTGTCGCTGCCAGGTATGTGTAGTGCTGACACCCGAGCGGCTTGCGGCTCCTGACGAACCCGTCAAAGTCCGCAAGCCGCCTGTCTTTCAGTGCGCGGGATGCTCGGTGCTCTTTTCCGATCCAGAGCGCTTCACGCGCTTCGATCCGCATCCGACGGCCTCGATGCACCCCGCGCCGGATCCGAAGACGCGCTGGAAGGCCTGAGCCGATCACGCGGACATCGCCACAACCAGAAGCTGACGCCGATCGCCGCGCCCACGGCCGCAAGGCCCGTGTCTTTCTGCGCGTCCCAGACGTCGCCCTGCGTACCAAGGTACGCCTGACCCAGTTCGCCACCGAACAACAGCGCCGCCAGCCATTCGATGCTTTCGTAGATGCCGCCATGCGAGAGCAGGAACAGCACCGGCAGCAGCCAGCGCCACAGGCCGCTCGGGCGCGCGCGCGCATCGAGCAGTTCGATGACTGGCCGCGCCATCAGCAAGCCGTAGAGAAAGTGCACGAGCCGATCGTACTGGTTGCGTTCGAAGCCGAGATCGGTGCCCAGCCAGCTCGCATACGGCACTTCGGCGTAGGTGTAATGCGCGCCGATCAGATGCAGCGTGAAAAAAATGAACAGGCAGACGTAGCTTGCGTCCGAAAGCCGCAGCGACGGCCCGTAACGCGCCAGCAGCGGCACGGCGATGAGCACCAGGATGTTCTCGAGCAGCCAGTCCTGGCGATACGACGGATCGATCGCGAGCACGAGCCAGATGAAGGCCAACGCGGCACCCAGCCTGCGCGCCAGCGGCGAGTGATCGCGCAAGCCGGCTTCGCTCAGCGATCGCCGGAGCGGCGACCCGGTGATTTGCGCTTCTCCTGACCGGGATAGGAGCGCACCAGCATCGAAGCGTAGGGCGTGCGCTGCGGCCCCACCCTGCGATCGTCGTACTTGCGGAACTTGCAGGTGCACTGCGCGGGTTGATCGCAGCCGGCCAGCGGCAAGGCCGGCGCGCGGCGCGCCAGGAAGCGCTGGCCCGCTGATTCGCGCGCTGCGGCACAGGCTTTCGCACAGGCAATGACCGCAACCGCCTGGTACGCGTTCACGCGCGGCACGGGCCGCTGTGGCGGCGGCGCTGCCTTGGGGCCGAACCATCGATCGAAGAATCGGGCCATGACCCGATACTAACCCAATGCCTTGAGCATCCGCTTAAGGGCGAAGTGACGGTAGCTGTCCAGCGCCAGCGGCTCGATCTCGCGGACCCGGATACCCTTCGAAACGTCCAGTGCGATCCAGCCGTTATGTCCCATGAATGCGGGAATCGAAAAGCGCGGATCGGAGCTCATCAGCGCCTGACTCGGCACGCCCACCCAGAACGCGGCATGGACCGGACCGTCGTAGCTGTAGCACTGCGCGAACACTCGACGACCTGCTCGCCAGACGGGCATGCCGAACTGCGTGCCTTCGGACGTTTCCGGCAACGCGAGACACACGGCGCGCAGCACGCCGAGCGCGCGCTGCGCAGCCTTCGCCTGCATCGGGTCGAGTTCGGCTACCGTGAAACCGGACGTCGGCGCCGCGATGCGCGGCAGCTTGCCGAGTGGCGCCGCGAGCCGAGCCGGCGCGACCTGCAGATAGGCTTCGCGCAGCAGCTGCGCGACACGCGACCAGGCGATGCCGCGATCGAGGCGCACGCCGAGCCAACCGCGCGTGCCGACATAGGGTGGTATGAAGTAGTGACGCGGCTCGGCCTCCACATGCAGTGCCTGTGCACCGGGGGGAGCCGCCAGCCACAGTGCGACGCGGCCGTCGCCGTGATGATTGACCGTGAAGATCGCAAAGACCTTGCCGCCGCGAACGCGGAAATTCGGCGAGCCATGCGAGACCAGCTCCTCGGTCTCGGGCAGCGCGACACAGATTTCGCGCAGGACATCGTGGGCGGTGCGTGGCATGGCGGGAATTGCACGACTGGGAGGATGCGACGATCATACGATTCCATGCAGACGGCAGCGAGCGAACGCAATTCGGCACGCAGCCCCGTGCCCCTGACCAAATTCCGCATGCCAAGACTGCGGGGGGATTCCATCGCCCGCCCGGAGCTGCTCGCCCGCCTGCGTCATTCCGTGGAAACGAATCCCGTCACGCTGGTCTGTGCCCCGGCCGGCTCGGGCAAGAGCACCTTGCTGGCGCAGCTCGGCGCAGCACTCAGCGGGACCTGCGCCGTGCTGTGGGTCGCGATCGACGACGACGACAATGACGCGAACCGGTTCTACGCAGCGCTCGTGCAGGCCGTCGAGCCACTCGGCCTCACCTGGGACCTGGACGTTGCGGGACTGCTCGCTGGCGTCGATGGCAATGGTCGCGAGACTCGCGCAGCACTCGCCGCTTACGTCAATGCGCTGTGCACGGCGCCTGCGTCGCGGGTCGTCATCATCCTCGATGACCTGCATCGGCTCGACAACCGTGATGTTTTCGAACTGCTGGAATCCCTGATCGAACGACTGCCGGAGCACGTCGCACTCGTGCTCGGCACACGGCACGAACCGCCCCTGCCGCTCGCACGCTGGCGGGTACACGCCGAGATCGGCGAGCTCTCGGCTCGGGACCTGCGTTTCGACGAAGCGCAGGCCATGCTGCTGGCAGCAGCACGCCTGGGTCAGGAACTCGACGCGCGTGACGTGCGTGCCGCGCTGAAGCGAACGGAGGGCTGGGCCGTCGGTCTCTCGATGCTGCTGCAATCCCGTTCGCCGACACAGCATGCGGGTGGCGGGACACCGCTCGGCGGCGATAGTGCAAAGCGCACGTTGTTTGCCTACCTCGCGCAGGAAATTCTCGACGAGCTGCCACTCGATCTGCAGGAGTTCGTGCTGCGCAGCGCCGTGCTGGTCGAGCTGAATCCCACGCTGTGTCGCGCTGTCACGGGGCGCGACGATGCGGGCGCCGTGCTGGACGCCATCTATCGACGCGGACTGTTCCTGACGGCGATCGATGACCTCGCGATGGTGCTGCGCTTCCACGACCTGTTCCGCGATTTCCTGGAGATCGAATTCGCGCGGCGTCATCCCGACGAGGTGCGCAGCGCGCATGCACGCGCCGCTCGCGCCGAAACGGTCCCGGCGCGAGCGATCCATCACCTGTTGAAGGCCGAACAATGGGAGGAAGCCCTGGGCGCGATCCTGCGCATCGGCGAATCACTGCTCGCCGAAGGCGCCATCGGTGCGATCGAACGCTGGCTGGGCCAGGTTCCCGCATCGATCCGCGAAGGCAACGCCCGCGCGCATTATCTGCTCGGCTCCTGCGCGGCCCTGCGCTGGAACTGGGCGCGCGCCCTCGCCGAACTCGCGCCCGCGGCCGAGGGCCTCACCAGCCCTTCCGACCGCCCGCAACGTGTGCTGGCACTCTTCCAGCTCGCCGACGCGCTGAGTTCCTCGGGCAACGTGCCCGGCGCGCTGGCGCGGCTCGATACCGTCGCCCAGTTACCGCTCGACGATCTGGGCCTCGCGGAGCTGGCGCTGCAGCGCGCGTGGTGCGCGGCGGCACAGGGGGATTTCACCGTCATCGCGCCGAACATGGAAACATTCGTGCGCCACGCCGAACGCGATGCGGAACGCGTCGCGCCCATCGTCGCGGGCCGCATCCACTGCATGATGGTCGGCCTGCCAGGCGTGGTCGATGCATTCGAAAAGTTCGTCGCACTGGGCGAGCGCGTGCGCGGACCAGTCGGCGCGCCCTGGCATCTTTCGCTGCATGCGATCGACGCGTGGGTGAAGCTCTGGCGCGGTGACCGGGACGGCATGACACACGCGCTCGAGCGGGCAGAGTCGCTGTACCAGCAGTTCGGCGCGATAAGACTGATGGCTGAACGGATCGGTCAATTGAAGGCGATCCACAGCGCGGCGATCGGCAACACGCCACTCGCGACGGCCATCGCGCGCAGTCACATCCAGGGGATGCAGGTGCCGGAGCTGGCCGCGCATCGTGCTGCGTGGGAACGTGCGTATCGGCATGCCTTCGCGCGCTTTCACTGGATGGCAGGTGATGCGCACGCCTGGTATGAACAGTACCCGCACCTCGTTGCGGCGCGGGCTCCGGCAGAATGGCCGTTCGTCAGCACCGCCGCCGCCGTGGCAGAAGGCCAGGCCGCCGTATTGCGCCGAGACTGGCACGCTGCCATCGGACTGCTGCAGCACGCAATCCGCGCCAGCGAATCACGGCGCATGCCTGCGATCCACTGCGATCCGCGCGTCACGCTCGCGTACGCGCTTCTGGCCAGCGGCCAACGCCCCGCAGCGTGGCAGATGTTCGATACCGTGCTCGAGGAATTGGCGGCCACCCGCGCTTTCGGCGTGCTCGTGCTGGAGTCGCGTCCACAACTTGCCGCATTGCTGGACGCTGCGCCACCGCAGATGCAGCACGACAGCCGCATCCAGGAGCTGCGTCGCATGTTGGCCAGCTGGGGAACCGACCCGGGACCGCTGCTGCGGGTCGCAGCGCCCGGCAGCGGCGGGCCGCTCGATGTGCTCAGTGAACGCGAGCGCGAAGTGCTGGCGCAGGTGGCAGTCGGTGCCAGCAACAAGCACATCGCTCGGGATCTCGATCTGTCCCTGCACACGGTCAAGCGCCATATCGCCAATATCCTGGCCAAGCTCGACTGTGCCTCGCGCGGTCAGGCCGCGGATCTGTATCGCCGACACACCTATCCGCTGTAGTTCCCAATGGCTCTTTCGGCGGATCGACCAGACGTCGCGCCCCGACGAGACTGCCGAGCCATGAACGCGAGCCACCCCGCCCACGCCGCGGCCCGCGAGGCGCTGCTGTCGCGCGCACTCGAACCCTATCGTGTGGACGTCAGATGGCACGCACCGCGGCGCCAGATCGACCTGCGAGGCGCTGCCGAAGTCGTGCGGCTGCTGCTCGCGGAGATTGCGGCAATGCTCGAGCCTCGCTTCACGCTGCTGCGCCGCACGGCTGGCGTGGACCAGCGTATCGATGAATTCGTCGTGCGCTTCATCTATTCCGGCGCCGGCATCGACAACGCCGGCCTTGCTGCAGGCGACCTCGTCGAACTCGAACGGCTGCGCATCGTTCGGCTCAAGGACGGCAGCATCTGCAGCGAAACCTGCATCGAGACCTGGTCGATCCTGAGCGCCGCGCGAATGGCTCCCCGCGTCTGACCCGATGGCTCCACCGGGCGATGCCCGTCCGGCAACCGGCCAGGAGAATGCATCCCTATCAGGACCTCGGTCCTCCATGCATTCATCAGGGAGTCACCCATGCGCCGAATCACCGCCCTCATGGCCGCCACCATCAGCGTGTCCGCCCTCGCCTTCATTTTCGTCAGCTCCGACGCCTCTGCCGACACATCCGCACAGCGCGGCAAGTACCTGGTGCAGATCACCGGCTGCAACGACTGCCACACCACGGCCTACGCCGAACGCGCAGGCGACGTGCCCATGGCGGACTGGCTGACCGGGCAGCCCGTGGGCTTCAGCGGCCCGTGGGGCACCAGCTACCCCTCTAACCTGCGCCTGTCCCTCAGCCGCATGACGGAAGACCAGTGGCTGCTGTTCGCGCGCTCGCCGCGCCGCCCGCCGATGCCGTGGTTCGCATTGCGCGACATGAGCGATACCGACTTGCGTGCGATGTACCGCTTCGTGCGTTCGCTCGGCGTGAAGGGCGAGGCAATGCCGGCGGCGGTTGCGCCGGGGGGCAAAGTCCGTACGCCGGTCATCCCGTTCGTGCCGATGTCGCCGGAAGCGCTCGCCGCAGCGAATCAGAAATCGCTGCGCCTGTCGCAGGCAGAGCGCCGATGATGATCCGCATCTTCGCACTGCTGTGGTGGTGTCTGTGCTCACGCGTCAAGCCGACTTGATCCTTATGTGCTGCTGCCGCCCGTCGAGCACGCGGGCGGGCAGCACGGTGACGACCCCGGACAGCAGCAGTGCCACGACGGAGGCGCCAATCAGCAACGTGTAGTCGTCACCGACCACGAGATATCCGGCGGCCAGCGGGCCGGACGCGAGACCGAGCTTGGATGCAAGGCCACACCAGGCCGCGGTGCGCCCGCTGGCATCGAACTGGGACGACATACCGAACAGATAGGGCACGATGAAGGACCAGGTGATTGCCGTGCCCAAATTGGCAGCAAAGTAGATCAGCCCTACGCTGCTGAAGTGAAAGGCAGCGGTACCGATCAGTGTCAAGGCAATCGCCGGCAACAGAGGTCGAACGCGACCCCAGCGCGTGCCGAGCCAGATCACGAGCACGGCGCCGATGGCGCCCAGCCAGGTTGCCCAACCCAGCGCACGGGTCACGAAGTCGGGCCGCAGTCCGCCCGCCTCTCCAAGGCCGATGATGAACGCGGACAAACCCATGTTGCCGGCCTGGAACAGGAAGATCGCCAGCAGCGTCATGGCAGCCGGCAGGCCTTCGATCGATCCTGTCCGCGTCGACGCGCGCGTTATCGCAGCCGAGCCGACAAGATCTCGCGGCAGCAGCAACGTCACAACAAGCGTGACGGCCGTGAGGGCGGCAAGGGCGACGAAAAGCGCGGCCGTGCCGTACTGCGGAACAAGGCCCGGCAACCACATGATGCCCAGTCCGCCGAGACCGAACTGCACGAGCAGCAGCATTCCGAACGCCCGATCCGGCGCGGCGCTGCGACCGATCACCGCGAGACCGATACCCACGGACGTGCCGCCCACGAC
>ERZ795044.3756-NODE-3756-length-12667-cov-7.841421_pt1 | contig 12667 bp, 8 predicted proteins | sample MGYA00375128_ERZ795044 | MGnify/ENA primary metagenome ERZ795044 (study PRJEB30173, sample SAMN05720213) | anaerobic digester metagenome | isolation source: active sludge of municipal wastewater-treating anaerobic digesters | place: USA | collected 2014-12-22 ... | reverse complement strand
GCGCGCTCGCCGCGGTACACGCGCTGCATCTGGTAGCGACGGAACGGGAACGCCAGGTCGTGCTCGTGCTCGGCCACGTAGCGGGCCAAGGGCACGGTCAGGTCGAAGCGCAGTGCCAGTTCCGGGAGGCCTTCTGCCCCCTTCTCCAACGCACCCGTGGACTGGACGAAGTACACCTGTCGCTCGGTCTCGCCACCGGACTTCGTCAGCAGCACCTCGGACAGTTCCATCACCGGGGTTTCCACCGGCAGGAAGCCGAACCGCTCGAACACCTGGCGGATCGTGTCCAGCATGCGCTGGAAGGCAATCTGGTCGCGGGGCAACAGCTCCATGACCCCGGGCGGGGTGCGTGGCTTGATCAAGGCAGGAACTCCGTCACGGAATGGTTCTAGTTTAGCGGCCGATCGCCTGCGAACACGTGCCCCCTTGCCGACCGCGCCACATGTCCCTAAAATGCGCGGCTCTGCTGTCGGGGTGTAGCTCAGTCTGGTAGAGCGCTACGTTCGGGACGTAGAGGTCGCAGGTTCGAATCCTGTCTCCCCGACCAATCAAATCAATGATTTGCGAAAAAACCGCCGAAAGGCGGTTTTTTCGTGGGCGATGGCGTGCGCGACGGCGCCCGATCGCCGCTGGCATGCCGCGTGCGATGTCCAGCCGCGGCGCGTTTCCGCGTTTGTAACGGCATCGCACGCCGGATCCCTGCATGTCGGAAGTCACCGAAGCGTCGCTTGCCCAGGCCCGACCGCACGACCGCTCGGCGCTGCTGCGGCTTTGGGCGGTGCGGGTGGTCATCCCGCTGTCGCTGGCGGTGACGCTGGCGTTCTGCCTGCTGGCCTATGCCGCCAGCCTGGCCTTGCCCGGCGATGACGCGGCGCTGTTCCCGATCCTCTGGCGCATCGCGGTGTTGCTGCTGCTTGCGCTGGCGGTGGTGGCCGCGATCGGCTGGAGCATCGCGGTGCGGGCGTCGCGGCCGGTGATGGCCCTTACCGACGCCATCGAGGGCCTGGGCCGTGGCGAGCAGGTGCGCATGCAGGTGGAGGAAGATGCCTTGCTGGGCCGACTGCAGCGCGGGGTCAACGATGCCTCGCAGGCACTGGCCGATGCGCGCAACCGCATGCAGAGCGAGCTCGGCCGCACCGCGATCGAACTGGCCGACAAGAACACCCGGCTGGAGGCCGCCAGCCAGTCGCGCGCGCGTTTCCTGGCCGCAGCCAGCCACGACCTGCGCCAGCCGCTGTACGCGCTCACGCTGTTTTCTTCTGCATTGCGCGCCGGCGAGACCGACCCGGACAAGTTGACCCGGGTCATGCACATCGAAGAGTGCGTGTCCTCGCTCGACCAGTTGTTCTCCGAGTTGCTCGACCTGTCGCGGCTCGAGGCCGGGGTGATGCACGCGGCGGTCGGCGACGTGCGACTGGACGACGTCTTCGATGAAGTCAGCCGCAATTTCCGCATCCTCGCCGAGTCGCGCGGCCTGCGCCTGATCGTGCGCAAGACCGATGCCTGGGTGCGCACCGACCGCACCATGCTGGCGCGCATCCTCAACAACCTGGTCAGCAATGCGCTGCGCTACACCGACGAGGGCGGCGTGCTGGTCGGCGTGCGCCACCAGCACGATGGCCGCCTGCGGATCGACGTCTGGGATACCGGCAGCGGCATCGCACCCGAACACCAGGCGCAGGTGTTCGACGAGTTCTACCAGGTCAGCCAGTGCAGCGACGAAACCGGTGAACGCAAGCGCGGCCTGGGATTGGGACTGGCGACGGTGCGCCGGCTCGCCGAATTGGTCGGTTGCGAGGTGCGCCTGGCCTCGCGGTTGCGCCGCGGCACCGTGGTCTCGTTGCGTCTGGATGCGGGCCAGGTCGGTGCCGGGGCGGGCGACGAACCGGCGGACATGCCGCTGGACATCAGCGGCCTGCGGGTGCTGGTGGTCGACGACGAAGCCAGCATCCTCGAAGGCCTGCGCGCGTTGCTGCAGGAATGGGGCTGCGAGATCCGCATCGCCGACGACGAGGCCAGCGCCACCACCGCGGTCGCCGGCTGGCGGCAGCCGCCCGACCTGGTGATCAGCGACCTGCGCCTGCGCGAGGGCCGCAGCGGCCTGGACGTGCTGCGCACGCTGGCCCGCCACTACGGTGCCGATCCACAGCGCCCGCCGTTCGCGCGCCTGCTGGTCACCGGCGAAACCCGCCCCGACCGGATCGGCGAAATCGCCGCCAATCGCATCCCGGTGCTGTTCAAGCCGGTCTCCCCATCCCGGCTGCGCGAGGCGATGCTGGCCACCGTGCTGGCGTCCCGGGTCATGCCCATGGAATCCGAAGAATGAGCGACGGCTTCGCCTACGACGTCCTGGAATATCCCTCGCATGTGCATCCGCAGGCGCATCCGTCGCGGTTGGCCGCGATCGGCCGACTGCACGGCATCGATGCCGCCTCGCCGCGCGACTGCCACCTGCTGGAAGTCGGTTGCGGCGATGGCCTGCAACTGCTGACCCTGGCGATGGTGTATCCGCAGAGCCGCTTCGTCGGCGTGGATCTGTCGCAGGCCGCGATCGCCCGCGGCGAAGCGACACGACGCAGGCTCGGCCTCGAAAACCTGCAGTTGGTCGCAGCGGACCTGACCACATGGGATCCGGGCCTCGATCCATTCGACTATATCGTCGCCCACGGTTTCTTCTCGTGGGTGCCGGACGTCGTGCGCGACTGCCTGCTCGGGCTGTGCCGACAGGCACTGTCGCCCGCCGGCATCGCCTATGTCAGCTACAACGCCCTGCCCGGCTGCCACCTGCGGCGACTGATGTGGGACATGCTGCGCCACCATGTGCGCGGCATCGACGACCCGCGCACGCGCATCGCGGCAGCGCGCGAGTTGCTGGCCTCACTGGAATCCGACGTCATCGGCTCGCGGGTCTATGCCGACGTGATCCGCAGCGAAGCCCGTGACCTGTTGCGCCGCACCGATACCTCGGTGCTGTTCCACGACGACCTGGCCGACACCAACCAGCCGTTTTCGATCAGCGAGTTCGCAACGCGCGCAGGCGAGCATCAACTTCGCTATCTCGGTGAAACCGACTACCACGAGATGAGCGATGCCGGGCTGACCGACGATGCCCGCGCGCGCCTGGACGCGCGCGCCGGCGGCGATCGCCTGCAACGCGAGCAATACCTGGACTACCTGAAGGGACGCCGCTTCCGGCAAACCCTGCTCTGCCGGGCCGATGCGCCGATGCAGGACTTGGCGGATGCGGCGATGGCGCGCGGATTGTCAGCGGTCGGGCACCTGCGCACCGACGATGCCGAAGGCAATGCGCTGGATCTCGCCGAAGGCGTGGCCGTGCGCTTCCACAGCGGCGACGGCGCGATGCTGACCACCGACCACCCGGTGATCAAGGCCGCCCTGGCGATGGTCGGCAATGCCTTCCCGGCGGCACCCGCCTTCGATGAGGTCCTGATCGCCGCGCGACAGGCCAGCCAGAGCCAGAACACGATCGAGGCGGATGCCGATGCGCTCGCCCACACGTGGCTGGCCGCGTTCGAACTGGGACTGATGATCCTGCATTGCGATCCGCCCGGCTTCGCGACCGAAGCCGGCGCAACACCGAAGGCGAATGCGTTGGCACGCATGCAGGTGGAGGCCGGCTCCGACCTCATCACCAGCCTGCGTCCGTCGATGATCCGCATCGACAGCCCACTCGCGCTGGAGTTGATCCGCTTGCTCGACGGCAGTCGCGATCGCGCCACACTCATGCACGACCTTGCCGAACGCATGGCGGCATTGCCGGTCGACGCGAGTGTTGGTGGCGACCATGCGTTGCGTGATGCCGCCTGGTGGCGCGCGGCGCTGGCCGGACAACTGGAAGCGGGGTTGTCGCAGACCGCGCGGATGGGCTTGCTGGAAGCGGATTGACGCGCGGGCGATGCCGCTCAACGCACCACGTAGGTCTGGGTGTTCAATTGCAGTACGGCATCGAACTGCACTTTCTCGTTGTCCGGCCCCAGTTCCATCAATGCGTCCACCCGGAAGCGCAGGGCGCGATCGAGTTCGCGTTGCGGCTCGAGGGTGACCCGGATGCGGGTGAGACGGCCCTCGTGCAAGCCAATCGCCAGTTCCAGCGAACGCCGGATGCGGTCGCGATCGTGCGGGCTGAGCAAGCTGTAGGACGAGAAATCCAGGATGCCGTAAGTCAACGAGGACGCCCGGCATTCCTTGAAGCTGTCGCTGATCAGGCGCGCGCCTTCGGAACGCGTGTTGAGCAGGTTCTCGAGGTCGCGCGACACGCTATTGCGCATGTCGGTAACGGACACCCGCCGCCCGCCGTCTTCCGGCAACGGCGCATCGACCAGGCGATCCATCAATCCACGCATGCAACAGGCTCCGTTTCAGTCGCGATCCCGGAACGAAAACGGCCCGCCGCGTGGTGCGCGGCGGGCCTGTTTCAGCAACGGACGGATCAGGTCGCCTTGTTCAGGGCGCGGTCGTACTGCGCCATGATCGCGCCTTCCAGGCCGCCATCGGCCTTCTGCGGCTTGTACTCGTACTTGATCTTCGTGTAGTTCAGGGCGAACTGGTCAATCGGGATCGAGGAATTGCCGGCATTGCCGCCGGTCTGGAACGAGCTCACCATCACGTCTTCCATGGTGATGACCAGGTAATCGACCTGGCCGCCCTTGCCGCCGGCCTTGCGCGCGGTCAACACCGCCTTCTTGATGTGATCGCCGCTGGCCGCGGACTTCACCAGCAGGGCGCTCGACTTGTCGGTCTGCTTGGTGAAATGCACGTCCTGGAAGTTGGCCTTGCCGGTGCCGCCGCCGCCGCCGCGACCCATGTTGCCGTCGTTCGACACGCCCCAGCTGAACGAGTCGATCTCGATCTTGTCCTTGTGCTTTTCGTCGAGCGATTCGCCCTTGATGCCTTCGAGCTCGAGCAGGTAATCGGAAGCCATGGTGGTATCTCCTCAGAGGTTGGAAAGGGAATGCGGTTTTAGCGGGCGGACTTCGGCAGCTCGGCGACGAGGCGCAACGAGACGCTGAGTTCGTCCAACTGGTAGTGCGGGCGCAGGAAGGCAACCGACTTGAAGGCGCCCGGCTTGCCGGGGACTTCGGTCACCTCGATGCGTGCCTCGCGCAGCGGGTACTGCGCCTTGGCTTCCTGCGAGGCGTTGTCGTCCAGCAGCACGTACTGCGAAATCCAGTTGTTGAGGAACAGCTCGACGCTGGACTTGCTGGCGAAGCTGCCGATCTTGTCGCGCATCATCGACTTCAGGTAATGCGCGATGCGGCTGACCGCGAAGATGTACTGCAGCTGCGAGGACAGGCGCGCATTGGCGTTGGCCGCGTCGGTGTTGTATTCCTTGGCCTTCTGCGTGGACTGCGTGGAGAAGAACGCCGCGTAGTCGGTGCCCTTGCAATGCACCAGCGGGATCAGGCCGAGGTCGGCGAGTTCCTTCTCGCGACGGTCGGTGATCGCGATCTCGGTCGGGCACTTGAGCGCCACTTCGCCGTCGTCGGTGGCGAAGGTATGGGTGGGCAGGCCCTCGACCAGGCCACCGCCCTCGACGCCGCGGATCGCCGCGCACCAGCCGTACTTGGCGAACGCGTCGGTGACCTTGGTGCCCAGCGCATACGCGGCGTTCATCCACAGGTACTTGTTGTGGTCGGTGCCGTCGGTGCGCTCGACGAAGTTGAACGCCTCGACCGGATCGGTGTCCGGGCCGTACGGCAGGCGGCCAAGCACGTGCGGCATCGCCAGGCCGACGTAGCGGGAGTCCTCGGAGGCGCGGAAGCTCTTCCACTTCGCGTATTCGACGGTGTCGAAGATCTTGGCCAGGTCGCGTGGGCCGGACAGCTCGGTGAAGTCGTCGAAGCCCAGCAGCTCCGGCGAGGCCGCGCTGAGGAACGGCGCATGCGCCGCGGCGCAGACGTGCGAGATTTCCTCGACCAGGTACATGTCCTCCGGATGGCGGCCGAACTCGAAGTCGCCGATCAGGGTGGCGAACGGCGCGCCGCCGAAGGTGCCGTACTCTTCTTCGTAGAGCTTCTTGAACAGCGTGCTCTGGTCGAAGTCGGACGCGCTCTTGAAGTCCTTGACCAGTTCCTTCTTGGTGGTGTTGAAGACCTTGATCTTCAGGTTGGTGCTGGTCTCGGAGTTGTCGACCAGGTATTTCAGGCCGCGCCAGCTGCCTTCCAGCTGCTGGAATTCCGGCGCATGCATGACCGAGGACAGCTGCTCGGAAAGCACGCGGTCGATTTCGGCGATGCGCGCGTCCAGCGCACCGATGGCGTCCTTGGACACCACCATCGCGCCGTCGCTGACCTGCGAAACGAGCTCCGCGATCAGGTCGCGGGCGCGGGTGCGCTCGGTGTCGGAACGGGCGATCTTGCTCTGGGTGAGGATCTGGTCCAGAAGGCCGCCATCGGCTGCTTCTGCTGCTGCGGCGCCCGCCGCCTGGGTTTCGGTATTGGCCATGAGGTCTCTGCTCGTTTGGTCTGGGCGTGTGGATCGAAGGCAGCGACTACGCTGCCGACGGGGCGCTTATTCCTCGGACTTGCCGCCGACTTCGCGGGACAGCTGCGCGATCTTGTCGGTGTTCTGCAGGACGTCGTTCAGCAGGTCCTCGAACTTGTCGTTGCCGGCGGCCTTGTTGCGCAGGTCGGCGAGCTTCTGCCGCGCCTCGAGCAGCTTGCGCAGCGGTTCGATCTGGTTGGCTACGCGCTCCGGCGAGAAATCCTCCAGGCTGCGGAAGGTCAGTTCGACGCCAAGCTTGGAGCCGTCGTCGGCCAGCTTGTTGTCGACCTGCATCTGCACGCGCGGCTTCATGCCCTTGAGCACGTCGTCGTAGTTGTCCTTGTCGACGTTGACGAACTTGCGGTCCTTCAGCTTTGCCAGCGGCTCGGCCGGCTGGCCGGTGAAGTTGCCGACCACGCCCGCCACGAACGGCAGTTCCTTCTTCTCGATCGCATCGCCCACTTCGACGTCGTAGGTGAGTTGCACGCGCGGTGCGCGCACGCGGTCGAGCTTGTGTTGGGTGCTTTCCTTCTTGGCCATGACGTTCCCCGTGCGCGTGGTGTTGGTGGGTGTTGCTCTTGATTGGAACGGAGCTGCGCGCCAAACGCGGCCTCCGCTCATCATGCAAACGAGTCTAGGAACCGCGACCGCCCGGCAGAATCCGCCGGACGGCCAGAAATGGGCATATGCCATTCGACCGGAGCGGCACGGTGGCCGTCGCGCACCCGCGAATGCGTCGGTGCCCCATGTCAGTAGGACGGCGGCAAGCCGACCCGTTCGCGGATCGAGGACAGGGTGCTTTCGTCGCGGATCAGTTCCGCCAGGAACTGTTCCAGCGGCATGTCGGCCCAGACGATGGCGCGCTCCAGCAGGTAGGCGACCGGGCTGTGTGGCTCGGTGCGGCGGAAGAAGCCGGCGATTTCCCCGATGGCGCGCAAGGCCGCCTGCTTGGAGGCCAGGCTGCCACCGCCCAGGTCCAGCGACACCGTACCGCCCGATGCCCCGCCGTTCGCGACACCGCCACTGGCGGCGGCCTGCTCGCCTGCGCCGTCGTCGGCGACCGTGGCCACCCCGCCGATGCCCTTGGCGGTAGCGACCTTGGCGTAGATCTGCTGGATCTTCTTCAGGCCATCGTCGATCGCGGCCAGGTTGGGGGCATCGCGCCCCAGCTTGGCATCGGAGGTGCTGCTGAAGCGGATGAAGGCATCGCGCGCGGCCTGGACCTGGACCAGCCGCTCCATCAGCATGGCTTCTGGCGTTGCGACCATCCGCGCGTCATAGGTTTCGCCATTGATGCGGCCTTCGTCCAGCGCCGCCTGGTAGGCCTCCGCGTTCTGCCGGCCCAGGTTGTCGACTTCGCGCGAATCGATCCAGCCTGCGAGGGTCAGCGGAGCCTGCGGATCGTCGTTCAACCGCATCGCCTGCAGTGCGCGCGCCCCATAGGTCGCGAACCAGGCGAGCTTGCCCGCGCGTTCTTCCAGGTCGCCGTCGTCGGCGCGTGGATACAGGCCTTCCCAATACGTCTCCAGCAGGCCTGCCAGCAGCGAGAAACTGTCGCGCGCGCCTTCCAGGCCGTCGCGCGAGATCGCCGCTTCCGCCAGCCACACTGCTGCCTGCAGGTCCTTGCTGGTACGCAGCAGGATGTCCTCGGACAGGCTCTGCGCCTCGCGCCAGTCGGCCACCTTGAGTTCGGTCTGCCACTCGCCCTGGGCCAGGTTGGGATCGTCCGCGCGGCGGGCCTCGCGGATGCGGTCGAACTGGTCGGAGAAGCTGGCATCGCTGCCCGCCGGGTCGCTGCCCGGAATCGGGGCGAGGAGTTCGTTGACGTCGATCGGCATGACAGGCTCCGGAGGTCGGGATTATTCGAGGATCACGCTCGGGACTTCGGCGCGCGCGGTGCTGGCGCCGAGGTACTGCTTCATCTGGTCGGACAGTTCGACCTTCAGGAACACGCGGGCGCTGTGGAACTTGGCTTCGGCCAGGCGCTGGCGCAGCTCGGACCATTGCGCCGGGCTGTAGCTCTCGCGGAAGTCCTCCACCGCGAACACGCGCGAGCCGCCGGCGAATTCCTCGATGAGCTTGGCGAAACCGTCCGGGCCGGCGTAGATCCGGGTCAGGCTGATCGGCTCGCCGGCTGGCGCGGCATCGACCATCTGGCTGGTGGCCGGGTCGAATTCCTGCACGGCCTCGGCGCCTTCCACCGGCGGCGCGGCGATGCTGAGGCGGATCCGTGCCTGCAGGCAGCTGCCCGCCGACCAGAACACCTGGGCGGTGGCATCCGCCAGCGATTCGCCGGCGGAACTGGCGCGATACACGCGCTCGCGGCATTCGACCTCGAAGACCGTGCCGCCGTCGCCTTCGTCCAGTGAGCCCAGCTGGCTGGGCTGGGTCAGGGTAAAGCTGCCGGCCAGGAACGGCGGGCCGTTGTCGAGCACCGGCAGGAACTTGCGCTGCGCGGCGACCATGTTCTGGTAGCCCGGCGTCAGCGGCATCGCGACGCCGCCGACTTTCACCGGGAGGCGTTCCTTCTCGGTGATGAAGGGCTTGAGCCAGTCGTTGACGAAGGCACCGAGCTTGCCCTGCTCGCCATAGAGCGCTTCGATCTGCTGCTCCTGCGGCAACGCCGCCAGCGGCTTGACCACGCTGTCGCGCCAGCGCTCCTGCACGTATTCGCCGGCACGATGCACGGTCAGGAACAGGATCAGCCTTGCCGGGCCCTGCACCACCGACCATGCCCCCAGGTCGTTGCCCTTGAACGCAGTGGCGAACTTCTCACCCGGCTTGTCGACGGCGTCAAGCATCGCCGTGTAGTCCGATGCCGGGGGCTTGTCCGCCTTGCCCTTGCTGGCGAACAGGTCGGACGCCAACTGGTAGACGTCCTCGCCGGAACCCTCCGCCTGCAGTCGCAGATAGGCGCGCGCGTAGTCGGCCTGCGCCGGGGCAAGGACCCGGGTCTCGGTGTCGTGCATCGCCAGCAGCCACACCGGCGGCGTCACCTTCTCGCCACCGAACTTGAAGGAGTCCGCCACGAACCGCCCGAACGGCCGCCACGACGACATCCAGTCGCTCTTCATCCGCGCCCACGTGGCCGCCCAGCGCGACGAGAACGGCCAGTCGAGCGGCAGTTCATGCAGGTTGCGCTGGGCGGACTGAAAAAAAAGCGCGTACGGGTTCTGGTGGCTGGCCGCGCGCGCCTGCAGGTCGCCGTAGCGACCTCGCCACAGGCCGATGCCGTCCTGGAAGCGCGACTGGAACTTGGCCCAGCTGGCGAAGTAGTCGCGGAAGTAGCTGGTGCGCAGGTCGTCGACCCGTGCCTGCTGCGCCGGCGCCTGTGCCCGCAACGTGACCAGCAGGGGCTCGACGATCCCTTCCCAGGCATCGCGGGTGTAAGCGCGGGACACGCCGGGCATCTCGTCGCCCTCGGTGCCCACCACCGCGCCTTCGGGCAGCCAGAACGTCGCCAGGGTGACGCCCTGCCCGCGCGTGTCGGCCCATTTCTGCAGGTCGGCGGCGCGCGGTGTGTAATTCGCCAGCAATTTCGTCAGCAGGCCTTCGAGTCGCTCGCGCTCTGCGTCAAGGACGTTTTTTTTTTGCCAGCGCAGGTAGCCGAGGTAGGTGGCGAACAGGGCGTCGGCGTTGTCGCGGTCTCGTCGGGTGTCGTGGTCCGGGCTGACGAAGGGCGCGAACAGGCGCGAGCGCGCGTCGAAGCTGACGTTGTTCGGCAATTCGCGCTTGCGGCAGTCGTCGTTGCCGTCGCGGCAATCGTCGAGCAGGCGCAGGCGCTGGGTGATCGCGAGCGCGTGTTCGATGCCGGCGCGTCGCTGCTCGATGTCGGTCGCCAGCATCTGGTCCTCGGGCGCGAGGATCAGGTTGTTGAAATCGTCGATCACGCGTTGCCGCAGGGTCTCGATGTCGGCATCGGCGCGACGGATGCCGAAACTCAGCAGGCTTTCGCTGGCGGCGGCGTCCAAGGCTTCGACCGTGCGCCCGCATCCGGCCACCCAGGTGATCCGGCCATTGGAGGTGCGATCCGCTACCTCGGCACAGGCGCTGCGCGTCTGTGCCAGCAGCGCAGTGTCATCGCGGCGCGCGGAGGACAAGCCATAGGCAATGGACGCCGACAACCCCAGCATCGCCAGCACGCCGACGCCGGCAATCGCCATCCGCCCGGCATTGCCCTTGAAGCTGGTGCCGGCCAGCGGCTGGTCGCTGGGCAGGAAGCGGGTGAACAGGTCGGCGACGAAGGCACCACCGCGGTTGTTCGCATCGGCACCACCGGCGAAGTACAGGCCACGCCAGCGCGGGGTGCGCTGGAACGGATTGTCTTCCAGCATCAGGCCGACGAACAGGTTGAGTCCCTGCCCCGCCTGGCGCAGCGCCTCGATGAACTCGAACACCGCGCGCCGCGCCTGCGGCGTGTGCTGCGCGCGCATGGCGGTCATGCGCAGCGCATGCAGGCGCTCCTCGATGGGCCGCAATACTTCCTCGATGCGCCCGCTGCTGGCCGCGCTGACCACTTCGTTGTCGGCGAAGCGATGGCCGAGCGCTTGCGAGAACGCCTCGGCCGGCAGGGTGGCGCGCACCTGCGCGTAACCCGGCAGGCGATCCAGGCCGCTGACCACGAAGTACACCGGCATCTGCACCTGCAGGTGCTCCATCGCCTCGTCCACCAGCCGGCGCAGGCGGGTGGCGGTTTCCTTGAGCTTGTCGGCCGGGCCGATCAGCGTCTGCGCGGCCACCGTCACCACGATGCCGTTCAACGGCAGCTTTTCGCGCTCGTTGGCCAGTTGCATCAGCGCCTGGTACCAGAGGCCGCGATCCAGCCGGGCGCCGGCATCCGCCACCACGCGCGGGTGCATCTCGATGGCGATCATCGACTTGTGGAACCACCAGCGCCAGACATCGTCCGCGTCCATCGCCGGTTTGTCGGACGCGGGGAACGGCGAGACCTCGCTGCCGGCGCGCAGGATGCCGAGCACGTCCGCGGGCTGGTCGCCAACGAACAGCATCCACGGGATCCGGTAGAGCGGATTGCGGCCCTTCTCGATTTCCGGTGAGCGCGCGATGGTGCGCTTGGCCTCGGCGATCGCCGCTGTCATCCGTTGCGTCGGGACTTTCTCGTCTTCCGCGTTGCCAGGACCAAGGTCGCCAATGCGCTTGCGCGTGCGTCCCTTCAGCGAGGCCTTGCGCTGGCCGGCGGTGAACCACCACAGCACGACCAGGGCGACCAGGCAGATCGCCAGGACCTGCCAGAACCGCATCGGCACCATCGGGATCAGGGCCAGGCCCAGGAACACCAGGCCGACCACGACCACCAGCAGCACCAGGGTCACCACGATGCGGCGCAGCCACGGCTTCTTGGCGGTGTCGGAACTCTTCTCGTACAGGTAGCCGATCCGGGTGAACACCGAACCGATGTTCGAGAACAGGCGTTCCACGAAGTCCAGCGGATTCATCGTGCGGGCTCCGTCTGCATGAACAAGTAGGTCGCGACCAGCTTGGTGTTGCCGCGGTTGGCGTCGAGCATCTGCCGCAGCTTGGGCAGGTAGTCCTCGGCCTTGTCGAAGGTCGGCAGTGCCCCGTCGTACAGCGGCGTGGGCGAACTGATCACGGTGATCAGCTCCTGGCCGAATGGCGCGCCCACTTCCCAGCCTTCCGGCGTGTTGCCGATCACCAGGGTCTCGCCGGCCTTCACCAGGCGCCCGCTGTCAGGCTCGTTGGGGTGCGGGAAGATATGCGCCATGTTGCCGTCGACGAAGTAGTAGTCGACGTAGAGGTATCCGTCGAAATTCGCCTGGGTGACCTTGATGGTGACCTTCTCGCCCTCGATGAAGCGGTCCGAATGGCCCGTGCTGGGCGTCACCGTGAGTCCATAGCCCGAATCCTTGTTGCGCGCCTCGAACGGCTCCAGGATCTTCACCACCTCGCAATGCGGCCAGATCCGCAGCTGCACCTGCACGTCGGCGGACTTCACGCCTTCGAGCGCGCTGATGCGTTGCTTGACCCCGCTGATGTCGTCCGCGCGCGACACGTAGCCACCGATCTTCACCGTGCCCTTGTCCTCGTCCACGCTGGCGGTGAGGTCGGAGCACGGGAAGCCTGCCAGCGCCTGCTGCACCGGCGCCTCGATGGTGGGCTTGGGTTGGGCGACGAGGATGTAGAT
>ERZ795044.3750-NODE-3750-length-12674-cov-5.371107_pt1 | contig 12674 bp, 7 predicted proteins | sample MGYA00375128_ERZ795044 | MGnify/ENA primary metagenome ERZ795044 (study PRJEB30173, sample SAMN05720213) | anaerobic digester metagenome | isolation source: active sludge of municipal wastewater-treating anaerobic digesters | place: USA | collected 2014-12-22 ... | reverse complement strand
CAACTCAAGCCTCTCAGCGGCACCACCGCGAGATTTGCTGATTTGTTGACCCCTCCGGCTGAAGTCATTCAGGAAGCTGCCGCCGAGCAAGGCCCCGAATCGGACAATGTCTCCGAATACAACGTTCCGATCGTGCTGGACCCTTCAGTGCAAGGCCATATTCGCTTCTTCAACGTCGCAATCCGCAACCGATTCGAGCAGTGGCTCATCAGACTCAGCCATTACCGGCCGCTGGTCGATAGCATCTTTTCAGAGTTCCAGCTGCCGAGTGACCTGATCTATCTGTCGCTGGTTGAAAGCGGATTCAACCCTCACGCGTACTCACGGGCCCGGGCTGCCGGCCCCTGGCAATTCATGAAGGGCACGGCCAAGGTGTATGGGTTGCGAGTGGACAGTTATGTGGATGAACGCCGCGATCCGGTGAAGTCGACCGTGGCGGCTGCACGCTACCTGCGAGATCTGTACGATCTATTCGGCACCTGGCCCCTGGCAATGGCCGCGTACAATGCCGGAGAAGGCAAGGTGATGCGGGCCCTGCATACGGCGCAAGCAGAAAGCTTTTCGGACATCGCCAAAACGAGGCTCATCCGGCGGGAAACGAAAGAATACGTGCCTCGCTTTATGGCGGCGACCATCATTGCCAAGAACCCGGATCGGTATGGGTTCCCCCAGAGCGACGTCCGGCCGCATCAATTCGAGGAAGTGGTCGTGCGGCGCCCCATCCACTTCAAAGCCATCGCCAATGTGACGGGAATTTCGTACCAGGATCTGAAGGTGCTCAACCCGGAATTACGGCGCGATGCCACCCCCCCGGATGATCCCGAATATCACTTAAAAGTCCCCGTCGGCACCCGGGAAAAAGTGGAACAGCTGCTGGAGAGAGCACCGACCCACAAATTTGCCCCGCTCCCTATGCCAGTCAAGGTTCGGCACGTCAAACCAGAGCCGGAATCCGGACATTGGTATCGAGTCCGAGTCGGCGACTCTCTTGAAAAAATCGCCAAACGGTTCAACATCTCGGTCAAGACGCTCAAGTCGAACAACAACTTGACCGGTCCTACCATCAAGGCAGGAAGCCGCCTGGTCATCGCGAACTAGCGCGACGCGTCATCCCCGAAGAGACGGAATGACGCGCTTACTGCTTTTTCTTGGAAGAGGGTGCCGAAGACTTGCCTGATGAAGCCTTGGCAGGCTGTTCAGGCTGAGGAGCAGGAGCGCTGGCAGCTGGAGTTGATGGAGCTGCTGCTGGGGCTTCCGGAGACTTCTTCACTTCCAACACTTTCACCCGCACCGCCGCTTCACTAGTGAAGGGCGAGTTGGGATAATTCTTCATCAGATCCTGGTAATGCGCGAGCGCTCCCTCCGGTCGGGACTGCGATTCTTCAATCTTGGCCAACTCGAACAGGACATGGTCCTTGTTGAGGGCACCCGGGATTTCGAGAATGCCGGTAAAGGCCTTCACCGCCTGGTCGCGATCACCCTTGGCTAAGTAGGCATAGGCCAGGCGTTGTTGGACAAGCCCCAGAAGTGAGGTGTTGGAGCCATATAACAACATAAACCGTTTGTACGTTTCGATACCGGCGTCAACTTCATTCGCCAGCACCTGCGCATTCCCCAGGTGAAACAAGGCCACGGGGGCGACAGGACTTCTCGGGTATTGCTCCACTACCTGCTTATAGAGCGTGATGGCTTGGGAGAGCTGTTCATGGCTTTTTTTCGGATCGTCTGCCGGCCGATTGAGGTAGTGCAGCGTGGCTTCCTGATCGAGCTCTCGTGCCTTTAACGTAGATTCATAGTCGTACCAGATCACACCAGCAACGACCGCCCCCGCAACCAGCACGACCCCCAGACCAGCCAATACGGCGCGCCGTTGTTCCTGCAACACATGAAGAAACCGGTCAACCCCGGTCAAGAGGTGAGCTTCGTCGAGCGGGTCAGCTTTTTCAGGCACCCTGATGCGATAACTCATAGTCGAACAATGGTCTCGGGTGGAAAAGGAGGTCGTTTCTCAAAGCCTCGCGCCTTATACTAGGGACCAGTCGACCTTGTCAAATGTTTGGCCTCGCTGAAGTCCAGATACCCATGTTTGAAAAACATCTCAAGAAACTGGAAGACCAGCACCTCTTGCGCCGGCTCCAGACGATCGCTTCGGCGACAGGGCCCACGGTCACGCTCGACGGCCGTGACATCATTCTTCTCTCTTCTAACAATTATTTGGGTCTGGCCACGCACCCGACTGTGGTGGATGCGGCCATCGAGGCGACCCGCCGATATGGAGCCGGCTCTGGCGCGGCACGCTTGGTTTGCGGGACGTTAACACCCCATGAGGTGCTCGAGCACACCCTCGCTCGTTTCAAAGGCACAGAAGCAGCCCTCGCCTTTGCCGCCGGGTACCTGGCCAATATCAGTGTGATTCCGGCCTTGATCGGAAAGGACGGGCTGATCTTCGCCGACCGGCTTTGCCACGCGAGCCTCATCGACGGCTGCCGGCTGAGCGGAGCGACCTTTCGCGTCTTCCATCATCGAGACATGAACCACCTGGAGCAATTGCTCGCCCGTCGGCCCGCAACTAAACGCACGTTGATCGTCACCGACGGACTGTTCAGTATGGACGGGGACATTGCGCCGATGAAAGAGATCGCGCAGCTGGCCGAACAGTATGACGCAGCGGTGTATGTCGATGATGCGCATGGCACAGGAATTCTCGGACGTACCGGACGCGGCACCCTCGAACATTGCGAGGTCGAATCGCGCGTGCCCTACCACATGGGCACCTTGAGCAAAGCGGTTGGGAGCGCGGGGGGATACGTGGTTGGTTCTGCCACCTTCATCGCCTATGTGGTCAACACCTGCCGCGCCTTTATCTATACGACCGCGCCTCCGCCTGCCAGTGCGGCTGCGGCGACCACCGCGATCCAGATCATTGAGCAGGAACCTCAGCGGCGCGCCCGCCTGTGGCAGAATCGTGAACGACTAGCACAGGGGTTCACCAGGCTCGGCTTTCGTCTTGCGGCATCGGAAAGTCCCATTCTGCCAGTAATCGTCGGTGACGCCGATCGAGCCCTGAAGTTCGCGCAGACTCTCCTCGCACAAGGCGTCTATGCGCCCGCCATTCGTCCTCCGACCGTCCCTCCTGACACGAGCAGGATTCGCTTCACCATCACTGCCGACCATACCGATGAGCAGATCGATCGCGCCCTGGCGGCTGTAGAACGGGTCGGTCGATCCCTCTCTCTGATCTAACCTGACAGCAATCAGTCAGCAGCTCACGGTCTGTCTGTTCGCAGCGTCTGCGACAGGCATTGCTTCGTCGCCTCTTCTGGATATTTTCTTGATTTCTCACTTCCCTATGGCATGATCGAAACTGTCCAGCGGACCCTGATCATCTACCCATAACTACGCTCGTTTATCCGCTTACATTCTCTTCTAATGGAGCGACCCGATGATTGACATCTCAAAACTGTTGACCTTTGGTGTCCAACAAGGTGCCTCGGACTGTCACATCAGCGCCGGCGAACCGCCAATGATTCGCCTGCATGGCGACCTCAAAAAATTGGACCACCCACCCCTGACTCAGGATGAAACGCATGCCCTCATCTACGACATGATGAGCGATGCGCAGCGCAAGAACTTTGAAGAACATCGGGAATGCGACTTTTCTTTCGACCTGGGCGACATTGCTCGATTCCGCGTGAACGTCTTCGTTCAAGGCCGTGGACTGGGGGCTGTCTTCCGGACCATTCCGACCGAAATCCTTCCCCTCGAAAAACTCGGCATGCCGCCTATTCTTCGACAACTCTGTGACCGTGAGAAGGGCCTGATTCTGGTCACCGGTCCGACCGGGTCCGGAAAATCCACCACCCTCGCCGGCATGATCGATTATCTGAACAACACCTTTGAAGGACACATCCTCACCATTGAAGACCCGGTGGAGTTTGTGCACAAATCGAAAAAGTGCCTGGTCAACCAGCGTGAACTGGGCGTGCACACCTTATCGTTCGCCAATGCGCTGCGTGCCGCGTTACGCGAAGATCCAGACATTATTCTCGTCGGCGAAATGCGCGACCTGGATACGATCCAGTTGGCCTTGACGGCTGCCGAAACGGGGCACTTGGTCTTTGCGACCCTGCATACGTCCAGCGCCCCAAAAACCATTGACCGTATCATCGACGCGTTTCCTCCCAACCAGCAAGCGCAGGTCCGCGCGCAGCTGTCGGAAACCTTGGAAGCGGTGCTGACCCAGACGCTGCTCAAAAAGAAAAGTGGTGGCCGGATTGCGGCGGTGGAAATCATGGTCGGCACGACGGCGGTACGCAACCTCATTCGCGAAGGCAAACTGCATCAAATTCCCGGCATGATGCAAGCGAGCCAGAAGGACGGCATGCAGACGATGGACATGGCTCTGGTCGATCTCGCCACGCGCGGGATGGTTACCAAGGCCGAAGCCCAGTCGCGTAGCATGAATGCAAACCTCTTCAACGCGGCAGGCGCTGCATAACGCCCGGTTCACTGTATTCGTCTACCGATAGCAGCATAAGAGGCATCTCATGGATGTTCGCACGCTCCTCGAAGTGATGGTCAAACAGGAATCGTCCGACCTGTATCTCACCGTCGATGCCCCGCCCATTTATCGCATCCATGGCTCGACCCATCGGACCGATGCGCCGCCGTTTACCAACGAACAGTTGGAGTCGTTGGCGCTGGCTCTGATGCGCGGCCAGCAGCGGGGCGAATTCGAAGAGAAAATGGAGATGAACCTCGCCTTGTATTACAAGGACTTGGGCCGCTTTCGCGTGAACATTTTCCGGCAAAAGGGAAACGTCGGGCTGGTGTTTCGGCACATCAAGGCAGAGATCATGACGGTCGAGCAGTTGGACCTGCCGCCCATCGTCAAAGATATCGCCATGACGAAACGCGGGCTGGTCCTCGTTGTGGGTGCCACTGGCTCCGGTAAATCTACTTCACTGGCGGCGATGATCGACCACCGGAACACCGTGCATGCCGGGCACATTATCAGCGTGGAAGACCCGATCGAGTTTGTCCATCACCACAAAAAATCCATCGTCACTCAGCGCGAAGTCGGGTTCGACACCCATTCGTTCGGCAACGCCCTGAAGAACACCTTGCGCCAAGCGCCGGACGTGATTCTCATCGGTGAAATCCGGGATACGGAGACCATGGAGGCCGCTATCACCTTCGCGGAAACCGGTCACCTTTGCCTCGGAACCCTGCACTCAAACAATGCCAACCAATCCATCGAACGCATCATGAACTTTTTCCCGGTGGAACGGCACGCACAGATTTACCTCCAGCTGTCACTCAACCTGCGAGCCATTATCTCGCAGCGCCTCATCCCCTCACTCGATGGCCGCCGAGTCCCAGCTCTGGAAATCATGCTCGATACGCCCCGTATCAAAGACCTGATTAAGCGTTCAGAAATCGATACGTTAAAAGAAGCGATGGAACAAGGTATTGATGAAGGCTGCCAGACCTTTGACCATGTGCTGCTGCAACTCTACAAGGCTGGAAAAATCAGCATTGAACAAGCCTTGATTAACGCAGATAGCGCGAACAACCTTCGTCTCAAGATTAAGCTGGCGGGATTAAAAGGCGACGACGCAGTGGCGGCCCTGCTTGACAAAAACGAGAGAGATGAAAAGGGTTTCCAAATTCAGGGACAGATGGGCCAAGGCGGCGTCAAGAAACGGTGACCTGCTCGCGGAAGTTTTCTAGAAATGGGCACGAAGTAGGAAATCACTGCATCCACCCTACCCGCCAGGCAACCAGTTGAATGCCCCCTGGCTAGGGCACCTCCATAGCAAGCTCGAGATACGCGGCAATCTTATCCAACGCCCCGGCGGTCAGTTTCCTTCCATACCACGTCGGCATCGTGTCCGCAGGAAAACCAGGCACCACATAGGTACCCGGGGACACCACTGATTCGACAATATACTCTCTGACGGTCTGCGCTTGGCCTCGATACTGAGGATCAGCCAGGCGAGAGGCGCCGGTTTTGCCCAGCCAAAGCGGAGGGCCAACCTTCCCATCAGCTCCCGCGATACCTGGAATCCGATGGCAAACCACACACCCGGCACGAACGAACAGTTCTTGAATCGGCTCCTCCCCTGTCACCAAGGGCACCATATTCGGGTCTATGTTCGGAACAGCCGGAGCTATCGCGGACGGCGGCGAGGCATTTTGAATTGCCACTAGAGCCAGCAGCAACACCAAGCCGGCGACCAATGCCGCAATCGCTTTATTTTTATGCTGCGAGGGTGGAACAGAGGACGACGCGTTTGGAGCGACCATAGAGCGGCACCATGAACGTTACACACAGTGAACAGGCAGGCTACTGTGCCGCCTGACGAATGACCCGCGCCGGGCTACCAGCCTCGCACACGGCAGCAGCTATTGTGCCGGATTCATTGCGCAACGGAATCCAATTGACCGATCCTGAAAGTCCGGCTCCGCCGATACTCGCGCAGATGATCGCAACGCCACCGGCAGATCAGACCAGGCCCCGCCACGAATCACTTTCTTCTCTCCGGTTTCCGGACCAGTGGGATTCTTCTCGGGGCTCTTCGCATAGTATTCCCGGTCGTACCAATCAGCCACCCATTCGGCAGCATTCCCTGCCATATGGTGTAGACCATAGGGACTCCGTCCGCCTTCCTTCAACCCATGGCGCACACTCATCCCTTCGACACCACCGCTCACTGACGTGAGCGTCACCGCCTCGCTCACCCATACGCCGCGATTGTAATTCGCAATATCGACGAAGGGCTGCATTTGCCCCCAGGGGTATCGCCGCGCATCGGTACCGCGCGCCGCCTTTTCCCACTCGGCTTCTGTCGGAAGCCGCTTCCCCGCCCAGACACAGTATGCCTTCGCATCAGCCCAGCCCATGCCTACGGCCGGACGATCACCAACCGTCTCTGCGGCTTCGTCATCCCACGTGGGAGGCGCATCGTGCTTCGCGGCTACAAGAAACGAGCGATAGCGCTGCATGGAGACTTCATAGCGATCGATATAAAACGCGTCGAGCGTGACGACATGTTCCGGTCGTTCAGCAGGAAGTCCGTCGTTACTCCCCATCGTAAATGACCCGGCCGGAACCAGCACCAGGGGTGCGCCATCTTTAGCTTTGGCGCCTTCTGCAGCGGTGCTAACTGCCGCAGCCTGCGGTTCGGCCGCCGAGGCCATCCCTACTCCGAACAGCATGCCGGCAGCCAGCACGGCCACTGCACTGAAGAGTCGCATACATTCCTCCCATCTTCGATAGAACCAGAGGCGGGCACGACGCACGGGCAAAGTGTAGCTGTGCCGGCAGGCAAACTCAACAGCACGAAGAGGATCGAGAAGGTGAAGGGGTGACTTCAAGAAGGACAGGGGCGCGACCATGAATTGGAGCTGATCAGCGGGAAGGATGCCATGCCAGTCGCACTAACAGAGCCGGCCGGCAAGAAGGCTCTTGCCGGCCGGGCGAGGGGGCAGGAGGGTGCAACGGTTAGCGGGCAAGCTCTGCCACACGGCGATCATGATCTCTCACCGGTCGCGCCGTGGCTACTTCAGACCGGTCGAACAGATTGTGAAGCACTTCCTGCTTCAATTGAACCATGAGGGCCCGATTATGGTTGGACGATACCGAGGCATCCTGGAGCAGATTCAACCAGCCCACCGTGGAGACCTCATACCGGCTGTTCGGCATAGCCGTGCGTAACTCCTGAAACACCGTAATGGCATCCGCACGATTTTCAAACAACGCAACTAACGCTCGCGTGTAGTAGGCATCTTCACAGGCCGGGCCCTTATGGCAACTCTTCATTCTCGCGTCCTGCGCATGGGCAAGGGCCTGAAGCGGCTTCAATTCCGAGGCATCGACGGGGAAAAATGCGCTGCTGGGCAAGGTCGTGGAGGTGCCGGACTGCATCGTCGTGCATCCCTCGATCACACTCACGAGCACTAGGAGAAGAGTGAAATAGAACGCCCTGTGTTTCGACATCGTACGCCTCCTCAACTCGCGCTCACCGGGTGGGGCGCGACGATAATGCGATGTACTTGGCTTGCAGCGATGTTCTGAATGTACCATCGAGCTTCGGTTCAGCCATTACACGGAGGCTGTACCTCTTCGGTATGGGATGCCGTTGGCATGTCAACCTGGCTGATTACAGAATCTATGGAGCGAAATGAATACCTGGCCTGATAAATCTCAGGGAAGCAAGCAGACAATGTGGGAAGAACGCCTTCGCCCCGGCTCATATCCGGGGCAAAGACTTGGTCCTAGTGCCAGTTTGCGGCGAGAATCTGCTGTACGTCCTGAGGTCGCTGGGCAATGGCCTGGTCCCAACTTAGCCCGGTCTGCTGGGTAAATCCTGCCATAGCCTGAATGAGTTGATTGACCTGAGTACTCATCAATTGTTGACCATTGCCGGCTTGAACGGTTTCAATTTGGTTGGTTGCGCCGGCATACCAGTTGTTAATGGTTACCTGATCCGTCGATCCATACACGGCAATACGCAAATCATTGGCACTCTGACTCAGCATGAGATCAAGGGGATTGATCCCCGAGGCAAAACTTAGTCGATCACTCGTCCCGCTGGCATCGGTAATCGTGTCTTGGCCATCTCCACGTGCAAGCTGGAACACATCATTACCAGTCCCGCCATTGAACACATCATTACCTTTTCCGCCAGACAGCGTATCGTTGCCGTCGCCACCCGTCAGAACATTGTTATTCGCGTTCCCAATGATAACGTTGGCCAGCGTATTGCCCGTTCCGTTGATCGCGGCTGTTCCGGCAAGAGTGAGGTTTTCGAGATTCACGCCTAAGGTCCAGGTCACCGTGCTTTGCACCGTATCGGTACCGGCGTTCACTGCCTCAACGACCGTGTCTCCTGTCCCGACGACATACATATCATCCCCGGCACCACCGGTTAGTGCGTTGGCGGCACTATTACCGACGAGAATATTATTGAGCGTATTACCTGTGCCGTTAATGGCCGCTGTGCCGATCAAGCTGAGGTTTTCGACATTCGCGGCGAGCGTATGGGTTACGGAACTTTGAACGGTGTCAATCCCGGCATTCACCGCCTCAACCACCGTATCGCCTGCGCCAATGATATACGTGTCATTCCCCGCCCCGCCGGTCAACCGGTTGGCCGCGCTATTTCCAGCCAAGACGTTGTCCAATCCATTCCCCGTCCCGTTGATCGCGGATGTTCCCGTCAGCGTAAGGTTTTCGACGTTGGCCGTCAGCGTATACGACACGGAGCTCTGCACCGTATCGATCCCCTCGCCGACCAATTCGGTCACTTTATCGCCAACATTGTCGACGATGTAGAGATCATCCCCTTGCGCTCCAATGAGGGTGTCCGCGCCAGCTGCTCCGCTAAGGACATTCGCCGCGCTGTTGCCTGTCAGAGTGTTCGCAAGACTATTGCCTGTCCCGTTAACCGCAGCAACGCCAGTTAAGGTGAGATTTTCGAGATTCGTGCCCAGTGTCCAACTGAGATCGGACTTTACAGTGTCAGTTCCGGCACTTGCCGCCTCGACGATGGTGTCGCCCAGGCCTACCAGGTAGGTGTCGTTTCCGGCCCCACCCGTCAAGACGTTTACCGCAGCATTTCCGGTTAAAATATTACTCAGAGAATTGCCGGTACCATTGATGGCGGCGCTTCCAGTGAGGGTCAGATTCTCCAGATTCACCCCCAGCCCGTAGCTGAGGCTTGTCTGCACCGTATCCATCCCCTGTCCGGCTGATTCGACGACTACGTCATTGATATTGTCGACAACGAACAGATCATTTCCGGAACCACCGGTCATGCGATCTACACCAGTGCCTCCATCAAGCGTATCATTGCCTGCGCCGCCGGAGAGAATGTCGTCTCCACCCAAGCCAACCAGTGTATCGTTCGTCACATTTCCGTAGAAATAGTCCGTCTCTTCGGTGCCGACCAGATTGACGCCTTCCGTGTGGGCCAACATGGCGCTGTGGTCCCACACCGTCCCATCGGCAAATAGGAGTCTGTCAACACGCAGCCAATCAGATGAGAAGAACCCGCCGAGAGACACGAGATCCGTCGTATTGTTAATCGTCAGAATGGCATTAGTCATAAAATCCGGTGTCGCACGCAACGTGATATCGCCCGGATTGATGCCTACAAGCCGAAGCGTATCAATATCAGAGACATCGCCCTCTTCGCCAATAGAGTCGTCTCCATATCCTAGGCCAAACACATAGGTGTCATTTCCAAGCCCGCCCTCTAGGTAATCGTTTCCTGCTCCTCCGTCGAGAATATCATTGCCTGCCGCTGCTCGAATTAGATCGTTCCCGCCAAGACCCTGGAAGGTGTCGTCATTGATAGTGCCATAGAAAGACTCGTCTGCTTCGCTCCCGACAAAGGTCTGGACGCGACTCTCGATCTCGGCAAGCCCCCAGACGGTGCCGCCGGCGAACACAAACTGGTCAACGGTGGTACTCGGCGAGATGAAATAGGACGCTATGGTCAATTGATCAGAGGTTCCATTGACCTTGAGGACCAGATCATTGGCATGGTTCTCAAACACAAGATCGGCGGGTGCAATGTCCGACAGAAACTCGACTCTATCGATACCGGTGTGCGCATACCATTGCCGGCCCGTTTCGACGGTATCCTGTCCATATCCACGGCCGAAGACAAAGGTATTGTCGCCGGTCCCGAGCAGCGTGTCGTTGCCAGCCTGTCCATCAAGTCGATGGGAGCCGGACAGTTCATTGTTCAAAGCGTTGCCAACCAAATTCACCTGAGTAGTTGGACTCAGATACACATCCTCCTCAATGGTGACATTCTCGACGTTATCCGGTGCCTGAAAGGTGAGCGACTCGGTCGGAGTAAGGAAAATCGTGTCACGGCCTGCATTCACGTCCTCGTTGATGACTTGGCCCAAAGACCGCAGGTGGTACGCATCATCACCGGCGCCACCGAACAGCTGATCCGCAACACTTGCCGAATCCAAGGTGTCATTGCCGTCTCCACCACGCAACACGTTGGATCCTTCGTTCCCATAGAGTCGATCATTCCCAGCACCACCATCTACTTCATCATCACCCTCATTGCCTTCCAAGACATCATCGCCCAACCCACCCAGTAACACATCGTTAGCACCACGCCCATACAACCAATCCTCAACCTGGCTACCTTGTATACGATCGGCAAAGCTCGTTCCTTGTAGCGTTCCACCGCTTTCGGGAGAGGATATCTGAAATCCTCGGGCAAGCAATTCGCCATCCGTCAATACCGTCCCGTCGGCAAATTCAAACTCACGGATGGTATGGAACTCGGCAGCAGCATTCACCCCAAACCCGGAGATTTGGATTGAATCTCCGCCATTTCCAACGCGCAGAACCAGAGAATCTCCTGGGGCCACATCCAAGCTTATTGAGTCGGCAGTGACGCCTGCGCCAAAGATGATTCGGTTACTTTGCACTCCATCGTCCTCGATCGTATCGGTGCCGTCACCCAGATTAAATCGGTACGTATCGAGTCCGGCACCTCCAAACAAGCGATCATCTCCTCCACTGCCATGGAGGTCGTCCTCTCCGCCGCCTCCCTGCAGCACATCATTCCCCTCACCACCGTCCAGCAAATCCGCGCCGGACTGGCCAGTAAAAAACGGGGAATCCCCGACGAGAAGATCATCGCCGGCCTCACCATAAAGTTGGTCATCTCCAATGTCGCCGACCAGTTGATCAGCACCTTCACCACCAAATAACTGGTCCTGTCCCGCACCTCCCCATAGCTGGTCATCACCCTCTTCCCCGTCCAGCGTATCGTTTCCACCTGTAAGACTCAGAAGAGTAGGATTGTTCCCATCACCGTATAGAAAATCGTTCCCGGCGCCACCGACCAGGAAGTCATCTCCTTCACGTCCTTGCAAATCATCGATGCCATCGCCACCATCCAGATGATCATTGCCGAGTCCGCCGTTCAGCAAATCATCGCCGGCTTCCCCTAAAAGAAGATCATCTCCATCTTGACCAAACAGAGCATCATGCCCTTCCCCACCGAACAGCGTATCGCTCCCGACATCTCCTTGCAGCTCGTCGTCCCCTGCGTCACCGAAGAGCGTATCGTCCCCCTCCTGCCCTGTCACACGGTCATTTCCAAGCCCGCCCCATAGAGAATCGTCGCCTGAGCCTCCCTGCAATTCATCATTGTCGGCCCCGCCATCGAGCACATCATTCCCGGCAAATCCAGCCAACCGATCCGTCCCGCTCCCACCATAGAGAATGTCCTCGCCCCCGCCTCCCTGTAACTCATCCGCTCCGGCACCACCGTCAAGCATATCGTCGGCTCCAGGGTCGCCGGAGAAATCGCCGACCAAGAGATCATCCCCCTCACCTCCGGAGAGCATGTCCTCTCCGGCACCTCCGAACAACAAGTCGTTTCCCTCGCCCCCATCAAGCCAGTCATCGCCTGCAATCGTTTGAGTGAAATCCGACTCACCGTACAGATGATCGTCACCGTCTCCGCCAAGGAGAATGTCATTCCCGCCGTCGCCGACAAGCAGATCGTTGCCCGCCCCTCCATCAAGGTAGTCGTCGCCACCGGATAGCGAGGTCACGGCAGACTGAGCCGATCGATTCCATACGAAATTGTCATAGTAAGTACTCACCCAACCTGCTGGTCGATTCA
>ERZ795044.3749-NODE-3749-length-12677-cov-6.942085_pt1 | contig 12677 bp, 10 predicted proteins | sample MGYA00375128_ERZ795044 | MGnify/ENA primary metagenome ERZ795044 (study PRJEB30173, sample SAMN05720213) | anaerobic digester metagenome | isolation source: active sludge of municipal wastewater-treating anaerobic digesters | place: USA | collected 2014-12-22 ... | reverse complement strand
TGAAAAGTAAGAATGTTAATTTAGGTTCATCAAGTCTAAGTATTGCTCCTGGAAATTGTTCAGGTTCATACTCAACGTTATCAATATTAACCGCAACATCAAATAAATCTAAGTTTAGATCAAGTGAAGCTGTTGCAACAAAGTTAACTATTTCAAATTCAACATTTCTTTTAATTTTAACATCTTTTTGAATTTCGTGAATCATTTTGTTAGCTTTTCTAATTCCTTGTTCGATTTGTTCCTCACTACTAGCTCCTGAGCAAATAATTTTACCATTTTTGAATAAAAGCATTGAAACTTTAGGTTCTTTGATTTTTAGAATTGCTCCTGGAAATTGTTCAGGTTCATACTCAATATTTGGTATTCCAACAGCTAAAGAGTAAAGATCAAGAGGTTGATCAAGACTTGCTGCTGCAACCATATTAACAACTGTGTATTTCATCAACTAACACCCCATTAATGCCTTTTTAAAGGCACAAAACTAATAGAATATTTAAGCTAAAGGTTTAAAAAGGGCTTTTTAAACCTATAAAAAGTCCAAAATAATGCGTGCTTTTGTTATTTTTTTTGAATATAATAAAAATTTTAGTGTTATTTTGATTTTTGGTTGGGTAAAATAGTTTATATATTTCTTTAATCCTTTTATTTAAGTGAAATTGAAAAGGTTTATTTTATGGATTTTAAAGGTTTTATTAGGGGTTTTATTGAGGGAAAACAAGTATTGTTAATTTTGTTTTTTGGTTTGATTGGGTTTTTAGCACCAATGGGTTCAATTTTTGTTACAGAAATAAAAGGTCAACAATTTTTTGTCCAATTTAATAGTACTCTTTTAATGATATTATCATTACTAATAATGGTTTTTTTTATAATAAAATTATTTGATTATTTATTTAATAGAGATAATAAATATCTTGCAATAACTATTTTGATTTTATTATTAATTTTGTTTTCTTTTTTATATCATTTAATGATATTTATTTCAATATAGATTTGTTGATTAATTTTTTTCTTCAAAAAAAGCTTTTAAAAGAGTTCCCTATTGTGAATTATATTAGTTTGATCGCGTTTGATCAATTATATTTATAGGTGGGTTTTTTTATGAATCATTTAGTCAAAAATGCAATAGCAAGAGCACAAGCTGAAACTGGAAAAAAAGCAACTCCTAGTAAAAGCTTTTTCCAAAAATCTTTTTTCAAACCAAAATCTGAGGAAAAAACAAAAGAAACAAAATCTTCTAAAAGTGATAAATCAAAAAAAGGAAAAGGACTTCATTCTGATAATGATTTAATTCAAATGCTTGAAGAAAGTCAAGCAAGAATAATGGTTGTTGGTTGTGGTGGTGGAGGATGTAACACTATTGAACGAATGGCTGAAGTTGGAATTAAAGGTGCTGCAACTTTTGCAGTTAACACTGATGCTCAAGATTTATTATCAACAAGAGCGGACAAAAAATTATTAATAGGAAAAAAATTAACTAGAGGTTTAGGTGCAGGATCGGATCCACAAATTGGAGAGAGTGCTGCAAGAGAATCAATAGAAGAATTACAAGATGCACTTAAAGGAATGGATTTAGTTTTTGTTACTTGCGGAATGGGTGGAGGAACAGGAACAGGTTCAGCACCAGTTGTAGCAGAAGTAGCAAAAAGACAAAAATCATTAACAGTAGCAGTAGTAACTTTACCCTTCACTGTTGAGGGAAGAAAAAGAATAGAGAACGCAATGATGGGGCTTGAAAGATTAAGTGAAAACACTGATACAATAATTGTAATACCAAACGACAAAATTCTAGAAATTGCACCAGACTTACCAATTAACGCAGCTTTTAAAGTTGCTGATGAAGTATTAACAAACGCAGTTAAAGGAATAACAGAAATGGTAACTAAACCTGGTTTAATTAACCTTGACTTTGCTGACTTAAAAACAATTTTATCAAGAGGTGGAGCTGCTATGATTGGACTTGGAGAATCTTCAAGATCAGAAAGTGCAGAAAGTAGAGCGCTTGAAGCAGTAGAAAATGCTTTAACTTCACCATTACTTGATGTGGATATTTCAAACGCAAATAGAGCACTCGTAAACGTTTGTGGTGGAACTGATATGACACTAAGAGAGGCAGAAATGATTGTAGAAACAGTGTCAACAAAAATCCACAACTCAAGTCACATAATTTGGGGAGCAATGGTTGATGAAGATATGCCAAAAAATAATATCCAAGCAATGGTAGTAATTGCTGGAGGAAAATTCCCATACCTTGAAAGAGGGGGAAAGAAAGGAAATGACGAAATTGATTTAGGAGTAGAGTTTACTTAAAATCAAGATGATTAAAATATTTGGGGAACTAAAAAGTAGTTCCTCTTTTTATTTTTAAAAATTAAACAAAATTAAAAGAATTAATGTAATAAAAAAATTGGGGTTGTAAAAAATGAGTATAATTGAAGCAGTAAAAAAATTCATTGAAGATAGTAAGAGAATTTTTGTTGTATCAAAAAAACCAACCGCTCAAGAGTATAAACAAATGGCAATGATAATTGGCCTTGGAATAATTTTTATTGGAGTAATGGGGTTTTTGATTTATTTATTATTCGCACTTACTGGTTTAGGAAAGTAAAAAAAGTAAATTTGTGATTATAAAAAAAATTTTCTCAAAATAAGTGGGTTTTTAAATGTTTCAAGAGAGAGTTTTTTAGTATTAATTAGTAATAATAAATAATAATAAATAATAATGAATAGTAAAGAGTTTTATTTTTAGAGGTTGATTTTATGATATTTCCAATAAGAACTACGGTTGGTCAAGAACAAATGGTTGTTGACATATTAGGTGCAAAAATTTCAAAAGAAGATCTAAATATTTATTCAATTGCTGTTGTTCCAGGAATTAAAGGATACATTTTACTTGAAGCTGATAATGAGATTACAGTAAGAAGAGGAATAACTGACACTCCACACATTAGAGGAAGTGGAATAGTAAAAGGAGCAGTAAATATTGATGATTTATCTTCACTTTTAGAATCAAAACCATTAATGAAAACTTTACAAGAGGGACAAATGGTTGAAATAATTTCAGGACCATTCAAAGGAGATAAAGCAAAAATTACAAGAGTTAATGCGGCAAAAGAAGAAGTAACAGTAGAATTACAAGAAGCTGCAGTAAAAATCCCAGTAACAATAAAAGCAGAGAATGTAAAAATTGTTCAATAAAATTTGTGTAATTTTAATTGGAAATGGATTTGGTGTGAATTAATTTTATTTCATTTTGATGCAACATGATGAAATTAAAAAAGTAAAAATAAAAAAGATTTGAAAAACAAAAAATGCTTCTAAAAAAAAGAAAAATTGAAAGGATGAAAATAGAAGGTGAGTATTATGACAGAATTAAAAGTAATGATTGATGCAGGGAAAGCTACTGCAGGAGCTCCACTTGGGCCAGCACTTGGACCAACAGGAGTAAATATTGGAGAAGTTGTTGCACAAATAAACACAAAAACAGCATCTTTATCAGGAATGAAAGTTCCAGTAACACTAATAATAAATAAGGACAAAACTTTTGAAATAAAAGTTGGACTTCCACCAATAAGTGCATTAATTGTAAAGGAAGCAAAAGTAGCAAAAGGAGCAGCTAATCCAAAAACAGGAATAGTTGGAAACATTACAATTGCGCAAGTAATAAAAATTGGGGAAACAAAATACGATGTGCTTAATGCTTATAACAAAAAATCAGTGGCAAAAGAAGTAATGGGTTCATGCAATTCAGTAGGAGTAACTATTGAAGGAATGAGAGGAAAAGAAGCAATCAAAGCATTAAATGAAGGAAAATTTGACGAACACTTTAAATAAAATTTAATTGTTTGTAAAATTTTTTTGAAAATTTTTAAAATAATATTTTCAAAAAAAGAAAAAAGAGAATTTTTAAAAAAAAGTGGAACCTTTAAAAAGGTTTCATTTTATTTTTAAGTTATAGTTAAGCCAATTTTTTGGCCGATGTTAGAAAAGTGATTTTCTAACGATACCACTTTGGTGGTAGGTGAATAGAATGAGAAAACAAGAAGCAATTGATGCATTAAAAAAAATTAGGGAAACTAGTCCTAAAAGAAAATTTACTCAATCAGTTGAATTAATGATTAATTTTACTGGACTTGATATGAAAAAACCACAAAATCAAGTTTATGTAAAAGTTGATTTGCCTTTTTCTACAGGGAAAGGATCAGGAAAAATACTTGTTTTTGCAAAATCTGATGAATTTGTTAATGGATTAAAAAATAAAGTTAACAAAATTATTGAAGAAAAGGATTTAGAAGCATTATCAAAAGATAAAGCAAAAGTTGCAGAAATAATGACCTATGATGGAGTTTTTGCTGAAGGGCCAGTAATGTTAACTGTTGCAAGATTCTTAGGACAACAATTAGCTCCTAAAGGAAAAATGCCAAAACCTATAGTAAACTTAACTTCATTTGATGAAGTTTTAGCAAGAGCAAAAACACAAATTACAGTTACAAATAAGAAAGGAAAATTCATGCCTGTTGTTCAAGCAGTTGTTGGAAAAGAAACAATGAAAGATGAAGAAATAGCATCAAATATGGTTGCGATTTATGATGTTGTAATGAATTCATTACCACAAAAGAAACAAAACGTAAAAAATGCTTATGTAAAATTATCAATGGGGCCAACAGTAAAAGTAGGTGATCAATAATGACATCACACACAAAGAAATGGAAGAGTGCAAAAAGAGAAGAAGTGGCAAAATTAGCTAAAGAGTATCCATTTATTGCTGTAGCAACTCTTGAAAAATTACCTTCAAGAATAATTGCTGTTTTAAGAAAAAGATTGCATGGTGAAGCAACGATTATTGTTGCAAAAACAAGAGTAATAAAGAAGGCTTTAGAAGAAGCTGGAATAAAAGACGAAAAATTAAACACAGAAGTAAATAAAAGTGTTGCAGTTATTTTTTCAAAAAAGAATCCTTTTGAATTATTCTCATTTGTTAAAAAGAACAAAGGGGAAGCATTCGCAAAAACAGGCGATATTGCTGATAATGATATTTTAGTTCAAGCAGGAGACACAGGTCTTCCTCCTGGGCCAGCATTATCAACACTAAAAGCAGCAGGGTTACAAGTAAAAATGGCTGGGCCAACAATTTCAGTTTCAGCAGATAAAGTAGTTACAAAGAAAGGGGATAGTGTAACAAAAGAAGTTGCTGATGTTTTAAGTAAATTAAATATTAAACCAATGAGAGTGGGAATGAAAATAATTGGGGTCCTTGATAAGAACGAAAATTGTTATTATTCAGGATTAGCACTTGATGTTGATGAAGAAGAATTATTCAATAAATTTGTTTTAGCATACGGGCAAGCATTTAATTTAGCAGTGAATGCAGAGTATTATACTGATGCTACAATTGAAACAATATTAATTAAAGCACAAAGAGAGGCTAAAGCATTAAATGATTCTTTAAATTCAGGCAAAGAAGAGGTTAAAGTAGAAACCACTGAAGTTAAAGAAGAAAGTAAAGGAGAAAATAGTGAAGCACCAGCACAATAGATTGGTGATTTATTTTTAGAGGTGAAAATATGGAGTACGTATACGCAGCAATGTTGCTTCATTCTGCAAAGAAAGAAATCAATGAAGGATCACTTGAATCAATCCTAAAGTCAGCTAGTGTTGAATATGATTCAACAAGAGTAAAAGCTTTAGTTGCTTCAATAAAGAACATAAACATTGATGATGCAATCGCTAAAGCAGCTGTAGCTCAAGTAGCAGCACCAGCAGCAGGAGCGGCACCAAAAGCAGAAGAACACAAAGAAGAAGACAACAAGAAAACAGAAGAAGAAGCAGCTGCAGGACTTGGAGCGCTTTTCGGATAAATATTTTAAAAATGATTTTTTTGGTTTTGATTTAGTCACAAATTGTGGTTAAAAAGAATCAAAAAATCATTTCTTATTTTATTTAAATTTCGAACAAGTATTTAATGTAAGTAAGGATTTCTTATTTTAGATTTATTTTATTTATTTCTCTTATTTGTTAAAAAATAATGTCCTATAATTAGTGTTAAATTTAGTTGTATTATTTTTATTTATTATTTTTGATATTATTTTTTATTTATTGTAATTTTTTTATTTAAATTTTTTTTATTATGAATAAATTATTTATAAATCAATTTTTTTATAAAAATAGAATTTTTCTAATCTTGAGTTTATTTAATTATTTCCCCATTTTCCAATTTTTCTTTCTTGAATAAGTTTTCTTCTTTGTTTTCTCTCTTTTTTCTCTTCTTTTTCTTGTTCTTTTGCTAAATCTTCAGTACCTTTAATTTTTTCTTCCTCCCCAAGTATTATTTTTCTTATTTTCTTTAATATATTTTCACTATTTTTCTTGCTTGGGTGTGCCCTTAAAGTTCTTTCTTCTCTTAATGCGTGTAAATATTCTTTAATGTTAGTTCTAATTTCAAGGATTTCATTTTTTACTTCATTTGACTGTCTTTCATAATCTTCAGGAATAATCAATCCTGACTTATAGTGTCTATCAAGATCATTAATTCCCTTTTCAAGTGCTCTTAACTTTGTTCTTGATTCATCAAGGTTAAGAATTATTTTTTCTCGAGTTGTTTTTTTATTTGTAAGATCTTTAAACTCTTTTTCGTAATTCTTTTTCATGAAAAAGTATTCTGCATCAGAAATTTTCTTTTTAGAAAGAGCTTTATCAAGTCTGTTTAAAACTAAATTAACTTTTTCAGCTCTTGAGAATCTATCTTTTCTTGGTTTGCTTGATTTAAAACCAACATAAATTAAAAATATTAATGCTAAAGCAAGCAATCCTGCTATTGCATATAAGTAAATTGCCAGGGTTTCTTTTTTTGTATAAGTAATTTCTATTCCAACATCGTTAATTGAATTATAATTATTGAATTTTGTTGAAGCTATATAATCTTCTACTATTAGTTTTCCTTTTTCAATATTTGATGAAATAATTAATAAATCAAAACTTGAGTCAAGATTTGATCTTTTTGATTCTTCTCTAAGCATGGATTCTTCATATTTTGCATTTTCAATATAAAATTTTGAGTGGTCATAAAACAAATTTGCCCAAATTGAACTATTACTGGAGTTTTTTTCTAATAATTCACTTATTTTTATTTCTAATTCATTAAGGTCCTTATTTTGTCTTTCTTTTTCGCCAAGAATGTATGATTCTGCGAAATAAATGTCGTATAGTGCTGCAAAAAAGAAATTATTATCTATTGATATTAATGCTGAATTATATCTTCTTTTTGATTCATCAAGTGTTTCTTTTGAAACATTAGTATCAATAATTATTGATTTAACCTCTATCATTTTTTGATTAATTTTTTCAAGTATTTCTGTAGAATATTGTGGTTCTTTTTTATCATTACTTTTTTTGGCTTCATTAATAAAATCTTTTGCTGCATCTATCCATGCCTGTGCAGAAACATAATCATAAACTTTTCTAAATTGTGCTCCTTCTTCATCAAGGCCCTCTTCTTTATAACTTGCAGCATCATTTTGGATTTTATTTAACGCATTTTCTGCGTATGCAATTCTTTGTTGGGCTCCAATAATCCATTCATATTTTGTGATTGAAATAAAATTGCTCTCATTTTTTACTATTTCAATATCTTTTTTTAATGAAGAAATTTTTGAGTTAAGAATATTTGATTCAGGTAATAATAAGGTTGGATTTTTTGATACTTCTTTTATTGCGCTTGCAAGGACTCTTGCATTAAATGAATAATTTGCTGCAGAGTATAAATAATTTTGATCTAAGTAAATTTTTGACATTTCAATATTTCTTTCAACTACTCCTATTTGGGCATAAAAAGATTCTCTATACTCATCATCAAGAGTAGTTGTTTCAAGTTCTTTTTTAGTTTCTTCGACTATTAATGTTGCTTGTTTGATATAGTTTAGAGAAATTTCATGCATTGGTTCTAGTGATTTTTTATATGTTATTGGAGTTGGTACAAAAGTAAATTGTATTGCATTAGTATCTACTTTTATTTCTTCAATTTTAGAATATGCATAATTAATTACATCATCAATTGTTACTACTTCAACTATTTTGATTTTTAGTTCTTCAGGCCCGTAAGATAAAAGATTAACTGTTTTTATTTCATTATTTATTTTAACTTGCGCATTTGCAGTTCCTTGTGGAATCATTAAGAGTTTTATTCCGTTTTCTGCTGCTGCTTTTGCTTTATACCCTACTCCTCCAACACTTCCTATTGAGCCATCTGATCTAATGGTTCCAGTAATTCCTACTTCATTACTCAAGGGTCTTTCTGATAATAATGAATATGCAAGTAATGTCATTGCGGCTCCTGCTGAAGGTCCATCAACTTCAGAAGCATTTGCTTTAATATCAAAAATATAATTTAGATTACTTCGACTAATTTCTGATTTTTTTTCAGCTACTTGTAAAGCAATATTCCCTGTAGTTTGTGTATCTTTTCCCACTAAAGAATTAGAGGTTATGAATGCTACATCTCCTCTTCCTGGAATAGTGTATAAATTTAGTTCTGCCACAAGTCCTTCATTTTCTGGAGTAATTGCAAAAATTTTTGTTACTCCACTAGAATTTATTGAATAAGTTAAAGTAATTGATAATATAATTAAGGTAAACATAATTGAAAATTTAATCAAATTATTTTTCATTGAAATCATCTATTATTTTTCTATCTAATAAAAGGCAAAACCTGCTTTATAATACTTTTTAGTTGTTTATTTTCATTAAAAAAATTAGTGGATATTATAAAAAAAGATGGTTTTTGGTGAAGGAAATTAAGACACTACAACAACCATTGAAACCTTTCTCGTTGGTGGGCACGGTCCTAACCTTTCCTTCACCATTAAGAGCAACGACTATAATTATTGTTTTACAGTTGCTCTAACTATAATAGTGCATTTGAACTTAATAAACCCCTCTAGAATTTTGTTGAGTGAAAAAGTTTTTTATATGAAAAATTTGACATATGTCTAAATTTTTTGAATAATTTCTTATAATTTTTTAATTTTATCTATTTAATTTAATAAATTAGGGTTACAATTTTTTAGTTGTTTTTGAATCTTTTTTTAGTTATTTTTTAATTTAAGTCCAATTACTGAGCTTCCATCTTTTGCAAGTGCAACTCCAATTATTTGATCAGCTTTTTTTGTAATTGTGTCATTGTGAGTTACTGAAATAAATTGACTTTTTTGTGCAATCATTTCAATTAAATTTCCCATTTTTGCAGAGTTTTCTTTATCAAGGGCAGCATCAGCTTCATCAAATGCGTAAAATGGTGCAGGGCTGTATAATTGTATAGCAAACATAAATGCGAGAGCAGTGAGTGTTTTTTCTCCTCCACTCATGGAATCAATATTTTGTAGTTTTCCTTTTTTTGGATTAGCTTCAATTAAAAGTCCACTTTCAAGAGGTTTTTCTTGATTTTCAAAAGTTAATTTTCCTTCTCCATTAAAGAATTTAAAGAACATTTCCGAGAAGTTTTTGTTCACTTCATCAAAGCACTCCATAAATACATTTGTTCTTTTTACTTCAATTTTGTCAATCATATCAAGTACCGCAAGTCTTTCTTCATTTAGTTTTTCTGTTTTCTTTTGTATTTCATCAACTTCTTTTTTTAGTCCAGAAAAGTTTTCTATTGCTTTTAGATTAACTGCTCCAATATTTAGTAATCTTTTTTCAACAACTTCTAGTCTTTCTTTAAGATCAGGGATTGTTTTTTCACTAATTGGTTCATACCCTGTGTAGTATTTTTCTTCTTCTCTAAGATCAACTTGTCTTACTTCAATTTTGCTTTTTTCAATAGTGAAATCATTAATTTTTAGTTCAAATTTTCTTGCTTTTGAACTTTCACTAGTTATTTCTTTTTCGTTTCTTTCTATATCCTTATCAAGTTTTTCTTTTTCACTAAGCATTAAGTTGCTTTTCTTTTTTGCTTCTCTCATTTCATTATCTTTAAGTGCAACTTCTCCTTCAAGTAAAGAGGTTTTTTCATTTAAATCTTTAATTTCTTTTTCAATTTCATTGTTTTGTTTTTCAAGAGATTTATTTTCGTTTTCAATCATTTTTGATTTGTTTTCAAGGGAATTAATTTCAGTTTCAATATTTGATATTTTTGATTCAAACAAAGATCTTTTGTTTAATTCATCTTCAATTGTTCTTGAAAGGATGGAATATTCTTCAAAGATATTTTGTGATCTTGACAAATTTAGTTTTTCTTTTAATGATTCCCTTTCATTAAATAAAATATTTATTTCTGAAGAAAGATTGTCTCTTTCTTTAGTTTTTTCATGACTGTTTTTGTTGTTGATTTCTAGATCCATTTCTTTTGTTTTTTCTTCAATTGTTTTTAATTTTTCTACTAATTCGTTTTCATTTTGGCATTCAATTAGTAATTTTGTAACAATTTTTTGATTTTCTTTTTCAGTATTTAATTTATTTTTTTGTTCAAGTATTTTTTGTAATATGCTTTTTAGTGTTTCTTCAATTTGAGTTATATTTTCTTTTTTTATGGCGAGTATTTGTTCTTTTTTGGTCTCTTCAAGTTTTGATTCACATGTTGGACAATTTGAATTTGCTTTTTCAAGATCAGTTATTGATTTTTTTAATTGACTAATTAAACTTTCATTTCTGTTTTTTTCTTCAATATTATTGTTTAGTTCTTCTTCTATGTTTTTTATAATTTTTTCAATTTCTCCAGTTTTTGTTAATTCTTTTATTTTTTCCTTTTTTTCAATTATTAATTCAATTTTTTGTCTTGTGTTTTTTAGTTCTTCATTAAGTTCACTTAATTTTTTTTCATTAAATATTTTTTGTTTTTCTTGTTGTTTTACAAAAACTTCTAGTTCAAATATATTTTTTCTTTTTTCTTCAATTTTTTTATTAACTTCATCAAGTTCCGTTTCTTGTTTTTTTATTTCACTACTTTTTTCTTTAACAATTTTTTCAATACTATTCTTTTTTTCTGCAAGTTCTTTAATTCGTGTTTGAGACAATTTTATCTCATTTTTTTCTTCTTTTATTTTATTTTCAAATTCTACTTTTTTTTGAATGGAGTTTTCTATAATTTTTTTATTATTTTCAAGTTTTTTGTTATTTTTTTCTTTCTCTTCTTCTTGTAATTTTACTTTTTCTTTTAAAACATTTAATTTTCCTTTTTTTTCTTCAAATGCTCTTCCAATACTAATGTAGAGTGATTCTGATTCTTTCATTATTTGTCTGTTCATTTCGTTTGATTTGTCTTTTTGGTTTTTTAGTTCTTCTCTTATTTTTGATACATTTTCATCACATATTTGTTTTTGTTTTTCAAGGGTTTTAATTTCGTCAAGTATTTCATTCATTCTTTTTTCAATGCTGTATAATTCTCTTCCAATAATTGTTGATTTTATTCTTTTTTTCTCTTTTTCTAGTTCGTCAAATTCTTTTGCTGCTTTCATTTCTTCTTCTAATTCTACTAAAAATCCATTTCTTTCATTAAGTATGATTGTAGCTTCTTTTATTCTTTGGTCAACTTTTCCTAGTTCTTTTATTGCTTCTTCTTTTTTCTGGTCAAATTCACTAAGCCCTGCGATATTATCAATTATCATTCTTCTTTCAATTGGGGACATTTCAATAATTTTTGTAATATCCCCTTGTGTTACTATGTTGTGTCCTGATACATCAATTCCTAGTTCTAAAAGGAGCGAGTTTATTTCATTTAATGTTGTTCTTTTTCCGTCAAGTCTGTAAACACTTTTTCCTTGTCTATCAATCATTCTACTTACTTCATATTCTTTTTCTTCATGTTTTATTATTAGGTCAACTTTTGCATATCCTTCTTTTGATCCAGTATTAACAAGATCCACTAGTTTCGATGCTCTTAGTGTTTTTAGTGAGGTTATTCCAAGAACGAATAATAGTGCATCAAGGATATTACTTTTTCCTGACCCATTACTTCCAACAATTGAAGTAAATCCTTTACTTATTGGTATTTCTGCTTTTTTAAAAGATTTAAAATTTTTAAGTATCAATTTAACTAGTTTTGTCATTTTTGTATCGCCTTATTTGATTAGTAAGAGTAATAGTAATATGCAATGGCAAGAATAAAGAATGTTGATGCAATTATGTCTGCAGCATAATTAATTATTAATTCAAAATTACTTCCAAGTATTTGAACCAAAATAACACTCATAAAACCTATAATTGCTGAAATTATCATTAAAATTATAATTAAAATAAAAACACTCCAAAATTTATCATTAGTAAAACTCCAACTTTCTTGAATTGCTCTTTTTAAGTTCATTTCAATTATTGCAGGAATAACAAAAATTGTTTTTGTTAAAATTAAGATCATTCCCCCCACCATTATTATTGGGAATAAAATTAAAGTTAATGAATTTTGTAATAATGGTAGTAAACCTTCAACTAGTTGAAAAATAAATCCGATTATTATAAGTATAATTAAGTACAAGAAAAAAACTAATGCACTATAAAATGCAAGAAAAGTAGCTTTTTTCCAATCTCTTATTGAGTTATCTATTGCATCAATAATGTTTTCTTTTTTAGCAATTCTTGTTATTGATAAAATTGTTATAATCAATATTACAAAACTCATTAAAGTAATAATTATTGTTAAAAATAATTCAATTGGGTATTGGGTTAATACAATAAATAAAATGTTCGATCCTTCA
>ERZ795044.3745-NODE-3745-length-12684-cov-6.157653_pt1 | contig 12684 bp, 8 predicted proteins | sample MGYA00375128_ERZ795044 | MGnify/ENA primary metagenome ERZ795044 (study PRJEB30173, sample SAMN05720213) | anaerobic digester metagenome | isolation source: active sludge of municipal wastewater-treating anaerobic digesters | place: USA | collected 2014-12-22 ... | reverse complement strand
ATCGTCTGCCCTCGACTGCACTGCGGCAGGGTGACGCGCTCGAGCACGCGTCCGCCGATCAGCGTGATGGTGTCGCTCGACTGCGTCTGCGGCAGGCCGTCGATCGCGGCGAGTCGGCGCATGTACTCGGCCGGTTCGACGACGCGCCGCAGCATCCACGACAGGATGGCATCGTCGTCCCGCTGGGACAGCAGGTTCTCGGGCAGCTCCCACATGGCGGCGAACCGCTGGTTGAAATTCCTGATGCGCCCCGATGTGTCGGTCACCAGGATGCCGTCCTGCGTCGATTCGAGCGTGGCAGCCAGCTCGGCCAGGCGATCGGCCAGTTCATCCTCGGCGCGACGTTCGCGACTGCGGTCGTGCATCACGACCATGAAAACCGCCTTCTCGGGCGGCAACACCATGCGCGTGACACGCCGGTGCACGGTGACCAGGCTGTCGTCGACGCGGCGCACCCAGGTGTGCGACTCGACACTGTCGGTCCAGCCCAGCGCAGCCTCCTGCCAGAAAGCCATGTCTTCCGGGGTCGCGGCCAGGGTCAGCATGTCCTGCCCGCAGAGGCTGCCGGCTTCGACGCCGACCAGCTCGCCCGCGGCCCGGTTTGCTGCAACGATGTGCAGGTTGTCGGGGTCGACCAGCCAGACCGCATCCAGCAGGCCGTCGATCAGCGCACGTGCTGCCACCAGCCAACCCTCACCAGCCCGCTCGCGCAGCGCCTGCGCCGGCTCGCCACGGATGCGCCGCGGCGTCGCCGCAACGACCGGCAGCTGCGGGGTGGGTGAGTTGGGCAGGATCCTCACGCGGCAGCTTCCATTTCGTGCGTCGGCTCGAAGAAATAGCTGACGCGGGGCCGCGGAGAGAGGTAGTTGAGCGTGCGCTCGGGCAGCGCCATCGGCTTCAGGCTGCGGCGGATGCCGAGCTCGGGTGCACTCTCCAGGTCCAGGATCAACGCCTCCTCGCGGGGCACCTTGGCGTCGTGCACCAGGACGCGGGGCTTGAGCGGGCGCGAGAAGTTGCTGCCCACCACCAGCGCGTAACGTTCATCCGTCAACTGCACCACCGAGCCTGCCGGATACACGCCCATCATCTTGATGAAGCCGCTGAGGATGGCGGGGTCGTACTTGCTGCGCCCCTGCGCGAACATCAGCGCGACTGCCTCGTGTGGCGTGATGGCCTTGGCCGGATTGGCCGGGTTGCACAGGTTGTCGTAGCGGTTGACGATGGCGACGATGCGCGACATGACCGTGGTGCGATCCATGGACAGCTTCAGCGGAAAACCGCTGCCGTCGATCAGTTCATGGTGCTGGGCGATGACGTTGGAGGCGCCGGCGCTGAGTTCCATGCGCCGCGCCTGTGCGACGCCGTGGGCGACATGCGTCTCGTAGAGCTTCTGCTCGGCGGCCGCGTGGTGGTCGTCGCGATGGCGAAATCGCTCGGGGACGTCGAGCTTGCCGACGTCGTGCAGCAAGGCGCCGATGCCGAGGTCGACCAGCTCGTCGTCGAGCAGGCCGAAGGTTCTGCCCATGATCAGCGAAATGACGCTGACATTCACGGCGTGGGAGGTGACCTTGTCGCCGGCGGCTTCGCTGAGCAGCCGGATGCAGAGGCCCTCGGCTCCGATCATCTGGTCGATCAGTTGCCGCGTGAGCGCCTGAGCACCGTGGCGCGCCATGGCGGGCTGGGCGCCCACGCTGTCGAACACCACCTTGGATGCACGCGCGGCTTCGCTGAACTGTCGCTCGCACTCCGCCAACGCTTCGCGCTGCGCGCTCAGGGCCGCACGGTGCCGCTTCGCCGGGTCAGGCGCCTCGGACCGCACGGGTGCAGCCGGCGCAGGATCGACAGAGGGCAACGCCGCACCTGCAATCGCCGCAGCGGCCTGGTCAGCGGCCTGGCCCTCATCAGCCTTGACCACCTTGGCCGACGGGCCGCCCGCGCCCCATCGTCCGGTGTCCGGCGCCAGATCGCTGTCCTGCGGGCTCCAGCGAACGCAGCCCAGGCCCAGTGAACGCAACGTGGCGATCTGGTCCAGGCTGGAAATCTTGAAGCTCGAGCGCGGAAAAGGATGCGACATCCATCCACCGTCCAGGTGGATGTGCATGCCGATCTTCAGCGCGGCAACCTCGATGGTTTCGATGACGGTGTCGGATTTCATGGGAGCGGCGCTGTTGAGAAATCAACGCCGTATGGCCCCTTTTCGGCACGCCCGCCTGCCGACTTGAGCGCAGGCCGGTTTCGCGCGCCGAGGCGCGTCGGCCCGGCCTCAGCCCTTGACGCCCGCCGCCGCCTGCGCCGCGCGTTCGGCGGCGGCGGCCCGCAATGCCCGGAGCTTCTCGTGCGGATCGACCCTGGCCTGCACCTCGTGCAGCTTCATCTCGCCGATGAAGCGGCTCGGCACGCCCTGGATCGTGTCGCGGCCCTTCTTGCGGCGCCGCAACGTGCTGACCATCAGCGTGCTGCGGGCCCGGGTGATGCCGACGTACATCAGTCGGCGCTCTTCTTCCAGCCGTTCTGCCGTCATCTCGTCGTCTTCTGAGCGGAACGGCAGCAATCCCTCGTTTACGCCGGCGAGTGTGACGTGCGGCCACTCGAGACCCTTGGCGGCGTGCAGCGTGCTCAATGTCACGACGTTCTGTTCGTCGCCACGCTCGGCCAGACTGATGATCACCGAGATGGTCTGCGCCACGTCGAGCACGCTGCGCCGCTCGGTCTCGATGGCCATGCCGCCGTCGTTCTCGATCTCACCGCCGCAACGCTTGGCGATCCAGTCGACGAAGTCGAGCACGTTGCTCCAGCGCGCGGCGGCCAGCTTCTCGCTGTCCTCGCCGTCATGCAGGTGCTGTTCGTAGCCGATGTCCTTGAGCCAGCCCAGCAGCAACGCCTTCGCATCCTCGGCGCCCGAGGTATGGCGTGCGCGGTATTCCAGATCGTTCACGAACCGGCCGAACTCGTGCAGCGAGCCGATCGCTCGCGCCGGCACGGCGGCACTCAGCGATTCGGCAAACAGCGCTTCATAGAGGCTCGTCTTCCAGCGGCCAGCGAACTCGCCCAGGCTGGCCAGCGTCTGCGTGCCGATGCCGCGCCTGGGCGTGCTGACGGCCCGCAGGAATGCCGGGTCGTCATCGTTGTTGACGAGCAGGCGCAGCCAGGCGCACAGGTCACGGATCTCGGCGCGGTCGAAGAAGCTCTGCCCGCCCGACACCTTGTAGGGCAGGTTGGCCTTGCGCAGCGCCTTCTCGAGCATCCGGGCCTGGTGGTTGGCGCGGTACAGGATCGCGAAATCCTTGAAGTCGATGTTGGCGCCTCCCGCACCTCGCAGCGACTGGATGCGTGCCACCGCGCGCTCGGCCTCGTGCTCCTCGCCATCGCACTCGACCACCCGCACCGGCTCTCCGTCGCCGAAGTCGCTCCAGAGTTTCTTCTCGAACAGCTTCGGGTTGTTCGCGATCACGCCGTTCGCCGCGCGCAGGATGTTGCCGGTCGAGCGGTAGTTCTGCTCCAGCGCGATCACCTTCAGGCTGGGGTACTCCTGCGGAAGGCGCTTGAGGTTGTCGATGGTGGCGCCGCGCCAGCCATAGATGCTCTGGTCATCGTCACCCACCGCGGTGAACCGGCCACGCCGCCGCTCGTCCGGGTGGTCGACCAGACTCTTCAGCAGCTCGTACTGGATGGTGTTGGTGTCCTGGTATTCGTCGACCAGCACGTAGCGCAGCGTGTCCTGCCACTTCGAGCGCACTTCCTCATCCTGCCCGAGCAGCTTGTGCGGCAGGCCGATCAGGTCGTCGAAATCGACGGCCTGATAGGCAGCCAGCTGCTCCTCGTAGCGCCGCATCACCCTCGCTGCAACGCGCTCGTCGTCGTCGGTCGCCGCCGCTTCGGCCGCCTCGCTGTTGAGGCCCGAGTTCTTCCAGCCGCTGATCGTCCATTGCCAGCGCCGGGCGAGTGCGTTGTCGGTGCTGGCACCGGCCTCCTTCAACAGCCCCAGCACGTCGTCGCTGTCGAAGATGCTGAACTGCGGCTTGAGGCCGAGCCGCGCGCCATCCTGGCGCAGGATCCGCACGCCCAGCGAATGGAAGGTGCTGACGACCAGATGCTTGGCCGCGCGCGGGCCGATCAGCTGCCTGGCGCGCTCGCGCATCTCCTGCGCCGCCTTGTTGGTGAAGGTGATGGCGGCGATCTGCCCCGGCGCGTAGCCCGCTTCGAGCAGGCGTGCGATCTTGTGCGTGATGACACGCGTCTTGCCCGAACCGGCGCCGGCCAGCACCAGGCACGGCCCGCCGAGGTAGTGCACCGCCTCGAGCTGGGCGGGGTTCAGGCTGGCAGGAGCGGAGGTCACGCGTCGGGTCGGATGCAGATCGGAAGCGCCGTCACGGAGCTGCGCAAAGACAGTGCGTGACGGCGGCAAAGGGCTTGCGGCCATCGACCAGGGCTCCAAGCCAGCCCAGGTCGTGTCGGATCGGCCCGGTCACGCTGTCGGGCAGACCGGCCGGCACCAGCCTCAGGTCGAATTGCCTGGCCAGCGCAGAGACGGCTGCCCCGCCGAAGGCTTCGAGCAGCCGCTCGAACCGACCCGGATCGCGGTCGATGTAGACCACGCGAAAGTCAGGCACCTTGCCCGCCGCCGCCGAGGCAGCCGGGTCTGCATCGCCCTCCTTGAGCAGCTTGGCGCGCAGCGCAGCCGAGCGGATCGCGGCAGAGAGCCCGCCGATCGTGTCGACGAGCCCGCGCTCCTTGGCCTGCAGGCCGGTCCAGACACGGCCCTGCGCCACGTCGTCGATCTTCTCCGGCGTGGTCTGGCGGGCCTGCGCCACCTTGCCGATGAAATCGGCATAGATGTGATCGACGCTGGTCTGCAGCATGCCGATGAAGCGCGGATCGGGCTCGCGCCGCGGGTCGCCCGCGGCACCCAGCCAGGTGGTGGTCACGCCTTCGGCATGCACGCCGAGCTTGTCGATCGCGCGGCTGGCATTCGGCAACAGCGCGAAGACGCCGATCGAGCCGGTGACGGTGGCGGCATCGGCCATCACCTCGTCGGACGCGGTCGAGATCCAGTAGCCGCCGGACGCTGCGACGCTGCCCATCGACACCACCACCGGCTTGCCGGCTGCGCGCGTCAGCTCGAGTTCGCGGCGCACGAGTTCGGAACCGAACACGCTGCCGCCGGGAGAGTTGACGCGCAGCACCACCGCCTTGATCGCATCGTCCTCGCGCGCCTTGCGCACCAGCGCTGCAGTCGACAGGCCGCCAACGGTGCCGGCCGGCGCCTGCCCATCGACGATCTCTCCTTCGGCCACGACGACGCCGATCGCGCTGCCGGTGGCGAGACCCGTCACCACCGGCGTGATGCGCGCCAGGTAGGTCTCGAACGAGACCTGCCGGAAGCTCTTGCTGTCGGCATCCCGCGCGCCACGCCCGATCAGCATCGCGCGCAGTTCGTCGCGGGTCTTCAGCGCATCGACCTGCCTTGCTTCGAGCGCGAGCCTGGCTGCATCGCCGCCGACTGCTGCGAGGCGATCGGGCAGTGCATCGATCAGGGTCTGGGTGCTGCCGGCAGGCAGCTGGCGTGCGGTCTCGACGCCTTCGGTGTAGGTCGCCCACAGGCCGTTGTAGAGCACGCTGTCGGCCTCCTTCGCCGCCGGCGACGGTCCGTTGGCGATGAACGGTTCTGCTGCGCTCTTGAACGTGCCCACCTTGACCAGGCTGACGCCGACGCCGAGCTTGTCGAGTGCGTCGAGGTAATAGTTGCGCAACCGCCCGTAGCCATCGAGGTAGACGGCACCCAGCGGATGCATCAGCACTTCGCTTGCGTGGGCGGCGAGGTAGTACTGCTTCTGGTCGTAGCCCGAGCCCCAGGCAACCACCTGCTTGCCGCTCGACCTGAAACGCTGCAGCGCGGTCGCCACGTCGCGCAGGCTGGCCAGCCCGGCCCCCTGGAAGTCGTCGAGCATCAGCACCACGCGGGCGATCTGCGGGTCGGTTGCCGCGGACTCGAGTACCGCCAGCACGTCTCGCAGCCGGGTGCTCTGGATCGAATTCCCGCGCAATTGCGCGAGCGCGTTGTCGCGCACTCCGCCCGATTGCTCCTCGACCAGCGGGCCCTTCAGGTCGAGCACCAGCGCGGTGTTGTCCTGCATCACCGGGCTCTCGCGCCGGAGCAGGGCGATCAGCAACAGCGCAATCAGCAGCAGGAACAGCAGGTTCAGCGCCGTGCGACGGGCCGCGTCGATGAACCACCATACGCCGGCGAGTCCGCGTCGCAGCAGGGAGAGAGGACGCAGGGACATGAAAACTCCACTTTGAAGGTCGGCGCGCGAGACTGTACGCGCCGCACCGTGCAGCGCTCGATGGCTTGCCCCTGACCGGCGCGCCGGGTTGCGATACTCCTGCGCGCATGCAGGCGATTCTCACCATCACGATCCCGTTCTTCGCGCTGGTGCTGTGCGGCTACCTGGCCGCGCGGCGCGGCTTGCTGCCGGTGGATGCGGTCCCGGGGCTGAACGCCTATGTGCTGTTCTTCGCGCTGCCGTGCATGCTGTTCCGTTTCGGTTCCAGCATGCCGTTCGCGCAGCTCATCGATCCGGTGCTGATCGGCGTGTATGCGCTGTGTGCGCTCGCAGTCGTCGCACTGACCGTGGCACTGACCTGGGAACGGCGCACGCCCGTGTCGGGCAGCACCGCAGCGACCGGCGTGAACCTGAAGAACGCCGCCTTCGGCGCGCTGGTGGCGTCGTTTCCGAACACCGGCTTCATGGGCGTGCCGCTGCTGGTGGCGCTGCTTGGCGCGCCGGCTGCCGGCCCCGTGATCGGCACCATCCTCGTCGATCTGATACTGACCAGCACGCTGTGCATAGCGCTCGCCCAGGTTCGGCGCGGCACCGATGAACACCGGGCGGCCGACGGTTCGGTGACTGCATCGGTGGCGCGCTCGCTGCGGGCCGCACTGACGAACCCGCTGCCATGGGCCATCGCACTCGGTGCGCTGTCAGCAGCCATCGAGGTCGATCTGCCCGGACCCATCGCGACGATGGTGAAGCTGCTCGCCGAATCGGCGACGCCGGTGGCGCTGTTCACCATCGGTGCGGTGCTGTGGCGCGCCAGCCTGCACAGCCACACGCGCACCCCGCTGCGCCACGTGCTGCCTGTGGCGGCCATCAAGCTGCTGGTGCACCCGCTGCTGGTGCTGGGCGCGGGACTGTCGGCGCGTGCGCTGGGTGCACCGGTTCCCGACTTCGGATTGACGGTGCTGGTGCTGGCGGCGGCACTGCCCAGCGCCAGCAACGTGTCGCTGCTGACCGAGCGCTACGGCGCCGACAACGGCCGCGTGGCCCGCATCATCATGGCCAGCACCGCGCTGGCGTTCGTGAGCTTCTCGCTGCTCGCCTGGGTGATGGGTGCAGGGATCCCCTGATACGCGCTCCCGGCACAGTCGTGCATGGGTCGTGCCTCGACGCACAGCACGACTCAAGGTAATTGATCCACGCTATCGAAGGGTTTTTATCAATTGCATTTGCAAGACCCCCTCGACTCGATACATTTTTTTGGCGGACGACGTGTGCGTCCCACCAAACAAGCAGCACATCGCAACCAGTCGAAGGAGACACGCATGTCAAACCAAGCCCAGTGCCCGTTCTCGGGCAGCGCCCGGACACAGGCCATCGCCCGCAGCGGTCCGACCAATGCCGACTGGTGGCCCCAGCAGCTGAACCTGAAGATCCTGCATCAGCACGCTGCCAAATCAGACCCGATGGGTGAGTCGTTCAATTACGCCGAGGAGTTCAGGACCCTCGACCTGGACGGCGTGGTCAGCGACCTCCACGCGTTGATGACGGACACGCAGGACTGGTGGCCCGCCGACTGGGGGCACTACGGCGGACTCTTCGTGCGCATGACCTGGCACGCCGCGGGCACCTACCGGATCGCCGACGGGCGCGGCGGTGCCGGCCATGGCTCGCAGCGCTTCGCCCCCTTGAACAGCTGGCCCGACAACGGCAACCTCGACAAGGCGCGCCGCCTGCTGTGGCCGATCAAGCAGAAGTACGGCCGCAAGCTGTCGTGGGCCGACCTGATCGTGCTGGCCGGCACCGTCGCGATGGACTCGATGGGCTTCAAGACCCTCGGCTTCGCTGGAGGCCGTGCCGACATCTGGGAGCCTGAAGAAGACATCAACTGGGGCGCCGAAACCCAGTGGCTGGCCACCAGCGACCAACCCGGCAGCCGTTACTCGGGAGACAGGGAACTCGCCAACCCCCTGGCCGCAGTCCAGATGGGCCTGATCTACGTGAACCCGGAAGGCCCGGACGGCAATCCCGACCCGGTCGCATCGGGCCGCGACGTGCGCGAGACCTTTGCCCGCATGGCCATGGACGACACGGAAACCGTGGCCCTGGTGGCCGGTGGTCACACCTTCGGCAAGGCCCACGGTGCCGGAGATCCTTCGCTGGTCGGTCCCGCGCCGGAAGGCGCCGGCATTGAAGAGCAGGGGTTGGGCTGGACCAACGCGCATGGCAGCGGCCGGGGTGCGCACGCCACGACCAGCGGCATCGAGGGCGCCTGGAAGCCGAATCCGACGACCTGGGACATGGGCTACTTCGACATGCTGTTCGGCTACGAGTGGGAACTGACCAAGAGCCCGGCCGGCGCACACCAGTGGACGCCGAGGAACTGCAGGCCCGAGCACCTGATCCCGGACGCGCACGATCCATCGAGGAAGAGCCCGCCGATGATGACCACGGCCGATCTGTCGCTGCGCTTCGACCCGGCCTACGAGAAGATCTCGCGGCGCTTCCATCAGAACCCGTCGGAATTCGCCGACGCATTCGCCCGCGCCTGGTTCAAGCTGACGCACCGCGACATGGGGCCGCGCGCCCGCTACCTCGGCAAGCTCGCTCCAGACGAAGTGATGATCTGGCAGGACCCGGTGCCGGCAGTCGACCACGCGCTGGTCGGAGAGGCCGACATCTCGGCACTGAAGGCCAGGTTGCTGGCCTCGGGCCTGTCCATCTCGCAGCTGGTCAACACCGCGTGGGCGTCCGCCTCGACGTTCCGCGGCAGCGACAAGCGCGGCGGAGCCAATGGCGCGCGGATCCGGCTGGCGCCGCAGAAGGATTGGGAGGCCAACCAGCCCGCCGAACTGTCGCGGGTCCTCACCGCGCTGGAAGCCATCCAGAAGGAGTTCAATGGCGTCCAGTCCGGCGGCAAGAGGGTCTCGCTCGCCGACCTGATCGTGCTGGGCGGCTGCGCCGCCGTCGAGGCGGCAGCGAAGAGGGCCGGCGTCGACGTGAAGGTGCCCTTCACGCCGGGGCGCACCGACGCATCTCAGGAACAGACCGACGTGGACTCGTTCGCGGTGCTCGAACCCGTGGCTGACGGGTTCCGCAACTACGCACGCCAGGGCGCCGAAGGCTCGGCAGCGGAGTTGCTGGTCGACAAGGCGCAGCTGCTGACTCTGACCGCGCCGGAGATGACGGTGCTGGTCGGCGGCCTGCGCGCGCTGAACGCCAACGTCGGAGAGGCGCCCCATGGTGTCCTGACCAAGCGGCCGCAAACGCTGACGAACGACTTCTTCGTCAACCTGCTCGACATGCGGACGAAGTGGCAGAAATCCGCTGCTTCGGCCGGCGTGCTGGAAGGCAGGGACCGGAAGACGGGCGAACGCCGGTGGACGGCAACCACCGTCGATCTGGTCTTCGGCTCCAACTCCCAGCTGCGGGCTCTCGCGGAGGTCTATGCCTGCAGCGACTCGCAGCAGTCGTTCGTGCAGGACTTCGTGGCGGCGTGGAACAAGGTGATGAACCTCGATCGCTACGACCTGGCTTGAACGCCGGTCGATCGGCCTGATCACCGCTGTCGGGTGAGATCGAGTCGCGGTCGGCAACGGCTGGCGTGCCGCCCTGTTTCCCGGGTACTCGGGATGAGGGCGCACGCGGTCCGCGCGGGCAACGCAAAATCACGGGCTCGTCCTGCTTTCCCGACGAACTCCCAACGACCTGCGCGAGACCCTGACCCATGAAACAGTACCAATGCCTGGTGTGCGGCTTCATCTATGACGAGGCCCTCGGCCTGCCCGACGACGGGATCCCTGCCGGCACCCTGTGGGCCGACGTGCCTGCGGACTGGGAATGCCCGGACTGCGGGGTGTCGAAGTCCGAGTTCGAGATGGTGGCGATCTGATGCCCGGAGACGCTGCATCGACAGCGACCCCGGTCGTCATCGTCGGCAGCGGGCTGGCCGGCTATGCCGTGGCTCGCGAGTTCCGCAAGCTGGACAAGGAGACGCCGCTGGTCGTGCTGAGCCGCGATCACGGGGGCTTCTATTCCAAGCCGATGCTGTCGAATGCACTGGCCGGTCAGAAGACCGCTGCCAGCCTGCTGATGAAGTCGGCCGACAAGATGGCCGCGGAACTGGGTGCCACGGTGCTTGCCGGGGTATCGCTGCAAGACCTGGACACGGCCGCGCGGCAGCTGACGCTCGCCGCGGGCGAACGGCTGGCCTACCGCGACCTGGTGCTCGCGCTCGGCGCCGATCCGATCCGGCTGCCGCTGGCGGGTGACGCCGGAGATGCCGTGCTGTCGGTCAACGACCTCGACGACTACGCCCGATTCGCCGGCGCACTCGAGGGCGCGCGCAGCGTCGCGATCCTGGGCGCCGGGCTGATCGGCTGCGAGTTCGCCAACGATCTGCTGCACCGAGGCATCGCCCCGACGGTGCTCGATGTGGCCGACCGGCCGCTGTCCCGCCTGCTGCCCGCCGAGGCCAGCGCCTGGCTGCGCGCCCGTCTCGAGGCGGCCGGCGTGACGTTTCGCCTGGGCGTGGCGGCCAGCCGGATCGATCGGGCCGACGGTGGTGGCCTGACGCTCGCGTTGAGCGACGGCGGCAGGCTGCACGCAGACCAGGTGCTGTCGGCCGTCGGCCTGCGTCCGCGTGTGGAGGTCGCCCAAGCCGCCGGCATCGCTGTCGGCCGCGGCATCACCACCGACCGGCTGCTCGCGACGTCGGCTGCGCACGTGTATGCCGTCGGCGACTGCGCCGAAGTCGTCGGCATGAACCTGCCCTACGTGATGCCGCTGATGCAGCAGTCGCGCGCGCTGGCGGCCACGCTGTGCGGTCGACCCACACCGGTCTCCTACCCGGCCATGCCGGTGCTGGTGAAGACGCCCGCCTGCCCGACCGTCGTGTGTCCCCCGCCACCCGGGTCGAACGGCGACTGGCAGGTCACATCGAGCGTCGATGGCTGCGAGGCGAGGTTCGTGGGCACCGATGGAAAGCTGCTCGGCTTTGCGCTGCTCGGCACAGCGACTTCGATGAAACAGACGCTGGCGGCCGAGGTGCCCGCATGGGTCGCGGACTGATCCGAATCCTCGGCGCGGTGGCCTGACGCGGGTTGCAGATCAGCCGCCGCGCTGGAGGGCCAGTTCGGCTTCCTCCGCCGCCCTGCGCAGCTTGACGCACTCGGCATCCCCGGCGTAGGCCGCCTGGGCGCAGCGTTCGTTGATGCAGAGCGCCCCGGCGATGAAGCCCCGCTTGCCGCAGACGTCACGCAGGTTGGCGGCCCCCAGCTGCTCGGTCGGGGATGGCGGCAGCGGTTCGGCGACGCGTTGCGGCAACGCAGGAGCGCTGGGCACGGCCATCGACGATGCCGGCAACGTGACCGGCGGCGCTGCATCGGTAGCCCGCGCCGCCGGCGCCTTGGTCGCCAGGCGCACCGTGGCGACTGGCGAGACCGGCCCCCTCGGTGCGGGCGCACCAGAAGCCGGCAGGCCGGCGCGGACCGCCGCTGTCGAAGCCCCGGCGGAATGCGTCACGGCCGAAGCCTCGCGCTGCTCGTTCGATGCTTCAGCCACCGGGATGGACCTTCCCGTGTTCTCGGGCGGCCGCAGACGCTGCAGGCCCAGGTAGATGACCGACAGCAACACCAGGATGCCGACAACAGCCGCTGCGCGCAGCGCAGTGCGAGAGGTCGTGCGGCCAGGCTCCCGCGGCATGGAATCCGCGGGCGGATGCGGCATCTTCGAAGCCGCGCGGGTCGCCCTGGAACTTCGGCGCGGCCGATCGGCGGCGATCGCCGGCTCGGCTTCTGCCCTGGCTGACCCGCTCCGCTGAGTAGGCACCCCAGCCGGCGCGGGGATCGCCCGAGCCGCGGATGCAGCCGGAGGTTCGGTCACCCGCAGCTCGGCCGGCAGCGTCAGGCTCGTCGGAACAGCCGCTTCGCCGGCTGGCGAAGCGGCCCGTGCCGACCCCGCCGAAGCACAGTTCAGGCAGGGATCAGCAAGACGGGCGAGGCGATGACCGCAGATCGGACACTTCATCGGGGTGTGCAGGCGCAAGCACGGGCTCACGCTCCTTCGCCCATTTCGGCATCAGGGCTGCAGAACTTGAGCCGCGGCCCCTGCAGGATGGTCGAACGGTCTCGCCGACCGACGCGGGATCCTCAGATCGCCAGCGGATCGACGTCGACCGCCCAGCGCAGGATGCGCTGGTCTGCGGTCCGCTCGCGCCGCATCGCGTGCAGCGCGGGCAACCACTCGGCCAGGAAGCGTTGCAGCGATGCGCGCGACGCCGACTCGATCAGCAATTGCATGCGCTCGACGTTGGCGACCCGCGCGATCGGGGTCGGCACCGGCGAGTACACCGTCACGGCGGGGCTGTCAGCTGCACCTTCGGCAGCCTGCGCTGCGTCCTGCAGGA
>ERZ795044.3744-NODE-3744-length-12685-cov-3.518527_pt1 | contig 12685 bp, 8 predicted proteins | sample MGYA00375128_ERZ795044 | MGnify/ENA primary metagenome ERZ795044 (study PRJEB30173, sample SAMN05720213) | anaerobic digester metagenome | isolation source: active sludge of municipal wastewater-treating anaerobic digesters | place: USA | collected 2014-12-22 ... | reverse complement strand
TCTGAAGCTAGAGATGCCGAAAGCCTAGAAGACCAAGTTAAACTTTGCACGGGAATAGCTGAAAGATTACCAGCAACAATATTAAAACTATGGAAAGAACCTTTCTCTGGTCGTAAAGAGTGCCGACCAGTAATGGATGAGATTTTGGAGTATGTAAGAAAAAATCACGAAAAAATAGATTATTTAATTATAAGAAGTATTGATAGGTTTACGAGAGGTGGGGTTTCGGAATACGAAAGACTAAAAAAGGAATTCACAAAATACGGAGTTGAGATTATTGATAGTATGGGAATAATCCAGCCACAAAGAAATTCTCTTGAGCATTTAGGTTTTAAATATGATTGGAGCACATACAGCCCTAGTGGACAATCAGAGATTTTTATGGCAGAAGCCAGTCAAAACGAAGTTCGGATGATGCTGACAAGAACAATTGGAAGACAAATTCAATTATGCAAAGAAGGTTACCATACAGGAGTTCCTGACGACGGGTATTTAACAAAAAAAATAGCGACCTCCGACGGTAAAAAGAAGACAATCCAAGTTGAAGACCCAGAGAGAGCAACATTTTATAGAGAAATGTTTGACTTGCGAGCTACTGGGAGTTTTAGTGATGATGAGATAGTAAAAAAAATAAACGCAATGGGTTTCAAAAGCAAAGAGAGAAACCGATGGAATAAAGACCATAATGGCTTTATCGGAAAAATTGGAGGGATACCACTAACTATAAAACAGCTACAAAAAAATATTAAAAAACCCATTTATTGTGGGGTTATATGCGAAAAATGGACTAACTACCTACCTATTCGTGCCCAATATGATGGTTTAATTAGCATAGAAACATTTAATAAAGCCAATAGAGGCAAGGTCTTCATTAAAGAAGGACAAGATAGAACCCTAGAAATTCTTTATGATTATTCTTTGATTAAAAAAATAAATAAGAAAAACAAAAACAACCCAGAATTTCCATATAAGAATGTTATTCTTTGCCCTATTTGCGGAAAATCGTTAAAGGCTAGTTTTAGCAGAGGAAAATCAGGAGAGCGGTTCCCCTCATATTTTTGTGAACGAGGTCATAAGAGATTTTCGGTCTCACGCAAGATATTACACGAAAAGATTGAAAGCTTTATTAAAACAGTAAAATTTACTGACGATTATTTAGATATAATAGAAGGCTTGATATTTAAAGAAATGAAGTCTCAATTAAAGGAGCTGACTGCCAACTCTTCGGATGTAAGCAAAAATGTTTCGGAATTAAAAATCGAGCAATCACAACTATTCCAAGACTTCTCTTTGGCTAGTAAACCAGCCATAAAAAGAATGATAGAAGAAAAAATTGAGGACTTAGAACAAAAAATAGAAAAAGCAAAAGAACAAAGAACTGACTTGGAAATATCGGAGGAAGAAATTAAATTTTTTATAAAGAATACTGCCAATCTCGTGGAACACCTCGAAGAATTCCTTTTAGATAACACAAATATGCATCGCCAACAGGGATATTTCGGACTTCTTTTCGATGGGTTCCCAACTTACAATGACATAGAGAATGGAACACCGAAATTATCGCTTATTTTTGAGATAAATACTGAATTTAGTAAGACTAAATCCCTTGTAACAGCCCCACAGGGAATCGAACCCTGGTTTTCAGCTTGAAAAGCTGACGTCCTAACCACTAGACGATGAGGCCTCATTGTATTTTTAAAACAGACCCGGTGGGACTCCTCCTCACTCCAACTCGGATCCGGGGTGCTACACACAGAATGCTCCTTATGGTCGCATTCTACTCGCACCCTTCTCGTCCCACAATCTAAATATTATTAAATTAATTATTTAAAATAAATAATTAATTTAATAAATAGACCCGGTGGGACTCGAACCCACGACCCTCTGCTTAAGAGGCAGATGCTCTAACCAACTGAGCTACGAGTCTTCATCGCGATCAGCAAAAAAGTGCTATCACGTAAACACCAACATAAACTTTTTATTTTGTACCTAAGAATAGTACCATCTTTTCGGTATATTTTCAATCTTAAAACTTTCAAACGCGCCCGGCAGGACTCGAACCTGCGACCTACAGCTTAGAAGGCTGTCGCTCTATCCAACTGAGCTACGGGCGCCCAAGGTGACCAGAGGGAATTGAACCCTCGATGCCAGTGCCACAAACTGGAGTTTTACCACTAAACTATGGTCACCACCAAAAATTATTTTTCTACAATACCCTCGGCAGGACTCGAACCTGCAACCGCTTGGTTCGAAGCCAAGTACTCTATCCAGTTGAGCTACGAGGGTCTACTTTTTAATACTAACATATTTTTCGTAAAGCCGATGCCGAGACTTGAACTCGGGACCTCTGCTTTACGAAAGCATTGCTCTACCAACTGAGCTACATCGGCAAACGTCTACTATAAAACCCAAAGCGGGTAACGGGAATCGAACCCGTACCTTAACCTTGGGAAGGTCACGTTCTACCACTAAACCATACCCGCATGATTTATTTTCGCTATTTCCCCTCAAAAGCGGGCGATGGGAATCGAACCCACGTCCCCAGCTTGGAAGGCTAGTGTACTAGCCATTGTACGACGCCCGCTTAAATCGGGGAGACAGGATTCGAACCTGCGACCTTCTGGTCCCAAACCAGACGCGCTAAACCAACTACGCTACTCCCCGAAAATAAAAATATCAAAAATATTTTACCAATAAATCATATCACAAAACAACAGAATATTCAATAAGAAACGGCTTATTCTCTATCTTCAAACTTCTTTGGAGTCACCCAAAAGCCCAATCTATATTTTCCACCAAGAATAAATCTTGTCTGTGCATCTATGGCTGGTATTGAACCGAATAGAATACCTGTTATTGGAGTAAAAGCCCATTGTATGAACATTTCCAAATATTTCCATTTCGTATATCGTTTTGGTCTTTTTGGCAAAAGTAAAAAACCTATACCAGCAGAAACAAATATACCCACCCAAGTTATAGTTAATATGTGGCTCGCTATGACTGGAAGATTGTATCCCAAAACGCTTTTGCGAAAAGATGAATTAAGTAAAAGCGGCATCCAGCCAGCAAACGCTATCAAAAGCGATGCCGTAGACCATTCTACAGTACCTTTGAATAATCTAAATATATGAATAAACTTTTTACCGAAAGGTATTTCTTTATGTTTAATAGATTCAGTAACAAGATATGGAAAATTTTCCATCCCCCACGCCCATCTCCTTTTCTGAAAATATTGGAATTTTACAGTCTCCCAAAAATCACTTCCGCTAACAGCGTCCATATATACTGGAGTAAACAGAGGAACGGCTTTGTGGTCACCACGATATTTAAAAAACATTCTAAAAAATTGACGCGAGTCTTCACTAACTATCGTCTCATCTTGAAAGTTTATATCTACTAAAGATTTTAAGCTTGCCGCCTGTGATGAAAAGTTTATTAGACGGTATGGTCTGCAGCTTTCTATCATTTGCCAAAATGATGATCCCAGAGCGACTGTTCTTGTTATAAAAGGTACTTCCCAAATATTATTATTAAATAGTGGAATAGGCTGATATGACCTCTTTGTCCTCTTTGTGTTTACTAAATATTTGTAAGTCATGCAACCAACATATTCTTTACTAACTCTAGTATCACCATCAAAAACAGATACCACAATATTATCATATGGTATACCCTTCTGATCAATATACTCTTGAAGTTTCTCCCCCATCCAATGTGTATTTGCACTCTTGCCTTTCAATTCCCCAACGATACCATCCGGATGAACCGTATAGAATATATCAAACAATTCCTCTCGAAATTCTTTTATAGCCCTATTAACTCTCTCGATCTTCTCATCTCCCGACTCCCTCTCTTCCAAACCAATAATCACGATTGTCTTGTCAGTAGGAAAATTAGAATCAATCAATGATTGGATTGCACTTTGTAATATCCGGTATTCATCTTTAAAATGAGGGAGCATAACAACGTGATATATGTCCATCCAACTCTTTTTGTACTCAGGTGCCATATCCTTTAGAGCAATCAGTTCAAAAAGCTCTTCCCTACTTCTTCTCTTGTCGATAAAATGAAGTTTCTTTAACTCGCTTTCTTTTTCGGTAATATATGAATCTAAGTCTTCTAATTTTTTACATCTTACAAACCAATCAATATTATTGTCCCTGCGCATATGAAAATATGACGATAAAAGAAAGCCACCCATCCTGATAGCTTTCGTCAGCCAATACATATCAAAAACAATCATAAAGTACGCAAGAAACTTTGGTAAAAATAATCCCAAGATTATAGGACTGATTAAAATAATCCATGCTATCGATCCCGGCAGAATTTCTAGAAAACGATAAAATTTAGTTATCTTTTTCATAACGCTATTTTTACAATTTCAAGCTTACTATATAATATATGGCCAAAATGATTATAGAAATATTTAGAAATACCGTACTCATAAGCAAAGTGTACGAAGAGAATCTACTTTTTTTATGAATAAAAAATGAAACGCAAAGGTTTACCAGAGAGATAAAATAATTAATAAAAAGCAATGAATACGTCCTAGGTATCCAAGGTATGTTCAGTATAAAATTTAGATAGCTTTCAGTTGAAAATCCTGACACCATAACTCTTCCTACCCATAAAAACCATATAACTACATTTAGTGCAATTATAGAAAAGACCAAAAATAAAACATACCTGTTCCGCCAAAACACCTTGGTATGTATTAATCTAAAAAATGAATTCCTAAAAAACCCCCTTGCCAGAACCTGATTAAAGGTTTTTCTTATCTTTTTGATCATAATAAACGGACCCGACCGGATTTGAACCGGCGATCTTCGCCGTGACAGGGCGACGTGTTAGGCCTCTACACCACGGATCCAAAATATACTGAACTCTATTATATCTCAAAAACGCTTTTTTTTCAATAAAAAGTTCTTTTAATGAATAAAACTCCAAACTTTTAGTTTTTCTTTTTGTTCTTTAAGAAATTTCTCTATAGTTCCCCTATAGTACCCTCTTTTAGCGTCTACCTTTATAATGTAGTATCCTGCGTCTGTCTTTATTGGTTTACTTATTTGCCCAACATTTATAGAGTAAAAAACATCATGAAACGCCTCTGGCAAATCATTCACATTATAATATCCGGTAGATTGGGAGTCATTGACCAGATCATCATTTTTAGAGTTATACAAAACATAATATTTATCAAACTCCGAAGAGTCTCTAGCTATATCAGAATAAATTGTATCAACTTTTTTCGCTAATGTGTCCCACTCTTCATTATTTGATTTATCTTCAGGCTTTAGCGACAAAATCTTCATATCTAGCCCATAGAGGATATGTTCCTGCACCGATTCCTTCAGAAGATTCATATAAATCTTAGTTTTTATATCTTTTTCACTAATGTTAGAAGAATACTTTAATATATCCGCTATCTCTTTATCACTTCCTATGCTTTTGGTCATATTATCATATTCCTGCTTGATATCCTTGCTGGTTATCTTTATGCTAAGATCTTTAAGAGAATTTTCCATTATAGTCCTGTCCAAGATTTCATCTCTGACATTCTTCCTCAGATTATCGTAGTTTTTCTTCCCCTCATCTTTTGAAGAAAAATCTATTCTATAAGCTGACTCATAGATTTTTTTGTTAAGCAGTATTTCGTCTTCATAGCTAGAAATGCTAACTATATTTTTACCAAATAAAAATGCAGGATAAGGAATTACTTTTTTTACCAAATAAAAATAGTAGTTGCTCGGATTAAACGAATAAATAATAGCACCGTTCGCTATCACAAATATGAATATTATAATAACCGCTAATACTATCTTAGACTTTGCACTTTTAACTCTAAAATGTTTTGAAATTTCTCTACGCATATAATTTCTATTTTTTTATATTAAGCATTAACGAACCCAAAGACATCGCCAGAACTACCACAAAGAAAATCATAAACTTTATAACATTTCTCAGAATAAACTTGTTATTCACATAAAGATCATTGAGACCCCAAAATAAATAATAAACAAAAAGTAGCAGTAAGCTTTTTACAAATATAGATTGTATCGGCCAGAAAAAAGAAAAAAGAAAAAACTCAGATATTATTATTGCAAACAATAGTAGAAACATATAAAGATAGTTCTTCCCCATGTCTATATGCTTCATTTTGTAAAGCAAGATAAGCATCGAAAACCCTGATACCAAGAAAATCACAAACCAATAAGGAAGATTCAATACGTAAAAGAAAGAATAACAGTCAAAGAAAAAGATAAACACAGTGAAAAACGAAATCAGATTAGTAAAAACGAATCTTGTATCCCCCAAAATATCATTATATATAAGAGCAAAAAGGAAAAAAGATAAAACTACTAAAATTTGGTTGAAGACAAAAACTGGCGAAAAGAAAATGAATCCAAAGGCACTGAGATACAATAAGGCTGGCAGTATATATCTGAAATAATTTTTTTTGTCTAGTCGACGTGCTGCAACAAAATAAATTGCAAAGGCAATATTGATTATTATGCCAACAAGGAAAAACCCCCAAACTGCGCTTTTATCGATAAATATTCCAAAGAATGACCTTTCCGACATAGACATTAGAAAGGTCTCAAAAAAGACAGCTATTAGGATGGATAAAATAAGCGGCTCTTTTCTAATTATACTATGCTTCATTTTATTGACTTAACTGGTCTTTCCCTAAAACAATTTCAAAATCCGTACCTTTATCTTTCTCGTTGAGTTTTATTACGGTCGCATTACTAAAATATTCTTTTAAAAACTCTAGCGTAAATTTCTTCTTCCCGTTCGTATAGTCATAAATAAAGGTTTTTTCATATTTCTTTTCTGTATCTAAACCATTGTTTTCTGAAACATCATAACCAAAACCCTTCAATGTATTTGCTACTTTTTGTACTATATATGAGCTGCCAGCACCATCAGTTATGGTAATCTTGGACTGTTCACTAACCATAAACGGATCCTTGAAATACTGTTTTACAAAAGTATGTAATTCTTCCAAGGTACTATCTCGTGGACGTAAAACATACATTCCATCCACATTATCCGAATATATAACATCTTCGCTATCACTTAGAACCTTTGAATAAATCTTTTCTTTATCTACATCTTTGGCAAACTTCATTAGCTCTTCTATCTCAGATAGTTGTAAATCAGTTTTGAGATTATCTTGTAAAATACTCATAATTTGGCTGACCTTTTTTACACTCATCATGTTTTCCTTAGACATCGTCTTATCTTTCACGGCCATCAATATTTGTTGTTGGCGACGAGATCTATCGAAATCACTAGTTGTCTCCCTAGACCTTGCATACTTCAAAGCCTCTTCCCCATCAAAATGATTCATCCCCTTTTCTACAAACAACTCATCATAGCCAGTCACATATTTATCTGGAAAATATGGGTCATAAAGATCTTTTTCGACATATACGTCAACGCCACCAATTATATCGATAACTTTCTTGAACCCATCAAAATTAACTAAGCCAAAATAATGTATTGGGACACCCAATACATCGGAAATCGTATTTTTTACTAATTCATATTTTTTATAATCATCGTCATAATTACTCTGGCCTAAAGCATACACAGAGTTTATTTTTTGATAACCATATCCTGGAACTTTTACAAAAAGATCTCTAGGCACAGAAAGCATTGCTACCTCCTTATTCTTTGGATCTATACTGACGACTAAAATAGTATCAGTTAGAGTACCTCCGGGATGGTTCTCTCCTCCAATACCTAACAATAGGATATTTATTCGTCTGTCACCAGAAGCAAGTTTCTCAGCATCAATACCGCTCAAAGAATCTATACCCCCAGAAAGATAGGGCGAAGCATTAGATGATTTAGCAACTATTATCTGTTTGGTAAAAGTATATGCTCTAGCGCCAAAAAATATTATCGATAAACCTAATAAAAGAATAAAGACAAAAAAGGCTGATTTTTTCCAGTTTATTTTTTTTGGTTCAATTATTTCGATTTCAGTTTCCATTAATCAAATTTTCTATTAATATTAAAGGCAAATAAAAGACAGACAATGCCAAGACTGATAAACTATATTATATCATAAAATATAAAAACACAAAAGCTATTTCCATATTAGCTTTTTTCTGTTAGTATGTGCTAGTAATCATGAAAAAACCAGAAGAAATAATCAGAATTGAAACCGAAAAAAAAGAAAGCCGATTCCAAAGCAAAAAAGGATCTAGCAAAATTATGGACGCCTTTTTGTGGGCGATGGAAGGGCTTTTGTTTTTATGGGACATGGGAAAAACCCTTATATTAGTTATTGCCATAGCATTTGTAATACGTTTTTACCTCATACAACCATTTTACGTAGAAGGTCAATCCATGGAGCCAAACTTTAATAATGGTGAATATTTATTGATCGATGAGATATCATATCATTTTAGATCTCCACAGAGAGGTGAGGTAATAGTATTTCGCCCGCCAGTTAATACCTATCAGAACTACATAAAAAGAATAATTGCCCTCCCTGAAGAAGAAATAGATTTTAATGGTACCAATGGCTATACAGTAAAAAATGAAAAGTATCCTCAGGGAGCTACCATAGAAGAACCATATCTTGCCCCAGGAACATTAATCCAAGGGAGCGGTTCTACCAAACTTTCTGAGAATCAGTTTTTTGTCATGGGTGATAATCGTACTGCAAGCTCTGACTCAAGAGCATTTGGACCAGTAAGTAAGCAAAATATTACCGGAAGAGTGTGGTTCTATATAAAAACTGAACCATGGAAAACTATAGATATTCTCGGTAATAATCTGACTATACCAAAGATAGTAAAATTTGGGCGAATTAAGTCCCCTACTTATGCTATCGACGATTAATCGTCTAGGTTCTGGGTTCCTTCTCTCTCATTTTTATAAAAACAGGTATCCCCAAAAGATCAAAACGGTCCCTAATTTGCTTTTCTAAAAAAAGAAGGGTCTTTGCATCAAAAAATTTCTTCTTATTTACAAAAATTAAAATTTCTACCGGAGCATTATTCGTTTGAGTAGCATAATAAAATTTTTGGTTCATTTTTGCTGATTCTAAGAGTATGCTTCTCAATTCTTTATTTAGAGCAGAAGTTTTTATATCAAGTTTTATCTTTCCTTCTATTCTTTTTATTTCTGCAGCAAGTTTATCAAAACCGGTTTTTTTCACCGCCGAGACAAAAACAAATGGAAAATTTTTAAATAATGAATTATCTGCCAAGAGGATATTCTTATATTTATTTTCCGTCATGTCTCGAGGCTTTATATCCCATTTATTAACTACAATGATTATAGGTTTACCTTTTCGCCACGCATAGCTCAGAAGTTTTATATCATAGCTAGTAGCATAATTCCCAACATCTAATACATAGAGTATCAAATCAGAACTGTTTATAGAATGTATTGAGCGGTACGAAGATTCTTTATCTATGCCTTTCGAAATCTTTACTTTTCTGCGAAGTCCGGCCGTATCTACAAAAATATATTTTTTACCATCGAGTATAATTTCAGCATCAATACTATCTCTAGTAGTCCCAGCTATATCCGTAACTATATTTTTCTCTTCTCCGTATAAAGCGTTGAACAATGACGACTTACCAACATTTTGCTTTCCTATAATGGTAATTTTAGTGAGATCTTTTTTAGCAACAAGTCTGACTTTCGCTTTTTTTATCTTCATTCTCGCAGCGATAGTCTTTGTTAACTCGTCAATGTTTTTACTATTTGATGCTGAAACTGCAACTAGATCAGAGAAACCCAAAGAATAAAAATCATAAACCACATCTTCTTGTTTTGGCCCATCAACCTTATTGACAACAAGAATGGCTGGTTTTTTAGATTTTCTTATGATCTCAGCAATTGCCCGGTCTTCTTTGCTGATCAAACACCTGCCATCAACGATAAACAATATTAGATCTAACCCCGCTATATTTTCTTTAATCTTTTTTTGAACATTTTTATCCACTTCATCAAAAACTCCAAAGTCAAACCCACCAAAATCAATAAGCTGAACTATTGAGTTATCTATCATTATTTCACCACTCACAAGGTCCCTTGTTGTACCAGACAAATCAGAAACTATAGACTTGTCTTGTTTTATAAGCCTATTAAAAAGTGTTGATTTACCAACGTTAGTTCTTCCGACTATCCCTATTTTTTTCATAGATCAAAATAATTTAGCTAATGCGCGTTAGCTCCTTTTTCTTTTGTTGCTTCTTGGAACATATAATTCTATCACCCTCTTCGATTTTCACACGTCCCTCGCCATCTACCTTGAAAACCACATTCATTCCAAACTCCTTGCCTTTTTCCATCTCGTTAACAGTCTTTTCTCCTTCTTTTAGATTTACAGCCTTACCTTCCGCAACTAAAACGTCGTCACCTCTGTAAATACGAATGATAGATTCTTTTTCGAATTTTCCAGCATTACAACGTATACCCAATATTTTATCTCGACTAGAATCTTTAAAAATCTTTAAGACCTGTCCTTTTCCTAATTCTACCTCTTCTTCTTCCGGCTCCAGCAAACCGGCAAGCGCCATATTCACTTTATCAATTAGTTCATAAATAATGTCAAAGGTTTCAACTGCTGCATTGCTATTATCTAATAACTTTTTCGCTATCGATGTCATACCAACACGAAATCCAATAATTATTGAATCAGTTGCGATCGCCATTTTTACATCAGAATCATTTATATCACCAACTCCATCGTTTACTATTTTTAAAGAAACCTCAGCAAATTTCATATTATCCAAAGAGTCACGAATTGCCTTTAGCGATCCCATAAAGTCTGCTTTGATCACCAACCGAAGTTCTTTCAATTCTCCGCTTTTTACAGCTTCTGAAGCTGTCGTCAAAGAATGAACGTTTTGTATCTTTTTAAAAGATGATTCTTTTTTGAATTTTTCTATTCTTTCTTTCGCATCATTTATAGTTGGATATACTTCCAGCAGATCTCCAAAATGAGGAACATCGGACAGACCGGATATTCTAACTGCATCTGAAGGATAGGCTTCTTTTACTCTCTTCTTTTTGTAATCATTCATCGATTTTATTCTTCCCCAAACTTTTCTACCAATAACAAAAGGTTCTCCTATCTTCAATATTCCATCACGTACAAGCACAGTTGCTACTGGACCGCGTCCTGGATCTAGTTTTGATTCAATAACAAAACCATTAGCAGGAACATCCATGTAGCTTTCCAATTTTTTCATGTCAGCTACTAACAATATTAGATCCAAAAGTTCATCAACCCCCTGACCTGTCTTTGCCGAAACGGTACCCATTATAGTATTTCCGCCCCACTCTTCAGGAACTAACCCAATATCGGCCAATTGTCTTTTTGTCTTTTCTATGTCTGCACCTGGCTTATCAATTTTATTTATAGCAACAACGATCGGCACTCCTGCTTCTCTGGCAAAATTTACCGATTCCTTTGTCTGAGGCATCACGCCATCGTCCGCCGCAACCACTAATACAGCAACATCAGTAATGCGAACTCCATGTTCGCGCATAGCAGAAAAAGCTGCGTGGCCAGGAGTATCTATAAAAGTAATTTTTCGGCCCTTACGTTCTATTTGATAAGCACCAATCCTCTGAGTAATACCACCGGACTCTTCATCAACAATATTAGTAGAGCGAATGTAGTCCAACAATTTAGTTTTACCGTGATCGACATGTCCGGTAATAGTAATAACTGGAGGGCGAAGTTGTTTCTTTTTGCCAATAGTTCTTTCCTGCTCTTTTTTACTTTCTTTCGAAGAGTCTTCATGCGTTATTTTAACACCTAAAAATTCTGAAACAATTTCTGCTGTTTCGTAATCTATGTTTTCATTCAAAGATGCCATTACCCCATTCTTTATGAGCTCAGTCATAACCTTGGTAACTGGTAATTCTAACTTTTCCGCAAAATCTTTAACAGAAATAACATCCGGGATTAAAACTTTTTTTGCATTATCGACAATTTCTTCTTCACTATCACCTTCTACTTCTTCGGTACTTTTATTTAAAGTAGTATTTTTTAAAATAAGGTCGATAAATTCTTTTGCTTTTTTATCGCTCATCGTATTAGACTTTTGAGCAATAGCAAAACTATGTTCTTTCGCAAGGTCACGAACATCTTTTATCGAAACTCCTAATTTCTTTGCTATGTCAGAAATCTTCATTTTGAGAGATGAATTAATATTAAGACTATTATACCAGATTATTTTATATTTTACAAAAATTGAGGGCGGGCTAATAGCCCGCCCTCAAAATTCAATCCTAATCTCTAAATTTTTCTAGTTTTAAATCCTCCATCATCCTTCTTCTTTCCGCCTTCTTTCTTAAAGGTATTTGAAGAGAAAAAGTTTATAGAAGTTGGCTTTGCGCTTGACTTAGTATTCTTCCCTGCAGCTGCTTTTTTATCTTGAGGTTTCTTTGCTACCTTTTTTGTTTCAACTTTTTTTACCACTTTGTTTGACACTGGCTTCTTTTCCGCAGACTTTTTTTCTGATTTTACTTTAGCAGCAGGCTTTGCGTCTTTAACTTTTTCTTTTCTTACTTTTTTCTCTTCTTTTATTTTATTATGATACTTTTCCTCCTGAATCATTCCTTCAATTTCCAACGCTTCGTCAACACTTTCAAGCTCACTGATTTCTTCTATCTCTTCTTTGACGTCGTTATCTGATATTAA
>ERZ795044.3742-NODE-3742-length-12687-cov-8.582964_pt1 | contig 12687 bp, 8 predicted proteins | sample MGYA00375128_ERZ795044 | MGnify/ENA primary metagenome ERZ795044 (study PRJEB30173, sample SAMN05720213) | anaerobic digester metagenome | isolation source: active sludge of municipal wastewater-treating anaerobic digesters | place: USA | collected 2014-12-22 ... | reverse complement strand
CCGATATCCCACAGTCCTTCGGACGATATTTGATGACAAGTTGTTGGGAAGGTGAGAACAGTTTGCTTTCGTTGTCTAAAAAAGCTGTGTGTTTAAAGAGTGCGCCCCTAAAGGGGCTTTGCGATCTTGTAGGGTCCCGAAGATACCAAGAGTATGGCCCTAACGGGCCTAATAATATATAAGCTGACAAAGAATACATCATTCGCATTAACTAAATGAGTATGTCACTAACGCGCCTAATAGTATATACGTTGACAACGAATACATCATTCGCCTTAACTAAATGGCATTGAGCTAAAGCAGCCGGTAATAAATTTCGTCGCGCCACCCCTTCATTATTCATTATTCGCTATTTGTTCTAATCTAACTGCACCCCACACTCGTCCCGCAATTCAAACACTTATAACACGAGCCACTTCGAATTGTAATGTGACCACATGTGCTACACACAGGCGCATCACCCATCATACTGCTTAAGTAATATTGAGTCTGGTCGCTTTGTAATTCGGGTTTTAATTCATCGTTTTTAACCGGTGGTTTTTGTCTGGTTATTTTTGGTTTCGTCTCATCAATATTCTCCGACGGTTTTACCTGAACAAGATCTTCTCTTCCAAGATATTCAAGAGCCAGCAAACGAAATACATAGTCAACTACAGAGGTAGAATTTCTTATGTTCGCATGATCGACCATTCCTGATGGCTCAAACCGTGTGAATATAAATTTCTCTACAAACTCATCGAGCGGAACACCATACTGCAAACCAATCGAAATCGAGATTGCGAAACAATTCAACAATGATCGGAATGAAGCACCTTCTTTATGCATATCAATGAAAATTTCACCAAGTGTGCCATCAGAATACTCCCCGGTCCTTACAAAAATAGTATGGCCGCCAATTTTTGCCTTTTGCGTAAATCCGCCACGTTTCTCAGGTAGCTTTTTACGATGAACGATATTTGACAATTGTCTTTTGAACTTCGTATCGGATGTCTGATGGATAATTCTTCGTGCTGCTTCAAGAACATCATCAGCGGTTAACTTGTCTCTGTCGACTTCATTCGATTTTATAGTTTCATCTGTCGAATCTTTTTTCTCGCTCTTCGCCGAAAGCGGTTGTGAATGCTTACTGCCATCGCGGTAAATAGCAACTGCTTTCAAACCGGATTTCCATCCTTGCATGTAGCAATCTTCTACATCTTTTTCCGATGACTCATGTGGCAGATTGATTGTCTTTGAAATTGCACCGGAAATAAATGGCTGAACTGCAGCCATCATTCGTATATGACCGGAAGGGTGAATAAATCTGGTTCCGGATTTTCCACACTTATTTGCACAATCGAAAACAGAAAGATGTTCCGGTTTCAACAATGGCGCACCTTCAACTGTCATTGTGCCGCAAACATAAAGATTCGCTTCTTCGATCTGTTCGTTTGTAAAACCTAATTCTTTCAGCAGACTGAAATCAAAATTTGCATACTGAGATTTTTTGAAGCCTAAGCGTTGCAGGCACTCTTCACCCAATGTCCAGACATTAAAAATATAGGATATGTCAAATGCAGATGCTGCAGCTGCATTTAGTTTTTCTATCTCTTCTTTTAAAAATCCTTTCGCAACAAGTGTTTCATGATTTATGTATGGAGCACCATTGAAACTTGCTTTCCCATTTACATATTCAACGATCTCTTTGATTGCATGTTTTGTAAAACCGAGACTTTTCAAAGCCGCAGGAATTCCTTCATTTACTATTCTAAAATATCCGCCGCCCGAAAGTTTCTTAAACTTTACCAAAGCAAAATCCGGTTCGACTCCTGTTGTATCGCAATCCATTAACAACCCGATAGTACCCGTTGGTGCAATTGCACTTACCTGTGCATTTCTAAAGCCGTGAATTTCTCCCAGACCTAATGCTTCATCCCATGACTCGCATGCAGCCCGAAGTAAATAATCCGGACAATTCTTTGCATCAATACCAACAGGACTAACCTCAAGTTTTTCAAATGCATCATCAGCATGATAAGCAGCATATCGATGATTGCGTATCACACGCAACATATGATCCCTGTTCTTTTCATAATGATGAAAAGTGCCAAGTTCCTTAGCCATCTCTGCAGAAGTCTTGTAAGCTGTTCCTGTCATAATTGCCGAGATAGCTGCTGCTAATGATCGCGCCTTATCGCTGTCATAAGCAATTCCGGAAATCATGAGCAATGAGCCAAGATTTGCATATCCTAATCCAAGTGTGCGATAGTCGAATGTTTGCTGAGCAACTTCTTTCGATGGAAACTGTGCCATGAGTATTGAGATCTCCAACACAACTGTCCACAAACGACAAGCATGTTGAAAAGAATTCACATTGAATTGCAAGGTGTCTTCATCAATGAACTTGCGTAAATTCAGTGAAGCCAAATTACATGCAGTGTTATCCAAAAACATATATTCACTGCAAGGATTAGAAGCGCGAATGCGTCCGCCTTCGGGACAAGTGTGCCATTCGTTGATCGTTGTATCATATTGAACTCCCGGATCAGCACAGCTCCATGCGGCATGAGCAATTTCATCCCACAATTTTTTAGCGGGAATAGATCTGATGGTGCTTCCATCTGTTCGAGCTGTTAAGTTCCAGTTTCCATTTTCAGAAAGTGCTTTGAAAAATGTATTCGGTATACGAACTGAATTGTTCGAGTTTTGTCCTGAAACAGTTTTGTATGCTTCTCCTTCGTAATCCGATGAATAACCGGCTGCAATCAACGCTGCTACTTTTTTCTCTTCTTCTAATTTCCAGTTGATGAATTCTTCTATTTCAGGATGATCGAGATCAAGACACACCATCTTCGCAGCTCTTCGAGTTGTTCCGCCTGATTTGATGGCTCCTGCCGCGCGGTCGCCTATTTTAAGAAATGACATCAGTCCGGATGAATATCCGCCGCCTGTAAGCTTTTCATGCTCTCCTCGTATTGCTGAGAAATTTGTTCCAACACCACTGCCATATTTAAAAATTCTCGCTTCACGCGTCCATAGATCCATGATGCCTCCCGGATTCACAAGATCATCGCTAACAGAAAGAATAAAACATGCATGCGGTTGCGGACGCTCATAAGCGGATTTCGATTCGTGCATTTTTCCTGTCTCATGATCTACATACCAATGACCCTGACCACTTCCTTTTATTCCATATGCTGAATACAAACCTGTGTTGAACCACTGTGGAGAATTTGGTGCAGCGTATTGCGCTATTAGCATGAAAACTATTTCGTCATAGAATATCTGCGCATCTTGCGGACTCGCAAAATAGTTATACTTCATGCCCCACTCCATCCAACATTCAGCCATTCGATGCACAACTTGTTTAATAGAGTTCTCTCCTCCTATACTTCCATCTGACTGAGGGACTCCGGTTTTTCTAAAATATTTTTGCGCTAAAATATCTGTTGCTACTTGCGACCAAGTAATAGGAACTTCAACATTCTTCATTTCAAAAACGGTGTCGCCATTCGGATTTCGAATTACACTCGATCTTTTCTCATAGGTAAATTGCTCAAAAGGACTTAGGTTGTTCTCTGTGAAATATCTGGAGAATTTCAAACCTGTTTTTCCGGTGCTATTATCTTTATTGGATTGTGTTTTCATAAAATATTTTTGTGATGCAATATTCATCATCAGCAGCCCGTCATTAGATGAGGCTAATCATACTTCTATCTATTTAGATAACAATTTATCTGTTGATAAAATTATCTTACTAAATTTCGTCAATAATGGAATGGAAAGCAAAAATAACCCTGCAAAAATTCCTAAACCTGCTGAATTTAACATTTTAAACAATGGTTGCAGTTGTAACATCATTTTCTGGAATGCCATTCCGTTTTCAACCTCCATTGCTTTAACAATTCCGGACATGATTAACGTCACCCAAAAAAGAATTAATGAAAGATTAACTACGAAAAATCCGATTCTTGTTTTTCTGTTTTTGACTGCGCCATCATTCCGTTCAAAAATATAATACAATGAGGCAAAAAGAATCATCGTATTAATTCCTATTGTAGAACCCATAGCATGAGCAACAGTAATATGTGTACCATGGGTGTATTTGTTAATTGCAGGGATTGACATCAGAATAGCTAATGTCAGATTTAGAAAGATCCAGATATCGGCAGCCGCAATAAAACGATAGGGAACACTATGTAGATTTTTCTTTGCAGCGCTCAGCGACTTTCGCCAGTTCAATATTATACTTCCAAGAATCAACAACTCTGTCATACTAATTATATATGCAACATTTTTTATCCAAGGCGCTGCCGGTACTATATATGTATGATGACCCCAATTGAACATCAGGTTGGTGAGTCCGAGAAAATAAAAGAAGTAGGTGATTGGCGCCGTTGCAGTTTTTTTGTCGCCGCCGATTTGCTCCATAATGTAAAAACCGGTTCCATATACGAGCATGTTCCATGATCCCACCATTGAACCATTTGCTTTCCATTGAACAGTTACATCACGAATGATGTTATCACGAAAATATGGCAGCGTCCATAAATAGGATTCACCAAAAGTGATCAGAAAAAAAAGAACACCGGTAGACCACATCCATAAATAGATTGGCCAATCACTCACTTTTTTTCTGATCGTCATAATAAAATTGATAGCGAAAAGAATCCAGCTGAACAACATTGGGATTGCAAGTATTGGCGGAAATTCCAGATATTCTCTTCCGCCAAAATTTCCGGTGAAATAACAAATCAGTATTGTAATTCCTGTTGTGACAAAAAGTGCGTAATGAGTACGAGCCAGATTTACGGAAAATAATTTTTGTCCGGCAATTTCGGGCAGATAATAATAAACTCCGCCAATAGCTCCTGTGAAAATCCATGTTATTACTAATGTAACATGAAGTGGGCGCGATTTCTCAAATGACAAATACTCCTTTAGAAATTCCGGCAAGACGTATTGCAAGCCACCTATCATTCCAAATAAAACCCCGATGACCAATGTGATCAATGCTGTTGCAATAAACAAAAGAGAAATCCTTTTATGTTCCATTACAATCTTTCGAAGTGCGAAGTAAAGTGCCTTAGAAATTTAGGCTCTTTCGTTATTCGCAATCCTTTTACAGTTTTTTTTGTTCTATTGATCTCGTCAAAAACTTCGATCACATAATCTATGTGCGATTGAGTATAAACTCTCCTTGGAATTGCAAGTCTGACAAGTTCCATTGGCGCGGCAATCAATTCTCCGTGTCCGTCATAAGTGCCAAACATAACTGATCCGATCTCAACCGTGCGAATGCCACCGATACGATAAAGTTCACAAACAAGTGCTTGTCCGGGATAGTGTTCTACGGGCATATGGTCATACAACTTTTTTGCATCGACATATACAGCGTGTCCACCGACCGGATAAATAATTTGCACTCCTTTGCTTCTTATTTTTTCGCCAAGATATTGTGTGCTGATGATCCTGTATTTTAAATAATCAGGTTCAAATACTTCCTGAAGTCCTATTGCAATGGCTTCCATATCGCGTCCTGACAATCCACCATAGGTTGTAAATCCTTCTGTGATGATCAACATTTGAGTACACGCTTCAGAAAGACTCTTACTTCGTAATGCAAGAAATCCGCCCATGTTTACCAAGGCATCTTTCTTCGCACTCATGATGGCAGCATCTGCAAGTGAAAACATTTCCTGAGCAATTTCACGGAAAGGAACACCTTTGTACTCTTTTTCCTTTTCATGAATGAAATAACTGTTCTCAGCAATACGGCAACAATCCAGTACGAAAAGAATATCGTGTTTTTTACAGATCTTGCTTATCTCTTTTGCATTTTGCATACTTACAGGCTGGCCTCCTCCGCTGTTATTTGTAACGGTAAGGATAACAGCAGCAACATGTCTTTCGCCATATTGCTTTATAAGCTCTTCGAGCTTTGCAACGTCCATATTTCCTTTGAAAGGAAAATCGGAATTGTAATCTTTTCCTTCAAGCGCAGGAATATCAATTGCAGTTGCTCCGCTGTATTCAATGTTTGCTCGAGTTGTATCGAAATGTGTATTGCTGATAAAATATTTCCCTTTACCACCAATGTGACTATACAAAATTCGCTCAGCAGCACGACCTTGATGAGTTGGAAGTATATGCGGCATCCCGGTCAGATCATGAACTTCCTTTTCAAATCGATCCCAGCTTCTTGCTCCTGCGTACGATTCATCTCCGCGCATCATTCCTGCCCACTGATTGCTGCTCATTGCTGATGTACCACTATCTGTTAAAAGGTCAATGATCACTTGCTCCGATTTCAATAAGAACGGATTGTAATGGGCGTTCGTTAAAAATTGTTCTCTTTCCTGTTCAGTGCTCATCGTAATGGGCTCAACGGTTTTTATTCTGAACGGTTCTATGATTGTCTTGAATTGCATGATTAACTCTTTTTAAATTTTGCCTGAAAGAAGCGTAAGTATTTTGGTTCGTAGGTCATTTCTAACCCCTTTATTTTTTTTCTGTTTTTGTAAACTGATATCACTGATTCTGCGATCACATCCATGTGCGCCTGTGTGTAAACACGGCGGGGAATCGTCAACCTGACCAGCTCGAGTTCCGGAAAATAATTCTCGCCGGTTTCTTTATTTCTGCCGGCAGAAACAATACCTCTTTCCATTGTCCTGACACCACTATCGAGATAAATTTCGGCCGCTAATGCTTGTGCAGGAAATTGAATTTGTTTCAAGTGTGGAAGAAATTTTTTTGCATCGAGAAATATTCCATGACCACCTATCGGCAATACTATTGGAATACCTGCTTCCACTAATTTGTTCCCCAAATATTCTACTTGTCCAACTCTTGCTCGGATGTGATTATCATCGACAGACTCTGTAATTCCAATAGCCATAGCTTCCATGTCGCGCCCTGCCAACCCGCCATACGTATGTAGTCCTTCGTAAATTACAACCATGTTACTTGCTTCATCATACAATGACTTGTCATTGAGTGCAAGAAATCCGCCGATGTTCACAAGAGCATCTTTCTTTGCACTCATTGTTGCACCATCGGTAAGTGAACAGATTTCTTTCACAATTGCTCTGATCGGAATATTTTTATATCCTTTCTCACGCACCTGAATGAAATATGCGTTTTCTGCAACACGAGTCATGTCGTGAATGATCTTGATCTTATATTTATTGGTAAGCTTACGAAGATCACGAAGATTCTGCATTGATATCGGTTGTCCACCGGCCATGTTTACTGATGTTGCCATCGATACATATGGAATTTTATCGGCGCCGTATTTCTTTATGATCTGCTCTAGTTTTTTAAGGTCAATGTTACCTTTAAACGGGTGCAGACTTTGCGAGTCGTGTGCTTCGTCGATGATAATGTCTTCGAATGTGCCGCCTGCAAGTTCCTGATGTAAGCGAGTTGTAGTGAAATACATGTTTCCGGGAATAACATCTCCCGGCTTGATCATGATCTTCGAAATAATATTCTCCGCCCCTCTTCCTTGATGAGTTGGAACTACATATTTGTAACCGTAATATTTTCTAATAACTTCTTCGAGATGATAAAAGTTTTCGCTTCCGGCATAGGCCTCATCACCGAGCATCATTCCTGCCCATTGTCTATCGCTCATTGCAGATGTGCCACTGTCTGTTAAAAGATCGATATACACATCTTTCGATCGCAGCAGGAATGTATTGTAACCTGCTTCTACAAGCGCCTTTTCCCGTTCTGCCTTGGTTGTCATTTTCAACAACTCAACCATTTTAATTTTATATGGCTCTGCCCACGACTTTTTATCTTTCATTCTGTTATTGTATTTATCACTGTTGTTTCATCAATATATTTCAGGTATGTTACTATTTCCTCTATCTCATTTTCATTCAAATGAAAATCAGGCATCCGTTGCGTTCCTGTTTTTAATAAGGCTTTTGCAACTATTTCGCTATTCTCATTTGCGGAAATAGCATTTGTAAGATCAGGACCAAGATATCCACCAAGTCCATAGATCTGATGACAAGCAGTACAGTTGTGTTTCTGATAAAGAAATTTCCCACGAACCGCTTCGGCGCTCATTGTTGTACCATTTGCCTTTGTACCCTTTGTATAAACTAAAATCGAGTACACCAGAAATGATGAAAACAAAAAAAGGAACACAAAACCCTTTTTCATTTCACATGTTTATGGAATTGTAAATTATTCACTAAATTGAACTTATCAGAATTTAAAAATCGATCTGAACAAAGCACTACAAATAAAATGAATGATTTCCGTTAACGATATGACTTAGATAATATCAATTTTATGAGAGAAGTCATTGATGGAGTGCTGTGGTTTTAGATGAAGGCCGCTATTTTCGGCTAAAATATGTTTTGAGTCATAAAAGTTTGTTTGCGTTCCTCTAAAAGTTCTATAACTTAGCGGTAATTGGATTTAAATTAAATTTAAATTACCTGCTATGATTTCGTCCTCCGCACTCAAACAATCACTAAGAAATATTCTTCGAAATTTCACTGCCTATACCTTACTTTCAATGATTTTCCTTTGCTCAAATTTCACCTCCAAAGCACAGGAGAAAAAAGATGGAGCAACTTATAAAGAAAGAAAAAACGTAATTATGAAGGAGCAAATTTCTATTCTAAAAAATGGCTCCCTTCTCGTTCGATTGAAAACCAAATCAAATACTATCAAAGCTCTCAAAGAAATTGGTGACACTGTTAAGGCCAATCTCGTAAATGAAAATCAAAACAACTTAAACAAAAAAATAATTTCTGCATTTAAAAACAATTTTACATTTAGTCCTGTATATTTCTTTTTCAGCGACTATTCAGACACTATTCGAAATCACAAGTTCAATAATGTAAGTTTTCTTAATGAAGACCTCGTTGCTGATCCAACTATCAAACCCGGCTCTTCTCGTTTCTTAACTGCAGAATTTGGAAACGTACTTCCTGACACGGCAAGCTATTTTTCCGGTTCGTATCTGGCTCAGTCAGAAAATGGATTGAAAAGAGAAGAAAGCTATTACGGAAGTACCGATACAAAACTCATAGCAATAATAATTATGAGCGATCAATTCATTCAGTTGTGCGATCCCTTTCCATATTATGTAAAAGTTGGCAAAGAAGACCCAACACAAAAAGGACTTGATAATGCGGTAAAAAAGCTTAATGCGAAACTAGTTCAATATTATAGCTCAAGTAATCAGTAATCGGAAATTTTAACTAAACGAATTCAAGAATATTTTTAAAAGGTTGAACAAAGTTTGTTTTTTCGATCGCTGATTCTAGCCCTTTCTGTCTTTGAACATACCGTTAAATTGCTGTATATTCGTCGCTCCGAAAAAAAAGCAAAAAAACAGCAGAAACCGCCGATTATATGTTATTTAATTCGTACGAATTTTTACTGTTTTTCCCGATTGTAACGCTGCTTTTTTATGTGTTACCACACAAATTCCGGTGGTTTCATTTACTTATTGCAAGTTGTATCTTTTACATGTATTTCATTCCGCAATACATTCTAATTCTTTTTGCAACAATTATTATCGATTATGTAGCCGGAATCTGGATAGAAAAGTCTGATGATCGAAAAAAGAAGATCTATCTGGTCGTAAGCATTATATCAACCTGTCTCGTTCTCTTTATCTTCAAGTACTTCGATTTCTTCAACCAGAATATGCTGGCTTTGAGTCATCGCTTTGGATTTTATTATCCTGAACATACGATCAAGTTCATTCTTCCTATCGGACTTTCATTTCACACTTTTCAAAGTCTTAGCTATGTGATCGAAGTGTATAAAGGAAATCAAAAGGCGGAGAAACATTTCGGAATCTATTCGCTCTATGTGATGTTTTATCCGCAGTTGGTGACCGGACCCATCGAGCGCCCACAAAATTTACTGGTGCAGCTTCGTCAGGAGAAACATTTTGAATATGCGAATTTCGCAGCCGGACTACGACTCATCTTATTCGGACTTTTTACCAAAATGGTCATTGCCGATAATATTGCCATCTATGCCGATCAGATCTACGGTGATCCGATGGCTTACAATTCTATCAGTGTATTGAAAGGCCTTTTCTTCTATTCGTTCCAGATCTACTGCGATTTCTTTGGCTATTCAACCATTGCTGTTGGTTGTGCAAAAGTTATGGGTTATAACCTGATGGACAATTTCAAGAATCCTTACCTGTCAAAGAGCATTGGTGAATTCTGGCAACGGTGGCATATTTCACTCTCAACATGGTTCCGTGATTACGTTTATTTTTCATTGGGTGGAAATCGAGTTAAAATTCATCGATGGATGATCAACATTATGATCATTTTTGTTCTAAGCGGGTTGTGGCATGGCGCGAATTGGACATTCGTCATCTGGGGATTTGCACATGGATTCTTTTATATCGTTGAGACCATGATCATCCGAATGCTTAAATTAAGGCGGTCGGCGAATGAAACAATTGCAAAAATTGTCGATGCCTTCAATGTTGTAAAGACATTTATCATCGTAAGTTTCATCTGGATACTTTTTCGCGCATCTGATATGCACCAGGTGAAACTTATCCTGAAGGCAATTTTCAGAAACATCCACGTCAAAGATGATTTTCATGTAGAACCAAAAACGTGGCTCTTTCTACTTCTATTTATCATTCTTGACTCGTTCTTGTTCAATACCCGATTCGATAGCTGGGCCAATGCAAAACCTGTTGTCGTACGTTGGTCATTGTACTCCCTTTTATTATTCCTGATCATCGTGTTTTCTAGCGTCAATAATTTTCCATTCATCTATTTTCAATTCTAGGCCATGGAAAAATATAAAACACTTATTTACAAATTTCTTCTCCTGGCAGGAATCATTTTCTGTTTCAATTTCATTTATACAAAATTCTTCTTCGAAAAGGATCTGCAAAAACATTCGCCAATCATCAACAGCATACGTAAAGTAACAGATGAAAAGAATGAAATAATTTATCTCGGCGAATCTTCAAATACAACTTTCCGCGAAGATGATGTTGACAAACGGTCGATCAGTGAAATGATTTCCGATTATTATCCGTCCCGGAAATTCGGGAATATCAACAAAGAAGCCAGTCATGCCGGAATCTATTATACATTCCTTGAAGCAATTCCGGAAAACTCCAACGTCAAAACCGTCATAGTGACTCTTAACCTAAGATCATTCGATGCAAGCTGGATCTATTCTGATCTGGAAACAGCATTGCAAAAAAGTCTGGTTCTGATCAAAGATCACCCTCCTTTGTTCAACAGACTAATGCTTTCATTCAAAGGCTACGATATTAAATCAGATGCGGAAAGAGAAGTGCAATTCAAAAAATCATGGACCGAAAGTAAACTTACATTCGAACATCCATTTCCCTATGACAATGTCACCGACTGGGATTTTGCAATGGCGGAGAAAGGGATCTTGAATGAGGATGGATCAAAGAATAGTGAGGCTACTGTATTAGCTTGCCATTACATTAAAACGTATGCTTTCCAGATCGATACTATTCAAAATCCACGGATAAAAGATTTCGATAACATTGTTGCGCTTGCAAAGAAACGCAATTGGAATCTGGTTTTTAATTTGATGGCTGAGAATATAGACAAAGCTGAATCTTTGGTTGGAAATGAACTGGTATCATTTATCAAACAAAACCGAGATCTCCTTGTGAGTCGTTACTCAAAAAAGGGCGTTACAATTGTTGATAATCTTACCTTGATCGGCAACGATGAATTTGTCGATCAGAACTGGACGACAGAACATTATTCGGAATTTGGAAGAAGACTCATAGCAAAAAATGTTTCTGATTCATTGAAGAAATTTTATCCGAAGGACTACAAAGATTATGTTTCCGCGAATAAAAAAATCTCTTCATTCTATAATGACTGTGAAGGAGAAATTGTATGGGGTCAGATGCAAACCTTAACAGATGAAATTGCTTATTCGGGCAAAATGTCGTCAAAGACCGGGCAGAAACAAGACTTCAGTATTTCGCTTGATTATTCTATCAGAAATTTACCGGATTCACTAAAAAGCATTTCTATCAGCTTTCAAAAATTCCAGCGTGAAATAAACAATGACGCCAAAATAGTAATACAGATTTCCGGTAGTCGATTCAAATATCAATGGAATGGATTTATTGTTAATGACATTGCAAAGTCGTTGAACAAATGGGAAGAAGTTAAACTAAACTTTCCTCTTCCGGATGATTTTTATAATGCGAGTGTTATTAAAATATATGTTTTTAATCCGACGAATTCGTTGATGTATGTTGATGATATGAAAGTTGATTTTGAAAAGTGAGTCATTTAAAATTGGTCGATAGATATTTTTTTGAATTAACTATTTTATAAGCCTTCTCAAAATATTTCCCACAGAGTTGCACAGATTTTCACAGAAAAATTAGAGAGCTTTGGGGGACAATTGCGCTTAAATTTTTCCCACAGATCTCGCAGATTTCGCAGAAAAACCGCAGAGGTTTGGAGAACTTAATACGGGGCTCGCACAGAAGCTAACTTTATTTATTGTGTTGTTTATATTTTAAAAACTGCCACAATTTTCTGCGGTTTTTCTGCGAAATCTGCGAGATCTGCGGGAAATAAATTGCGCTTAAATATTTCCCGCAGATCTCGCAGATTTCGCAGAAAAAGCGCAGAGGTTTGGAGAACTTAATACGGAGCTCGCACAGAAGCTAACTTTATTTAT
>ERZ795044.3730-NODE-3730-length-12710-cov-5.725010_pt1 | contig 12710 bp, 10 predicted proteins | sample MGYA00375128_ERZ795044 | MGnify/ENA primary metagenome ERZ795044 (study PRJEB30173, sample SAMN05720213) | anaerobic digester metagenome | isolation source: active sludge of municipal wastewater-treating anaerobic digesters | place: USA | collected 2014-12-22 ... | reverse complement strand
CTGCTTGCCTCTCAATCAGATCGACACAATGCGTTGCATCATGCACAAGTGTAATTTGGTTTTCTCCCTTCCAGCGATCAGAAGCTTCGCTGCCCCATATCATCTGTCCCGGAGTAGTATCTATTTTAACAAGCTCGCATATTTTGCAGTGGCAACTAGACGAATGAAAAGTAGCCCCCTCCAATGGTCCTGCCCACAATTCCAAGTTTGGCACATCAGTAATTGGATCTCCAAATTTAGAAGGGATTAATTCTGCCGCAGTCTCGAAAGAAGAAGAAAACTCCTGTTTCCCGTCCTTAGAAGAAATTGAAAGACCACTTGAAGAGACAGCAAAAACAACATCTCCTAAGGTAGCCGTAAAAACCGGCACGCCCGCCGCAGTAACAATCTCTTCTCCTCCGGCTTCGGCTTCCGGTGCAACAGTATCCTGCTCAGAATCTCCGGCTTGCGCGTCAACCGAATCATCGACACCCGTCCCTTCATTAGATTGAGGTTCAGGCGCAATTTCTTCCGCTCCTTGCGAAACACCAGCATCATCTAAAACAGTTTCGGGCACAGTTTCTTCATCCTGCACAGTCTGAATAGTTTCCCCGAACTGCTCTGTTTCATCCGCAGGTACGGTTGTGTCGACTTCTTCAGTCTCGGGAAAAGACTGCTCCCAAGCCTCAAGCCCTTCCTCTTGGATTTGCACCATCAGCTCTAAAATCGCCTCGGGATCCATCGCGAGTAAATTAAGACTGGCTTCTTCGTCGGCATATAAACCGTACGTAATGTCATCTTCCGAATAATAATCTTCCAGCAGTAATTCCTCCAAATCTCCGGTTTCATAGGTATAAAAATCTCCCGCAGGATCTTCGCCTTGGACGGGACTCTCCGGAATCATGCCAAAAGATTCGCTTGCATCCGTCACATCGCCGGTTTCTTCCTGCGTCAAAGCAGAGTCCTCCTGTGACGTACCATAATATCCCTCTTCTGTGCTGCCCATTCCGTAAGATTCTTCCCCTGCCGCCGCATCATCGCTACCGTAATAAGTTTCTTCCTCTTCATCCGGAGTCGCCGCACTCAACGGGCTTTCATAGCCCAGACTCTGAGAAGGAGCTGATTCTGACGAGACCCAATCCGGTTGCGCCTGTTGCTGAGACTGCTCATACTGTTCCGGCGTCTGCACCGGCGCATAAGTCCCCGTAGGAGTTGCAGCCACTTGCTGATCTTCGGCATATGCGGGCAAAGGAACTCCGTAAGTTAAAAAACAAAGGTTCAAAATAATCGCAACTATTTTCAGAAAAATCGAACTTCTCATTTGAATCACCCCCTTTATAGTTTTTTTCTGAAATGAGTTTTGGAAAGAATGTAGAAAATTTCGGATTGGATTTTCGGCCGGCGGACGTCTTGTTTTGTTTTGACTATTCATCGCTTCCATCAAAACTGATCAAAGTTAACATTTTTAAACGTTTTATTTTGATTTAAAAACTCCCTTACAAGACACTAAAAAGATAACACCGCGATATACGATTTGCAAGGGATCTAGCCCATTTTATTTATAATGCGCCTTAAATTTGTATCCCATACAACATTTAATCAATTTTAATCAATTTTATATTTAACCACACCCCTTCTTATAAAGACTACAGACTGAAGACCAAGGACAAAAAAGCTCGCTGCAAAAGGGGATCTATATGGTATGTATGTGGGGTCACACCCAGGTGTGACCCCATTACCTCACCTCTCTCTGACCGACCGAAACCTGGTTACAGTTACACTCTTGACCTTCGTGAAAATATCTGTTACTATCCTTGAAAAATGAGTGGTCACCACTCAAATTTCAAGGACAACAAAAATGATTAGACGCTCGGATTTAATTCAAAAAGTCCAAAAAAGTTTAAAACAAAACCCGGTTACCGCATTGCTAGGGCCCAGGCAGTGCGGCAAAACAACTCTTGCTTCTTCTCTTCACGCGACAAAGAATTTTTCATATTTCGACCTGGAAAACCCTCTGGACATCGCAAGACTTGAAAATCCCGTTCGCGCCCTTGAGAGCCTAAAAGGGATCGTCGTCATCGACGAAATACAGCGGCAGCCGAAGCTTTTTGAATTGCTCCGAGTTCTGTCGGATCGGCACCCCCTTCCCGCCCGCTTTTTAATTTTAGGAAGCGCTTCGCTTGAATTGATCCGCCATTCCTCAGAATCGCTTGCCGGACGAATCGGCTTTATTGACATGGGAAACTTTTCTTTAGATGAAGTCGGCCTACCAAAATTAAACCGTTTATGGTTCCGAGGTGGATTTCCAAAAGCTTTCCTGGCAAAATCAGAATCCGGTAGCGCAATCTGGCTAGAAAACTTTATCCGGACATTTCTGGAAAGAGACATCCCCCAGCTAGGCATCCGCATCCCCTCATTGTCATTACGCCGATTTTGGACAATGGTTGCCCATTATCATGGTCAAATTTGGAACGGTTCCGAAATCGGCGCTTCGTTGGGCATTGCCCACACAACATCCCGGGGATATTTGGACATACTGACCGGGGCTTTTGTTATTCGGCAAGTTCTTCCCTGGTTCGAAAATACCGGTAAACGAATCGTAAAAGCGCCAAAAGTTTACATCCGCGACTCGGGAATTCTCCACTCACTTCTCCGCATTCAAAATTTTACGGCTCTTCAAAGCCACCCAAAACTTGGCGCATCCTGGGAAGGCTTCGTCCTTGAGCAAATTCTTTGCAAAACAGGCGATAGGGATGCCTATTTCTGGGCTACCCATGCGGGAGCCGAAATCGATTTTGTTTTGCTTCGAAAGGGGAAACGATGGGGCATCGAAGCTAAATACACAGACGCCCCGACGCTCACAAAATCCATGAGCACCGCAATGAAAGACCTTAAACTTCACCATTTGTGGGTTATCTATCCGGGGCCAAAATCATATTCACTCGCTAAAAACATAGACTGCATCGGCTTAAACGACTTGCCAATCGTTACCCAGACACTTCTGCCATCGTAATGTTCCTAACGATTACGCGTTCGCAATACAGCTTTAATTTTCCTTGCCCCAAACAAACGCCGTTCATAGAATGTGAACGAATTGTTCACAAATCATGAACAGAGGGTTCTGAAAAATTAATAACCCTTTAAGGCGTAGCCAAAACGGAACGGAGTTTTAAATGAAAAAGAGACTTTCTGTAATTGCCGCAACCCTTCTCCTCGCAATCTTTTCATTTCAGGAAATCGCATCCGCGGCGTTATGGTGGGGCGCGGCAGCAAGGCGAGCCGCAAAAAAGATCGAAGAGATGGAGGATGGCGATTCAAAGAAAAGCGAGACTAGCGAACCTGGTGAAACCCTAGATCAAGACGAGGCAAAATCCGAAGGATTTCGCCCCCTCAAGCGGCTCAGAGAAGGAATCGAAAGCAAACTATCCGGCTCAGGCGAATAGTTTCAACTGTCAAACAGAGGCTCGCGAAATTTCCGCAAAAAGAAGGATGATCGGCCAGTGAAACCGCAAAAAAAAATAATTCCCTTTTGCATTTTCATCCCGCTATTCATCTTATCCTCCTGCTCGAATGAACCAAAGCTCAATTCTCTCGCGTCGGGAGACAAGATTCTGGCATTCGGAGACAGCATCACCGCCGGAACCGGCGCCAATCCGGGCCAGGACTATCCATCCGTTCTTGAATCTCTGATTGAAAGAAAAATTATCAACGCGGGAGTGCGCGGCGAAACAACCGCGGAAGGAGTCCGGCGACTGCCCGAGTGGATTGACCGGCATCAGCCGGCATTATTACTTCTTTGCGAAGGCGGAAACGATTTTCTTCAGAAACGGCCGCCGGAGGAAATCGAAAAAAATCTGGAGCGTATGATTGAGATTGCAAAAGAAAAGAAAATTCAGGTTGTTTTGATCGCGGTCCCGAAATTCGGCCTTATCCTGCTGCCCGATCCCCTTTATCGAAGAATCGCGAAAAAGCATTCCATCCCCTGTGAAGAAAAAACTCTCAGCCGGATTTTATCAAGCCCCCTCTTCAAAGCCGACCAGATCCATCCGAACGAGAAAGGCTATCGAACCCTCGCGGAATCCCTCGCGTTTTTATTGAAAAAAAGCGGCGCGGTTTAAACCTCCCCTTGTGTTTTCTCAGATCTTAGGATTCAACTTTGGTTTCTGCGGATCCAGAACATCCCACCGCTCCCGACCTTTTCTTTTCTCAGACTCAGCGGCTTTTCGGCAGAGAACCTCCTGCGCCCGAAATCGCTTCTCCGGAGATTCTTTTTTACCGTACCGCCCGTCGGGCATCAGCCTCCAGGCCTTTATATTATCCTTGAAATACAAATTCAGAAGTTCTATCAGTTCCGCTTTATTCTCCCCATTTTCCACGGGAAATAGCATCTCCAGGCGACGGTCAAGATTTCTCGGCATCCAATCGGCGCTCGACAGGTAGACTTCTTCTTCCCCGCCGTTATAAAAATAAAATATGCGGCTGTGCTCGAGAAACATATCCACAACGCTGACGACCTCAATATTTTCACTCAGCCCCGGAACTCCGGGCCTGAGGCAGCAAATTCCGCGGACATTCAGACGAATCCGCACTCCCGCTTTCGACGCCTTGTAGAGCGACTCAATCAATCCTGAATCCACAAGCGAGTTTATTTTGGCCATGATCAGGCCGGGACGGTCTTTTTGCGCACGCAAAATTTCGCGGGAAATCAGCCCATCGAACCTTCTGCGAAGCCCGTACGGGGCAATCGCTATTTTGGAAAAACCGGGTGGGTTGGAAAATCCCGTAATGACATTAAAAAAAGAGGCCACGTCATGCGTCAAATCCTCCCGGCTTGTAAAAAAACCAATGTCCGAATAAATCTGGGCGGTCTGCTCATTGTAATTCCCGGTCGACAAATGCAAATACCTTCTGACGCCCTCCGCTTCCCGTCTGACCACCAGACAGGCCTTCGCGTGCGTCTTGAGCCCCGCGACTCCGTAAAGAACCGTCGCTCCGGCATTCACCAGCCGGTTCGCCCATTCAATATTATTGGCTTCATCAAAACGCGCTTTCAATTCGATGAGAACGGTCACTTGCTTCCCGTTTTCCGCCGCTCGCTCCAGCGTTTTCATTACGCGGGAGGATTTCGCCACGCGGTATAAAGTCTGTTTGATTACAAAAACATCGGGGTCCTCGGCCGCGGCGGCAAGAAAACTGGCAAACGCATCGAAAGACTGATAGGGGTGCTGCACCAGGATGTCACGCTCCTTCAGAATCTTCCAGATATTTTCCGCTTTCTGAAATTCCGGCACCTGTTTCGGAGTCCACGGAGGCAGTTTCAAATCCTCGAACCCCGGCCGAAACGAAAGCCTGGAGATTTCTTTCATATCAAACCAGCCGGGGTGCCGGTAAATTTGATGATCCCGAACCTTGAATTTCATTTTCAAAAATTCCGCGATCTCATCCGGAGCCGCGACTTCCATCCGGACAATATGACTTCGCCTTCTGGACTGAAGCGCTTCCGCCAAAACTTTCGCGAAATCCTCATCGTTTTCCTCGTCAAGCGTCAGCTCAGCCGCCCGGGTCACCCGCATCATCCCCTGGCCGAGAATCTGGTAGCCGGGAAAAAGTTCCGTGCTGAAAAGAGCGACCACATCTTCGAGAAGGATGAAACTATAGTCGCTGTCCGAGGGCAAAACAATCATCCGGGAATAATGTCTTGGGATTTCGACAATCGCATACAGAACCTGTCCGGTACCGGATTCCGGAGTGATCTGCAAGGCGAGATAGAGGCTCAGATTGACCACATCGGGAAGCGGCCTTTCTTCCCGTATCGCAATCGGAGTCAGCAGAGGCATCAGTTCGCTGTCAAAAAGTTTCCTCAAAAACAAGCGCTGCTCTTCCGTCAGAGCGGTACGATCCACGCGCTTGATCCCGTGACGGGCAAGCTCGGGTACGAGCGATTCGATAAAATGCCGGTCGCTCTGTTCCATCAGAAAAAAAGCCCTCTGATAGGCTTTATCCCTTACGTCATCTTCGCCTTCCGAAAGCCCCGGCATCCGGACCATGAAAAACTCATCAAAATTGGAGCTGACGATGCCTAGAAACTTGAGTCGCTCGAGCAGGGGATTGCCAAAATCCATCCCTTCCTGCAAAACCCGGGCATTGAATTCAAGCCAGGAATGTTCTCTATCGAAATACCTTTGATTGTCCATATGGATTGCGGCTCGGTCTTCCCGTTTATGCCTCCGGCATTTTTTTCTGTTTCATTTCGACCGGCACACCGAAAACATCGGAGAACATATCCCCTTTTTCGCTGACACTCATGCGCTCCATCGTGATATCCCCGATTTCTTCGGAAATCCACAAAATGCAGGATTCCCGCGCGAGCTCGACGGAGAAATTCCGGATTCTCTGCTGATGCGCGTGATCCAAAGCATCGGCAACGCGAAGAATCGCGGACAGCTTGGAAACAGTGGCCCGGTCCGCCTTGGGAAGAGACATGTAGGCAACATGCGTCGGACGCGGCGACGCGCGACGATGATAGCGAACGGTATTCGAGACAATGTCCTTTTCGGCCTTCCGGAGGCCGAAGATTTCAGCCGCATCCACCAGATAACTCGAGTGCTTATGATGCCCGGCGGGAGAAATGTAAGTGCCGATATCATGGAGCACCGCCGAGACCTCGAGCAGGAGCCGTTCTTTCGAGCCCATTCCGTGTTCGGTCTCCAGCGCGTCAAAAAGTTTAAGGGCAAGAGAATCAACGCAGGATGAGTGGTTTTTATCGTACTTGTACTTTTCCGCGACATGCCGGGCAGAATTCACGACCTGCTTGGAAAAATCCGTGCGTTTATAGCCGGAAAACATCTGGCTCAATTCCAGCAGAAGCCCGTCCCGGATGCTGGTCATGGGAACAATGAATTTTTCGGCTTTGATCTCCTCAAGAAAGTTTTGGTACATCAAAAGCGACGGATACAAGGTTTCCGCCTGCACATAAGGAATTTCAAACTGCCCGGCAATTTCGGTCGGCGTCATTTTCCCAAGGCGATCCAGAAAATCTTCGAGGTCCTTTTTATTGAGGACCGAAAACCGCTCTTCATTTTTTCCGGAGACCTGCTGAGAAAGAAATCTCATGTCGGAGCCGACCGCGATAAACGTATCCACCTGCCCGACGTTGTATTCCCGGGCCGTATGCGCGACAATGTCATGAATATTGCGCTTCAGGATTTTCCGCAGTACGGCGGGACTGGTTTTCCCGATCACGGCCTTTTCCGGCAATCGAATCGTGCCGAGCGAAAGCGTCCTTGTGATTTCGACCTGCCCTTTATTCAGAAAAATCATTTCCGTGCTGCCGGATCCCACTTCGATAATCAGGCTATTGGCTTGCTCAAGATCGATTTTCCCCTCGATCGCATGTTCAACCGCCAGCAACTCAATTCGGCTCTCCTCGGAGCCCTCAAGGATCTCGACGTCAATTCCGGTCCTCACATAGACGCGATCGATGAAATTGTCGCGGTTCTGCGCCTCCCGTATCGCACTGGTCGCGATCGCCTGTAATTTTTCCACTCCATAGCTGTCGGCAACAGTTTTGAAATTGGTCAGGATCGCAATCCCCTCACGCATCGCCGCGTTACTGATCAGCCCCGTCGAAAAGACATCTTTTCCGAAACGGACGGGCTTCAAAAGATTCTCGATATAGCGAATCTCCATCTTGTGACCGATTTCCGCAATGAGCATACGAATGGCGCTGGTTCCGATATCAATCACCGCCACAAGTTTTTTTTGAATCAATTCCTCAGTCATATGACGTCTCCGACCTACCTTGCGAAAGCATCATAAGCCAACTTCGCCGCGCCTTTGACAATCGAATGATCTTTTAACTTTGCGGGCAGCACTTTCACTGATTTGACAACCGGTCCGAGTCCGTACCGGCGCATCGTTTTCCGGGCCTCCGGAATAATCAAATCCCCCATGGCTTCAATCAGGCCTCCTCCGAGGATGATCGCGTCGGGATTCAGAAGATCTGCGACATTTGCCATCGTGATGCCAAGCAGTTTCGCTTTATTGAGAATCAGGTTCTCCAGCACAGTATCTCCGGCGCGTATCGCGCGGGCGAGGGTGTTGCTTTTGATTTTTTTTACATCATATCCGACCGCATGAAACAGATGCGTCGCTTTCTGCTTGAGGATCAGATACACGGCTTCCGTCGAGATGGCGAAACGTCCCAGGAACGCATCGACCGTACATGTTTTACGGGTTCCGGACAAAAAGGAAGGAACGGACAAGAACGTTCGCCCAATCTCCCCTGCCGCACCGGTCGCGCCGTGATAAAGCTTCCCGTCGAGAATAAAAGCTCCTCCGACACCCGTACCGAGAAACAAACCAAAAACATGTTTAAACCCGCGCGCCGCACCCAACTGATGTTCTCCGTAAAGCCCCACATTCACGTCATTCTCCACAACAACGGGAATGCCAAATCGTTTCCGAAGTTTATCCTGCAAAGGACAGCTTTTTAAAAAAGGAAGATTGGAGGCCATCTTAACGACGCCCTCGGGAACTTCGATAATACCGGGACACCCAACACCCATCGCAAGCACATTGCTCAATGACGTTCGCGACTCGGCAAGAACTTTCCGGATACTGCCAATCAGCGATTTAAAAAATACGCGTTCTCCTTTATCCGCATTGACGGAAACTTTCCTTTCCCCATGAACTCTAAACTGCTTATCAAGCACTGCCGTCAATATTTTCGTCCCGCCGATGTCAATTCCCAGCAGATATTTCCGCGATTTCCGAACCATTTCACTCTCCTTACACTTTGCAGATACAGGCATTAGTCCTCATGGAAGGGCTTTATTCTAACCGATTTACAGCACTCTGCGTGTAAAACTTATGTAAACGACAGATACTCCAATCATTTTGCGGCAGCATTGTAACCTATTTATATAAAATAGGTTATAAACAAATCATTGTTTTCGAAAACCCCCATTCCTGCTCCCATTCAAAAACCGGCTCACACACCCAAAAGCATAACTGTTTTTATAAGCCCCTACCCCATTTTTACCCCAACTGGGCACAAGAAAGTTATCCTTCTCAGCGTTTCCCAAGATATTCAGCCGGCAGGTCCATCATTCACTCTCGATATATCTTACAGCCCTCGCATCCATTCGGAACGCAAGGAAATCTTGCCACTGAGCGCGGAGTCCAGCATGGCGAGTAATTTCCCCTTATCTTGGGGAAAGCGTCCTTCCAAAGGCAGGTAATTCGAAGCGTGATTGGAACGAAAAATAGTCTTCTCAAGCTCAAGGCCCGCAATCATGTCGCGCATTTCCCTCAAAAGTTCGTTCGTGTTCAATTCCTGAAATGCGCCACGCTGAGCTTCCCCCCAAAGCGGAGTCCCCGGAATCAGCATCACGGAGAGGAATGAAAGATATCTCGGCTGCATCCGGTTCAAAGCCTTGATGGTTTCTCTGACATGCATCTCCGAGCCCTTCCTGCCTCCCAACCCGAGAAGCACGATCACGGAAGACTTGATCCCGGCTTGCGCGGAACGCCGCACGGCTTCGATCATTTCTTCGGCAGTCGCTTTCTTCCGGCACCGGTCCAAAACTTCCTGACTGCCGCTTTCAAGCCCCATGTAGATGAGGCTTAATTTCTGCGCGCAAAGCGCCTCAAGTTCCGACAAACTTCTTCCGGTGATATTGTAGCCGTTGGCGTAGCTTGAAATCCTCGAAAGATGCGGGAAAGATTGATTGAGCGATTCGAGAATAGGCAGAAGCTTCCGGTTGTTTAAGGCAAGAGCGTCGCCATCCATGAGAAAAACCCTCCTCGTCTCCGGATACAAGCGCCTCCCGTCGCGAATATCCCGCTCGATTTCATCGACGGGCTTAACCCGGAACGGTTTCCCGAAATAGGCACCGCAAAAAGTACAATCATTGGAGGAACAGCCCGCCGTCACTTGCAGAAGAAAGCTTTCGGCTTCGGAGGGAGGTCTGATGGCAGGTTCAACAATCGGCATTCTTCACCTGATTATCATTCAGTCGGAAGAATCAATCCCCCGCTGATCGAATCAGCATTCATTATATCCTTTCGTGTAATTCGGATTATTTTTATATTTCGGGTTCGCTTTATTTCCGGCCTCCGAATCATCACACCCCTTCATATAATCTTCCGCGGCAGCCATTCCGTCATCACAGCCCCGCCGGTATTCCTCAGAAACAAGATACACCAGAGATTTCTTCTTCCCCTTCCAGCCATCCTTATAGCCGCTGTCATAATTACTTCGTGCGATGAAAACGAGCGAGAATAAAAGCACCGGAAAAATCGTCATAAAAATCAGCAGATTCTTGACCTTGATGGGTTTATTGGTATCTTGCATTTTATCCCGCTCCTCCTTTGTTTAACGGTCTTCCGCAGCCGCTGGCTTGGCAAATAAAAACGCTGCCGCAAGTGTCGGGCGTTAAGCCTCGCTCACGGCAGCGTTTTTATTTTCTCCGGCGTCATGCCGGAAATTCAAAAACCTCTTATTTCAAAGCATCTCCCGAAACATTTGAAATCACCGGTGTGATCAAAATGGTGAACGGGAAAAACAACCACCAATAGTTCGAACGGCCAGACTGGACAATACGAACTTTGCTGGCTCCGCCTGCTTTCGCCGCTGCCGTAAAATCAGAGACGGTCTTCTCTAAGCTCGCATCCCCTTTGAGAGGCTTATTCATAAGCAGGTGAATCGCCACATTGGAAGTGCTAAGGTGCCCAACGGGATCTCCATCCGGAGTCGAGAGGCCGTTAAAATCCTTGCACATTGTGGTCGAACTGCAGCCGGTAAGTGCCATCATTCCCACCACAGCGACGGAAATGAATTTCATCCAAGTTCCTTTCATAACATCCTCCTTTTTTTCTTTTCTACATTCCCAAAAGTACAAAACCTTTTAGGAAACCTTTTAAGCGGACGCGGTATCCTTTTCCTCATTTCCCTTGCGGAGAGAAAGAGAACTCCTGACTTCCGCCATTAATTGATCAAATTCGAAAGGTTTAGTGATGTATTTTTCGGCATAGCCCTCGATTGCTTTACGAATATCTTCGGGCTGATTTCTCCCGGTCATCATAATCACGGGGATGTCGCGGGTTTCTCCGCTTTTTTTGAGATGCTCGAGCACATGGAAGCCATCCATCTTGGGCATGTTTACATCGAGAAGAATTAAGTCAGGCTTAAGTGTTTTTGCTTTCCCGAGGCCGGCCTTTCCGTCTTCTGCCGTCTCGACTTCATAGCCAGATCGGGTCAGCCGATCCTGGACAACCAACCGCAAATCTTCCTGATCATCAATGACTAGAATTTTTCGCTTCGCGTCCACTATTGAGCCTTTCAAGGTTAGCGACTCGGAGGCAGTAAGAGTATATGGGAATTCCCTCGGAATTTCCACGAAAAACATCCTTTCTCGAAAGAGAACCAAGAGAACCAAACCGGGTATGCTCAGCCCTATACCATCACTTGGTTTACAGCATACCTGCCCCTCACCTTTCCATTCCCAACAATAAATATTCATGCCCTCTATACTCAAAACAGGTATGTCATAACCCGTTACTAAAAAAAGGGAAAACGATAACAGGTTTGCTTTTCTTGCTTTTCCTTAATTTTTCGCGTTTTCGGAATTTTCAGTCTTTTTTGTCCAGTCTTTTTTGTTTGGCATTTTCGCTGAAGCACATATAATCCTTCTAAAAGGCGGAACGCGTGCCAAATAACATTAAAATTCCTCAATCGCATCAACTCGAATTTTTCGCAAAGCAGGCTTTGCTCGCAAAAAGCAGAGTTCGCCTCTTCTGCATCCTGATTCTAAGCCTCTATTTCACCATCACCGGCGGAGACTTTCTGCTTCGGCCCGCGACCTACCGAATGGGAGAAATCTGGACAGGGGCAATCCTTCTGCTGGGAGGGCTATCCATCCTCCATCTCAACTCAAAAGCATATCATCTCGAAAGAGTCAAACTGAACGCCTTCATTTTCGCGGTTCTTCTGCATTTCATGCTGTTCAAATTGGGCCTTGTTTATTCTGAAGCCGCGTCCGTCATGACGACTTACTATATTCTAACCCTCTTCCTCGTCATCCTTTTCATCCCCTGGAGTCCGGCGGAAGCTAGCTTGATCGGATTACTGAACCTCCTGACATTCCTGCTATACGGAGTCACCCGGCTCAGAATATTCGGCCCCTCAACGCTTTATCTTCACCTCAACGGTTTCATTGACGGCATCATTTTAATCGCCGTCTCCGCTTCCCTTTGCGTCCTGATCCGGAAGATGGAAATGGGCCGGGAGATTCACAATTTCATCCTCTTGAAGGAAATCGAGAGCAAAAACGAGCAGACCCGGAAAGAACTGGAATTCGCGCGGCGCATCCACAAAACGCTGATCCCCGACTCCATCAGCACCGAAAAAGCCGACATCACCGTCACCTATCTCCCCGTCGACATTATCGGCGGCGATTACGCAAAGTTCCACTTCTACGGCAAGGACAGGCTTATTTTCATCATCTGCGACGTGACCGGGCACGGAGTCTCGGCGGCGCTTCTCGTGAACCGGGTTCACGCCAAATACGAGGAACTCGTCAAGGACGGAAAAGAACCCGGCAGCTTGCTGAAAGAGCTGGATGCTTTCGTCGCGAAAGACTTCCGGGACACCAACATGTATTTAACCGCCTTTTGCGGCCTTTTGGATTTCAAAAAGAAAAATTTCTTCTATTCCAATTACGGCCACC
>ERZ795044.3728-NODE-3728-length-12716-cov-7.152358_pt1 | contig 12716 bp, 11 predicted proteins | sample MGYA00375128_ERZ795044 | MGnify/ENA primary metagenome ERZ795044 (study PRJEB30173, sample SAMN05720213) | anaerobic digester metagenome | isolation source: active sludge of municipal wastewater-treating anaerobic digesters | place: USA | collected 2014-12-22 ... | reverse complement strand
TATATCCTTGAATTATGAATCAAATATATAAAACGTAAAAAATTAAACGTAAGATATTTGACAAACTATCGTATTTGGGAGGTAAATCGATGTTAATTGACGAGTAGACGACAATGAAAACAGGAAAAAACGCGGATTTTGGACCGGGATTGTCGGGATTAACCAGATTTACTGGATTTCAGGGTGTGTAAGATTCGTGATTAATTTGAAAAGGAAAATGAATTAAATAAAATAAAAAACAAAAAATACGACTACAGAAACAAAAATCAATAACTCGATAAACGCTGCGAATCTGGTGTTTCTCAACGTTCGTCGGTTCGATTTTTTACGGCTGAGGTAGACCTCAAGTGTATTGTGCGCAGTGACCATTAATAGTGCAATATAAAAAACTATTCCATTGCGGTCAACTGTTCGAAGACCTCTTCCCACTCTTTCGTGATTTCTTTCAGGATTGTTTCGTGATGATTGAAATTTTCCATCGCTTTCTGGAATTTATCGGCATTTTGGTAGATTTCGGGGTCTCCCAAGTGCTTTTCCAGGTCTTCTTTCGTCTTTTTGGCCTTTTGCAGGTTTTCCTCCAATGTCTTAAAACGGGTATCTAACTTCTTTTTTAACTTCTTCTGGTCGTCACTTTGCTCGACTTTCTGCTCAGCTTTCTTCTTTTCTTTCTCTTTCTTTACTGTGTCAGATTTGGTCTTATCAATTGCTTTCTGCTCTTTTTGACGTTGCTCTGCCCAGTATTCATATTCATCATAAGGCCCCAGATATTCTTTTACTTCCTGATTCTCTATCCACCAGATCTTATTTGCAACCTGCGACAAAAAGAACCGGTCGTGAGATACAATAATAAATGAACCTTCATATTCTGCAAGTACCTGAATTAATATTCCGACCGATTGCATGTCAAGGTGATTCGTTGGCTCATCGAGAATTAAAAAATTCGCTTTACTCAACATCGTCTTCGCCAAAGCAACGCGTGACTTCTCGCCTCCTGATAAAACTTTTATCTTCTTGAATACTTCATCACCGGAAAATAAAAATGCTCCAAGTATTGAACGCAACTCTACATCTTTTTTAGTCGGTGCAAACTCTGCTAATTCTGTGATCAGATCATTATTCAGATTCAAACTTTCAAGTTGATGCTGTGCGAAAAAAGATGTCACAACGTTATGTGTCGGCTCATGCTTTCCAACAAAAGGTTCCGAACCGAAGATCATTCGCAACAACGTTGACTTACCTCTACCGTTGGCACCGATCAATGCGATCTTATCGCCACGAAGAATTTTCGTTTCTGTATTATGCAAAATTTTCAGATCACCATAACTCTTGTCTTTGATATGCAAATGAGAAATTATTTTTCCCGGCTGCTTATCCATTTCAAAACGAACATTGATCTCTCCTCCTGCTGAATCTACATCATCAATACGCTCCATTCTGTCGAGCATCTTGATCCGCGACTGAGCCATTTTTGCTTTCGATGCTTTTGCACGAAAACGATCTATCAGCTTTTCCTGCTCTTTAATATATTTCTCCTGATTCTTGAATTGTGAACGCTGTAACTCCTCACGCTCACTTTTCTCTTCCAGATAGAAGGAATAATTACCATTATACAGAGTGATCTTCTGTGAAGAGATCTCTGCAATTTTATTTACAACCTTGTCAAGAAAATATCTATCGTGAGAAACAATGACAACTGTGCCTGAATAATCTTTCAAATAACCTTCGATCCATAAGATAGATGGAAGATCCAGGTGATTCGTTGGCTCATCTAATAATAACAGATCAGGTTGTTGCAACATCATCTGCGCTAACATTACCCTCATTCTCCAGCCTCCGGAAAATGTATCCAATGGTCTGGTCAATTCTGCAGTTGAAAATCCTAATCCTTCTAACAGATCTTCTGCTCTAGGACGTAAATTATAACCGTCTGCCGCTTCAAAAGCAACTTGCTTATCATGTAAGGCATGCAAAACCTCATCGCTGTGATCCGTTTCCAACTTAACCAGTAATTCATTGATCTCTTTCTCCAGTTTCAAAGTTGAGGCAAAAGCCTGCATAGCTACTTCAAGGATCGTTTCACCGCTTGAATAACTGAGAAGATCCTGGTTCAGGAATCCAATTGACAAGTTGCGGATCTTGCTGATCTCGCCACTTTCCAAAGCATATTCGCCATTGATGATCCTTAAAAGCGTGGACTTTCCGGTACCGTTTAATCCGACTAAACCAATTTTTTCACCCGGATTGATCTGCCAGGTGGCATCTTTATACAAATAACGACTACCAAATTCGAAAGAAATATTATTTAAGCTAAGCATGGCGCGAAAGTCGGAATTTTCAGTCAAATGAGCGTTATCAATTCCCACATTTCAAATAAATATTATATTGCACGAATTCTTAAAAAACGATTGAAAAGCCACAAAAAACAAAATTTATGAACAAAAAGTATCTATTATTCATCTTAGCATGTATGTTCTCTTCTGCGTATGGACAAACTGCCGAGAAAGACACCAGCTGGAAATCAGGTGGTTTTATCGGAATTAACTTCACACAAGTTAATTTATCGCAATGGTCTGCCGGGGGCGAAAACTCTTTGAGTCTTGCTGCCAGCGCCAGCCTCTTCTCTAATTATCTTAAAGGCAAAAACGACTGGCAAAACTCACTTGACCTTGGTTATGCGATTCTAAAATCCGGACAGGATGGAGTTCGTAAAAGTGATGACAAAATTGACTTCACTTCTAAATATGGCCGGAAGTTCAGCGACAAATGGTTGTATTCAGCATTGGTCAATTTTAAAAGTCAGTTTAGTAATGGTTACGCATATCCTGATGACAGCACCGTTGTTTCAAAATTGATGTCACCCGGTTATCTGACAACTGCAATTGGTTTCACTTATAAACCGGTCGATTATTTTGAAGTCTTCATTTCTCCTACTACCGGCAAGTTTACTTTTGTGACTGACCAGACTTTGTCAAACCTTGGCGCATATGGAGTTGATTCAGGTAAAACAGTTCGTTCTGAATTCGGAGCTTACTTAAATATGAAATTCAAGAAAGATATCATGGAAAACATCACACTGACTTCAAAGCTTGAATTGTTCAACAACTATACAGACAAAGATAAAAACAATGCTAAAAAGATCGATGTGAATTTCGAGAATCAGATCAACATGAAGGTCAACAAATATTTCACTGCTTCTATTCTGCTTGTTGTTGTTTATGATGCAAACGTTATCGAAAGAACTCAGTTCAAAGAATTGATCGGTGTTGGATTTGGTTATAAATTCGGAAAAAGTTAATACACAAATTTGAAATACTTATATCTTATTGCAGGCGGTTCAATTGGAACTCTCCTCAGATTTTTAACTTCCTCATGGATGCTCGAAGCCTTTCCGACTTCGAAGTTTCCATGGGGAACTTTTTTTATTAACTTATCCGGCTCACTTGTAATAGGAATTCTTGCAGGATTAAATCAAACAAGTGAACTAAACATCAATCTTCGTCTTTTCCTTTTTGCAGGATTACTTGGAGGCTTTACAACCTACTCCGGATATGCACTTGAAACTTTTAGTCTTATCAAATCAAACAACCTGACTCTTGCTCTCGCTTATATCCTATCTACTACACTGCTGGGTGTTTTGCTGGCAGCAGCAGGATTCTGGATGAGTTCATCAATTTCTGCTTTAAAATAATTTTTGATTTTTCTCTTGTAAAAAAATAAACTCTTTTGAATGTTTGAAAAATAAAACACCAAGTCCACTAAAATTTGTCACAAGAACACTTATGAAAAAATGCATCACTTATGTTCTTGTGCTAAAAACTTAGTGATCTAAGTGTTAAAAAAAAATATCCATATTATATTGAATTATCATCTCATTTTCTCTTCATAAAACTTTTCAAAATCCTCAGGTTTATAGCAGTATCATCGTTTTTAAAATTTGATTTAACGATCCTTAACATCAGACTTTCATCTTCACATCATTCTTCCACGAGTAAACTTGTATCGTTAATTCTAAACAAAAAAATTATGAAAAAGATTCTTTCATTAGCAATTGCAACGGTGTTTGCATTTGCAGCTTCGGCACAAAATTCATCTGCCGGAAATCCTCAGAGTGAAAATCACAAATCAGAGAAAGCATCTGCAGTAAAGTTGTCGACTCCGGACAAGAAAGAAGAAGCAAAGAAAAATGATGCCCAGGTAAGCACAACGAAAGTTCATCAGGCACACCCGGTGAAAACCGAAATCGGTACTAAATCTCATAAAGATCAGGTAAAACGCAAACAGGCTGCAAAATCGAGTCGATTGACAATGCAACCTTCTGCAGATTCTAAAACTGAAAAGGCAACCCCCAAAGTGAAGTGAGAGAGAATGAAAACTGCCGGTCAGCCGGCAGTTTTTTTTTGTTCAAAAATAAACTACAACTGATAATTGTTAACGGAATATTTCAAACATGTAATCGTACTTTTACATCCGTGAAACAAAAAAGTATTTTTTTAACATTCATCATTCTTGCCCAGTTCATTTTCAATTCTGTTTTCGGACAGAACTACAATGCAATAGAAACTTTTTCTGATCATGTTGCAGGAATAACTGTAATGACAACGGATTCTGAAAAAAAACTTCTGATTGCAGGTGATGAAAAAGGCAATATTTATTTTTATGATCTCATTTCAGGAAAGCAGATTCAAAAAGTCAGTGTACATGCTGCAGCTGTTACACAACTTCGTTTCAATTCAAATGGTAAATTATTGATCTCTGCAACAGCCGATGGTGAAATCAAGATCTTTGATTTCGAGAAAAACAAAGTAGTGCAAGCTATTTATTCTCCTGAATATTCTGGAATCGGTTTTGTTTTGTTTTCTATTGCAGACGGCTTTATTTATTTCAATGGAAATAATAAATTATTTAAAACGAGATCAGATCTTTCGCAAACAGTTAATCAGATTTATGTTGAACATGATACATTATTCGATGCTGTAATAACTTCTGACAGAAGTTCGTTGATCTATTCTGCGGGTAACGTTATCAAAGTTCTCAATACAAGAACTGATAATCTACGTCAGGAAATTAAATTTGGAACAACGAACATCAGGAAAATTGCATTGGTAAAAGACACCATTTTAGCTACATGGTCTGCTGATGGAACTCTTGCTATGTGGAATTATAAATTGAATCAGCTGGAAGCGCAGCCGATCTTTTTCATGAAAGCCGGTAATCCTTCGCCGCTCACTTTTTCTGAATCAGGCAGATTGATGTGCAGTGGGAATATTGGCAATTGGGCAAGGATCTGGATTCCGCTTGAGCGTCAGATCTATCAGGAATTATTTATGCATAAAGAAACAGTAACCTCTTCTGCCTTTGGTGTAACAGATGATTTCCTTTATACCGGTAGTCTTGATAAAACAATTATCAAATGGCAAAAAGGTGGTGATAAACCGCCCGTCATTCCGAAACCTGTTACAAAAACAGAAATAAAAACAGAACCTACACCTGTTCCGAAAGTTCAAAATCCGGATGTGCAAATGGCAAATGAAAATGTTCCGACAGTAATCAAAGGCCGAAAAGTAATTTCAACGGAAAAGATCGAACTTAATGTTCCTCAGATCAGCATCTATGTTTACGATAACAGCTATATCGATGGAGATACGATGTCGCTTTTTTTTAACGGTCAGTGGATCGTCGACCATTATGGGGTCACAAAGAAAAAATACGAAGTTAAACTGAACCTCATCGAGAACACAAATAATTACCTGGTTCTTTTTGCAAATAATCTGGGAAAGAGCCCCCCAAATACTGCTGCAATAGAATTTGATGATGGAAAGAAGAAATATTTCTATCGTTTATCTTCAGATCTCAAGACATGCAGTGCAATAAATTTTTTCTATAAAAAATAGTTAAGGTCCCTTCATGTCATAAAAAATATCTTTACTTTGCTTCAATACCAAAAAGACTAAAATCCTCGAAAAATGAAAAAAATCTACTTATTTATTACATTGATTCTCCTGATTACAATAAAAATTAATGCTCAGAATTGGATTACTTGCGGACCAGGTACAGCATTGGGCAACAACTCAAATGGCGTCAGAGCAATTGCAGTAAGTCCCTATGATGGATCAATATATGCCGGTGGTACATTTACAGGAACAGTCAACTACCTGGCTAAATACAACCCTACCACTGATTCATGGCAAGCAGTCGGTGCAGGTGTAGGTGGACCCGTTTATGCTTTGAAATTCTTTAAAGGAAAATTATATGTAGGCGGATTATTTTCGACTGCAGGTGGCGTAGGAGCCAATAATATTGTTGCAGTAAACTCAGCAGGAGTATACAATACAGTAGGAATAGGACTCAATGGGCAAGTTAACTGTTTTGAATCTTCAATGGATTCAGCTTACTTATATGTTGGGGGACAATTCAGTGCAGATTTTTCTAACTCTACAACCTTATTACACATTGCTAAAACAGACCTCATTACATGGTCAGCGGTTGGTTCCGGTATCACACCAGTAGTTAATTGCCTTACTTATCATAACAATGCATTACATGCAGGAACGCAAAATGTTTCTGATCAGATCTTTTCATTATCAGGTTCCACTTGGACTCCTATTTCAGGTCTTGCCGGCGGTAAAGTGTATACAATTGCCAGCTTTGGAGGTTACTTATATGCCGGTGGCGATTTCACTAGCCCAAATCCGGGTGCAGCGAAATATAACAATTCAACTTCAACATGGGGAACAATCATTACTTCATTGCTTCCAGGAACAGTAGTTCGTACTCTGAAAACTTATGGAAATTACTTATTTATTGGTGGATCATTTACAAGTGTTGGTATTGGACCGGCAAATTATTTCGGAAGAATTGATGGACCTAATATTCCAATAAAAGCAATTATCACAAGTAATTATCCTGCTTCCACTCCATATGCAATTGCCAATAAGGATGGATACATTTACCTTGGTGGAAATTTCACAAATACAGGTGAAAATGTTATAAGAAGTTCAACAACTATTGGAGTTGATGAAATTGACAACATCATTGAAAGTTCTTCTTTCTTCCCAAACCCACTCTCAACAACAGCTACTTTAAATGTGAAACTGAAAAAGCATGCCGATTCAGCTAAAGTTTCAATTATTGATGCACAGGGAAAAATCGTTCAGGAAAAAATGATCTCTGATCTTTCAAATAATGAAATCAATTTCACCATTGACAGAAACGATCTTTCAGCAGGAATTTACTACTATCAACTGACAATCGATGGTCAGGCTGCTTCTACTCATCCTTTTGTCATCGAATAATTCGTCAAATTCATCTGATAATTTTATTCAAAAGTTTACAATGGCGATTTCATTTTCTTAAATTTACAATCTAAGAAAATGAAATTTGCCATTGTAGATATTGAAACCACCGGTGGAAATTCCTCAAGGAATAAGATCACCGAAGTTGCCATCTATATTCATGATGGTGAAAAGATCATCGACGAATTCGTTTCTTTGGTCAACCCTGAATGTCCCATTGCTCCTTTTATCACCAATCTGACCGGCATCTCCAATGAGATGGTTGAAGATGCACCAAAATTTTATCAGATTGCAAAAGACATCGTCACACTTACAGACGGTGCAGTGTTCGTTGCACACAATGCACAATTCGATTACGGATTTATCCGTGAAGAATTCAAATCATTAGGATTTAATTACTCAAGAGATTATTTATGTACTGTAAAACTCAGCCGGAAACTATTGCCCGGTTATTCTTCTTATAGTCTGGGTACACTCTGCCAGAATTTAGGAATTTCAATTACAAACAGACACCGTGCAAGTGGTGATGCTCTGGCTACTGTTAAACTTTTTGAAATGATCCTGAACAAAGATCCTGAAAAGGAAGTGATCCGAAATTTTACAAAGAATGATTACCTGAATCTCCGCTTCCCCGCTGGATTTGATCATAAGATGCTGGATTCAATTCCTGAACGTCCGGGAGTTTATTATTTCCACAATCAGGATGGAACAGTCATCTACATTGGTAAAAGTACCAATATAAGAAAACGAGTTCTCTCCCATTTTGCAAATAAGCAAACTAAGAAAGCAATTGAATTGCGAAATACGATCCGTGATGTATCATTCGAAGAAACAGGAAATGAATTGATCGCTTTATTACTTGAATCCGAAGAGATAAAAAATAATCAACCCTTCTTTAACAGAAGTCAAAGAAGAACAGTTTTTAATTACGGCATATTCAGCAGAATAAATTCAGAAGGTTACATAACTCTCTATTCAGAAAAAGTAAAGAATACAGAGGATGCGCTGATTACTGCCGGAAGTTTTGATGAGGCTGAAGCAATTTTACAGCGAATTCAAAGTAGAAATAATCTTTGTCAAAAGCTCTGCAGTACAAAGGAGATCAAACATGCTTGCTTTGGCTATTCAGTACATATGTGTAAAGGAGCATGTATTGGTAAAGAAGATGCCGATGAATACAATCTGAGAGCACAGAAAGCACTTGATAGTATTCAATATTCTCATCAGAATTTTATGATAATAGGATCAGGAAGAAATGAATCGGAAAAATCTGTTACACATATTGAGTCCGGTCGTTATATGGGATTTGGGTATTTCGATCCGCAATTTGTAACTGCACATCCGGAAGTGCTCAGAGAACACATCAAACCCAGAATCGACAATCGTGATGTACAGAGAATCATCCGTCACTTTCTCAACACCGCTTCACCATCCAATATTCTGACCTACTAAATGAAAATATTGACTCTTACTTTTTTGCTTGGAATAAGTTTGATCTTTTATGAAAGTTCATCAGGGCAAAAAAATGAAAATTTATTGCGATTAACTCTGCATACTTCAGAAAATTCAATTTACAATTTTTCCGAACTGGAAAAGTCTAAAGCAACAGTGATTGTTTTTTTTCTTACTGACTGCCCTGCTTCACAAAATTACACCCTGACAATTAATAAACTTCAGAAAAAATATGCAAAAGAAAATATTGCTTTTGATATGATATTCCCTGACACATATTCTTCCCTGGCTGAAGTGAAGAAATTCAAAACAGATTACAAATTGTCTATCCCTGCTATCCTGGATCCTGAATTAAAACTTACAAAACTTCTCAACGCAAAAGTTGCACCGCAGTGTTTTCTGATTGATGCAAATGGAAATATCGTTTATGATGGCCGGATTGATGACTGGTATTACAAACCGGGAAAAAAAAGAACTGTGATTCTATCCAACGATCTTGACAATGCAATTTCAAAATTCATTGCAGGTAAAAAGATAGAACCGTCGAAAACCACTCCTATCGGATGTGTGATAAATTATTGAATGATGATTAAAAACAATTTTACATATTTTTCAATTATCGTCGTTTTTATAATCTCAGCGTGCAGTAATGATCGACAAGGGAAAGGTAAAGATTCGCAGCAGCTAACTTATTCTGAACACATCGCTCCGATTATTTATAAAAATTGTAGTCCATGTCACCGGCCCGGATCCGGCGCGCCATTTGACCTTATTACTTTTGATGATGTAAAAGGGCATTTAAAAACTGTACAACTTGCCATCAATGAAAGATTAATGCCACCATGGCCGGCAGATACATCGTACTCACATTTCAGAGACGAAAAAGTAATGACTTCATATGAAATCGCGCAAATTAATTCATGGATAAAAGAAGGAGCAAAAGAAGGTGACATAAAAAAACTGCTTCCACCTCCTGAATTTTTCAGCGGAAGCATATCAGGAAAACCTGATCTGGTTCTGAAAATGAAATCTTATTCCATCAAAGGCAACAATAAGGATAATTTTATCATGCTAAAAGTTCCCTACGAATTTGAACGTGATACTTTCATCAAAGGTATAGAGATCGTTCCCGGAAATAAAAAACTTGTACATCATATCAATGCGCATTTAGTCCAGTATAATTATGGTGCTAAAAAAGAATATTCAAGTGGTAAGTCTTTTGTCGATACAGAAAAAAGTGATAAGCTTCATGCTTATGAAGTTCTGGATCTTAAAAATGATGATGGCACCTACCCGCTTCTTACTCCTTCTGTTTCAAATTACTTACCCGGAGTTGAAGCGGCAATGTATCCAAATGGAATTGGCGGATATAAAGTGAAAAAAAATGGAGCGATTCTGCTTGACAACATTCACTACGGGCCATCGCCTGTAGATACAACTGACGAAACACAGTTTAATATTTATTTCAGTCCAACAGCACCTTTACGACCAACTTCTGAATTTATTTTAGGAACCAGTGGGATTTCTCCGGTTACTCCGCCATTGATCATTCCGCCAAATGAAGTTAAAACTTTTACTACGCAATTCAAAGTTGAATCCGACATCTCCCTGCTTACCATAAATCCACACATGCATCTGTTAGGTAAAAGTTTTATTGCCTATGCAATAAATCCGCAGGGAGATACAATTCCATTGATCAGAATAAAAAACTGGGATTTCAGATGGCAGTACTTTTACACTTTTGAAAGAATGCTGAAAATTCCTGCAGGGACTTCGATAATTGTAGAAGGAACATTTGACAACACAGTTAATAATCCGTTGAATCCTTTTAATCCACCACAAACAATCTCAGAACGTGAAGGAAGTATGCGAACAACAGATGAAATGTTTCAGTTGATCTGTACATTCATTCCTTATAAAACCGGCGACGAAAATATTTCACTGCAATCAAAATGAAAACATTTACAATCATAGAGCCTAAAACTGATTCTGAATACAACGAATATTACAGGATCCGTTATGAAATTCTGAGAAAGCCATGGAATCAACCTGAAAAATCTACTAAGGATGAAACAGAATTAACCTCTGTTCACCTTTTAGCTAAGGATGAAACCGGAAAAGCTGTAGCAACAGGCCGGATGCAGTTTAACTCTGAAGAAGAAGCTCAGATCCGTTCTATGGCAGTGATTGATGAATACCAAGGCAATGGGATCGGGAGTTTACTTATTGATCATCTCGAAAAAATTGCGCTGGAGAAAAAGATAAAAAGAATAACGCTCGACTCAAGAGAAAATGCTGTACAGTTTTATATCCGCAATGGATATAAAGTTATTGAGCCTTCTTACTTACTATTCGGATTGATAAAACATTTTAAAATGCAAAAAGATCTTTAATTCAACCGGATTACTTTGACTTCATCAGTGTAAAAGCAAAAGTTGTTCCTATTCCGGCAGTACTTCTGACATTGATCGTTTGCTGATGAGCTTCGATAATATGCTTTACGATTGCCAGACCCAGACCTGTTCCACCCTGCTCTCTTGATCTGCTTTTATCTACGCGATAAAATCTCTCAAAGATCCTTGGTAAATGTTTTGAGTCAATTCCAATACCATTATCTGTTACCTCTATCAGTAATTTTTCATCCATATCATAGAAGCCAACCTGCGTAGAGCCATTACGTTTTCCATACTTAATTGAGTTGATCATCAGATTTACAAGTACCTGTCTGATTCTGTCTTTATCTGCAACAACATAAAACTGGCGATCACTTCCTTCCTTAAAACCAACTTTAATATCCATTTCCTTTGCCTTCAATTCTATTGATTCGAAAACCTCATTCATGAGATCTCTGATATCAAATGTTCGTTGATCAAGAATAAGTTCACCGCTTTCCAGTTTAGAAATTGCTTCAAGATCATCGACAATTAATGTAAGTCTTTCTACAGACTTAGAAGCCCTCTGCAAATAATTCACATTCACTTCAGGATCATCCAATGCACCTTCCAGTAACGTATGAATGTATCCTTGAATATTAAACAAAGGAGTTTTTAACTCGTGAGAAACATTTCCAAGAAACTCTTTCCGGAAATTTTCCATCTGCTTTAATTGTGCGATCTCATCATTCCTGTCTTTCTCCCACTCTATCACTTCCTTGCCTACATTTGAAATAATATCATTGCTCAGATTGATCTTCTCAAGTGTTTTCTCTTTAGAATTCTTTTCTGTTGTAATTGTTTTGTAGATCAATTTGATCTTTCTGTAAATGAAAATCTCAAGCAAGGATTTGAAAATAATAAAAGTCGCCAGAAATGAGACAATGAAAATTGAAACACTATGAATCCAGATATTTTCAAAAAAAGAAAACCAGTTAAAAAGTGAAGCTGAAATCAATACAATTGATGACGAAAATAATGCAGCTAATAATGCAAGTACTCTTGGTGTTGGATTCTTCAATATATTTTTGTTTGACTAAAAATCAAATTTGTAACCTATACCCTTTACGGTCTTAATACTCTCTTCACCTATTTTTTCTCTCAGTTTACGAATATGAACATCAATGGTTCTGTCGCCTACAACTACCTCATTTCCCCATACTCTTTCAAGAATTTCATCTCTTGTAAAAACCTTTCCTGCTTTGGCAGCAAGCAATGCCAGCAATTCAAATTCCTTTCTTGGTAATTCGATCCGGGTATCCCCTTTCATTACAACATATTGTTCTCTGTTGATCACTAACTCACCGGCTGAAAAAACACTGCTTTTAGTACTTCCGCTTTCTTCAGAATTGTTATATCTTCTGAACAATGCATTGATCCTGCTCACCAAAACCCGTGGCTTGATCGGCTTGGTAATATAATCGTCTGCTCCAACATCGAATCCTGCAATCTGTGAATAATCTTCATTTCTTGCAGTAAGAAATGCAATCATCGTTTTTTTGAATTCAGGGATGTCCCGCAAGGCACGACATGTTTCAAT
>ERZ795044.3726-NODE-3726-length-12722-cov-5.904318_pt1 | contig 12722 bp, 9 predicted proteins | sample MGYA00375128_ERZ795044 | MGnify/ENA primary metagenome ERZ795044 (study PRJEB30173, sample SAMN05720213) | anaerobic digester metagenome | isolation source: active sludge of municipal wastewater-treating anaerobic digesters | place: USA | collected 2014-12-22 ... | reverse complement strand
CTGCTGCAGCGCGAGGCGCGCCTGATCGACTTCGTCGGCGAAGGCCTCGAGGGCTACACCGATGCACAGATCGGCGCGGCGGCGCGCCTGGTGCACGACGGCTGCGCCAAGGTGCTGCGCGAGCATTTCGACCTGGTACCGGTGCGCGACGAGGCCGAGGGCAGCCGCGTGACGCTGGCGGCCGGCTTCGACGCCGCCTCGGTGCGCCTGACCGGCCAGGTGGTCGGCTCGGCGCCGTTCACCGGCACGCTGAGCCACCGCGGCTGGCGCGTCGCGGACGTGCGCCTGCCGCGCCTCGCCGAAGGCCACGACACGCGCGTGCTGGCGCCGGCGGAGGTGGAGCTGTGAGCGCCGCGCCCGCGGCGGGCGGCACCGGGCCGCGTTACGCGATCGGCGTCGACCTCGGCACCTCGCACAGCGCCTTGTCCTACGTGGACATCGCCGCCAGCGACGGCGAGGCCACCGTGCACGGCGTGCTGCCGATCCCCCAGTTGCTCGACCCCGGCGTGGTCGAGGCGCAGCCGCTGCTGCCGTCCTTCCTGTACCTGCCGCACGCCGACGAACTCGCGCCCGGCGACCTGGCGCTGCCCTGGTCGGCCGAAGGCCACGACATCGTCGGCGCGCTCGCCCGGCACCGGGGCGCGTCGACGCCGATCCGCCTGGTGGCCAGCGCCAAGAGCTGGCTGTGCCACCCCGGCGTCGACCGTCGCGCGGCGATCCTGCCGCACGACGCACCGCCCGAGGTGGCGCGGGTGTCGCCGCTGGCGGCCTCGATCCGCTACCTCGAACACCTGCGCCAGGCCTGGGACCAGGCCCACCCGGAGGCGCCGTTCGCGCAGCAGGACGTGACGGTGACGATCCCCGCCTCGTTCGACCCGGGTGCGCGCGAGCTGACGGTCGAGGCCGCCCAGGCGGCGGGCTACCCCTCGCCGACGCTGCTCGAGGAGCCGCAGGCGGCGCTGTACAGCTGGATCCAGTCCTGCGGCCGCGACTGGCGCAAGCAGGTGCGGCCGGGCGACGTGCTGCTGGTCGTCGACGTCGGCGGCGGCACCAGCGACTTCTCGCTGATCGCCGTGCTCGAGCGCGACGGCAACCTCGAGCTGCACCGCGTCGCGGTCGGCGACCACATCCTGCTCGGCGGCGACAACATGGACCTGGCGCTGGCGCACGTCGTCGCGCGCAAGCTGGCCGCCGCCGGCAGCACGCTCGACGCGTGGCAGATGCGGGCGCTGACGCTGGCCTGCCGCGTCGCCAAGGAGAAGCTGCTCGCCGAGCCCGACGCGCCGGCGCAGGCGATCGTCGTGCCCAGCCGCGGCAGCCGGCTGATCGGGGGCTCGATCCGCACCGAGCTGACCGGCGAGGAGGTCGCCTCGACCCTGGTCGAGGGCTTCTTCCCCGCGGTCGAGGCGTCGGCGCGGCCGCAGACCCGCGTGCGCGCGGGCCTGGCGCAGCTCGGCCTGCCCTACGCGCAGGACGCCGCGGTGACGCGCCACCTCGCGGCCTTCCTCGGCCGGCAGCTCGGTGCGCTGGACGAGCTCGAAGGCTTCGGTGGCGCCGCCGCCGGCAGCTTCCTCCACCCGACGGCGGTGCTGTTCAACGGCGGCGTGCTGAAGGCGCCGCTGCTGGCCGAGCGCACGCTGGCCACGCTCAACCGCTGGCTGGCGGCCGAAGGCGCCGCGCCGGCGCGGCGCCTGGCCGGCGCCGACCTGGACCTCGCGGTCGCGCGCGGCGCGGCCTACTACGGCCACGTGCGGCGCGGTGGCGGCGTGCGCATCCGCGGCGGCACGGCCTTCGCGTACTACGTCGCGATCGAGTCGGCGATGCCCGCGGTGCCGGGCCTCGAGCCGCCGGTGCAGGCGCTGTGCGTCGCGCCGTTCGGCATGGAGGAGGGCACCGAGGCCGAGCTGCCCGCGCTCGAACTCGGGCTGTACGTCGGCGAGCCGGTGCACTTCCGGTTCTTCGCGTCCTCGGTGCGCCGCCAGGACGGTGTCGGCACGCTGCTCGACGCCTGGGCGCCCGACGAACTGCGCGAGCTCGATGCGATCTCGGCCACGCTGCCGACCGAAGGCCGCAGTGCCGGCGAGATGGTGCCGGTGCGCCTGCGCGCCCGCGTCACCGAGGCCGGCACGCTCGAACTCGAAGCCGTGCCGCGCAGCGGCGACGAACGCTGGAAGGTCGAGTTCGACGTGCGCAGCGACCCGGCCGACGACGCGCCGCCGGCCTGATCGCGGTGGCCCGCTTCCACGTCGGCATCGACCTCGGCACGACGCACACCGTCGTCGCCTACGCCCCGGCCGGCGCAGACCTCGGTGCAGCGGTGCGGCTGTTCCAGATCGAGCAGCTGGTGGCACCCGGCGAGGTCGCGGCGCGCGGGCTGCTGCCGTCGATGCGCTACGTCCCGGCCCCGGGCGAACTGCCGGCCGCAGACCTCGTCCTGCCCTGGGGCGCGGCCGACGGCGACGGCGTGGTGGTCGGCGAGCTGGCGCGCCAGCTCGGCGCGCGGGTGCCGGGGCGATGGGTGGCCAGCGCGAAGAGCTGGCTGTCGCACGGCGCGGTCGACCGCCAGGCGGCTATCCTGCCCTGGGGCGCGCCCGACGAGGTGCCCAAGGTGTCGCCGGTGGCCGCCAGCGCGGGCTACCTCGCCCATGTGCGCGCCGCCTGGAACCACCGCCATCCCGACGACCGCCTCGAAGACCAGGACCTGGTGCTCACGGTGCCGGCCTCGTTCGACGACGCCGCGCGTGCGCTGACGCTGGAGGCCGCGCGCAGCGCCGGCCTGGACCGCCTGCGGCTGCTCGAGGAACCCCAGGCGGCGATGTACGACTGGCTGCTGCGCCATCGCCGCACGCTCGCCGCCGACCTGGCCGGCACGCGGCTGGTGCTGGTCTGCGACGTCGGCGGCGGCACCACCGACCTGAGCCTGCTGCGCGTCGGCGGGCAGGGCGCCGAACCGCAGCTCGAGCGCATCGCGGTCGGCCAGCACCTGATGCTCGGCGGCGACAACATGGACCTCGCGCTGGCGCGCTGGGTCGAATCCCGGCTCGGCGGCGACGCCCCGTCGGCGCGCCTGGGCGCCGCGCAGCTCGCACAGCTGATCGAGCGCTGCCGCGCGGCCAAGGAGCGCCTGCTCGCGGCCGACGCGCCGGCCAGCGTGCCGGTCACCGTGCTCGGTGCCGGCTCGCGGCTGATCGGCGCGGCGCGCTCGGTCGAACTGACGCGCGACGAGGTCCAGCACCTCGTCGTCGACGGCTTCTTTCCGGCCTGCGCCGCCGACGAACGGCCGCGCCGCGAGCGGCAGGGTGCGCTGGTGAGCTTCGGGCTGCCCTACGCCAGCGACGCGGCGGTGACGCGGCACCTCGCCGCCTTCCTGCAGCAGCACGCCCAGGCCGGCTGGCCGGACGCGCTGCTGCTCAACGGCGGGGTGTTCCGCACCGAGGCGATCGCCGCGCGGCTGCACGCCACGCTCGCCGGCTGGCGCGGCGCGCCGCTGCGCTCGCTGCACCCGGTCGACACCGACACCGCGGTGGCGCGCGGCGCGGTCGCCTACGCGCTGGCGCGGCGCGGCCTCGCGCCGAGGATCGGCGGCGGCTCGCCGCGCAGCTACTTCCTGCTGCTGGACGCAGGGGGGCCGGCCGGTCCCACGGGCGACGCGCCGGCGTCGCCGCGCGCCGTGTGCGTGCTGCCGCAGGGCAGCGAGGAAGGCCGCGAGTGGGCGCTCGAAGGGCGCAGCTTCTCGTTGCGCAGCGGCGAACCGGTGCGCCTGAATCTGGTCGCGACGACGGCCACGGCCACCGGCCAGCCCCCGAAGGCCGGCGAGCTGGTCGAGCTCGCGGACGGACTCACGCAGGCGCTGCCGCCGCTGGTCACCGTCGTGCGCGGCGCGGGCGGGGTGGGCGCGCGCCGCGAGATCCCAGTGCACCTGGCGGCGACGCTCACCGAGGTCGGCACGCTCGAACTGCACTGCATCGCCGACGACGACGCCGCGCGGCGCTGGCGCTTCGAGTTCCAGCTGCGTGCCGGCGCCGGACCGGCGCCGGTCGCGGCCGGCCTGCCGCCGCGCTTCGACGACGCCGTGGCGCTGATCGAGCAGGTGTTCGGCGCCGCCGATCGCAGCGCCGACCCACGCGCGGTGAAGCAGCTGCGCGTGCAGCTCGAAGCCCTGCTCGGCGCGCGCGAGCGCTGGCCGATGTCGACGCTGCGCCCGCTGGCCGACGCCCTGTGCCGGCGGCTGAAGGGCCGGCGCCGCTCGGCCGACCACGAGCGCCTGTGGCTGAGCCTGGCCGGCTGGTGCCTGCGCCCGGGCTTCGGCGACGCGCTCGACGCCTGGCGACTCGAGCAGCTCTGGCCGGTCTTCGAGCAGGGCGTGCAGCACGGCCACGACGCGCGCGTCTGCGCCGAATGGTGGACGCTCTGGCGCCGCGTCGCCGGCGGGCTGGACGAGGCCGCCCAGCTGCGCCTGCTCGACGACTTCGCGATCAACCTGCGCGGCGGCGACGCCGGCGTGGCGCGCCCGCCGCGCATGGTCAGGGGCGGCTGGGACGACATGGTCCGGCTGGGCGCCTCGCTCGAGCGCATTCCGGCGGCGCACAAGGCCGAGATCGGCGACTGGCTCGTCGCGCAGCTCGGCCGCGCCGGCCAGCCCGCGGCAAGCGACACCTGGACGCTGTGGGCCCTCGGGCGCCTCGGCGCGCGCGTGCCTTTCCACGGCAGCGCGCACACCGTCGTGCCGCCCGAGCAGGCCGCCGCCTGGCTCGAGGCCTTGCTCGCGCTCGACTGGCGTCGCGTCGACGGCGCCGCGGCCGCGGCCGCGAACCTGGCACGCTTCAGCGGCGACGTCGCGCGCGACCTGCCCGCGCCGACGCGCGAGGCGGTGGCTGCGCGCCTGGCGGCGATCCAGGCGCCGGCGGGCTGGATCGCGCGGCTGAGCGAACTCGCACCGCTCGACGCCGCCGGCGAGCGCAGCGTGTTCGGCGAGGCGCTGCCGCTGGGCCTGACGCTGGTCGGCTGAACCCGGCGACCGCCTCAGCGGGGGTCGCCCAGCACGTGCGCCCGGATCGCCGCGGCGATCCGCAGGTCGTCCGCGGACGGCCCGGCCGGGCCCGCCGCGGCAGCCGCCGGCCGGGCCGGGGCGCTGGCGGCGCCGAACTGGTGCCGCTTGGCCAGCAGGCTGTCCGCGTACAGGTTCGGGCTGTAGACGCTGGCCTTGATCCAGGGCACGCAGGACTTGTACGGCACCGAGGTCGCGTGGCCGAGCACGCCGTAGAAGTCGGCATGCAGCAGCACCCGGTTCTGCGAGGCCGCGGGGATGCGCGCCAGGAACGGCAGCGTGTGGTCGAGCAGGTGGTGCCTGTCGCCGCTCGAGTTCAGCAGGCAGACGAAGTTGCGCAGGCCGCCGGCATAGACCGACGGCAGGTCCATCGGGACGTGGCGGCGCAGCTCGTCGTTCGAGCCGAGCCCGGCCCAGCAGTGCAGGCGGTAGTCGGTGATCGCCTGCTCGTCCTGGTAGCGCGACAGGTCGATCTGCGGGTTGACGGCCAGTGCCAGGCTGTCGGGGTGGTGGAAGGAGTAGTGCAGCGCGGCATGGCCGCCGCCCGAGGCACCGAAGTAGATGACCCGCTTGAACCGGCCGGCCGAGGCCATGGCCCGGAAGTAGCCGGGCAGCAGCGCCGGCAGGTCCAGGCCGTCGTGGCCCAGGTACCAGGTCAGCTTCAGCTCGTCGCTGCGCGCCAGGCCGGGGTCGGAGATCGCCAGCTGGTGCGCGCCGAAGGTGTGGTTGAACAGCGGCTGGAAGTGCGGCTTGGCCCGCAGCTTCTGGTCGACCGCGCCGTGGAACAGGATCAGCAGCGTCGGCGTGCTGCCGGCCCGGTAATGCACCGGCAGGTGCGCGCCGCCGCCGAGGTCGACGAGCGAGACGACGCCGTCGGGCGGCAGGGCAGTGGCGGAGACGACGTCCATCGGCGTGTTCGGCGGATTCGGCGGAATCGGGGCAGGGGATGCGGTCAGGGGCATGCGGCCTGCGATCGTACGGTCTCGCGGCGGCGCCGCGACGGCCCCGGGCCACTACAATCGCGCCCGTTCCGGCCCGCGCGCCGTGCGGGTCCGCGCAGCGGCTCGCCCGGCGGCGATCGCCGTCGTCCGGCACAGCGCCGTTCCGCACGAGGTTCGCCGAACCGGTCCCGTTGGATTCCCGTTGAAAAGGTGGCTCGATGGGCCTGTTGTCCCGAATCGGCAAGCTGACGCGTCACCTGCCCCTGCTGCCCACGTCCCCGACCGCCATGAAGTCCGTTGCACTGCCCGACCTGTTCGCCCATGCCGAGCCGTGCCTGGCGCGGTTCGAGGGCGTCGAGATCCCCGTCCACTACAAGCGCGGGTCGAACAAGACGCTGATCGTGCTGTTCCACGGCGCGGTCGACCAGAAGCTGCGGCCGCGGCCGTTCTTCCAGCCGCACTTCACGCAGACCATGGGCGCGCACCAGCTGGCGATCTCGGACCCGAGCCTGGCGCGCAGCGACGAGCTCAAGGCGGCGTGGTTCCTGGGCGACCAGGACCTGCCGCTCGCGACGCTGCTGCCGGCGTTCTTCGCGGCCGTGACGCAGGCCGGCGGCTTCGAGCGGGTCATCTACTTCGGTGCCTCGGCCGGCGGCCACGCGGCGCTGCACTACTCGAACCGGCACGCGGGCAGCCTGGCCCTGGCCGTGAACCCGCAGATCAACCTGAACAACTACCTGCCGGCGGCCATCGACGCGTACCGCACGCACTGCTGGACGGGGCTGGCCGGCAACGACGAACTCGACGAGCGCGTGCAGATGGATGCCGGCCTGCTGTACGGCGAAGGCATGGGCAATTCGGTGTGCATCCTGAACTCGAGCGGGGACCGCTTCCACCTGTTCAAGCAGACCTTCCCGTTCGTCGCGCGCATCCCGCCCACGGCACAGAACCGGTTCGTCCTGCACTGCGACTACTACGGCATCAAGGGCCACAGCGGGTCGATCCCGCCGCAGGCCTGCCTGCCCTGGCTCAAGGCCGCGGTGCTCGCACCCAACCTCTACGCCGACAGCCTGCTGGTCAAGTTCGCGCAGGTCAAGGCGCCCGCGGCACCGGCCCCGGCGGCGGCCGCCCCTGCAGCGGCGGCAGCACCTGTGCGCACGCCGGCCGCGCCGGCGCCCGTCGGCTTCAGCGCCGACGACATCCGCATGGCGGACGCGATCCGCCAATGGCAACTCAGCTCCGCGGGGCCGAACGCATGAGCAAGAACCCCTACCAATCGCTGCCCGCCCGGGCCTTCTGGCGCTCGGCCATCAGCGAGCGCCACTACGCCGAACTGGCCGACATCTGGGACCCGATGCCCATCGGCCTGAAGGACCGCATCGCGACCGCGGGCTCGTGCTTCGCGCAGCACATCGGCCGCAACCTCGTCGAGCGCGGCGCGAACTTCCTCGATGCCGAGCCGGCGCCGCCGGCGCTGTTCTCGTCGGTGGCCGAGGCGCGCCGTTTCGGCTACGGCGTCTACTCGTGCCGCTACGGCAACGTCTACACCTCGCGCCAGCTGATCCAGCTCTTCGACGAGGCCTACGGGCGCCGCTCGCCGAAGACGGTGGTGTGGCCCTCGGACGGCCGCTACTTCGATGCGCTGCGCCCGAGCGTCGACCCGGTCGGGCAGGGCTCGGCCGACGACGTGCTGGCGCTGCGCCAGAAGCACCTGGCGCGGGTGCGCGAGATGTTCAGCGCGCTCGACGTCTTCGTCTTCACGATGGGCCTGACCGAAGGCTGGATCGCGAAGGACGACCGCACCATGTACCCGGCGGCGCCGGGCACGGTCTGCGGCAGCTTCGACCCGGCGGCCTACGCCTTCCACAACCTGAGCTTCCCCGAGATCTGGGCCGACATGGAGGCCTTCTGGGCCGGGCTGCGCAAGGTGAACCCGAAGGCGCGCATGCTGCTGACCGTGTCACCGGTGCCGCTGACGGCCACAGCCTCGGGCGACCACGTGCTGGCCGCCTCGACCTACTCGAAGTCGGTGCTGCGCGCCGTCGCCGGCGAACTCGCCCGCGCGCACGAGGGCATCCACTACTTTCCGTCCTACGAGATCATCTCGTCGCACCCCTCGCGCGGCATGTTCTACGACCCGAACCTGCGCACCGTCAACGAGTTCGGCGTCAAGCTGGTCATGGGGCACTTCTTCTCGGGGCGGCTGGCGCAGACCTTCTCTGCCCGGCAGGCGCCCGCGGCGGAGGAGCCGGTCGAGCTGATCTGCGACGAGGAAGCGCAGGACGCGTCCTGACGCGCCCCGGGCCTCCGGGGCAGGGCGGGCGCGGGCTTACCATCGTGAGGTCGGCGTCCGGCCGGCGTGCGTTCGGGAGGGTGTGGCGGTGCGTGCGATCTTCGGTGGGCTCTCCTTGCTGGTGGTGCTGGGCATCGTCGCCATCGTGGCGATGAAGCAGCTCAAGGCCGTCGGCCCGTCCACGTCCGCGGCCGCCGCCGCGGCGTCGCTGCCGCAGGCCACGTCGGAGGCCGCGGCGACGGTGCGCGCGCAGTCGGAGCAGCTCCAGCAGCGCGTCCAGGACGACCTCGCGCGGGCAATGGCGCAGGGCGCCGACGCGAGAGCCAGCGAGCCCGGCCAGTGAGCAGCGGCGCCGACGAACACGCCATGCGCATCGCGCTCGACCAGGCGCGCAATGCGTGGCTGGTGGGCGAGGTGCCGGTGGGCGCCGTGATCGTGCGCGACACGCCGCAGGGCCGCCAGATCGTCGCCACCGGCTACAACCGGCCGATCACCGAGCACGACCCGACCGCGCACGCCGAGATCGTGGCGCTGCGCCATGCGGCCACGCTGCTCGCCAACTACCGCCTGCCGGAGTGCGAGCTCTACGTGACGCTCGAGCCCTGCGCGATGTGCGCGATGGCGCTGATGCATGCGCGCTTCAAGCGCGTGGTGTTCGGCGCGCCCGACCCGAAGACGGGCGCGGCCGGCTCGGTGCTGAACCTGTTTGCCGAAGGCAGCCTGAACCACCACACCAGCGTGCACGGCGGCGTGCTCGCCGACGAGTGCGGCGGCCTGCTGCGCGAGTTCTTCGCCGAACGCCGCGAGCACTTCCGGCGCCGGCGCGTGCGCGGCGAGGCGCCGAATCCGATTCCCACCGGCGAGGTCGTCGAGATCATCGATGCCCTCGAACTGCCGCCGGCCGACCGGCCTCCGACCGAATGAACTCACTGACCCTGTTCACGCCGGCCGGCGTGCTGGCCTCGGCCGCGACCTTGAGCCTGGCCGCGCGGCGCCTGCGCGCGCTCGGCTTCGACGTCACGATCGACGCCGCGGCGCGCGCGCGGCACCAGCGCTTCGCCGGCGACGACGACACCCGCCTGGCCGCGCTGCACCGCGTCGCCACGCAGGCCCCCGGCATCGCGATGGCCACGCGCGGCGGCTACGGCCTGACGCGCCTGCTCGACCGCATCGACTGGACGCTGATCGCGCGCAGCGTCGAACGCGGCACGCGCTGGGTCGGCTACAGCGACCTGACCGCGCTGCAACTGGGGCTGCTCGCGCACGCCCGGGGCGTCACCTGGGCCGGCCCGCTGGCCTGCGACGACTTCGGCCGGGCCGAGGCCGCCGGCGGCGTCGACGAGGTCACGCAGGGCTGCTTTGTCGAAGCGATGGGCGGCGAGCTCGAGGCGATCGGCTTTCGCACCGAGCCCGGCTTCGACGGCCTCGACCTGCGTGGCACGCTCTGGGGCGGCAACCTGTGCATGGTGGCCTCGCTGCTGGGCACGCCGCACTGGCCGCGCATCCGGGGCGGCGTGCTGTTCCTCGAGGACGTCGCCGAGCATCCGTATCGCGTCGAGCGCCTGCTGCTGCAGTTGCACCAGGCCGGCGTGCTCGGCGCGCAGAAGGCGGTGGTGCTGGGCGCGTTCAGCGACTTCCGGGCCTCGCCGCTCGACCGCGGCTACGGGCTCAAGGCCATGGTGTCGCACCTGCGCAGCGTGACGAAGACGCCGGTGCTCACCGGCCTGCCCTTCGGTCACGTGCCGACCAAGGTCTGCCTGCCCGTCGGGGCCAAGGTGACGCTCGCGGTACAGGGCCGCGAGGCCTTCATCGGCTGGTGAGTCGCCGCCACGCGGCCGCTTCGGGAGCCGCCTCCAAAGGGTCGCTCCGCCGGGTGAACCCCTGTGTGTCGGGCCTCGGAGCTCCCCTATGATCCGCCGCTGCCGCACGGTGACCGGGCCACGAACCCGGGACGACCCGAGGCGCTTGTCTTTCCGGTGCGGCCCCGTGGACCTGGGACCGTGCCCCTGCACGAGGGAGCGGGCCGCATGCACGGTCTCATCATCGCTGGCGCGCGGCGGCTGGCCGGGGTCCTGGGCCTGCTGGCGCTGCTGGCCGGCTGCAACAACAGCCCGTACCCGGCCGGTGCCGAGAAGCAGAACACGCTGTTCTATTCCTTCGACGAGCGCTCGCCGCGCTACCTCGACCCGGTGGCCTCGTACTCGAACCCCGAGTCGGCCTACACCTACCAGATCTACGAGCCGCTGTACGGCTACCACTACCTGAAGCGGCCCTACCAGCTGATCCCGAAGGCCGCCGCGGCGGTGGCCCGGCCGCATTACCTCGACGACGCCGGCCGGCCGCTGCCCGACGACGCGCCGGCCGAGCGCATCGCCGAGAGCGTCTACGATATCCCGATCAAGCGCGGCATTCTCTACGCGCCGCACCCGGCCTTCGCGCTCGACGCGCAGGGCCGCCACCGCTACCTCGCGCTGACGCGCGAGCAGCTCGGGGCGAAGCGCTCGCCCTTCGACTTCGAGCACCTGGGCACGCGCGAGCTCGTCGCCGAGGACTTCGTCTATGCGCTCAAGCGCCACGCCACCACGCGCATCGAGGCGCCGGTCTTCTCGGTCTTCGCCGAATACGTGATCGGCCTGAAGGACTATGCCGCGCGCGTCAAGGCCGAGGACGCGAAGCTGCTCGCCGGCCTGCCGGAGGACCTGCGCGACAAGCCCTTCCTCGACTTCCGGCAGTGGCCGCTGAGCGGGGCCTCGGCGCCCGACCGGTACACCTTCCGCGTGCGCCTGAAGGGCAAGTACCCGCAGATGAGCTACTGGATGGCGATGCCCTTCTTCGCGCCCGTGCCCTGGGAGGCCGACGCCTTCTACGCCCAGCCCGGCATGAACGAGGCCGGCCTGTCGCTGAACCAGTGGCCGGTGGGCACCGGCCCCTACATGATGACGACCTTCGAGCGCGACCGCCTGCACGTGATGAAGCGCAACCCGAACTACCGCGGCGAGCCCTACCCCTGCGAGGGCATGCCCGAGGACCGGGCGGCCGGCCTGCTCGACGACTGCGGCAAGACCCTGCCGCTGATCGACACCCTCTACAACCCGATCGAGAAGGAGAAGGTGCCGCGCAAGGAGAAGTTCAAGCAGGGCTTCTTCGACGTGCCCGAGATCGAGCGGCCGGAGTGGGGCGTCGAGTTCCGCAGCGACGCCGACGACTCCGACGAACTCGCGCGGCTGTTCGCGCAGCGCGGCTTCAAGTTCCCGCTGATGACCGACATCTCGAACTGGTACCTCGGCTTCAACATGCTCGACCCGGTGGTCGGCCGCGGCGACACCCCGGCGCAGCAGGAGAAGAACCGCAAGCTGCGCCAGGCGATCTCGATCGCCGTCGACTGGGAGGAGGGCTACGGCCGCATCTTCAAGCACAAGGGCGGCGTGGCCGCGCACGGGCCGGTGCCGCCGGGCCTGTTCGGCTCGCGCGAAGGGCAGGGCGAGTTCCACAACGAGGTCACCCACCGCATCGTGAACGGCAAGCCGGTGCGCCGCAGCGTCGAGGACGCGAAGCGCCTGCTCGCCGAGGCGGGCTACCCGGACGGGCGCGACGCCGCCACCGGCAAGCCGCTGGTGCTGAACTACGACTTCCAGCGCGTGGTGACGCCCGAGTTCAAGTCCGAGAACGACTGGATGGTCAAGCAGTTCGCCAAGCTCGGCATCCAGCTCGAGATCCGGGCGACCGACTTCAACCAGTACCAGGACAAGACGCTCAAGGGCAAGCACCAGATCTTCTGGGCCGGCTGGCTGGCCGACTACCCGGACGCGGAGAACTTCCTCTTCCTGCTTTACGGACCGAACGCGAAGTCGAAGACCAACGGCGAGAACATCTCGAACTACGAGAACCCGGAGTTCGACGCCCTGTTCCGCGACCTGCAGTCGATGGACGACGGCCCGGCCAAGCAGGCCGCGATCGACCGCATGACGGCGCTCGTGCAGCGCGATGCGCCCTGGTGCTTCGGCTACTTTCCGTGGGGCGGGCTGGCCTTCCAGTCCTGGGTCGGCAACGGCAAGCCCAGCATCCTGATCCGCGACATGGCCAAGTACTACCGGGTCGACCCGGCCGAGCGCGCGCGCCGGCAGGCCGAATGGAACCACCCGGTGTGGTGGCCGATGCTGCTGCTGGCCGGCGCGGCGCTCGCGCTGGTGTTCGTCGCGCGGCGCAGCTGGCGGCAGCGCGAGCGCGCCACCGCGCACGCTGCGAAGCCGGCCGCGGTGCAGGGCTGAGGCCATGGGCAGCTACATCCTGCGCCGCTTCGGCTACGGCGTGCTGATCCTGGTCGGCGTGAACCTGCTGACCTTCTTCCTCTTCTTCTCGGTCAACACGCCCGACGACATGGCGCGCCTGAACATCGGCGGCAAGCGCGTCACGCAGGCGCAGATCGACAAGTGGAAGTCCG
>ERZ795044.3718-NODE-3718-length-12740-cov-5.315491_pt1 | contig 12740 bp, 10 predicted proteins | sample MGYA00375128_ERZ795044 | MGnify/ENA primary metagenome ERZ795044 (study PRJEB30173, sample SAMN05720213) | anaerobic digester metagenome | isolation source: active sludge of municipal wastewater-treating anaerobic digesters | place: USA | collected 2014-12-22 ... | reverse complement strand
GCCGCAATGCTCGGCGACCAGATCGAGTTCGCCGCGACGGCGGCGAAAGTTCTTTAGCAGAATGCGCGCGCCCTGAGCTTCTAGCCAGCGCGCCGCGAAGGCCTCGGCGGCCGCGCCGACTTGCGTCGTGTTCAGCGCGAACCACCGGACCCGTCGCCCGACGTGCCGCTGGTCGTGCCGCCCGGCAACAGCTTCGGTGTGCCACCGCGCATCTGCGCCCACTCGAGTTCACGCCGGCTGCGGCCGTTCGCATCGAAGCTGATGCGGCCGGTGGCGCCGTCGACGACCACGCCCGACGCGCCCTCGCGCCCGCTGCGCGCCAGCGTTTCACCACGCAGGGCCGTTGCCAGCAGCCACGCGTCGTAGCCGAATGCGTACAGCTTGCCGCGACCGCGCGCACCTTCGCCGAAGGCGGACGTCGTCGCTGCACGCAGCTTCTCGACGCTCTCGCCGCCTGACAGCACCCACGGCATGTCCGGGAAGATCAGCCCGTCGAGATCCTGATTCGACGCGAGCCCCGGCTCGAACGCGTCCGAGGTGGCGTATGTCGGAATATCACCGGCGAAATGAAAGCGCAGCTGAGGGCGCAGCATGCGGGCCGTGCTCGCCGTGGCCGGTGCGAAGATGAAGTCGATGTCGGAGCGGCGCCGCGGCTGGAACTCGAGCGACGTGCCCAGCATGGATTCGAGCCGACGATGGCGCGCCCGGCTGTCGCTGAGGCGCAGCACGTTCTGGATCGGCCCGCCGTAGTCGTTGCTGCCCGGTGTGTAGGGCGCGCTCGACAGCAGCTGGCCGCCGCCCGCGACGAGCTCTTCGGTGAACGCGGCGAGCACGCGATTTCCCCAGTCGCCTTCCGGCACGAGCGCGACGCCGCGGCGCCGGCCATCTGCGAGCATGCGGCGCGCGACGAGGCGCGCGTCATCCTCGGGCGACAGTGCGTACTGGAAGAAACTCTCCGGTGGCACGCGCTCGCCGGGCAGGAAATTGAGCGCGAGCACTGGCGGTCTGCGTTCGCTGTAATCGGCGGCTTCGAGAACTTCCTCCCGCGTCAGTGGGCCGACCACGAACTCCGCCCCGTTGCGCTGCGCTTCATCCAGGGCGGCCGCCACGGTCTGGAGGCCGGTGTCATAGACGCGCATTTCGGGCCGACCCAGCTCGGGCGTGGCATACAGCGCGGCAAGCATGCCGTCGCGGATCTGCGCCGCCGGGCCTGCTGCCCGACCGGTGATCGGCAGCAGCACGGCGACATGCGCGCCGGACGCGAATCCGGTGGTGGGGCCGCTGCTGCTGAATTCGCTGCGCACCAGATCTGCGGCGGGATGGGTGGGATAGCGTGCGCGCCAGGCGGCGAGTGCCGGGCCCGCGCCGCCGCGATCCGCAGCCATGGCCGCGATCGGGCCGAGTTCCAGCCAGCCGCGCAGGACGGTGTCCCGCTCGGCGGCCAGCGGCTCGAGCTTCACGCCGCGCTGGCTCGCGGTACGTAGCTGCGCGAACAGCTCGCGTCGCGCCGCAAGCCGCGCTGCATCGGTGCCGAGCAGCGGTTCGCGGGCGACCTGCGCGCGCACGGCGTCCACCGGGCGCGCGGTGGCGATGGCGATGCGTTGGCGCAACTCGAGCCAGGCTTCGCGCTGCGCGGGATCGCGCGGCTCCTTCAATGCCGCGAGCTGGGCCCAGGCCGCCTGGGCCTGTCCTTCGCCGAGCGCGAGATCGATGTCGGCGAGCTGGCGGCCGTTCTGCTGCGCGGGAGAGAGCGTGGCGCCGGCGGCACGCACAGCGCCATCGAGCGCTGTCAGCACCCGGCGGGCGTCTGCCGGGCGCTGCGCGGCGAGCCAGGCGCGCGCGGCACGCAGCCGGAAATCCGTGGCGGCGGAGAAATCGTTGCCATCGGCCAGCCGTTCGAACTCGCGCGCCGCGGCTGCAGTATCGCCACGCTGCCACAGCGATTCCGCGCGATCGATGCTCGGCGGTGACGCGGCACCGCCCAGACCGGCACAGGAGGCGAGCCACAGGGAGAGCAGCGTGGTGGCCGCAATCCGCCAAAGCGATGGCGTGATCGTCAGCCGGAGGGGTTGTGCACGCATCGGTGTTCCTGATGGGTCGACAGCGGGGGATTATAGTGTCGGACCATGGCTGACACCTCCTCGGATCAAGATCCGTCTCAAAGCCGCGACGCGGCCCGGCCTGCGAGCGGCCGCGGGCGCCTCGATGTGGTCGCAACGCCCATCGGCAATCTCGCGGACCTTTCGCCGCGCGCGCGGCAGTCGCTCGAATCCGCCGATCTGATCGCGGCTGAGGACACACGCCGCACCGGCCAATTGCTCAGCGCGCTCGGGCTGCAGCGTCCGCTGCTTTCCATGCACACGCACAACGAGCGCGCGCGCTGCGCGGACCTGCTCGCGCGGCTCGAGGACGGCGCGGTGATCGCGCTGGTCAGTGATGCGGGCACACCGGTGCTGTCCGACCCGGGGTTCGAGCTGGTGCGCAGCGCAGCGCGGGCTGGGCATGAAGTGCGCGCGATTCCAGGGCCCACGGCCATCGCGGCTGCGCTGGCGATCAGTGGCATCGCCGCAGACCGTTTCTGCTTCGAGGGGTTCCTGCCGGCGCGCCCACGCGAACGACGCGCGCGCCTGCAGGCGCTCGCACGCGAACCCCGCGCAATGGTGTTCTTCGAAGGCCCGCATCGCATCGTCGAGACGCTGGCCGACATGGCAGAGGCTTTCGGTGCGGAGCGCGAGGCCGCGGTGGCGCGCGAGCTCACCAAGGTCTACGAAACCACCTATCGCGGCGCACTCGCCCAACTTGCGTCGCGCGCCGGGACCGACACCCAGATGGCGCGCGGCGAATTGACGCTGGTGGTGGCGGGCTGGCTCGATCCCGCCGCGGACAGCGGCGACGAGGCCATCAGCGCGGAGACGGCAGCGCTGCTCGATCGCACGCTGCGCGCGCTGCTGCCGGAGCTGCCACCGTCCAAGGCGGCGGCGCTCGCCGCGCAGATCAGCGGCGCGAAACGCAGTGAAGCCTATGCCCAGGCGCTGCGGCTGGCGGACTCCGACGCGACTCGCTGAGATTGGGTTTGTGATCCGTGGCATCGGCGCGTATTGTCCGCCCCGGAGTCGGCCGGGTGATCGCTGCATTTCTCGCGAAATGTGGAGGAAAGTCCGGGCTCTTTCGGACAAGACGCCAGGTAACGCCTGGGGGGCGTGAGCCCACGGACAGTGCAACAGAAAGCAAACCGCCGAAGTGCGCGCAAGCGTGCTGGTAAGGGTGAAAGGGTGCGGTAAGAGCGCACCGCGCGGGTGGCAACATTCCGCGGCTAGGTAAACCCCGTCTGGAGCAAGGCCAAATAGGGAAGTCGCAGGGCAACCTGCAGCGCGTAGTGCGAGCGTGACTTCCGGGTAGGCTGCTAGAGGCGTCCGGTGACGGGCGTCCCAGAGGAATGATCACCCTCGACAAAACCCGGCTTACAGGCCGACTCCATCTTCTTTCTCAGCATTGTTTGCCAAGCACCTGAAACCTATGGAGCTTTGAACGCCAGCTGCGTTTGCATACAGCTGTTTTGGTCTGTAAGTTATTGGCAGCACGACGAATTTTCTTCACATGACCGTTGACACTGCTCGCGCCGAATTCCTATAGTGGCGGCAAGTGGTGGAGAGTGGAGGCAAATGGGCGGATCTCTGCCCATCCGGTCATGTTTCGCGGTGCAACAAAAGTAACCCTTGATGACAAAGGCCGGATGGTGCTGCCCACCCGCCAGCGTCAGCGCGCCCAGGAACGGGGCGAAGGGAAGCTGGTCATCACCGTCGATCGCGACCTCTGCCTGCTGATCTATCCGCTGCCCGACTGGGAACAGATCGAGCGCAAGTTGATGAGCCTGCCTTCGTTGCACGAGCGGTCCCGCCGCCTGCAGCGCCTGATGGTCGGCCATGCAACGGAACTCGAACTCGACGGTCAGGGCAGGCTGCTGGTGCCGCCGGAGCTGCGCGAATTCGCGGGGCTGACGCGGCACGCGATGCTGGTCGGGCAGGGCAACCGGCTCGAGCTGTGGGACGAAGCGCGCTGGGCTCAGAAACGGGATTTCTGGCTCTCCAGCGAAGAGACCGCTTCGGATCTCTCGGCCGAGCTCGATTCGCTCTCGCTCTGAACGCATCACGGCGGCGCCACGATAAAGGGGAGGTGCGCGGTGGCGATTGCCGCGCATTCGACACGGGCAAGGCTGGCGGGGTGGTTGGCCTGACGATATTCAAGGGGCGAAACAGTGGATGAGCACGTTCCGGTGCTTGTCGACGCGGTGCTCGAAGCACTCGCCCCTGCCGCGGATGGTTTCTATGTCGATGCGACGTTCGGGCGCGGGGGCCACACGGCACGGCTATTACAAGCCTTGGGTCGAGAAGGCAGCGTGCTCGCGCTCGACCGCGATCCAGAGGCCGTCGCGTACGGCCAATCGCGCTTCAAAGACGAATTGCGGCTTGAGATCGTCCATGCGGCGTTTGCCGATCTTCGGCCGGTCGTGCGCGAACACGCGCGTGGCCGCCCGGTCCGTGGCGTCCTCTTCGATCTCGGCGTGTCGTCTCCCCAGCTCGACGAAGCGGCGCGCGGTTTCAGTTTCCAGGGTGACGGCCCGCTCGACATGCGCATGGACACGTCATGCGGCGAAACGGCTGCTGGATGGCTCGCCCGGGCGAGCATCGACGAGATTCGCAAGGTGATCGAAGAGTTTGGAGAGGAGCGATTTGCGCGGCGGGTTGCACAGGCCATCGAAGCCAGCCGGCGGGAGACCCCCATCACCCGTACGGCGCAACTTGCTGCGATTGTCGGAAGCGCTGTGCGCACGCGTGAGCCGGGCAAAAACCCGGCCACGCGTACTTTTCAGGCGCTGCGCATGCACGTCAACGACGAACTCGGCCAGATCGAGCGCGGTCTCGCTGCGGCGTTCGATGTGCTCGCTCCCGGTGGTCGGCTCGCCGTCATCAGCTTCCACTCGCTGGAGGATCGCCTGGTCAAGCACTTCTTCCGCGCCAAGGCGAGCGAGGATCCGATGTATGCGGGCCTGCCCGAGATCCCCGCGCACGCGCGCGCGACGATGCATCTCGTCGGCAAGAAGCGGCGCGCTGATTCGGCGGAGATTGCCCGCAACCCGCGCTCGCGCAGCGCCACGCTGCGCGTCGCCGAGAAGCTCGCGTCATGAATATTTCCGCGCGCATGCTGCTCGTGATCCTACCGGCTGTCTGGCTCGCCACGCTGGGCTCTGCTGCCGGCGCGATCTACAGCAAGCACCGCTCGCGCGAGCTGTTCCTCGAGCTCGAAAAGCTGAACCGGCAGCGCGACGCACTCGAGATCGAGTGGGGCCGGCTGCAGCTCGAACAGAGTGCATGGTCCACGCACGCCTTCGTCGAGAGCGTCGCGACGCAGAAGCTGCGCATGACGACGCCGCGGCCGGCCGATATCGAGATCGTCGCGCCATGATCGTGAGGGCACCATGAAGGTGTTCTCCGGACGCGACAGTTCGCGCCGCTCGCCGAAGGCTGCGAATCCGCGCTCGTTCCGCCAGCGCTCCATCACGATCGCAGTGGTGTTCTGCACGTTGGCAGCCGGTCTGATCTGGCGTGCCGTGGACCTGCAGCTGGTCGATCACGAATTCCTGCAGAGCCAGGGCAACGAGCGCTTCACGCGCGTCAACGAAATCGCGGCGCACCGCGGCACGATCACGGACCGCTTCGGCGAGCCGCTGGCCGTCAGCACGCCGGTCGACACGGTCTGGGCCAATCCGCGCGAGCTCGCGCTGGCGACGGACCAGCTGCCTCGTCTGGCCAAAGCACTGAAGCGCGACAAGAACGAGCTCGCACGCCGCGTCACCAGCAACCTGAGTCGCGAATTCCTCTATCTCGCGCGGCACATGCAGCCGGGCGAGGCGGCGAAGGTCAAGGCGCTCGAGATCCCCGGCGTCTACACGACGCGCGAATACCGCCGCTACTACCCCTCGGGCGAAGTGGCCGGCCACGTGCTCGGCTTCACCGACGTGGACGATGCCGGCCAGGAGGGCCTCGAGCTCGCGTTCGATCACTGGCTCGCCGGGGAGGATGGCGCGAAGCGCGTGATCCAGGACAATCTCGGTCGCGTCGTGCAGGACGTCGAGAGCATTCGCACGGCTCGCCCCGGCCGCGATCTCGTGCTGTCGATCGATCTGCGCATCCAGTACCTCGCGTATCGCGAGCTGAAGGCAGCGATCCGCACGCAGCGTGCGCGTTCGGGTTCCGTGGTCGTGCTCGACGTGACCACCGGCGAAGTGCTGGCGATGGTCAACCAGCCCGCGTACAACCCGAACGACCGTGACCAGCGCAAGCCCGGTGGCTATCGCAATCGCGCCGCCACGGACATCCTCGAGCCGGGTTCCTCGATCAAGCCGTTCATCGTCGCGGCCGGTCTCGCGTCGGGCAAATACACGGACCGCAGCATCGTCGAGACCGGACCCGGCTTCTACAAGGTCGGCGTCAAGGTCATCGAGGACAAGCGCAACCTCGGGCCGGTCGACCTCGCGACGATTCTCGCGAAGAGCTCGAACGTCGGCATGGCACGCATCGCGCTGTCGCTCGAGCCGGAGCTGATCTATTCGACCTTGACCCGACTCGGATTCGGCCAGGTCACGACGAGCGGCTATCCCGGCGAATCGGCCGGTGTGCTGTCGAACTACTCGCACTGGCGTCCGATCGGCATCGCGACGATGGCCTATGGTTACGGGATGTCCGTCACACCGCTGCAGCTCGCGCACGCGTACGCGACGATCGGCGCATTCGGTGTCTCGCGGCCAGTATCTTTCCTGCGCATCGATGCACCGGTCGCGGGCGAGCAGGTGCTCGATGAAGGCACGACGCGGCAGCTGATCCAGATGCTCGAGGCCGTCGTGACGCCCGCGGGTACGGGCATGCAGGCGTCGATTCCCGGCTACCGCGTCGCCGGCAAGACCGGCACAGCGTGGAAGTCCAACGCCGGTGGCTATTCCACCGACCGGTACATGGCGGTGTTCGGCGGCGTCGCGCCGGCAACCTCGCCACGGCTTGCCGCCGTGGTCATCGTCGATGAGCCCGGTGCCGGGCTGTTCTACGGCGGCGACGTCGCGGCGCCCGTGTTCTCTGCGGTGATAGGCGGAGCGCTGCGCCTGCTCGCAGTCGCGCCAGATGCGCAAATCGGCGCGCCGGTCGAGGAGATGCCCGAGACGCCGCTGCCCGCACCGCCGATCGAACAGTCAGCCCCTGCACCGCTGCCGCGCACGCCGGTGCAGACGGCCACGCCCGCAGCCGACGGGGTCACGCGCCGATGAGTCGCCACGGCGAATTTCGCAGTGTGTCGCTGGCCGAGCTGCTGGCGGGTTTCGATGACGTCGTCGTGGATGCGGCGAGCGCCGCGCTCAGCGTCGATGATCTGACCCAGGACAGCCGTGCCGTGACGCCGGGCTGCGCGTTCCTCGCGCTGCGCGGCCAGACCCGGCACGGGCTTGCGTTTGCGGCGCAGGCTGCGGCGGCCGGTGCGCGCGCGATCCTGTGGGAGCCGACGGCCGAGACGGGCGTGCCGGACTTTCCGTCAGGCATCGTCGGGATCCGCGTGCCGGATCTCGCGCGTCGTGCAGGCCCGATCGCTGATCGCTTCTTTGGCGCGCCGTCGGCAGCGTTGTGGATTGCCGGCATCACCGGTACGAATGGCAAGACGACGGTCGCCTGGCTCGTTGCGCAGGCGCTTGGCAAGGCTGGCCGCCTAACTGGCTATATCGGCACGCTCGGTGCTGGCTTGCCAGCGCAGCTGCGCGAGGCCACGCATACGACGGCGGATGCCGTCACCGTGCATCGCGAGCTCGCGCGCCAGCGATCCGCGGGTGCGGTGAGCGTCGCGATGGAAGTGTCGTCGCACGCGCTCGATCAGGAGCGCATTGGCGGCGTGCGGTTGCGCAGCGCCGCGTTCACGAATCTCACCCGCGACCATCTCGACTATCACGGCACGATGCAGGCCTACGGCGAGACGAAAGCGCGCCTGTTCTCCTGGCCCGGTCTCAATCGATCGATCGTCAACATCGACGATGCGTTCGGCGCCTCGCTGGCGCGCGCCGACCGTGACCCCGCACGTCTTATCGTGACCGCGCGCCAGTCCGGATCGCAGGCGCTGCAGCGCGAACTCGCCGCGCGAGGTGCCGGCTGGCTGCGCGCAGAACGCCTGACGATTCACGGGCGCGGCATGACGCTCGCCATCGACAGTCATGCGGGACGCTGCGAGCTGACGGCACCGCTGATCGGTGAGTTCAACGCGGACAATCTGCTGTGCGCGCTCGGCCTGCTGCTGTCCGCGGATCTGACGCTCGCGACGGCATCGCGCGCCCTCGAATCCGCAGGTGCGCCGACTGGCCGCATGGAAACCTTCGTCGCCGCCGACCGGCCGCTTGCGGTCGTCGACTACGCGCACACGCCGGATGCTCTCGCCAAGGCGCTGCGTGCCGTGCGTGCGCATTGCGCGGGGCGAGTGACCGTGGTGTTCGGCTGCGGTGGCGATCGCGATGCCGGCAAGCGCCCGCTGATGGGCGCGGTTGCGGCAGAGCTCGCCGATTCGATCGTACTGACCGACGACAATCCGCGCAGCGAATCTCCCACGCGTATCGTTGCGGATATCCAGCAGGGTCTGCCTGCGGCGCACGCTGCGCGCGTGATCCATGACCGCGCGGCGGCGATTCTCGATGCGCTCGCGGGGGCCAGCCCGGCGGATGCCGTGCTGATTGCCGGCAAGGGCCACGAGGACTATCAGATCGTCGGCAATCAGCGGCGCGCATTCAGCGACCAGGCTGTCGTCCGTGGCTGGCTCGCCCAGTCGGGAGCAGCGCCATGAGGCGTCTGCTGTCCGAGTTCGCCAAGGCATGCGGGGGCACGTTGATCGGCGCAGATCGCCCCTACGGCAACGTGTCGAGCGATACGCGCACGATCGCGGCCGGTGATCTGTTCATTGCACTGCATGGTCCGCGCTTCAATGGCAATGATTTCGTGGGGGCGGCGCAGGCTGCCGGCGCGGTTGCTGCCGTGGTCGATCGGCCGGGCGGTGAGGGCATCGCGCGAATCCTGGTGGCCGATACGCAATCCGCACTGACGCGGGCGGCGGCCGCATGGCGCAGCCGCTTTGCGCGGCCGCTCGTCGCGGTGGCGGGCAGCAATGGCAAGACGACGGTCAAGGAAATGATCGCGACGATTCTGGCCACGGCGGGCACGACACTCTCGACCCGCGGCAATTTCAACAACCACATCGGTGTGCCGCTGACCCTGCTGCGCCTGACGGACGAACATCGCTTCGCCGTCATCGAAGTCGGCGCGAACCATCCTGGTGAAGTGGCGGCGCTGAATGAGATCGTGCGGCCGGACGTCGGTATCGTCACGAATGCGGGTGCCGAGCACCTGGAAGGCTTTGGCAGTCTCGAGGGCGTCGCTCGTGCCGAGGGCGAACTGTTCGCCGGGCTCGCGCCCGGCGCGACGGCCGTCATCAATGCCGACGATGAGTTCGCGTCGCTGTGGCGCAGCATGGCGCCCGGACCGCAGGCCAGCTTCGGCGTTCGCGCCGCGGCGGACTATCGTGCGACGGACGTTCAGTCCTCGGTCGATGGTGACGGCTTCCTGACACGATTTGCCCTGATTGCGCCCGCGGGCCGTACACAGATCGAGCTCAGGCTCGCGGGCATGCACAACGTTCTGAATGCCACGGGTGCCGCAGCCGCTGCGATGACGGCGGGCGCAACACTCGAGCAGGTTCGTCACGGGCTCGCCGGCATGCGCGCGGTCGCTGGACGGCTGCAGTTCAAGCTGGCGCGTGCTGCATGGATCATCGACGACTCCTACAACGCGAACCCGAGTTCGATGCACGCCGCCGTCGACGTGCTCGTCTCTCTCACAGGTCGTCGCTGGCTGGTGATCGGCGACATGGGCGAACTCGGTGACCACGCCGAGCGCAGCCATGTGGAACTGGGCCGCTATGCGCGCGCCCAAGGGGTTGACCGGCTGTTCGCGACGGGCCCGCTGTCGGCCCTGGCCGTCGAGGCCTTCGGTGCCGGTGCCGAGTGGTTTGCGGACACCGTGTCGCTGGCCGCAGCGATCGAGCCGCAGCTCGCGGCGGACGTCCGCATCCTGATCAAGGGTTCGCGCATGAACCGGCTCGAGCGCGTCGTCGACCACCTGGTCGGCGAGGCGCGGCCACAGGGCAAGGATCTGCACTGATGATTTACTGGATCGCCAAGCAGTTCACCGCGCAGCTTTCGTTCCTGAACCTGTTCTCCTACCTGACGCTGCGCGCGATCTTCGCGGCGATCTCGGCGCTCGCGATTTCGCTGATCATCGGCCCGTGGATGATCGACAAACTGTCGCGCTACCAGATCGGTCAGGTGGTCCGCGATGATGGTCCGCAGACACACCTGAAGAAAGCCGGTACGCCGACGATGGGTGGCCTGCTGATCCTGGTGGCGATCATCGTCAGCACGCTGCTCTGGGCGGACCTCTCCAACCGCTTCGTCTGGGTGGTGCTCGGCGTCACCACGGCCTTTGGTCTCGTCGGGTTCTACGACGACTACCTGAAGCTCGTGAAGAAGAATCCGAAGGGCCTGATCGCCCGCTGGAAATATTTCTGGCAGTCGGTGGCGGGACTCGGCGCGGCGTTGGCGCTGTGGTTCACGGCAGCTTCGCCGTCGGACACCACGCTGTACCTGCCGCTGCTGAAGAGCTTTGCGCTGCCGCTCGGCATCTTCGGCTTCGTGCTGCTGACGTATCTGATGATCGTCGGCATGAGCAACGCCGTGAACCTGACGGACGGCCTCGATGGTCTCGCGATCATGCCGGCCGTGATGGTCGCCGCGGCGCTCGGTGTGTTCGCCTACGCGAGTGGCAACGCACTGTTCGCGGGCTACCTGTCGATCCCGGCCGTGCCGCAGGCCGGCGAGGTGCTGATCTTCTGCGCGGCCCTGGTCGGAGCAGGCCTCGGCTTCCTGTGGTTCAACGCCTATCCGGCGCAGGTGTTCATGGGCGACATCGGCGCGCTCGCGCTCGGCGCCGCGCTGGGCGTGATCGCGGTGATCGTGCGCCAGGAAGTGGTCGTGCTCGTGATGGGCGGCATCTTCGTGCTGGAGACGGCTTCGGTGATCCTGCAGGTCGCGTCGTTCAAGCTGCGTGGCAAGCGCATCTTCCGCATGGCGCCGATCCATCATCACTTCGAGCTCAAGGGCTGGGCCGAACCGAAGGTCATCGTACGTTTCTGGATCATCACGTTCTTCCTCGTGCTGGCGGGTCTCGCGACCCTGAAGATCCGATGACGACGCGCGCACACAGGCCAGGACATGCTCTCGTGGTCGGGCTCGGCAAGTCGGGACTCTCGTGCGCGCGCCATCTCGCTGCGAAGGGCTGGACGCTGGCTGCGACGGACAGCCGCGCTGCGCCGCCGGGACTCGATGAATTCCGTGCGCTCGCGCCGCAGGCGCAGGTGAGCATCGGTCGCTTCGACGCCGCGTTGTTGCAGGGTACGTCGCTGGTCGTGGCCTCACCCGGCGTATCGCTGGCGGAGCCCGTGTTCGCAGCCGCTCGTGCCCGTGGCATCGAGATCGCCGGTGACATCGAACTGTTCGCACGTGCGGCGGATGCGCCGACCGTCGGCATCACGGGTACGAACGGCAAGAGCACCGTGACGACCTTGCTCGGCTTGATGGCTGAGAAGGCGGGCATCCGCGTGCGGGTTGGCGGCAATCTCGGTACGCCGGCGCTCGATCTGCTCGGCGGGCCGGCGCCCGAGTTGTACGTGCTCGAGCTGTCGAGCTTCCAGCTCGAGGCGACGGACTCGCTGCAGCTGCGCGCGGCCGCGGTGCTGAACGTGACACCGGATCACATGGATCGCTACGCGACGATTGAGGATTACGCGGCGTCGAAGGCGCGCATCTTCGAGCGCTGCGACACGGCGGTCGTCAACGCAGACGACGCGCAGGTCGCGCGGATGCCGCGACCGGGTCAGGCGACGCTGAGTTTCTCCGTGCGCCCCGATGCGCGCGCGGACTACGCACTGATCGGCACGGGCAGCAGTGCCGTGCTGGCACGCCGTGGTGCGCCACTGATCGCACACCAGGAGATGCGGATTGCCGGCACCCACAACGCGGCCAACGCGCTGGCGGCGCTCGCGCTCGGCGATGCCGCCGGCGTCGACATGCCGGCCATGCTGGCCGTGCTGCGCGATTTCCCCGGCCTGCCGCATCGCTCGCAGTGGGTGGCGGATGTCGCGGGTGTGCGCTATATCGACGATTCCAAGGGCACGAACGTCGGAGCGACGGTCGCCGCGATCGAAGGCTTGCCGGGGACGCTGGTCATGATCGCGGGCGGGGATGGCAAGGGTCAGGACTTCGCGCCCCTGGCCGCGGCTTTTGCCGGGCGCGTACGTGCGGCCGTGCTGATCGGGCGGGATGCGCCGGCACTGGAAGACGCACTCGACGGCGTCTGCGCGCTGCAGCGCTGCGCGACGCTCGAGGAGGCCGTGCACGCGGCGGCGACTCTCGCGCGAGCGGGCGACACCGTGCTGCTGTCACCCGCCTGTGCGAGTCTCGACATGTTCCGTGACTACGCGCATCGCGGCGCCGTGTTCGCTGCCGCCGTGCGAGGGCTCGCATCATGAGTGCCGAGCGCAGTCAGCGGCGGGGTGACGGCGTCGATCCGCACACCGCCGGCGGTCAGTTCGACGTGTGCTTTGCCAACGGT
>ERZ795044.3716-NODE-3716-length-12745-cov-5.890150_pt1 | contig 12745 bp, 8 predicted proteins | sample MGYA00375128_ERZ795044 | MGnify/ENA primary metagenome ERZ795044 (study PRJEB30173, sample SAMN05720213) | anaerobic digester metagenome | isolation source: active sludge of municipal wastewater-treating anaerobic digesters | place: USA | collected 2014-12-22 ... | reverse complement strand
AAAAAACAAAGTCAGTAGAAAGTTATGTCAGCTATATAAGACATGTTGTCATTGATAAGGATAGCTTCATTAAAGACGACCTGTTAAATGTAGTTATCAATATCAATAGCAATACTAGCTACCGTATGGTGAAGAATATCCTTAACTGGATGACTCAACATTATAATGACGGAAAACATCACGATAAGGTAGATGAGTTTTTAAAGCTTACTATCGTTTATAGTTTTTATTTGATTCAACAGCATATCTCTAGTAGTCATCAAAGAGACTATGCGTATATCCTTAATCAATTAAAGAATCTATATCTTTCCACACGGTCAACTGATCCTGAGCTTATGAAGCTTAGAGATCTTGGCGAACAGATCGTTAGGTTATCGAGTGATAAAACAGTTTCAAATAGTTTGATTATGGCTTCTAGAACAAGTGTGATACTTTATATCACACTTAGAGCTTTAATCAAATGACATTGTAATTGGTTAACTGATCATGTTCAGAAAACTCTTTATTCAGGTTTGGTTGTATTTCCGAGGTATGAGTTTTCATAGAACGACAGCCGAACCTGAACATACTTTTATCAAGAAAGCTTTATTCGAAACTCACGCTGGAAAACATATTGAGTTTCAGATCTTTCGAGCCGATTCTCTGTACTATAGATATCGATTAGGAAAACATCAAAGAATCAAGCGTTCAGGTTATTTGATTGAATTAGCATTTGACCAAGCATTTCCGAGTAGTTTGACTCGATTTAATGGAATGAGATTGTTGTTTCATTTTCATCCTTTTCTACTTAAAGAAGAAAAAGTTTTAACACGTGTGATTTTGAATGCTTATTTGGATTATATCCATCGTGAAATAAAAAGAACCAAGACAGATCCCTGAGAGCTTAAGTGCTCTCAGGGATCTCCTTCTGCATGAGGTACAACTATGACTGCACTTTTTCTAGAAGACTATCAGGAATACCCTGATCTAATTATCGATACAGAAACAAAGAATCGTTCTTTTGTAAGATATGTAGGTCTTCTTAAAGAAATGGGGATTAAGAATGCTTATTTCCCTCTACAATTACATAACCCAGAGTTAAAGAAGATTGATCCTTTTGACCCTCATCTTTCTTTTGAAGAAATGGCCATGGTGGCCATGGAGTGTAAGAATAACTTCTTTTACTATATACGAGAGATCGCAAGAGTTCCCGGTGGGACATTTGATGATCCGATCATGTTCAGAGCAAATAGAGGTAACGTGTCTTTGTTCTGGTTATTCTTTAACCATATAACGGTTATCTTGGTTCAAATTCGTCAAACAGGTAAATCTTTATCTGTCGATGAATTAATGATCTACCTCATGGATATTGCTTGTACTAATGCTCAAATCAATCTCTTAACTAAAGACGATACGCTAAGAACGGCTAACTTAACGAGATTGAAGAACATTGAATTGGAGCTTCCGTTCTATTTAAGAATGAGAACCAAAGCAGATGTCGGTAATACAGAAGAACTTACTGTAAAAGCTTTGGGTAATCGCTACCGTGGTCATCTTCCTAATCGTTCTCCCAAGCTGGCTCTTAACGTAGGACGGGGTTTGACTTCTCAGGTGATGCAAGTCGATGAAGCGTCTTTCTTCTTTAATATTGCTATTTCCTTACCAGCAGCATTTGCCGCAACAACAGCTGCAAGAGAAAATGCTGAACGTAAAGGAGAACCTTACGGTAATATCCTAACCACAACTGCTGGTAAGAAAGACGACAGAGATGGAAAATTTACTTTTAATCTCTTGATGAACTCCATGATCTTTACCGAGAAGTTATTTGACTGTAAAGATCATGAGGAACTAGAAGAAGTCATTAAACGAAATTCTCCAGAGGGAGATCTTCGTGTTAATTGTACATTCAATCACCGGCAATTGGGTTATACCGATGAGTGGCTTTACAGAACTATTCGTGAAGTTGGCGCTACAGGTGAAGACGCAGATCGCGACTATTTCAATCGCTGGACATCCGGTGGTCAAACTAACCCTATTCCGGTTGATATCGCTAAGCGAATTCGAGATTCCGAAGTATCGGATTACTATTCTGAGATAGGTAAGAAATATCCCTATATCACCCGTTGGTACATTCCTGAACAACAGATTCAAAGTCGTTTAAGGAATGATTTCTTTATCATGGGTATGGATACTAGTGAAGCAGTTGGTCAGGATGAGATTGCTTTAGATTTTCAAAGTATCAAGACAGGTGAAGTTATTGCAGCTGGTAGTTATAATGAAACTAACCTGATCGTTTTCTGTCAATGGTTGTGTGATTGGTTTGTTGCGATTCCTAACTTTGTTTTGATTATTGAACGAAGGTCGACAGGAGCGATGATTATTGATTACCTGTTGGTGATGCTTCCTCCTTTAGGGATTGATCCTTTTACACGGATTTATAATAAAGTTGTTCAGGAGAAAGATGAATATCCTGAACGATTTAAAGAGATTGAAAAACCCATGAACTTCAGAGATCGTGAGATCTATACCAAGTTCAAGAAATATTTCGGCTTTGCAACTTCAGGGACAGGGTTAACGAGTCGTTCTGAATTGTATAGCACAACTCTTATTCAAGCGGTTAAGACGCTTTGCGATGTTATTAAAGATAAGAAGATTATCGATCAGATTCTGAGTTTGGTTACGCGTAACGGTCGGATTGACCATGATGAAGGCGGACATGATGACTCGGTTATTGCTTGGCTGTTGTCTAACTGGCTAATGACCAAAGGTAAATACCTTCAGTTCTATGGTATTAATAGTAAAGATATTCTTTGTGAGAACCGTATGCATCAAGAAGCTAACGATCCTCAGAAACTTTATCAGATTCAAAAGACTAATTATCTCAAGGATAAAATTGATGCTCTGGTTGTTCAGATCAAAAAAGAATCTAACGAGTATGTAAGTAGAAGACTGGAAATGGATCTTCGAAGAATATTGAATGAGATTCCTGAATCCCAAAGACAGATTCTATCTGTGGATGAACTCATGAAATCTATCCAAGAAGAGAAGCGTTTAAAACAGCGTATAAGAAGTTTTTAGACCATAAGAGAGGAAGAGCCTAGGCTCTTCCTCTCTATGGCTTTAAGGCTTGATTACAACCGCTGCAATGGCTAATTGAATATCACCAGTAGAAGTTCTCTTTATAAACTTAACAGAAACAGTTTTATAAATCAGTACAGCAGAAGCAGCGTTGAGATCTTTATTCCAATCATCCATCTCATACTCGGTATCAATACCTTCATAGTTGATGATGAAATGTGTCGGATTAGGCGGAACCAATTCAGTCCGATTATTAACCAGAGGGTAAGTCTGTTTATAGAAACGTTCTTTCCATTCTAGAAAGTCGGTTATACCTGAACTTAAATTCAGTTGGTTATTACCGATCTTCTTAGCAAACAAACCAATCCCGTATGCAGTTCTGGTTGAAATGGATTCGTGAGATACATTCCAAGCATTATTATCTACAGTAGGCGGTCCATTCAAAACAATATCCACCAACTGCGTATGGATAAAAGGTTTAAATGCCGCTGAAACATCTCTCAGATTAAGATTAACACTCTTTCTTTGAAGATATCCATAACCTTTAGGATCATAAGGACCTGTATTTTCAGAGAAGCGAACAAAAGGAGTAACTTCAAAAGAAACATTTCGATCGAGGTTAAACATCCACCAGCGCATTTGGTATCCATTATTCTCATCGATGAAATATGGATAGCCAAACAACTTTACCGAATAACTATTATTGGGATTAGTTGTCAACAGGAAATAAGCTTCAGTAACATAGCGTCCATTGACGTTAGTATTTGCATAAGCTACTTCATTGTCGGATAGAGCATAAGACAACACAAGATCAACTCGTTGACCAACGATACTAGATACGTATTGGTCAACACCATGCATTGTGAACTTACTTCCGTTAACAGGAAGTTTCAATGTCGAGCCATCTGAATAATGAACAACGCCCATCATGTTCAAAGCATTAAGCGGAACATTCAAGGGGAATTCAATGGTATTGTCTAGAGACTGAGACAAGAACGGACACTCAAGACTGATGTGAGATACATACTTCTGGCTCGCATTTGTCGAACGAATGAACGAAGTGTTCTCAACTAGAAGTTGTCTTTTGGAGACAACATGACCAGTATCACTATAAATAACTGCAGTAACGATTTCACCGTCTACCAGTTCTTCAGTAGTATGACAGACTTTAATAGACTTGATGGAATAATTGACATGGTTATCTTCAGCAACTAATTCCAAAGGAATAGACTGAGAGATATAATTACCATTGCTGTCATAGACCTTAGAGATGACTTGACCGGAATCACTTAAATCACTTCCCTTGAAGATCTTGGCATAACTTGCCATGGAACCTGCGACCCTCAAGCGAATATCTACCGCTAAGATATGCGGTGTAACAGACTGATCGATATAAACCCGATATGTGTCCGACTGTGTTCCTGGACCAACGCCAAAAAGAACATCGCTTTCACTCAGGCTAAAACTCATATTAGCCGGACGAATCTCTCGAAGTGTCGGAATCAAAGTCACTGGATCAAGATGATCAACGATCCAGGTCGTGAATGTCTCAGGATCAATCACGTAATCAAATACCTTGGGGACGAAGCGATTGGCGCCTGTTTCTCCGGTCCAGAGTTCCTTGATGCTCCAATAGCACCATCTTCCTTCTGGGTTATAGATAGGAACAATCCCATCTGTTCCCATCAATCCTAATGTGTTATTAGGCATCTACTTACTCCTGGTTAATCGAAACAAAGGAAGCAATATCAATTCGATCATTGCCATATATTTTGACAACTCTTAACAGGAATCGATATTGATAGATCGTGAGCGGTATAACAGTATTTAGAGAATGAGGATGAATGTCAACATAGTTCATGTCAATTCTATGAATTTCATTAACAGGATCAAAATCTAATAAGAACTCATAAGGTTGACAGATCTCTATCAGCTCACCGTCTGAAAGATTTTGAAGTAATCGTTCACTATTAAACTGTCCTGTCGCCATGTCAAAGATTAAATGACAAAAGAACGGACTAACTAAAACATATCTTTGATAGATACTACTGACTGCATTCCGATCAGGTTGAGGTAACTTGATAGTCATATAGTCCGAGACATGCTTGTCAATCAACAGAGCTTTGTCTCTAAGGCTATAGGTATTTTCATTGACCAATTGTTTTAAAGGAACAATGATATCTTTGATCTGATAAGGTTGTCCGTTAAGACTATTGACGATACTGATTCCGTCATGTTCTTCAGAGAACTGAAGATCCCAGCGATCTTTAAATTGACCATTTACAGTAATTCGTAAGACCTTATCATCTCGAATATCGTAACGGTGGTTATTGGATAGAAATCCATGTTCGATAAAACCGTAATCGTCTATCTCTTCCATTTCCAATTCACGATTACAGAAACCTGTGAACCGTACATGGACTTTTAATTTTTCAGAAATAACAGGCTGTTTCAAGAAAGTCTTATTGACAATATAGATCTTAGGAAATTTAACAATATAATCCAAACCTTTGATGGCTGGTCGATCATTCAAGAAGATGTCTAGTTCTCCCAAAGGAAACTGGAGTACTTGTTCTCCATTTCTTAAATCACTTACAACTTCTTCACTTAATGTAAAATAATAAGTTCCAGCAACATGATCCAATTCAAGATCATAAGCCAAGAATGTTTTATCGCTGCGAATCATTAAGTAATGACCTGTATAGTGACCATTCCAAATCAGTTTATTATTCTCAACACGATAAAGATCAGTTCCTGTGATGTCAGCCCAATTTGGACTGATGACGTTCCCAGAAACAAAAGTCATATAAACACGATAGTTATTAATAATTGGTAAATCAATCTGATCGATTCCGTAGACAACTTCAGGACGATGAGAACCTTTACCTGAAATCATCTCTACATATTCAGTAGTATTATTACTGCATTCGTAATCAGAACCGCTTAGATGATGATACCAGCCTAATAGTTTTCCTGATTCATCATACTCATAGGCTGTACTATTTTCATAAAGACCTACGGGAACATCGACTTGTTTCAATAAACCTCGGTTATAAGTTCTCATAGGTGTATTACCTACAACTTTACTTAAACCGTTATATCCATAAGCAGATTGAATATCTTCAATTGTAACTCCAGTAAAATCATCCCGCATTAAAGCTGTGTAGGCAGAATTTTCTAAAGTTTCAGCTTTCCATTCATTAACTGTCGCATTTAAACCAACCATGGCTTGAATGATTTTCTCATCGTCAAGCTTATAGAGTTCAAAGATTCGATTATTATCATAGATCAAAGGACGATCGTAGCCTGATTTTTTGATGATAACTTGAATATATAAATCTCTGATATCGACAGAAAGTCCTAAAGCTTCAATGAGACTACTACCGATATATTCAACATAATCCGGTACAACGCTATAGTCACGATGTGTGACCATACGGTGGCTATCAAGGTTATTACGATGATAATAAAAACCCTTTGTACGAAGACCGATATCTTTATAACTAATAAAGATATCTATGTCATCCTGATAATTGATGACAGCTTCTTGGTTTTTAATAGGATGTAACAGATATTTATATTTGTCATCTAACTCACTGTTAAAAGTCAGCAGATCAGAAATCTTAAATTCCGCTAAACTTTTAACACTGCTATCGTAAATGAGTTCAACAATGTCATTAGGTTGTATGGTGAATAAATCAACCTTATTAACTAGATAACCGTTTTTAAATACATAGGTATATCCAGGCTTTTGACTATAAGTTAGATAAGTCTGTTGTAAAGTCAGGATCTCGGCGGTATCTACTACCACTTGTCCCTGAACATAAATGTAATCATCGTTAGCATCAGATCGTGCAGACTGATAATACGCATTGGTATAAAATCTAAAATATACATCTTCAAAATCCAGATCTACTTTTATACGGCTATCGATCTCTATAGCAAAGATCAAATCACGTTCTTTAGTGAACATGTAATAACTTTTAAACAAAGGAAGTGTTACTCCTTTGGCGGTATAGATAGAAACTATTAATTTTAAAGTATTAGAAACATCTTTGAAAGATGTCCAGCTTTCTTTAACCCAATCTGGATTTTTAGAAAATAAACCCATGACCTTAGGATCAAGTTGACCAATCTGATAAACATGGTAGAACTTTCCTTGAGAAGGAAGTTCTACCTGTCTATTCATTAATTTAAATCGATTTAATTCCCCTAAGAATTTCGTTAATCGAAACGCTTTAAAAATTAACTGATTGTCTTGATCTGGATTACACCAAACATTATCGATCGCATGTTTGATCAAAAAGTTTTCCATGACACATCCTTATTTGAAATCCTTCAGAGCAGGATGATCGCTCAGGCTTTCAAAGCCTACATGTGTTAGTCTGGTTTGAACTAATCCTGTAAATGCTTTCATGAATTCATTACTTGATCCATTTTTACCATGTCGTTCAGCAATTCGATAGATCATACTGGTTTTGTAAGTTTTCTCACTTAACGCTGTATAAACAATAGCCATCCATGTAGGCGGATGCTCTAAAGCAACAGAAACAATTTCTTTACTATTGATTCCATACCAGCTATTACGAATCATCGTCAATAACATGGCAAAATTAAAAGACTGTAAACGCACATTTTCTGTAATTTTCTGAACATATTTACAGAAATCACTAATGTTGTCAATAGCTTCAATTTGATCAAAAATACTAAAGACAAACTTGGCATCTGCTCTTGTGGCTTTTATGGTATGGATAGCCATTTTCTGCCGAGTATCCTCGTCGATGAGACGATTATCGATAAACAAGCTTTGGTAATAGAAACTTGCTAAAACTTGTATCTTAAGTTGGTCACTATAATCCAACGCGTAGACTTTACTAATTGCTTCTGCGATCCAAGTAGAGAATACCGTCCCAGCGAAGCTAAGCGTGTTTTTCATCTCATCAACACCGTGGTTTAACCACACGAGATTTAAAACTGCACGAGTCTTTGCAAAGTTATACTCGGTCCGGTTCTTAATGTTCTGTTCGACCATATCAGAGGAAGCCAAATTGGCTACCTCGTTATTTTTTCTAATATAGTACCGAAGATCGGTAATCAGATAATTCACATTCCCAATATTTTTTATCATTATCGGATGAGTAAAAAGCGGGATTTCCAATTCGCTTTCTCTATAACCTGTAATGAAACCTGGCCTATAGTCTCCGACATTTTCAACATTAAGTGTAGAAAATGAGTTTCCTTCTTTAATGAAAGATTCTCTAAGTGCGGTTTCTAATTTGTGAGTATGATTGACTGCTCCTGCAGTCGTGTGATAACTATCATCGAAATAAGGCATCTGTTACTCCTTCGTTTACTGAGGATTCGTGAAAATGACTACCCAAATTGTCAATGCAGCACCGATGGTGATTGACCGCGGCACTCAAGACTTGAGTACGCGTCTGTTACCCAGAGAACCCGACGCAGTTCCACAACATCTACCGAAATTCTACCTCTTCACTCAGAAGGGTCCGACCGAACCGACGCTCGTTGTTGGTAACGAACGGGACAACATTTTCGGCACCGATTCTTTTGATGTACGTGGTAAGTTTGCTAACCACGCAACCGTATTTGCTAACCTGGCAAACGGTGAAGCTAACTCCTGCATGATCCAACGGATCATTCCTGATGACGCTGGTCCTGAATCTAACCTGATCGTTTACATGGACGTTTTGCCGACCACGGTGGATCTCTATGAACGTAATGTTGACGGTTCGATCAAGTTGGATGTTGCTAATCAACCTATTGTTGTAGGCACTACATCTGGTTTTAAAGTCAAGCATGTTATTGATTTTAATAGCACTGTAGAAGATCTGGCTGATAATTTCGGTCAAGCGACTATCATTCCTGGCGATCAAGTAGATACTACTACCAGTACTCAGTCTCAGCGTTTCCCGCTGTTTGAACTGAAGGTTGCTAACAAGGGTAGTTACGGTAATCTGGCAGGTATTCGCTTGTCTGCTCCGAACAACAATACCGTTGCTTCCATGCCGACCAAGATGATGAGCTTGTATAAAGCTTATCCTTACTTCATCAGCGTGATTCGTCGTCCGGACGCAAACAGTTCTCCCAAGGTCGTTGAAACGATCTTTGCTGAACAAAAGATCATGGTGACGTTTAAGAAAGACGTCTTTGATCCGCTGACGGATAAAGAACTTTATATCGGTGATACTTTCATCGATAGCTATCAAAATCTGACCGATCTCCGTTATCCTAAGATGTACGGTGATTTTGGTGAGATGGTTGTTTACGATCAAAATATTGAAATGCTGCTTGAGCTTTTCCAAGCTGCAGAAATTCCGCATATTGATGGCTTCACCGGCTTTACCGATGATGAGAACGATAAGCATCTGTTCAATTTCATTTCGGGTAATACTCCGTCAGGTACGCCTTATCATAGCTTTATTTTCAATGACAGCACTAACACCATTCGTTTTGCTGAATCCACCAATGTGTTTGCTCAAGGTGGTTCCGACGGTACGATGAATGATACCGTGTTTGCTTCTCTGGTTAAAAACGAACTGCTTCGTTATCTTGATCCGAACGATCCTGTTCAAGAACTGGCTGTTAACGTTGAATCGATTTTCTATGATTCTGGTTTTCCTCTGGAAACCAAGTTGGCTATTCCGGCTCTGATCGCTCAGCGTAAAGATACCTTTGTGGTTCTTGGAACGCATACTGTAAATGACCGTACGCTCACAGCTAGTGAAGAACATTCGCTTGCTATTGCTCTGCGTACTCGTCTTCAAATGTATCCTGAATCGGATTACTTCGGTACGCCGGTGATGCGCGGTATGATCGTAGGTCGTTCTGGTAAGCTGCGTAACAGCCAGTTTACTAAGGAACTTCCGCTGACCGCTGAGATCCTGATCAAGTCCGCTAAGTACATGGGTGCTTCCAATGGTCGTTGGAAGAACGGTTCTCATTTTGATGGCGCGCCGGGTAGTGTGGTTAGCTACATGTACGACATCAACATCACTTGGGTTCCGGCATCTGTTCGTAATCGCAACTGGGATGTGGGTCTTAACTGGGTTCAGGCTTATGACCGTCGTTCTTATTTCTTCCCTGCTCTGAAGACTGTTTATGACGACGATACGTCTGTTCTGAACAGCTATCTGACGGCTATGGCTATTGCGCAGCTTAATAAGATTGCTCATTCCGCATGGCGTGAGTTCTCAGGCACTGCACATCTGACCAATGCTCAATTTGCTCAACGTGTTAATGACTTCGTAACCAATAGTGTTCGTGGTCGGTTTGATGAGCGCTTTGTGATTCAGCCGGATGCCAGCTTCACTGATATGGATCTGTTGCGTGGTTTCTCTTGGTCCTTGCCAATTCGGATTTTCTCGCCGTCTATGAAAACAGTTATGGTGACTTATGTCCAAGCTTATCGCATTGAAGATCTGAACGGCAACGGCCAATAAGACTTGAAAGGTGATGAGCTAAAACTCATCACCGTTCTTTCTGAATAACAGTTAAAGGAACTCACATGTCCAGAATCACTGACGCGATTCTTGGCCAAAAAGCTTTTGGCCGTGACGCAACGCAACCGATGCTTGACCTGACCTATGGTGGTCAATTCGGTTACGCACCTCGTCTTACGGAATGGGTGAGCAACCAAGCTTATGTTCGCAAGAATCTCTTTGCGATCCTGCTGGAAGCTCCTCGTTTCTTCCAACTCATGCCTGATCCCCAGAAGTGGGTGTCGGTTCTGAAGAGTCTTATTGAACTTCATCCGAAGACCATTGAAGGTCTGAATGCTGGTTTGAAACTTGAACTTGATTCGCATAACGTCGGCGGCGCCGGCGAAATGCAAGATGAAGTCACGGATTCGAAGCGCGATCGTAGTGAACCTGTTTTCACCTATGTGGAAAAGTATGGTAAGCCGATTCAGAACTTCCTCCAGCAATGGATTCAATACGGTATCATGGACCCGGATACCAAGTATCCGCTGATTGGTACACTGACAGGTCAAAAGCCTGACGACATGCTGGCAGACTGGTATTCGTGTTCAGTACTGTTTGTAGAACCCGATCCTACCCATCGTAAGGTAGTTCAATCTTGGGTTGTCACTAACATGTTCCCCAAGGGAACAGGTGACATCGTAGGTAAGCGTGATGTGACTTCTGCTAGTGAAGTACTCAATCTGTCGATTGAGTTTACTGGTATTGCTCAAACAGGTCTTGGTACTAATGTCTTTGCACAAAAGATTCTGGATGCCATCACGCTGGATAATGCTAACCCGTATCTGCGTCCGTCTATCATCGATAAGGTGACTTCGGATGTGGAAGCCGCTACAGTGGGTTATCAATCGACTGTAACGGATCTTGGAAATACGGCTATTCCTCGTCCGTAAGTGAAAAAAAAGTAAGCATAGAGAAGAGAGAGCCTAATGGCTCTCTCTTCTTACTATGTTCTTTTTTACTTCAGATGTTCCAGACCATACTGAGCAATCAGCGTGCGGATCTTCTTGACGTCACCCGTATTATTGGTGGAAGACACATCCAGAGTAGCAGAAACTACACCGAACTTGGTAACGCGTTCGCTGTCGGCGGAACCCGGAGCACCCGGATAACTACGGGTACGATCAACGATAACGTTCAGCTGGTCTTTACCGCCAAGACCATAGGACACCGTGCCGCGATCCATTTTGCTGTTCTTGGCCATGGCGTCCACAAACAGTTCACCGGCTGCCAGTTGACCGGCTTTCACGCAGTTGTCACGGTGATCATACACTGCTTCGACGATGTCCTTGGTAAGACCGTCACCAAGGGTGTCAATGAAAACATCGGAAGTAACATTGCTGCTACCGTCCTTTTCGATTTCCGTAACTGCTTTGAACTTATCGGCAAGTTCACGGATTTCAGGCTTGATCTTGATTTCTTTTTCGGACATTTTGTAATAACTCCATGGATAATAAGAGAACACGGTTAGAGTGCTCACTTAAAGTATATAGGGTTCAATGACTTTAGGAAGGGGATTTCTCTTTCCAGAGTTCTTCCAACACATCGGGAGTTGCAGAGAAAATTACCCTTTGGTGTAATGTGCTTCGACAGCTTGACCGAAACCATTCCAGAGAAGATAGCTTTCTTTTTCTTTTATGTGAACTGTTTGTTCCAAGCTGTTTTCCTCGTCAATAACTATTTCAGTCAAATCCTAGTGCTTTAACAACAAGCTTCCTACTTCACAGAGTCGCCTCACTGCGCGATCATCTCCATAGGCTTCACATCCCGACTAGGCTTCGGTAGGTGTTTAAATCAGCGACAGGTCAGGATGATCCGAACATTCGGATCACTCTTCCTGATATGCTCTCGGATCGCCAACTGCTTCAGGTTCTCTGCGGCGTTGACATCTCGTTGATGTTCAGACCCACAGTACAGACAGGTCCAACGTCGTTCATAGAGCTTGAGTCGCTGAACGGGTTTCTTATTGCAACAGGAACACGTCTGCGTGCTTGGATAGAAGGGATCAGCGATCACTAAGGTACAGTATTGACTGGCAACGGCTTTATACTTCAGTTGTCGACTGATCTCACTCCAGCTGGCATCTCCGATATGCTTCGCCAGTCTTTGATTGCTCATCATCCCTTTCACGTTCAGGTCTTCGATCCCGATGGCTTGGTGTTCGCGTATGAGGGATGTGGTGAAGGTGT
>ERZ795044.3715-NODE-3715-length-12746-cov-5.325506_pt1 | contig 12746 bp, 11 predicted proteins | sample MGYA00375128_ERZ795044 | MGnify/ENA primary metagenome ERZ795044 (study PRJEB30173, sample SAMN05720213) | anaerobic digester metagenome | isolation source: active sludge of municipal wastewater-treating anaerobic digesters | place: USA | collected 2014-12-22 ... | reverse complement strand
TGCTAGAGTATTGAATTGTTTCAGTGGATGGACGTCCCTCTATTTTTGTTCGTGTTTGTTCACGTTTGGTGCTATGATGACTTTCATCCCGTTGCTGCGGAGCATCTCGCACTGCTCATCGCTCGTGTTGCTGTCCACGATTATGGTCGTGACAGCAGATAGAGGGGCAATGCTTATCGGTCCTACCTTTCCCAACTTGCTGTGGTCGGCAAGGACTATTACCTCCCGCGCAGCCCTTATCATCGCTCTTTTAATTTCTACTTCTTCCATGTTGTAATCGGTGATGCCCTTGATTTGATCTACACCCGATACACCGATGAATGCTTTGTCGGCATTAATGTTGCGCAATGATTCTTCCACCATTTTCCCGACGCACGATAGCTCCGATTTCCTCAAGGTTCCTCCGAGCATTACAGTATGCACTTCGGGCCTCTTCGCAAGTTCTAGCGCATTCGGTATCCAGTTAGTCATGACAGTTAACTCTCTTCTGGGGGTGAGTGCACGTATTAGGCTTAAAAGTGTAGTCCCTACATCAAGCAATATGACTTCTCTATCATTGAGTAGTTCTGCTGCTGCCTTCGCTATTGCATCCTTCTCGTTGATGTTCTCTTTGGCTCTTATCAGATAAAATGGTTCGTGCTCACTGTACCATACTGGTTCAGCTCCGCCTCTTGTCCTTATAAGTTCACCTCTTGCTTCGAGTTGCTCTAGATCTCTCCTGATCGTCATAGGCGATACATCGAACTTCTTGCTTAAGAAATCAACGCTCAGGGGTTTTCCGTCCATTATCAGTTCGCATATTCTTCTATGTCTCTTTTCTTTTTCGTTCTTTTCAGTTGTTATCATATAAATCCCATCCCGTTCTCATATTCTAGTCTTCGGGAGGCAATATGTTCATTATATGTTCGTTTCTTCTTTTATGAACATAATGCGACCATTTTCTTGCCTTGTCAATGCCCTTAACCATTCCGAAGGCTCCCGGAGTTGCCTTAATTGAATTTTATATGCTATATAGCAGGCATTATTACGTCTTGTTCTACAATTTATACAAGAGCTATATCTGCTACATCCAATTGTCTAACATATGTACAGCTCTTTGCCATAGGATCGCTGGATTTTCCTAGTTCAAGCTACATTGGACATACATCGTGCTACAGCGCCTTTGTATCGAGGAGCGACTATAAGCGTACAGTCATTTGATCATTCGATCAATGCTCTTTTCGCATTTATATGAACATCTAATGAACACCACCTTTCTTATTATCTCCTGGTATAACTGTATATCTGCTGCAACATGTTGTTTCTTCCGTTTTGTTACATGGATGTTCATATTATATACCAGAATCTATTGGTATACACTCACGTATCGCGCTAATAGCCCATTAAGCTGGACAATTCCTGTATGCATGGTTCTACGATCGTTAATTTGCTCTTCTAGTCAAATACACATCACAAAGTGCATTGATGTTCTGATAACGTTCACTTCTCCGAAGCGCCCTTGTAACATAGAGGCCTTAATCTGTACATGAAATTCGGGACTTCCTATATACACGAAGAGGAAGTCGATGAAGTGACAGGGATGCCGAATGAGACATAATCACCAAATGAAGAAGGATATGGAAGGAGTTGTAAGAATGAGGAAGTCTTTGATAGCGGGACTGATACTACTAATAGCGATTGTGTTTGCTGCAATCGGCGCTTCTTCGGCCGGTACGGACGAATCAGCGATTACCAGGATCACCCTAGGCAGCAAGATCACAATATCGGGAACTGGCGCCACGATAAACGGCTCCGACGTGGAGATAACCGAAGGCGGCTCATACAGCATTGCGGGTACTCTTAAAGGCGGCGTGATAAGAGTAACAACAATGGATGCGGTCTTTATCGAGCTCGATGGCGCTTCCGTGAAGAACTCGGACGGACCCGTCCTTACTTCAAACGGGGATGTGACTATCGACCTCAAGTCCTGGACTTGCAGTACGCTTGCCAATACTAATTACGATGCGGAAGACGAAGTCGTATCCGTGGGCGGCAATCTGGTCATCATGGGCAGCGGCCTTCTGGAGGTACTGGGCAATTACTGCAGCGGCATATCCGTTTCCGGGGATGTGACCGTTTCGGACGGCACGATAAAGCTTTACGCACTCAACGACGGCATTTCCGGCCGAGGGGAGATAAGTCTCAACGGCGGGTCTATAGCCGTAGACTGTGACGGCAAGGGCATCTACTCGAAGGGCGAACTGACAATAACCGGCGGAAAGGTCATATCGGTCGGGGGGGCCGGCGACGGGGAAGGCGGCCTCCTATCTGATGTGGGTCTGAAGGTCACCGGGGTACGGTGATAGCCACGGGCAATAAGATTGCGGCCAACACAGGCTCAACACAGACCTCGATCTACGCCGAGACCGGCGCTAAGATGGACGCGGGTGACTGCTTCTATATCATGTACGACTCGGAAGGCATGTTCGCATTCGCGCCCAGCAACGCTTACTCGAACCTATACTACAGTTCCGCCGACCTGGTGGAAGGGGAGACCTACGACATTCACGTGGGCGGCAAGATCAAGAACATGTTCAGCAACACCATATACACGAGCACCCGATATTTCTCTGGAGTACAGGACATTGTACTCAGCGAAGAAGCTAAGCTGGGCGCGACCGGCCTATGATGAACAGGAAGATATTTCAAGCGCCAACGCGGAAGGCCTGGCTGCCATAGGAACCTTCGACGGCCATATAGGTGACGGGCCGCTTAGTGACATCAAGTCATAAGCGGCCCGTCGTCCCTATACGCTCCAGTATACTATCTGCCCAGGTAAGCCTTCTTTACAGTCGGATCCTTCGCGAGGTCCGAGCATTTCGCCTCCATCACGATGCGTCCCGTCTCGAGTACGTAGCCCCTATGGGCGGTCTTCAGCGCCTGGTAGGCGTTCTGTTCGACCAGCAGTATGGTGGCGTCCTTGGCTATCTCGGATATCTCCCTGTAGATCTCCTGTACCAGCACGGGCGCAAGGCCCATGGAAGGCTCGTCCAGCAGGAGCAGCTTGGGCTTCGACATCATCGCCCTGCCGATGCAAAGCATCTGCTGTTCTCCTCCCGAAAGGGTCCCAGCAAGCTGCAGGCGCCTTTCCTCAAGTCTCGGGAAGATGTGGAATACCCTGTCCCTGTCCTTTTCTATCTCCTTGTAGTCCTTCCTGAGGAAGGCGCCGAGCCTGAGGTTCTGCTCCACGGTAAGGTCGTAGAATATCCTGCGCCCTTCAGGCGCGTGCCCGATGCCCGCGGCGACGATGTTGTGGGGCGCCATCTTCACCAGGTTGTTCCCGTTGAAGGCGATGCTTCCCGACCTGGAAGGCACTATGCCGGATATCGTCCTAAGGAGGGTCGACTTGCCGGCCCCGTTCGCGCCGATTATCGTGACTATCTCGCCTTCCTCGACATTGATGGACACCGCGTCCAGGGCATGGATCCCGCCGTAATAGACATGCAGGTTCTCAATCTTCAACATCTTCCTGCTCCTCCCCGAGGTACGCCTCGATTACTTTGGGATCGTTCTGGATCTCGGAAGCCGTGCCGTCCGTAAGGAGCTTGCCGAAGTTCAGCACGTACATGCGCTCGCATATGTTCATGATCACGTCCATGTGGTGCTCGATTATGAGTATGGTGGTCTTGAACTCGTTCTTGACCTTCCTGATGAAATCGATCAGCTCCACGCATTCCTGGGGGTTCATGCCCGCAGCAGGTTCATCCAGCAGCAGCAGCGACGGCTTCAACGCAAGCGCCCTTGCGATCTCCACTCGCCTTTGCATGCCGTAAGGAAGACTCGCGGATAGCTCGTCCTTCCTGTCCAGGAGGCCGACCATGCCGAGCAGCTTCTCGGCGTCTTCGCGGCATTCCTTCTCCCGCCTCTCGTAGAGGCCGGTATGCAGCATCGAATGGACCAGGCTGTAAGGAATCCTCAGATGGCCCGCCGTCCTTATGTTGTCATACACGGTAAGGCCCTTGAACAGCCTTATGTTCTGGAACGTCCTCACTATGCCAAGCTCGGCTATCTGGTTGGGTTTCATGTTCACTATGTTCTTGCCTTTGAACGTTATCGAACCCGTATCCGGCATGTAGACTCCCGTTATCAAGTTGAACACGGTCGTCTTGCCCGCGCCGTTGGGTCCTATTAGCCCTACTATCTCGCCTTCGTCGACATGAAGGTTGACCCTGTCGACCGCGGTAAGGCCTCCGAACTTTATCGTGAGGTTCTCTACATTGAAGAACGACATGGTCATACCTCCTTCTTCTGTAGTTTTCTAAACAGCTTGGTCTTGCAGATGCTCTCCCATGTCAGCTCCTTGCGGCCGATCAGGCCCTGCGGCCTTGTAAGCATGATCAGCAGGAACATGACCGCGTAGAACACCGTCCAGCCCTTCTTGACGAACGCGCCCGCGGCCACGAGGCCCCACGAGCCGAACACGGTCGCGAGGTTCCTGAATACTTCGGGCAACAGTGTGATGCCCAGGGCTCCGGCTATGGAACCCGTCAAGCTCCCTATGCCGCCCAGGATGACCATGGAGATCACCTCGACGGTTTTCTGGTAGTTGAATATGTCGGGGTGCAGGTACATCATGTAGTGTCCGATTAGGGCCCCGCCGATTCCGGCGAAGAACGAGGAGATGACGAACGCCATGATCTTGAAGGACGTTGTGTCTATCCCGACCGAACGGGCGGCTATCTCGTCTTCCTTGACGGACACGAACGACCTGCCGTGCTTGGAATGCACCAGGTTCGTGATCAGCCACAGGGTCACCACCAGCGTCACCGCCGTAACCGGCAGGGTCGCCTTGAACGGGACGCCCGCCAGGCCGAGGCCTCCTCCGGTCAGTTTGACCGTGTTGTTCAGTATCGCTGTGATGATGTACTGGAAGCCCAGCGTGACAACCGACAGGTAGTCACCGACCAGCCTAAGCGACGGGAAGCCTATCAGGAAACCCGCGAAGCCGGAAAGCGTGCCCCCGGCTATCAGAGACGGCACGAAAGGCCAGTTGAGCTTCATCATGAGAAGCGCCGAGGTATACGCGCCGATGGCCATGAAGCCGGCGTGGCCCATGCTGAACTGTCCGGTGAACCCCGCTACGAGGTTCCAGCTCAGGGCAAGTATCGCGTTGATGCAGAATATCGTGAGTATGCCTACGGGGTAAGCGGGCAGGTTCTGCCTGAAGTACGTCGCGAGCCCCCAGGCCACCAGCACCTGTATCACCAATGCCCCTAACCTTTTCAAGAAGCCACTACTCATACCGCTACACCTTCTCTTTCGTGCCCTTGCCGAATATGCCCGAGGGCTTGAACAGCAAGACCAGCACCAGAAGTATGAATGCGATGGCGTCCTTGAAGTTCGAGGAGATGTAGCCAGCCCCGAAGGTCTCAAGTAAGCCGATCAGGTATCCTCCGACATAGGCTCCCTGTATGCTTCCTATGCCGCCGAGGACGGCCGCAGAGAACGATTTGAGCCCGAAAAGGCCTCCCAGCGCGGGATTGACGCTGAATTTCATCCCTATCAGAAGGCCCGCCGTGCTGGCCATCACTCCGGCGAGGAAGAAGGTCACCGATATCGCCCTGTTAACATTTATTCCCATCAACGAGGACGCGTCCCTGTCCATGGACACGGCCTTTATGGAAAGCCCGACAAGCGTCCTGTTCACGAAGAACCAAAGGGCCAACATCAGTATGATTGCCCCTACGACGAGCAATATGTCTACCGGCGGTATCAGGACTTCACCCAGCTGTATCGGTATGCCGGACATTATTCTCGGGTAGATGTGGAAGTCCGCGGAGAAATAGACCACGATGGCATTCTCCACCAACAGCGAAATTCCGATAGAGGTTATTAGCATGTTCAGCCGGGGGGCGTTCTTTATCCGGAGCCTCTTGTAGATCTGCTGCTCCGTCAGCATGGAGAATAACCCGGAAAGCACCATGCTCAGCCCCATGGCCACCTGGAATGGAACGACCTTTTGAAGTGCGATCAAAAGAGCTATATACGCCCCCAGCGTGAGGATGGACCCGTGGGCGAAGTTGATGAACTTCAAGACCCCGAACACGAGGGTGTACCCGACGGCCACCAAGGCGTACACGCTGCCGATGGACAGCCCGTTCCACAATTGTTGCAGAAACTCTCCCATCCAAACTCTCCTTCCGATGCAAGCAGCAAATCAGGCGTTTCTCTTCCGGGATCCCGGGATCGGGGCCCGATTTGCGATATCGTCTTTCGATAATCACCGCTTGTTTGTAAGGGCGGTCCTTTAAAGGAACCTCTTTACAAATACGAGTGCCCTGCGGCTCGGTTGGCCGGCCGCAGGGCACGGCTGGTCTGGGACTTGCGGCCTGTTATTACGGCTTTACTTTCTCGACGAAGGTGAAGCCTTTATCGTTGATCTTCACCACCAACACGGGCTTGTCGAGAGGGTTGTGGGTCTTGGGATCCATCGTGAAGGTTCCGGACGGCACCGAGATGTCCTTGATGTTCTCAAGGGCGGCCCTTACGGCCTCCGGATTGGTGCTTCCGGCCTTCTTTATCGCTTCCGAGAGCACTATCATCGCTTCATAGGAGAAGCAGGCGTTGGAGTTCGGCTCGCTCTTGAATTCGCCTCTGTACTTGTTCGCGAACGCCATGGCCTTTGGATCCGGGTCGTCGTCGACGTACAGAGTGGTGAGATATGTGTTCCTGAGAGCGTCCAGTCCCGCAATTTCGATGATCTTCGGGGCGTGGGTCGAGTCGGTTCCCATGAACGGGATGTTCGACATGCCCAGCTCCAGCATCTGGCGGAGTATCAAGCCGTTGGCGTCATAGTTGTTGGGGCCTACGATTACGTCGGGCTTCAGGCCCTTTATCTTCGTAAGCTGCGGCTTGAAGTCCTGGGTGAGGTCCGGGAAGGTCTCCTCGCCGACTATCGTGCCGCCGAGTTTCTTGAACTGCTCGGTGAAGTACTGGGCCAGGCCCTTGCTGTAGTCCTGGGCGATGTTGTAAAGCAGGGCGGCCTTTGTCTTCTTGAGGGTGTTGTATACGAAATTCGCCGCGACTTTGCCTTGGATCGAGTCGATGAAGCATGCGCGGAAATACCAGGGATTGAGCTTAGTGGTGTCGTTGGGGTCCATTACGACGTTGGGGTTCGTGCTGGTGGGTGCTATGGCCGGGCGCTTGAGCTCCATGAGCACGGGCCCTGCCGCTATCGAGTTGGAGCTTGCGATCTCTCCGAGGAGCGCTACTACCTTGTCCTGCTCGATCAACTTGCGTACGACGTTGGGGACGTTGACCTTGTTGGACTGGGTGTCCTCGTAAACCAGCTCTATCTTCATCCCGAGGACTCCGCCCGCGGCGTTGATGTCCTTTACCGCAAGGTCAGTACCGTTCTTGTTGAGCTGGCCCTTTGCGGCGTTCGCGCCGGTCAGGGGATAGAAGCAGCCGATCTTTATCGTGTTTTCGGCCGCCGAACCTACCAGTACCGTTGCCATGAGCGCGACCAATACTAGGATTGGCACTACTAAGCTGTGGATCTTCTTCGACCTAGAAACGTTAATCAAGATTCCACCTCCTGGTCCTTGTTGAATTCGTCAATTCATTGCGGAAATTAGAACCCTTAGTGTGCTGGTCTTGCTGCGTCTTCGATTGAATTCGGACCCTCTTAGGTATAAGCCCTGCCGACAACACTCCTTTCCCAAGATATGAAAATGTATCGTCTTTATCCCAGGTACAATGACTGATCGTCATCAGCCGTACTAGAAAAGTCCATATGGTGACCCATGCTCTTATGGAATTTCGGTTACTTTTAATCATTATACTGCATGACGGAATAATCGTTTTCGACCATCGGCCTGCCCAGCTGCGCTTATGCGTCATACAGCCAGCTAGGTGGGCAGACGCTTCTTGTTCCCGATTCATGAACGCACAGCTATTCATGCTATTTTTCGGCACGTAGCCTTAACCTTCCTTTAATGGCCTAAAAAATGTACAAACTAAGTCCAGAGCTATGAACGGCCTGTTATGTTCCATATCCGACCGTTTTCTGCCGGATTTATCTCCATTGTTCTATATTGAGTACCGGATTGCCCCCACTTGTTTCCGGGGTCGCGGCCGTGCGTCGGCGGCGTATGTCCGGATTCTCCTCTCGCCGTATAAATATGGGATATTCTCCCCACTACTTCTCCGTTCTCTACGTTGTGGCGTACGGCCTCGGGATTCTGTAATCTATAAATCATAAACGGTCCGGTATTACCGACGGACGCCCGTGACTACTCGCGGGGCCGTCCGTCGCCGGATATTGAGGGAAGTGTCGACGGTGATAGTGACTAACAACGCATCCGCCCTGAAAAGGCAGCTCATGCTTGAGGTGGCCAAGTCGACCCTGGCCGGTACGCTGCTTGGGGACGTGGAACATATACCCGTGCGGGTGAGGCCCCGCGGCAAGGAATCGACGCGCTGCTGCATATGGCGCGACAGGGCGATAATAAGGTACAGGCTGATAGCCATCCTGGGCGGCAGGATCGAGGACGAGACCGACGAGGTGAAGCCGCTGTCCGCTTACGCCAGGGAGGCTTTTAAAAGGACCGGCCTGGAAAAGCCGATACTCACCGTGCTGGATGAATCGTGCACCGCATGCATCGAGGCCAATTACTTCGTCACCAACGCCTGCAAGGGCTGCCTTGCGAGGCCCTGCACGATGCATTGTCCCGCCAACGCCATATCGATCGAGGGAGATACCGCCAAGATAATGCCGGACGCCTGCACCAACTGCGGGAAGTGCCAGCAGGTCTGCCCCTACCATGCGATCATCTACGTGCCGGTGCCCTGTCAGGAGGCGTGCCCCGTGGACGCGATCGACAAGGACAGCCGCGGCAAGATAGCCATCGATTTCGACCGGTGCATAATGTGCGGCAAGTGCGTGAGGGCGTGCCCCTTCACTGCGGTCATGGACCGCTCCCAGATGGTCGATGTCCTCATCAGGCTCGGCAAGGCCGAGATGAACGCGCTTCTGGCCCCCGCGGTGGCGGGGCAGTTCGACGCCGAGATCGAACAGATATCCGCCGCTGCCAGGAAGATGGGCTTCACAAGGGTCATCGAGGTGGCGTCGGGGGCGGATGAGGTCGCCGAGCATGAATCGGAGGAATTCCGCGGGAGGATGGCCGCAGGCGAGCCCTTCATGACCACTTCGTGCTGCTATGCCTATACCGAGACCGTCAGGAAGCACATACCGGAACTGGAGCGTTTCGTGGCGAAGACCGGCACTCCCCTGGCGATGGCCGCGGCAAGGGCGAGAAGCGAATACCCTTCGGCGCTAAACGTCTTCATCGGGCCGTGCATCGCCAAGAAGCAGGAGGGAATGGACAACGACGACGTAGATTACGTGCTGACGTTCGAGGAGTTCGCTACCATGCTCGAAGCTTTCGGCATCGTCCTTGAGGACGTTGAAGGAGAAAGGGCCGACGTGGAAGGTGGCGCGCTCGGAAGGGGCTTCCCCGTGACGGGAGGGTTATACAAGGCCATATCGCACCGCTGTTCCGACCTGCTCGGCGGACAGACGTCAAGGATAGAGACACTAGACGCCAAATCGCTCAGGCTGCTAAAGGCGCTTCCGAGGATGAAGAACCCGCCATGCAGGCTGATGGAGGTAATGTGCTGCTACAGGGGCTGCGTCGGCGGGCCTGCCGTGGTTGCGGAGGAGGCCGTATCCACCAAAAGGGTGGAGACCCTGGTCGGAAGGAGCTCCGTCAAGTGACCGGGCGGTAGCTGCGCCTATTCCGCCCCGCTGAATGGCCTATCGGAAGGACAGGCAATCTTTGTGTACGTCGTAGGTCCGCGCACGGCGCATCTTCGGTGCCGTGCGCTTTTTCTATGCGCCGGCCGCAATTGCGGCTGCTCGTCGGGCCCTATGCCATGGGGCTTTGCCGCACACGAGAGCTTCCGTCACGGAAAACAGCGAAACCCGATATATTGAAGATATACACGTACGGCCGCCTCTTCGTCGGGCAATCTCGTCTCCCCTGCGGGAGCGGATGATTTCCCCCCTCTTAACATGCCGCTCCGAGGCCGTATCGTCTTGTACTTGACAGTTCCTTGCTACGATTCCCGCATAAAAAGGCGGTATATTTGTCCAAATATGAGCCCTGTGCAGGATATTTCTTTGCTGGTAGTGGATAACACCAATACCATATCTTAGGATAGAGAGCGACGAGAGGACTGCAGATCCTGGTTGTGTTGCTTACTCTTGTTTTCTAGCGGGCTGAGGTACGGAAAAGCCGAAGACGTGGGGCTTCGATTTCACGACGGCTCAGTCGACCGACCTGGTCGGCTGGTACAAGGAGGACAGGTACCCGAAATCAGAAGACGAGACCTTCGAACTGGTCCCCGGCAAGGGGCTGTTGATGCACGAATGGGCCATATCGACCCCGAAGGCGTTCACGGGCGCTTTCACGATGCTGGTCGAATTCGAACTGCTTGCGGGCCCTACGGACCGTCTGGACTTCGAGATCTACTCCGGCGACAAGGACCGGTGGGAACCCGACAACTACATCCGGAGCAGGTTCACTGATATCGGCTACATCATCGACGAGACTTGGGAAATCTACGAGTTCGGCGAATGCAGCGAGGACCGGGCAACCGGCAGTACGGGCGTGCCGGGGTTCATTGGGCAGGCGTCAACACGCGGAAGCTGATAAAAACCGGGGATGACTTGGAGGTTTGGATCAACGGTTCACGGATATGTGCATTCACCGCGACCGGATGCAAGGCGGCCGAGCACTATGTCACCCTGTACTCGTACCTACGGAAAGGGGGCCTTCTCTACTTCCGGAACGTGAGGGTAGATTGATAGTTACAATCTCTCCGGGATTTCAGGTTACAAGGGCAGCATCTTGTAGTACCTGCCGTTCATACCTACCTATAGAACCGGTAACGGAGGGGCAGGCAATAGTCCGCCCCTCCGTTTTTCTTGTCCTGCCGATATTGCTAGTCGGTTTCCGCCCCGCATACCACCTTGCCGGGGTTGAGTATGCTCTTGGGGTCGAATACGGCCTTTATGCCCTTCATCAGGCCGACGGCTGTCGCGCCTATCGACTCGCGCAATTGGGACTGCTTGTCGTAGCCGATGCCGTGCTCTCCGGAGACCTGGCCCCTTAGCTCTTTCGCCTTACCGTACAGGTCGGCCATAGCGGCCTTCCTGCGAGAGATCCATTCCTCCTCGGAAAGCCCATCCTTCAGCACATACACGTGCAGGTTGCCGTCGCCCGCATGCCCGAAGCTCTGTATCCTTATCCCGTGCCTGCTTTCGAGCTCGTGGGTGTAGCATATGAAATCCGCCACCCTGTCCCTTGGCACCACGACGTCGCACTCGTCTATCCTGCTGGTGGAAGCCTTTATCGCCTCCAGGAAGGCGCCCCTTGCCTTCCAGATTATCTCCTGCCTCTCCTCCGTCGACGAGATGAAGACGTCGATGGCGCCATTTTCGAGGCACAACTCGGCGACCTCCTGGTACGCCGAGTCCACCTCGGCCTTGCCGGTTCCGTCGAACGAAAGCAGCAGATAGCACGGAGCGGAGCTGTCCGGGAACTCCTTGCCCAGGTAGTCCTCGGCGGCCCTGATGACAGGCCTTTCCATGAATTCCACCGCGGTGGGGACGGCCTTGGACCTGATGATCGAGGGCACCAGGCCGATGGCGGTCTCCAGGGATCCGAACGGCACGAGCAGGCTTACGACCTTCTTCGGAAGGGGTATCAGCTTAAGCATCGCCTTTGTCACCACGGCTAGCGTACCCTCGGAGCCAACTATGAGGTCCTTGAGCGGATAACCCGAGCTGTTCTTCACGACCTTGCCTCCGAGCTCCAGCACGGCGCCGTCGGCGAGAACGACTTCAAGGCCCCTTACGTAATCCCTAGTCACGCCGTACTTCACTGCCCTCATGCCACCGGCGTTGGTGGAGATGTTGCCGCCTATCGTCGCCGACTTCTCCCCGGGGTCCGGCGGGTACATGTATCCTCTCGAGGTGGTGTAGTCCACGATCTCCATCAGCAGCACGCCCGGCTCGACCGTAAGGACCAGGTTCTCCTCGTCGAGTTCGAGGACCTTATTCATGCGCGACATGTCCATCAGTATCCCGCCGCGGACCGGCACGCACCCGCCTACCAGCCCCGTGCCCTGCCCCCTCGGGGTGACCGGTATGTTCCTCGTCCAGGCATGCCTCATGATGCCCGAGACTTCTTCCGTCGTTAGCGGCTCTACGACCACGTCCGGCGCCCGGTGCGCCCCGCCCAGCTCGTCATGGCAGAAATCGTCGTGGATGAGCGAGCCCGTCTTGACCCTGTCACGCCCAAGGATCCCTACCAGGGCGTCTATGTCGTTGCCGTCGATCCTGTTGTATCCCATCCTATATCGCCCTCCCGTCCTCGATCATGCGGGTGAGCCTCGGTACCACCTCGTAGAGGTCCCCGACGATGCCGATGTGGGAGATGTCGAATATCGAAGCGTCCGCGTCGCTGTTTATCGCGACTATCCTGCCCGAGCCTCTCATGCCCGCGGCGAACTGCACCGAACCAGAGACGCCGCACGTCACTATCAGGCGGGGCTTCACCGTCCTGCCGGAAAGGCCGATCTGCCTCCTGGGGTCCTGCCATCCGGCCTCGATCAGCGGCCTCGTCGCCGCGACCTGCGCGTGCAAGGCGTCGGCAGATCGGAAGAGCACACGTCTGAACTCCAGTCACGAGGACTTATCT
>ERZ795044.3703-NODE-3703-length-12778-cov-5.180068_pt1 | contig 12778 bp, 10 predicted proteins | sample MGYA00375128_ERZ795044 | MGnify/ENA primary metagenome ERZ795044 (study PRJEB30173, sample SAMN05720213) | anaerobic digester metagenome | isolation source: active sludge of municipal wastewater-treating anaerobic digesters | place: USA | collected 2014-12-22 ... | reverse complement strand
CTTTTAAGAGTTGGTTGGCCCCATAGACATTAACTTCCAGCCAAGAAAGCGCATCGGCTGGATGAAGCTTCTTGAGGTCAGCAGGCCAAGAAATCTCCAATTTTTTAATATATTCCCAAACCGAATCCTCGCTGATTTTTAGAATTTCAGAAATTTCTTGCGGCAAGAATATTCCGCGCAGTGACAAATAGTGATTAATAAAACCTGAATTTCTATATAAATATATTAGTCGCGAATACCTGCCGCCCAGCAGAGATAAAATTTTAATTGGCCACTTAAGAATTTTTGGCAACTTTTGAACTGTTCGCAAAAATGCGGCTTTTTTGAAATTTCTGTAGCCAAAAAATATCTCGTCGCTACCGAGCCCAGAGAGAACCACCTTAAGCCCGGCCTCCTTGGCGACCCGCGAAACAAAATAGGTATTTACTCCATCAATTGTCGGCTCATCCATCGCCGCTAGAATATCTTGCTTTTCTTTTTCAAAATCTTCTTTGCCGACAAGATATTCTTTGTGGTTGCTCTTGATTTGTCTGACTACTCCTTCACGATACTTTTTTTCGGAGAATTTTTGCTCTTTGAAATCTATCGAAAGAGTATCGATCGGTGTTTTTCTTTGCTCTGATGCCAGTATCGCCAGCACGGAAGAATCCACTCCCCCGCTCAAGAAAACTCCGAGTGACGCATCGCTAATTAAATGAAGTCGAACAGATTCGTCCAAAATTTCGCGAACCTTTTTAACCGCTTCTTCCTTGGTCGGATTGACCTTATTCAAAAACGGAGCGAGTGAATTGTAATATTTTATTTCTTCTGTTTTTTCTGCGGAGAATTTTAGAAAGTGTCCGGCGCGCACTGCATTAATTTCTTTATATGAAGTTTCCGGAAGCGGCACCGAACCAAAGAGTAGAAATCCAACCTTCGCATTAATATTTTCGGTTAGTTTTACCATTCCGCTGGCTTTGATGGCCTCAACGGTTGAAGCAAATACAAGGCCTTTTTCGGTCTTGGCGTAATAAAGCGGCTTTATTCCATACCTGTCTCGCGCCAAAAGCAGCTCACCTTTTTGTAGGTCATAAAGAGCAAACGCAAACATTCCTCGTAGTCGGTTCAAGATCCCCGATCCCCACTCTTTGTATCCGGCTAAAATCACCTCCGTATCAGTTTTAGTTTTGAACGAATATCCTTTAGCACTCAACTCTTTTTTTATTTCTTCGAAATTATAAATTTCTCCGTTAAAAGTTATCTGCAAGTCGTCGCCATAATTCATCGGTTGATGTCCCAAAGGAGACAGGTCAATAATCGAAAGTCGGCGCTGCGCCAGAACCACTGTCTGCGTCCCGCGAGAAGTTTTTTCGATTCCTTCGTCGTCCGGACCGCGAAGCAACTGCGCCTTGTTCATGGCCAAAACCCCCGCCGAAAGTTTTTCGGTTTCCAGATTGTCATTTTGAATCCCCCCGGCTATTCCGCACATGGTTAAATACTAGCGTATAACTTGTAACTTGTAACGTGTAGCGTGAATACAAAATATGTAAGACAAATACTAGATTCCGGCTCGAGGGCCGGAATGACAAGACGATAGAGGATGCGAAGTGCAAATGATGACTAATCACCAATAACCCATAACTAATCGCAGGAATACGACTGATGACTAATAACTATCAACTTATAACTGCCATTGCTTGCTAATACCAACAGAGAAGCTCCGAAGTTTACCCACAACTATCAACTCACCACCACCATCCCCGCCCTCGCCCATCACTTCTTGGCAATTGTTGCCTATTGAACGGTCGTTCAATAGGCAACAATTGAAAATAGACGCGCGAACTTGCGCCAAAGAGCGAAGGTTTAACGCTCAAAATTAATCCATTCCTACCCTAACCGCTTAAGACTTCCTGTTTTAGTTATCTCAAGAACCTCTACATAATCAATCAACTTCAGACTAGCTAAGTCGTCGATAAACTCCAAAGGAATCTTGACCTTGCCGAACCAAACGCTCTTCTGAAGCATGGACAAGCCTATATTCTTCAAGGCGCTGCGGAGCCAGGCCCGCTTTCTGCGCGATTCTTCGGGCACGTCAAAGGCAACAATGACGAAATTATTGCCAACTTCCTTATCATAGCTAGCATCAGGAAGCACGCTCCCTCTTTCGTCTCTAAGTTGTCTAAGTTTTACCGATCCTTTAGTTGTGAGCGTCAGGAATTTTTCCTTTTTGTCTTCCGAAATAAACCCTTGGCTTTTCATCTTCGCCAAAAACGCCGCATAGTTTCGTTTCTCTCTATATTCTATAATTTTCTTCTCGCGCGCTTTTCTGCTCTCCTTAATTTTCTGATTAATCTGACCCGGCGATGCTCCGTAACCGGCATCTAAAATGGCCGAGGCTAAATCCATCTCATCAATTCCTTTCTCTCCAACCGTCCTGAGGATTTTTAAAAGAATATCCCCTTTCATGTATTTATTATACCACTTTCAATAAACTGTTGCCTATTGAACGGTCGTTCAATAGGCAACAGCTAGAGACATCCCGCTTTATATTGGACGACGAGGGCTGAAAGCTGGATGGAAAGTAATGCACAGCCAGGGAGGCTTGCGACGGAAAAAATGCAGGAATAGAATGTTGTTATAAATCGATGGAGCAAATTAGAGAATCCATTTTAGAGCAACAGTCTGCGGAGCCGGAGAAACCAAAAAGGAAATGGAAAATCAGAGTCGCTTTTGTAGCGATTATTTTTTTGGTTATTGGAACACTAATCGGCGCGCGGGCATATAAACTTTGGAAGGAAGTTAACGATGCCGATTTGTTTGCCATAAAAATGGAGGAGCTTAAGCGGCAGCAAGAGGCAGATACTTTTGGCGGAGCAACTCCTTACGAAACTTTAGAAATGTATATTGCTGCCGTGGAGAAGGGCGATTTTGAATTGGCGAGCAAATATTTTGTGATTGAGAAGCAGGAAAATTATCTTGCATTTTTGAAGGGATTAGAAAAAGAAAAACTAAAAAATATAATTGAGAAAACAAAGGAGACCGTCGGAGCCGAAGGGTCATATTCTGCCGATGGTTTAAAGTTTGAAACTGGCGGATTTGCCACAATTGACCTGGTTAAATATCCAAAAGGTATTTGGAAGATAAACGAAATTTAAACTCCTATGTTTAAAAAATATCTCCTATTTGCGCTTGTGGGGCTGTGCCCTTCGGGGGTTTTTGCCTATAGCAGCCAAACCACCCATCCGGCAATAACCTCACAGATAATTGAATTTTATGAATCTACCGGCAAAGTCCTTTCTGCCGAGCAAAAACAGGCACTAATTGAAGGATCTAGGCTAGAAGATACAACTCCGCGCTACATCAATCACTTCTATGACCCCATAAACAATACTGCCTGGACGGGGTCAAAAGCCGGGAATGTGTCCGCAGAAACAACCCGCTTAATCTCCAGGCTAGGACTCTCGACAGAAGATCCACTAAAAGCTCCGGACTGGATAATAAATCAAAATCTGCAGCTCTCTTACGGACCATACGAAGGAGACCGAACCTGGAACCGAGCTCTAAACTATTACGCAAATAAAAATACCCTAGAGGCATATAAAACTCTGGGGTTTATTTTACACGTTTTGGAAGACATGTCTGTCCCTGACCATACGAGAGATGACACTCACGCCCAGGCTATTGAGTTTGCGACTGCGGATGCCGGCTCGCCGTACGAAGGCTACACAAATCAATATATCCAAACTAATATTGGAAATTTAGATTTAATTAGGAAAATAAAAGGTTCTGCCGTTCAAATACCGAAATTTTCTTCTCCGGAAGAATATTTGAAATCTATGGCGGCTTATTCTAATAAATATTTCTTTTCAAAAGACACAATTAACGATCCAAAATATTCAGAACCGAGAGTCCTGGAAGAAAAAGGTGGGTTTGGATATGGGAAAGATGAAAATGGAAATCTTTTTGTTATTGCAAAAATAGGAGAGAAATTAAATCAGAATGGCGAGTATGAGAAAATATATGAACTTAAAGACACAAAGTCTGGTGAATTCATTCTGTCAGCTTATTTTGAGCGGCTGGCTAAGCAAGCGATTTTGCATGGAGTGGGATTGATGGAGCTTTTTGACCGGCAGGCGGAGGATGCATTAGTAAATAAAGATTTTCCGCAGCACTTGGTTGCCCTGGATAGAGACAAGTTGGACAAAGTTATGAACCCGCCAACTTTTTCGCTCGCCGGAATGGTTTCTAAATTTTACGGCATGGCGGCTGAAGCGATGGGTGCCGTGGTCGAAGCTGGAAAATCAGTCCGCGACGGAGCCTATGACGCAGGAGTTTCTTTCGGAAACTTTATTGCGACTTTATTCGGAGCAAATAATTTAGTTATCGACGATGGTCCGGCAAATAATCAGCCGCAGGCATTGCCAAGCCAGCCAACGGCTTATAACGAAAACAGGCTGGGACAACCGATAGTTATTGAACAGGAAAAATATGATCTTCTTGCAATTAACGACGGTGAATTTAACCCTCTAAATCCCCTGCCTGAAGTTAAAACAAATTTACAAAGTACGACTACCACTGCAACTACCACACCATCAACCGAAAATCTACAACCAATGCCAGCCCCGCTACCACCAATCAAAATAATTTCTGGAGGGGGTGGCAGTGTAACTGTAGCAACGACTCCTTCTCCCGAACCGGCAGCAACAACCGCAAGTGAGCATATTTTAATTAGTGAAATTTTATTCAACGCATCAAGCACCGACGAGGGCAAAGAATTTATTGAACTATATAATCCCCTACCTGCTGCACAAGACCTAGGAGGGTGGTCACTAAAATATAGCAAAGACTCAGCGACAACCACGACCTCTTTGGCTTCGTTTAAAACATCGTCGACGGAGGATAATGTAGTTATTCCAGCGAAAGGATTTTTACTTGTTGGTTTATACAACTACGACTCTACAAACTATTCCGGAAAAGCTGCGGATATAGTTCGCTCTGCACAATTACCGAATGGAGGGACTTCGGCCGACCCCCAAAAAATTACTGTTTCTCTTTACGATTCCGATAAAAAAATTATTGATTCGCTTTTTTATGATAAAAATTCCATTACAGAGGAAGGTCAGAGTCTGGAGCGAAAAGTTAAACTTGCGGACGGAACCTGCCTAACCGCCTCGCGCGAATATGAATTTTCCGGACACGGATGTGGCGCGTTTGGAAATGATAATTTTGCAATTCGGGAAGCACCAAGACCACAAAACTCGACAAATATGCCGGAGCCAAGAAACAAGCCTACGGCGCCAGTCTTTGCTGAAGGGAAAACTGCAATTGCTGAAATTGATAAACCGGCGCTTAAAATATATTTCTCGTGGGGAGAGTCTAAGGATTATTTAGGGAGCACCTCCACAATAAAGTATATTCTCCTGAATGGAACTTCTACCGCACTAGAGACATACTCAACTGGCACAGAGGTTTCGGTGTTTGAGACCGGCCTAGGATACGGGCACAAGCTGGCTGCCGAAGACACAGATGGACTAAGGTCGGACATTGTAGACGCTTCTTCATTTTTTCCGGATTTGCCGAGTTCGGTTTACTTTTATAAAGATCCACGAGACCCGTCAGCTACATCCACAAAATATTTTGTAGATGTGAGATATTCTTCGCGACCGTTTATTCGCTCCGGCGAAATTTATTGGCAGGCGCTAGTTGGATATCTCAATCGAGAACCAAATGGCACAAATTCAAAATTAAACACCGCAAATGACTTTAAAGTAACCGATGGGGATGGAGTGTTATTTACTTATATATTTGCGATTGACCCGACACGTTGCGATGGAGTTGGGGGAGGCCTAGATAATTCCGCAGCTTGTCTACCAGAAGAAGATGGACGACTAGCTTTCAACCTAGATATATTTTCAACCACAACTGCAAATTCAGATTACATTCGCCTAGCGTATTATGAGCTAACCAGCTCTGGTGGAGGCTCTCAAGAACTTTCACACATCGCGAGTGGTCCAAAAATTTATTTACTAAGTGGACTTCCAACGCAACAACTGCCAACAACTCCAGCGAACCTTAACACATCGTTTGATGATTTAAATTCTTTAGTTTCTCTTTCTTGGGAAAAATCGACGGACGCGGATTCTGCTGATTCCGAAATTACCTACGAAATCCAGTTTTCGACTTCGACCGAATTATCTACCTCTTCTTGGACCAATTTCGGCAAAACTTTGTCGTACGTTTCGACTGTCGAATATCCAAATAATTATTTAATAGGGCTAAGAGCCAAAGATGATTTTGGAAATTATTCCGAACCGGTGACAAAAACTTTCAGCTTCCCTTTGGGATACGAAAAACCAATACTCAGTGGGAGAATTGATTCTGGAGCAGCTCAGCCATTTACCGTGCCGGTCGACGGCACACTTGGAGCAATCCACGTCTACACTGCAGACTTTGAGACTGCCAGTCGCGACCCGAGCTCAAACCCGTGCACCCTAGCTCTCTACGAGCAAGTTGGCGGAGTTAACACTCAAATTGCGCTTCCTGATAATTCATTTAACGGAGCTTCTTGTACCGGAGAAAAAATATTTACTTTCGGTGCCGTGAGCAGTACTCAGCTTTACGCAAGCAGCACCTACCTTTGGTCGTTTAATTATTCCGGCTATCCGCCAGATCCCCCCAAACTAAAATTTTATGGAAAAACCTCGGTCTTGCCGGCCGGAGCATTCAGCAACCCATCACTGGGCTCGGCGAAGTTTAAGATTAAAGATAATTTGGGGAACGTAATGACGGAGAATTAAAATGGCTTATATATTCTTGGATGAATCTGGCGACTTAGGATTTAATTTTGAAAAGAAGAAGACTTCCAAATATTTTATTATTACTTTTTTGTTCTCAAGAAATAAGAAACTGCTAGAAAGTGTTGTTAAAAAGATATTTAAAGGATTTTCAAAAACAGAACTCAAGTCTCACAATGGCGTGCTCCACGCCTTTAAAGAGCAGCCGAAAACAAAACAAAAGCTTTTATCGTTGTTCTCAAAAAGAGCATTGGGAGATGTGATCGTGATTGTTCTTAATAAGAAAAAGGTTTACACAAATCTAAGAGATGAAAAACAAGTTTTATATAACTATGTGACCAATATATTACTTGACCGCGTTTTTACTAAGAAATTAATACCAACTAACGAACGGATTGAGATTATTGCGGCCAGGAGGGAAACTAATAAATTTTTGAATATTAATTTTAAAAATTATATACAGAATAAAACCAAAGATAATCACAAACTAAATATAGAAATAGAAATCAAATCACCATCTTCTGAAAAATCATTACAGGTGGTTGATGCAATATCTTGGTCTATTTTTAGAAAATATGAACACGGAGACGACAGTTACTATCGAATATTCTCGCGACACATCATCGAAGAAAATCCACTGTATAAATAACGCAAAACCCCAAGCGCTATATAGAGGAACCATACGGAGCCTCACGCTTGGGGAATTACTTGCTTGTCAATATAATACCACATTATATGAATATATGTCAAAGTTATGCACAGGCGTATCTTCATGCCTTTGGAGTTTTTAGACGAACTCGGGTGTGATATAATTTGCCCATGAGTGCAAAAAAAGTAAAAGTAGAAAAGAAAGAAAAGCCGGCCAAGGACAAGATTGATTCCCTTTTGGAATCCCTTCAGGACCGCTTTGGGGAGGGCGCAATTATGAAGCTCGGGGATATTCACAAAAAGAACGTAGAAGCCGTTCCTAGCGGCTCTTTTTCGCTGGATTTAGCCCTTGGAGTGGGCGGATTCCCTCGCGGCAGGATTGTAGAGATCTTTGGACCAGAATCGAGCGGTAAAACGACCCTAGCCCTAAATGTTGCTGCACAGGCACAGAAGATGGGCGGTAAAGTTGCCTACATTGACGCCGAGCACGCGCTTGACCCAGAGTACGCCACCAAACTTGGAGTTAAAATTAATGAACTTTTAATTTCCCAGCCAGACAACGGAGAAGAAGCTCTAAACATTTTGGAAACTTTAGTGCGTTCGGAGATGATTTCAGTTGTAGTAGTAGACTCGGTTGCCGCTCTCACTCCAAAAGCAGAAATTGAAGGAGAGATGGGTCAACAGTTTATTGGCTTGCAGGCTAGGATGATGTCTCAAGCCTTGCGAAAACTTACGGCAATTGCCGACAAGACCAAGACTTTAATCATTTTCATTAACCAGATTCGAATGCAGGTTGGAGTATTTTTTGGAAATCCAGAAACAACTCCGGGCGGAAAAGCTTTGAAGTTCTTTGCTTCGGTTCGCGTGGATGTTCGCCGAACTGCTCAAGTTAAAAAGGGAGAAGAAGTTGTTGGAAGCAGAGTAAAAGCGAAGGTGGTGAAAAACAAAGTTGCGGCTCCGTTTAGAACTGCAGAGTTCGACATTATGTACGGCACCGGAATTTCTTATGAAGGAGATGTAATTACTGCTGGAATAAATCGCGGAGTGGTAACGAAGTCCGGAAACACACTCTCGTTCGAAGGAGAAAAGCTGGGAGTAGGACTCGAAGCTGCAAAAGCCAAACTCAAAGAAGACAAAGAGCTTTTGGAATTGATTAAAAATAAAATTGTAAATAAGGTTGACGAGGTTGGAATAATCGCCGAAGCCGAACCGGAATAGTAAATAGTAGACAGTAGATAGCCAATAGTGATTAGTCAGTTGAAAACGGAAATGATATAATAAAAAAATGATAGAGCTTGGGAAATACAAGCATTATAAAGGCAATGAATATGAAGTGATTGGCGTTGCCAAACACAGCGAGACGATGGAAGAACTGGTTGTCTACAGAGCATTGTACGGAGAGGGAGAATTGTGGGTTAGACCACTCGAAATGTTCACTGAAGAAGTTGAAGTAGATGGCAAAATGATTCCTCGCTTTGAATATATTGGCTAAAATCAAAAACCCCGCGCTCGCGGGGTTTTTGATTTGTTTATAGTTTAGAAAATGCAGTTTTAATTCCCTCTTCGGAAGTTGCGAAGATCAGGTACTGATTATTAAACCAGCCGTAGTAAAAAGTTTCACCACTACCGAATTTGAGGGTTCTAACCGGCTGGCCGTTAATTTGCGCGTCAGTAAAAGCTGCTGCCGGATTATTCGGCGAAGAGAGAAAGACTTTGGAAATCTTAGTCGGATCGGATTCGATTTTTAACAGCTGAGAGCGAAGCAGGACAATGGTTGCCTCGGGCTTTAACTGCAAAATATAACCGGGGTGAGAGCCAAAAGAGTCTTTGTGCATATACGCAGTGAAGTCTTCTTTGAAATTATCGGTGAAGAAATTTTCTGGCAAGAATGTCCAGCCGTAGAGATTGATAAATTCTTTCCAAGAAACCGCCTTCCCTTCTTTATTAAAAATAATTTCTAAGAACGAAGCAGAAGAAGCCGCGGTCTGTTGGTTGATTAGCCCGGAAATGTTTTCGGCGGTTAGTTCGGAAGATATTGGAATATTTGTAGGCGATCCGGTTGGCGTCTTAAAAAACGAAACGTGAGTAAGTCCTTGAGTTCCAGTCGGCTTCTGCCCAGTTTGAGATTGCGCTGTTGTAGTTGCGGTTGGCTGTGGTTTTGTTCCGGTATTTTGCTGAGTGGGCGCGGCCTCCTCGGTGAATAATAATTTTGGTAAAAAGAAACCGAGCGCAAATAAAACTGCTATTCCAAGAATAGAAATTACAATGTATATAAGTTTTTTGCTGCCGGTGCTAGAAGTTGGGGCAGCAACAACTGGCGGCGGAGTAACCGGATTCAAATTTACTGCCGGAATTTGGGCTACGGTCATTTGCGGAATTCCCCCGCCGAGACCCATGCTCTGCAGGTCAGAATTCATGGTGCGAATTTTTACGTCGCTTGTAGGTGATGGCAGCGTTGAGCCACCTTCTCTGTTTGCGTCCATGAATATATTTTAACGCGAGAACAGATTATTTCATAGCGGCGCGCTGTTTGTGCTGGCGGCTTGGAATATTAAACTATCTGCTCATATTCCCTTATTCGCGTGAGACTTCGAAGAACCAAGCACAGTGGAATGTTCCACTATGTTTGGTATAATCTCAGCAAATGATTTTCTTTGTTTACGGAAAAGACGATTTTAGGCGAGGACGCCGAAAGCGCGATATCTTCAAGGAAATACTCAAAAAGTATCCGAAAATTAACTACTCTATTTTTGATGGAGAAGACGAGAGCGCTCCAACCAAGGCCCGAAAATTTTTGTCCGCCCAAGGATTATTTTTTGAAAAAAGAGTTGCGCTCGTAGACGGGGCCGAAAATTGTGATGGGAAAAAATTAGGCAAAGAAATTTTGGGGTTTGCCGAAAACAAAGACATTGCCTTGGTTATTGAATACGACGGAAAGCCAACCAAAGATTTTTCCCAATTTTTAAAAGCTCCGGTTAAATTTGAAGAATTTAATGAACTTTCCGGAACAGAACTTACAAAATATATCTCGACCATTGCAAGAGATTTGAACGTTAAGCTGGAACCCTCGGCGACTCCTAAACTCGTCAGAGCGTATGGGTCAAACCTTTGGGGAATTTTTACGGAGTTACAAAAAATTAGCGCTCTAAAAACCACCGTAAAGGCGCAGGACATTGAGGCTTTGGGATTTGAGAACGTTTCAGAATATTGGCCCACACTAAACGCTTTGCGCTCCTCAACTTTAGCGGTAAGACTTTGGGCGCTGGAGACGCTTTTCCTTCAGGGAGAGCCAGCGGTAAAAACTTTTAGCATCTTAGCCGGAAGCCGAGGAGTAAATCCAAAAACTTTTGCCGACTACGACCTACTGATTAAGTCCGGGAAGTTAGACTTTGAAGAAGTAATCATCGATTCTGTCCTTTAATTACTAAAATTCCCTCCGAGTGGAGGGAATTTTTTGTTTAGGCTTTCTTGAACTTTTTAGCTATTCTGGATTTTAGCCTACTAGCCTTATTCTTTTTTATTGCGCCGGTCTTAGCTGCTTTATCTAAAGCCTTGTAGACAGTAGACAATTTCTTTTCGGCGTCGGCGGTGTTTTTAGCAGAAAGCAAAGCTTTGATGTCCTTGATTTCCTTCTTATAAACCTCTTTGCGGACAGTGTTTCGCTTTTTGCGAGATGCACTTTGCCTTAAGGCTTTTTTTGCTGATTTAGTGATTGGCATTTCTTTTGTGGTTTAAATATTAACACAATTTCGTTATTTATCAAGGGTTCCGTATTTGGCCAAAATCTCCGTGGTCGCTGTGTCGTTTGGCCAGATAGAAAGAATGTAGTTCCCCACCTCCTTGGCTTCTGCGGTTTTGCCGCCGGCGTCATAGATGGCAAGAAGACCAAATAATACCGGATAAACTTTTGGCCCCAGTCGGCGCGCCTCAACGTAATATTTAACCGCCACTTCGTAGTCGGATTGGCCTTTGTAGGTAGACCACATATTTAGGTACATCTGCCCGGCCATCATCAGATGACGGATGTTGTCTTGCTCCAAATATGGCTCTATGAAATTTAACAATTCTCTAGAGACTGGCTCAGGAATTTGCTTGTTGCCAATATAGCCCCTAATATTGCTGCCTAAAAATTTTGCGGATTCTTCGTCACCGACATAAGACGGGTAGTCCAACGCTCTTCTGAAATTATTTTCCAGTTCCATTACTGTCGTAGCCGGAGCCCTGGTGGCTTCGATAAAGTTCTGGGCGCGAGCCAGCGGCTGAATTGCTCCGAAGAAAATTGATGCGGTGGCTAAAATAATAAATGCAACTGCAACTGAAATTATTACGGATTCGTTTTTCATTTTTACTTGCTGCTTTCTAATTTTTCGACTTTAGAAAAAAGATACACGCTGAAAGCCAAAACCAAAAACAGATTAAGGTAGGTGGTAGAAACATCGAAAAGGACCAACCCCTGAACTAAATACGCCACTACAACCATCAAGAGAATCGCCTGCAATACTTTTGGCTCTCGAGAAAGGTGTGTATGCCGCTCATCTTTTTCGCTGCGCCTAGTCAAAACTTCTTTGAAGAACATAAAGAACAAAGTAATAAATATCGCAGCAAAAGAAATTAGCCCGACTATTCCAGTTTCTACTAAGTAGTCGAAGATTAAACTGTGAGCGCGGTCAAACCAAGCACCAAACCCTTCTCCTGGCTTGTAATACTCCGGATTGAAGTGGCGGTCAAAAACATAGATGAAATTCTCCGGACCATATCCGAATATCGGTCTCTCTTTAAAGCCGTCGACTGCCATCTTCCAAATGGCGGCGCGGTCAGCAAAAGTTTTGGTAGTAACCGAGATGTCTAAAAGCCTGCTAAAAGGCAGACTTTTTACTGTCTCATTATTTTTAAAGGCAAACAAAACTCCAATTACTACTGCGATAGTCGCTATTCCACCCAGGGCATATTTTCGCCATTCTTTTTTAGACAGCGCCAAATAGAGAAGCGCAACCATCAGTCCGGCAATAAGTCCCAAGAAAGCTCCGCGAGTCGCCGCCAAAATGAAAAAAGTTCCGAAGATGGCAATCATAATATAAAGAGCAATTGCCTGGGCAGACAAAAGGCGATCGCGATATTTTCTAATCAAAAGATTTAGGGCGTAATAGATTGAGAATATTAGAAACACTGCGACATAGGCAGGATTTCCGATTGAGCCCTGAAAGCGGAAGCTTTCCTCATTGAAACCTGGACCGATAAAATTCTTAAAAGTCTGATACATCGCCCCACCCACTTCGCCTTCTGCTTTTGGCGCGTCAATTGTTTTAAGATGGGCACCAACTCCGTAACTAATCATTAAGAGTGACACTACGCACATC
>ERZ795044.3701-NODE-3701-length-12778-cov-17.495402_pt1 | contig 12778 bp, 22 predicted proteins | sample MGYA00375128_ERZ795044 | MGnify/ENA primary metagenome ERZ795044 (study PRJEB30173, sample SAMN05720213) | anaerobic digester metagenome | isolation source: active sludge of municipal wastewater-treating anaerobic digesters | place: USA | collected 2014-12-22 ... | reverse complement strand
CGATGTTAGCCCCGATGTTAGCCCAGATGTTATCCCAGATGTTATCCCTGATGTTATCCCAGATGTTATCCCTGATGTTAGCCCCGATGTTATCCCAGATGTTAGCCCCGATGTTAGCCCAGATGTTCTGCTCGATGTTAGCCCTGATGTTAGCCCCGATGTTATCCCAGATGTTATCCCTGATGTTATCCCAGATGTTCTGCTCGATGCTCTGCCTGATGTTAGCCCTGATGTTCTGCCCTTTATTTTCTATTGTGGCTAATAAAATATCAACACCAACAGGGCTATCCATAAACATGATTTGAGGCTCTTTTTTGCCGCAAAATTCATACAGCCATTTAATCTGCTTAACGGCTAATTCTTTGTCAATGCCTTGATTTTTGTAGAATTTATCCAACCAAATTTGACGGTGTGGCTCAATTAAATCCAACTGCTCATCTGTTAGCACTTCTAATTTTTTCATATTCTTGTAGTTTCATAGTTTTATCCAGTTAAATTCTTTGAAAAGTTCGGTTATCTCAAAAGGGAAGCCCATCGTCATCTCCTTTAGGCTCTGCACGGGGTTCATTCTCAGCGTTCTTTTGGCTTACTGAAAAATACTTAACGCCTTTTTTACTCTCTTTTACCCATAAGGCAATCTCGGTCATTTGTCCGTTAATCATTACCTTACCTCTGTAGTCTGGTGCGTTTCCTGACTTCTTTTCATTCTTGAAAATTGCGCCTTGTCCTTCTTTGTTTTCCATGTTATTTGTTTACGATTTCTGATAATAGTTCGTTAATTACTTCGTCAATCTGATTACCGCTACCTAAATTATCTTCAAGCATAGACCTGAAAAACATTTGATAAACTTCGTCAGTCAGTATGTTAGCGGTCAGTGCTACTTTGAAAATACGATAATTGTTTCAGCGTTCTCATTTTCAGTTAAAGTTTTATTTGAAAATCTAAAATCGAATTTCTCGTTTGTAATGTGTTTAAACCCTATCTGCTTTGCAATTTCTATACTATCACTTACAAGTGGGTAATTTTTGCCATTTATTTTCACATCTTCAATATTAAGTAAATACGTTGAATTTGTTTTTAAACTTTCAAATGTTTTTTTAATCATAACTTTAAAAAAGTTTTCTATCCATCTTTCGTATTCAGGGTAAGCATTGCAACTATTTGTTTCTTGTTTAGTGTAAATTTCCTTTTTAAAATAAGGCGGAGAAGTAAAAGCAAAATCAAAGTAATCTAAATAATTACTGTTATCCCAACTTTCGGCAGGGCAATTAAATAAGCTTATTCTTTTATGTCGTCCTAAGTCTATCTTAATCTTTTCATTAGCTCTGTATGTTGTTGTGTTTGGGTCAATTCCAACGTATTCACCAGCAATAGAACTTAAAAATCCAATTAATCTCCCACCGTAACCAGTTGAAGTATCTAAAATTTTTGCATTTTCAAAAGCATATTTATTGTAAATAAATTTAGCAAACCCAGGTCTAAAATTACTGCATTGTTGCGTACCGTTTACCATATTAAAAAAAGAGTATTTCCTGTAAGTCAGTTTGCCCTCGTATTTTATTGCCATTTTTAGCACCTTCCTAATATTTTCATCAATACCGAAGCTATCATAAGGTGCTTTCATGTTTATTGCGCTTGCAAAATGTCTATGTTTGTGATATGTATCAGCAATGTCGTAACCTAAATTAGTAAATAAACACTCTTTATCATCTTTTATGGTAAGTTCGTTTAATTCTTGCATCATTTCAAAAAGTGTTAAATCTTTGAAAATATACCCACGCAATTTAAAGTCATTAATAGCCTGTTCAATAATTTCATCTTGTGAAAATACTGGTACTTGTGATTTGCTTTTATATTCTTCTTCTCTAAATAAATTCATAAAAAACTGGTGCTAACACCCGCTATGCGTAATGCGGGTTTATTACTAAATTCGAGCGTCCTGCCTCGCTCGTAGGCTTTGCGTAGTTTGATAATGTCGTCAGTCAGTATGCTTTCCGTGTTTACGCTTTGGTAGCCAAATTCAGTTAGATTTTTAACCCCAGCCAATAGCAGCTTTTGCCTAATTTCTTGGTTTGTCATAGTTTTTTATTTTCACCAAAGGTATATAAGTCTGTTTAATTTAACAAGTAAAAGTAAGGTTTTCGACTTTCACGGCAAAGTATGCTTTGTTACTTCCACCACCTTAAATCATACCAGCCACGTTCTTTTAACAGGTTGTTAGTCAACTCTTTATAATACAAAGCCATTAGTTTTTCATCCACTTTTGATACCTCTCGGCTCATTTGCTGGAGTTTTTCAGAAGTCCCTTCACCGTAAGTCTGGTTAATGTATAAAGCATGTTTTTCAGGGTCGCCGTATTTCCATTGGTTACAATAGGTGCATTGTGCGTGGGTGTTAAGTTCTGAATATCTCGTGGCTAAGTGTCGCCTTGAAACATAATGACCGCACTCTAACTCTTTGCATTCCTTTATCTTACCACAGGTTACACACTTGCAGACTAAAACGCCGTTACTCTCCCATGCGTTTTTTATCCGTGCAAACCTTGAGCACCATGTATCTGCTGTGTTAATTTTCATACTATGGTATTAAATATCCGTTTCCTAAGTCTATGCCTTGACCTTCTTGGCCTAATCTTTCACGTAGTTTATACATTCTAATCCAGCGCAAAAGAACCTTTCTCTTGTGCTCGTTTCCGTAAAATGCTAAATCGGATTTCTTAGGTATTTTTACCGTGTCCCTCACTTCTGAATAGGGTATAAAGTTAATAAATTTTTGCATATTTTTAGTGCTTTGTAAGGCATTATTTTGTGAAAATTTGATACTAAGTTATTGAAATTCAATAAAATAGGCAATATACGGCCTAAAACGGCACTTCTTGGCTCATTACTCCTTTTACTAAATCGGTTAAAATGTCTTTTCCCCCAATTATAAACCTTCGTCTTGACCGCATATACTCCATGTCGATAGTTCCTTTTTTACCTACTATCTTCTGTCTTTTGATTTTTTTAGTGTGAACCTGACAATAAGGGTTAGTAGGGTCTTGTTGGTGTCCGGGTCTATCGTAGACTAAAATGTTATACATCTTGTTATTCCACATAGCACCCCCAGACAAATCAAATACATCTGGACAAGGATAATTTCCACTTGAGTCTTTGTGCATCATCTTAGGGTGTGCAACTATCAAAAAGAAGATATTGTTTATATTCGCAAACCTGTCAAACTCACCTAAAACAGCTTCTAAGTATTTATCATCTCTTCCGCCGACTTTAGAGTAATCGTTTGTTAACTGATTGAAAGGGTCTATAATACAACCGTCTACTTTTTCCTTAATAATCAGTTCTAAAAATCTCTCTTTGATGTATTCTGGAGTAGGACTAACTTCTTTCGGATAGATATAGAAAAAGTGCTTAGAAATGTAATCATAGGCAAATTCGTAGACTTGTCTTGTCGGTTGGTTAGGCGAACCATAAGCACAATTCGCACCCAAGTAAATCTCGGTTAAATCGTGGTAAAACTCTTCCGCTGGGTTATCTTCAGGTGCAAATAATGCGAATTTTCTCCCGTATTTAACCACATGAAGTAATAAATACCACTTCATAAACGTTGACTTCCCGTAGTTACCTATCCCTGTAATTAAACTAACCTCGCATCTTTTTAACTTAAAATACTCGTCTAATTCATTAAAACCTACCCCTTGAACCTGCTCATACCCAGAATCGAAAATCTTAAACGCACCCTCTTTTACATCTTCGCCGAAAATTACATCTTTAGGCTTTAGTTCTAAATTGTAAATATCTTCGTTAATTTCGACCTCTTTAGTGGTGGTTTTGTCTATTAAAGTTTCGTTTTCAAACTTGGCACTTCCAAAATATGCCTTATTTGCGTTATATGCGCTCTTTATCGCACGTTCGCACTCTGAGCGTGTAAATGTATTGTCGTTAGCTAAAAATTCGTTATTGCAGAAATAAAACGCATTTTCGGGGCTAATGCCAAATCTGCAACATGCGGAGGCAAATTTGAAGATAAACAAGTTTCTCTCGCCAGTTACAAAAGCGTTGCCTTTATTCACTAACCATTTTAACAAGTTTTTTAATACTTGGTCGTCGTTCTGAGTAGTGAAAACTTCGATTTTCTCAACTTGTTTAATTTTGGTAAACTTCTTAGCTTTTGGATTAAGGTATAAATCTGGGTCGTAACTTTCATAACACACCCTTGAAACGTTTATTCCTGATTTGTCCGCAGTAGGGAAAATATCTAATAGTGCTTGGAAATGCTCCCTGTGTTTACTTGGGTCGGCAATTTTAACTAACGCTTTTAACCCGTTGCCTCTCGGACTAACCCAACACGCATAAACAAAGTCCTGAGAAATAATTTCTGTTTGGAAATCTCGAAGGTCGTCTACGTTATCGAAGTCCAAGCAAATAAAACCTGAGTGCTCTTCTAAACCTTCGTCAGTCCTTGACTTAAATTTACCAGAGAAACAAACCGAAGGCAAATTTAACTTTAGTTTGTCTTGCCTCTCTTTGTCAATCAAAGAACGTATCTCTTCTATTTTAGCTTTTGACTTGCCTGACTTAATTCTGTCTAAGGCATAATCTACTGACCTGTAGTTAGGGCTGTCCTTTGAGAATATGTTTGGGTATATTGTTACCATTTAATAATCATCGTTTTTAATTTGTGAAACGTATAAAGGCTTTCTCTCTACCTCTGCAATCTCCTGCGGTTTCAAATCAAACAACCCTTGCCAATTATTCGCTATTGACTTTTTAATCATCGCTATTGCAACTTTTTCACTCTTACCTGCTAACTGCTCCAAACAAGTCATTAACGCTTTGTCGGTTTTGTTTTTCCATTTAGGCTGTTCTAACAAGTCTTTCCATGCACTTGCAAAAATATCGCTTGAAAAAGGTAGTTTTATATTTTCATTCTTACTTACACTTACACTACCATTTACATTACCATTTACACTTACAGGGGTCTTTTGCTTACGTTTGCCGCCTTTAGCTACACTTTGCTGCCTTTTGTTAGCATTTGCTACAAAACCGCCTAAACGCCCTGCCTCTGCACGTTTCAGCCTAACACTCTCCCATTTTTCTGCATCCCTTGTCCATTGATTTACAAACGGGGTTAATGCCATTTGCATTGAAAAATCGCATTCAGGCATAACACCATTAACAAGAAATTCATAGGCTAATTTAATAAATTGTCCTGCTTGTTCGTCTGTCATTTTTTCTAAAATAACAAGACTATCCAAATGGAATATAACAGACTTTCTATCCATAACATAAAAAGCCCAACGAAGCGAGGTGCTTAAGTCCGTATCTATGAAGAGTAGAACCCCCGCCTGTTGGGTATATTTTTAAGTAAATGTAAAATGAATATAACATAGTTACGTCTTAAGCATCACAAACATACAAAAATTATGTGATACTTTGTATAAACTCTTTTTCCTCATTTGTTAATAACTCGAAATTAGCGATAATCTTATCTCGGCCATGTATTACCGTAGAATGGTCTAAATTTAACTGTCGGCCTATGCTGCATAAAGAATGCCCTGATACATACATAACAAAGAAGTAAACCTGCCTAGCCTTGACAATCTCTTTTTTTCTTGACCTTAGTCGAATATCCACTCCGTAAAAGTGGTTAATCATGTCTAAAGTATTGTCAAATACTGGAGTTTTTTTTACCTCTATGTCAAGTTTTTTGTATTTCGACAGTAAGCTGAGATACTTTTCTTTGTAGCTATCCTTCGGGGCTTTTAACTTTTTCAGATGTTTATTTTCATCTTGTAGCCGTTCAATCGTTCCCCACAACTGCCAAATTTTTTTCCGCAGTTCTTTTACATCCATTTGTAGGATGGTTTTTTCGTATGTCATAGTTTGTGTTTAATTTTATAAAAGTGAGGCCTACTTAATTTCAGCCTCACGTTTGACATTCACAAGCGGAAATTTAGCCGCTTCTTTTTGCCATAACCATCCGCCACGTTACTACTCCAATCTAAGCACTGATATTACTTAAATTGGCACTGACTGGCTTCCGTAGTTAGTGCTCGTGCAAAAAGTCCCAGTTTTACTGCGAATGCCTGAGCTTCTTTTTTTTAATTGGTTTATGCAACAATCTTCCAGTATTCATTTTTTTAGGCCACCCAGTATCTTCTGTGAAACCAATATATTTTAACCGTTCTTTTGGTTTTGTTACAGGGCATACGTTGGAAGAACTCATAACATATCCTGTCTTGCATCCTAACCAATAATACATCTTTATGCCCATAATTATGTTAATTTACAACATTAATAGCGTAAGTAAAATAAGCCAAAACCATCCACTAACACCACAGATACCTAATACTATGCCTCCAGTAAGCATAATTATCGTAATAATTCTTTTAAACTCTAAATTTGTCATAGTTCAATCTCTTTTTGTTCGTTAGGAAAACTTAACCGATACTCGAATTTGTCCCAGAACCATTGTCTTATTAACTCTATCCGCTCTTCCCATTGGGTAGTCGTGTATTTAGTTGACGAACAAGGTGTTTTTATAACCTCTTCACCTACTAACTTTTCATCTGCCCAAAACATGGATTTGTTCCATTCGTGGATTTGCTGCTTAGTGTAAGACTCACCCCAGAACTCTTTGAAACATTGTATCTCTTCTTCGATTATAACTGCCCAATAAAACTTGTTTTCGGGTATTGTCCTGCGATTATACGCACGTTCTATTTTTATGGATATTCGCTTACCTGCAAAACTTTTAATCGCTTGGTGAGCCTCTAATCGCTTGAAATTGGATAGAGTGCCGTCGTCTTTAACGTCTGCGAAAATTTCAACGGACATTGTCTTTAAGTAGTTTTATCAGTTCTAACGCTTCTCCGTATGTTAAACTTCCAGTATAAGCTATCTGGTTCATCTCAAAGTCTGACAACATAGTGGGTTTAGTCATTAGGATGTCTATCTCTGAGGCTTGCCAGATAGTCATAGGTTCGTCATAAGAAGAGTATTCAAGTTCGTCAAAGCTGTTGTAAGTTAAGTTATCAAAGTCCGAGTTGCTTTTTTCTTTTGGCGACTTCGTTTGAGAAGACTTTGTTTGTCTGGAGTTCCGGTTTTTCATTCCAAATCTTTTTTAGTTCTTCTTCGGTGTTTGCGTTACCAATTTCAGGGTATGTAAATTCGGCTTTAGGTTCGTTTTTTGGCGTTTTATTAGTGTCGCCGTCTTTAGTGTCGTCTATTAAGAATAAACCGTTTAGAGCGTATTTACGAGCGTAAGAAGACGAAGCCCCGAAACATTGTGCTAAAGTCATACCCTTTTGATGCTCTACACCTGCACATGAAGTCACCCGTGTTTCTTGGCCGTCGTTAAATATCGCTGTGGCCTCAACGTAAACCATACCACCTACTTCTTTTGTAGTGTCGGACAAAATTAACGTGCTGTCACCAAGCAAAGGTTTAACCGCTTCTAAAATGTCCTCGCATGACCGATAGTGATACTGGCCAAACTTGTTATACTGGTTCTTTGCTGCTTTGAGTTTCTGTTGGATTTCTTGAAGTTTCATAATAGTTGTTTAATGTTATCGTAGTATTCATCTCGTTCTTCTTTGTAGTCGTCTATGCCTTCTAAAGCGTCGGAAAATTTTTCTAACATCCTTTGTTCGTCGGCTAATCTGCAAGACTTTGAACAGTATTCTTTGTTGTTCCTGTCTGGAGTAAATTCATCCTCGCAGTATTTACATGTGCATTTCAACGGGTGCTGCATAGTTTTGATTTTTGAAGGTTAAACCATTGCCCTGTTGTTCTAAGTTTTTCAGAGCCTTGTCAAGTTCTTTGGCGTTGTGTTGGATTTTGCTTAAATCCTGACCTATTAAAAGGTCAATCGTTCTCTGGACTATTTCTGTCCGTAGTTTTAGTAAGTCATTCATGTTGTGAAGTTTTAGTAATTAGTTCGTGAAAGATAATAACTAATCCTATAAAGATAAGGAATAATACTGTAATTCCGAGTATCAAAAGTAAGGTTTTCATATCTTTTGTCTTAGTGTTTGATAGTAATTCTCTAACCGCTTTATAATCTCACGGTTTAAGGTTATTCGGTAGTTTTGGAAGTCTACGTAAGACTCACCCCATAAAGGTTGTGCAGCGTTTAACTGCTTTACATGGCCTTCTATTCGTGTTCTGCAAATCTCCTGTAACTCGCAGATACGGGTCATTTTTTTGAGGTATTTCTTTCTCATAGTTCTGGTTTTTACCGCCAAACCCCGCTCTGGTGGGTAGCGGGGCGACGGAACAACAAACACACTTAACTTTGAACAACCTGACCCTTGATAAATTCTGCTAATTTAGCCTCAACGTAAGCCGAGAATTTACCAGCTTTGATTGCTTGTGAAATGTAAGCAGGACTAACACCGATAGCCTTAGCCGCTTTTACCTTGTTACCTCTGATTTTTAGATACTCTAATACTTCCATGATATTCTTTTTACCGCCAAACCCCGCTCTGGTGGGTAGCGGGGTAGGTAGGTTTTAGGCATTTTAGCTATTTACTCCATTCGCAAATTACCTGCACTTCCTCGCCGTTACCATCAAATGCGGTAGTGATGTAATTGTTTTCAAGGTCGTTAGTAAGTTCTCCGTATTGCTCCCAATTTTTGCCTGAAGGTAATGTTGCAAATGCAACTTGTTGGCCATTTTCCATTACAATAGTTCCAGTTACTGTTTTCATTTTGCTAAAAGTTTATAGGTTAATAAATTAATATCCGTTATTTTCTGCGTAAGCACGAGCGATAATGTATGCTTGCTTTTCGCTTACTTTTTTGAATTTCACTACTGTTTTGGCAACTTCCTGAGCAAAATCTTTACCCAAAACCTCTACACGACCAACGATGTCTAATGCTTCGTTAAAAGCTGATGAAGAAAAACCTTGTGTAAAACGAGCCTCGAAGCCTACGAGGATTGTGTTTTTTACTGTATTGATGTCCATTGCTAAAAGTTTTGTTGTTAATTGATATAGCAAAGATATACCCTCTTGTTAAATTAAACAAGTGTTTTGAAAGAAAATTTAATAAAAAGTAAGGAATTGACGTTTTGCGGCGTAATTTTGGATATAGCCTAAATTATCAATAATTGAAAAATATAGACTATTTATTGAATAATCAATAAACTTTGCCGTTTGCTATTCGCTTATTGTGAAGAACATACTCTCCGTTTTGAGTAATCTCGTTTATGGCAAAACCGTGATTCCACTTATTTATCCGAGCGTATTCAGGGTGCAAGTTACACAAACAACCCACAGAGTGTGTAGTTATCATCTTGTTACCTAATGTAGTTTCGGTGTGTGAACTGGATTTATGAAGATGTCCGATTAAGCAACTGTCTAAGGTTTTCATAAATAAACCTCTGGCTGGGTTCACAGCTTGAGAGGGTGCTCCAAAAAACTCGTGGCCGTGCAGAATATCCAAATGCCCGTGTTTAACTATTCGTTTGTCGTAGATAATCTCTACGTCTACTTGGCTTCTAATTCTGTCTTCTAATCTTATCCCATCCAGATTAAATAGTTCAGGTGCTTTAAGCATGATGTATTTATCCCATCTCTCACAATGATTTCCGTATTTAACGTAAATAGGAACATTAAACCTTTGCTTCATGTGTTTGATTAACTGACAACCCATGTCAATTTCCTGAGCCATAGACCGTTTATAAGGGTTCTGTTCAAATCTTGACCCTTTGTAAAAATCAAATAAATCGCCGTTAATTAATATGCCGTCTATGTTATTCTCTGAATACTTAAAGCATATCTCTAACGCTTTGACATCGTGGAAAGGAACGTGAATATCATTTAAGATTAATAGCCTTTTGATGTTCTTAGGGATTATATAAGGTGTCCAGTCTTCTGCGTCGCTTTCCGGTATTGGTATTCGTTCGATAATCTCTGACACCTTTTTACGGCTTCTGTCGCCATGCTGACCTCTGTAGTATTTAACGACTGACCTCGCAGACTCAACGCTTGTGAACAATAAAGGGTAATCCTTAAATAGTTTCCTTGCAAGACCTAATGTTGTGCCTCTTGGGAATTTCTTTAAGTAGCTTTTGACTACTTTACTTTGTTCACTCATTAAAGTATTGTTTTAGTTTTGAATAGATTTTATTATCAAACTGGATAACAAACTCTTCGCCTGTTTTCATTTTGATTAATAGATTGAACTCCGTGCCTTCCTCGAATAAATCTCCGTATTTCTCAGCGGCTAATTCCCTGTCTTCGTCGTCTTCGTAATAAGTAGGCCATTCTAACACTTCAAACCACTCTACTCTTGACAAGTGGAAATTAATCACACTTTCGTCGTGTGAGTTGGTTCTGATGTTATATACTAACCTGTTGGCCTTCATTATGATTTTTTAATAAACACAGCTATCTGAGTTGTAGTGTCCGCTTCAATTCTTGTAAGTCCTGAAATGCTGCTTAATACGTCGCTTGCCATTGCAAATTTAGCATCTCCGCTTAACTCCCATTCATCTAACTGAGCCGAGATATCCTCTAAAAACTGATGCAGTTTCTCTTTAATAGCTTCGTAGATTATCTCGTCTGCTTCGCCTTCTACTCTTGACAAAACAAAGTCAATAGCCGTGTCTAAAGGTTGGCCGTTTTGTAACGCCGTGTCTAAATACTCTAAAGCGTCTACGATTTTTTCAGCCTCACCAATCCACTTTTTTAATCTTGCTGGTAAAGCGTTAAAGAATGATTTTACGTCTTCGGAAATACCTTTAACATCCTCTAAGAATGTAGTCCCGTCTTTTTTGCTGAATAGTTTACGTTTCATATTATTTACAATTACAGTTATTTGATTTACTTATTTTACAAGGCAATGACTTGAATAACCACCGCTTTTGATAGCAGATTGGATAAACACAAGACCCGTTATCTACGTTGGCCTCTGGGTTAAAATTACTCGCTGCGTAATCCGTGCAACCTAATATCTCACAACTCCCGTCGTCTATTGTTGCGGCTGGGTTGAAATTAGAAGCGTTTGGATTTTTACAACCGAAAACATCTACTTTGGTTACTTCTAAGACTATATACCCGAATGAATAAGCTGGACAAACTAAACCTTCGCCTTTTTCAATCTCATTTCCTAAAATACTTTGTTTCTTGCAGAAATCCATTGAGCGGGACAAAGAACTAAATCTCTGGCCTTTGATATACTCTACTTTGTAAGTTGCTTGTAAGCCTTCTGGAAGCGAAAAAACGGGGGTAAATTCAGACTCTGTTAAATACCATAGACTATATACCCCTTCTGATACGATTTGATACGAATACGGTAATCTTTGGCCTTGAGTGTTAAAATACAGACAAAAAGCGTCAAAAGTAGCAGACCTACAATTATTCGGGTTTTCAGGGTCTTGAATGTCAAATGATTTTCTTGGTGCTACAACCCCGACAGTAGACTGAGTTATTACCCCGCCATGCCAGTTAAAAGAACTTAATCTCTCGTCATTCCCATACCAGTTCATTAACTCAAAAGCCTTTGCTGCGTATGTCCAAGTTCCGTTCAAAGAACCTGCGTCAATATACCCGCATTCGGTTACATACCCAGTAAGATTATGACTTTGTAAGTAATTCAACATAACCTCCCAAAATACAGCAGGTTGACTTTGGTAGTAAATATCTCGCCAGTATTTTTCATCCGTAGTATCGGAAGGATTATAAACACGGTCTTTAGGTAATGTAGTTTTGGCTTTTTCAGCCCCTACTTCATCTGTGGTAGCCGTTACTCCTAACGCCTGAACAAAAGCCCCTGTGTAGTAAATATGCACATCACCACCAACTATCTTAAATTCAGGATGCTCGGATTTGAAATTAAACCCAGAGTTATTCCAGTTATCGTGTGAACTTTGCCCACCTTGAGTCTTCGTGAAGATAGACAAAGGCTTAGGCGCAATCGGTAAAAGAATATCCATGTCAGGCCAGTTAGAAGTAATCTGATTACAGAAGTCTAAATAGCCAGTTTCGTAAAGACTGAAATTGAACGAATACCCACCAGCAGGGTAAAACGGTTCGTTCACATACGCCGCAGCCCTTACAGGCACTCCAGCCGCTTGCAAATGTGAAATAGCGGATATATTCTGCGACATAGGGACTGAGTCAGAAGCTACAAAGATAACCCAGAAACTACGGTTGTTTCTTTGCATGAATTTATACAAATTGATTACGTCTTGCGGGTCTTCGTTTAACTTATCGTATCTATCCCGCCAAGCAAAACTACCGCCCTCTGGGACTAACTCTAACAGATAATTAGAGTCCGCTTGAGTAGTAAACGAAATTGTCGAATTAACACAATTAAACCCGACTTGAGCAGACCCTACAAACGGTAGGATAAGCAGTATTAATAAAATTTTTCTCATATTACCAACGTGCTTTTTTGCCTCGAATATCATAGTGAACGAATGACTTATAAAGCCCTACGCCACCCTGTTTCATTTTACCCTCTGCAATCAGTTTTAATATAGCAGAATGTATCTGTTGTGGTGTGTATTTATTGGAACGAATATCAGCCGCACTACAAGTCAAGTGCTGTGAAACAGGAGAAGCCCCTTCTTGCTTTGCATTCCACTCTGGAGTCCTATAAGCAGAATTTATAAACAAGGCTGTATCTAAGTAGTCCCTTAAAACCTGCAAATTATTTGCAAGTTCTTGAGCATTATTGTAATACTTTTCAGGAACTGGAGTGCCGTCATTGCAAGCAAACTCCGAAAGTGAGAAGTTTTTAGTTAGCTTCATTTTGCAAATATACGAAA
>ERZ795044.3700-NODE-3700-length-12781-cov-7.850385_pt1 | contig 12781 bp, 9 predicted proteins | sample MGYA00375128_ERZ795044 | MGnify/ENA primary metagenome ERZ795044 (study PRJEB30173, sample SAMN05720213) | anaerobic digester metagenome | isolation source: active sludge of municipal wastewater-treating anaerobic digesters | place: USA | collected 2014-12-22 ... | reverse complement strand
AGATATAGATAAAAATTGAAAAAAAGCTCTTGGCACAACATATTTCATTTTTTACCCAAGATTTTATCTTTTACAACATCATTATGAATTCAGGAATAGAAATCCCTTCAGAAGAAAATATTTGACTGGTATATTCTACAGCATTGGAACAAATTTTGAAGTTTCTGGTTGCATTGTCCATTGTTTCATCACCTCTGAGCCCGAAATTTTCTTCATAACACTCCGATATAACTCCCGTATCGTTCTCGTGTCGCGATATGGGAACGATACGGGAATCTCTTCAGCCGCATATCGCAAAAAAGAAGGAACTGATAAACAAGTAATTTTTGGATGAAAAAAGAATATTCGCTGCTGATAGTGAGTTATCGCTTTATGGTGTTGATTTTCTATGCCGGATAAATATAGGGTGATTGATTGTTGGGTTGGAAGGGTGTGGGCTTTCTGTTTTAACTCACAATTTTTCGGATTTCAGACCAGCTAAAAAGCGGTTGTAAGTGACAAAAAATCGTGTGGGTGTGGTCTCATTGAAGGCAGGTGAAAATTGTAAGTCAAAACATCCCACCGGTTACAATTTTGTGTAATCGGAGCTCGCTGAGACACCTTTTTTATCTTCCGGAAAGACGATGTCCTCATCGTTCATTATTGTCTCCTTGTTTTTAAAAATGAGGGGGAGCGGAAAGAGATAAAATTTGGTACAATATTTTGGCATTCTTTGAAAAATGCATATTGTAACTTATTGAAATATAGAATAATTTTGCAGTACCCTCACTACTGTCAAACTTGAGTTAGAAGATAAGATAATCTAAATTTGTATTTATGGAGACGAGAGAGTATAAATCCTTTGCCCATGCTATTTAAATTTGGCTTCATAAATTTCAATAATTCCTGATTTTCGCTATAGTTGAATAAAAATCTAATTGCCCCGTGCTTTTATCCGTTAATTTTCTCAAAAATTGAATTAAATTATTTTCTATCTGGGTGTTTTCAATCCTCTTTTGAGCTATACTATAATATGTTTCATCTATTTCAATCCCTATAAAATTTCTGTTTAGTCGTTTTGCTACTACTCCTGTTGTTCCTGAACCCATAAAAGGGTCAAGAATAATATCTTGTTCATTACTTCCGATTAGAATTATCCTTTCCAGAAGTTTTTCCGGCTTTTCTGTAGGATGTATAGTTTTATGTCGTTCTGCTGGTATCTCCCATAAGTTTCTCATTTGCTTCCCATTATTTAATTTTACTGCCAGATCATAGTTAAAATAATATTGTTTAGATTTACCGGCAAGCCAGATCAATTCCGTTGAAGGGACAAAACGATTCTTTTGAATTAGAGGTGTTGCATTGGGCTTAAACCAGATAATATCATTTATTATCCACAGGTTTAATTGTTTTAAAATTGAACCTATGGATGGATGGTTGTGTAATGTGCCTGAAATCCATATTGTCCCATTATCTTTTAGAACCCTTACGCATTCTTCAATCCATTTCCTGTTAAATTCGTTAATATTCTCTATTTGATCCCATAAACCTTTATCACATTTGGATATTTTTCCGCTTTTGCAAGTAAGATAGTTTTCCCCTGAAAGATTATAGGGTGGGTCTGCAAAGATTAAGTCAACACTCTTTGATTCCAATTGTTTAATTATCTCTAAAACATCTCCGTTAAATAGCTTGATATCAGGCATTTTCTTTTATCTCCTTTGCAAATATTCTATTATAAGCAATATCATAATAAGCTGCGTTTATTTCAATACCGATCCAATTTCTTTTTAACCGAGAAGCCACAACCCCTGTCGTTCCTGTCCCGAAAAATGGGTCCAAAATAAGATCATATTCATCTGATGAAGCAAGTAAGATTAATTCAATTACTTTTTCCGGCTTTTGAGTAGGGTGTATTGCTCTGCCATTTTCTCCTTTTATTCTCTCTTTACCTTGAACAATAGGCATCTCAATAAAGTCAATAAAATCCCTTAATTGTTTCGGCTTTCCATCTTTTGTCTTGTAAGGATTAAAATTCTTAATTACTTCATAATTGAATTTCCATTTATTACCTTTTACGAACCAGCAAATAAATTCCGTTGAATGTGTAAAAGTTCGTTTAGTGATATTTGGCATAGCATTGGTCTTATACCAAGTTATAATATTATTTAGCTTGAAACCGGCTCTTTTTGCAGTTAATATAATTTCTGCGATGTTATGATATGTGCAGGAGATATATAAACTGCCATTATTTTTTAAAATATTCCATGCTTTTTTAATCCAAGTTTCAGAAAAGATAAGATAATCATTGTAGTCCCAAGTGTCCCAATCCTCATTCATTTTATAGAACGGACCTCCGGTCTTATTATTTGTTAAAGATAATGCTTTACCTGACAAATTATATGGTGGGTCTGCATATACTATATCAATGCAATTTTCAGGGATATCATCTCTCATAATTTTGATACAATCGCCTAAATAAATATAGTTCATCAGCATCTTTTTATAATCCTTTGTTGCCAATCTTCAATGGACTTGGGAATAAATATAGCCCATTCAGAGAAACTTAACAATTCTTTTGATTCGTTAACAATATTTGTATATAACTCATATAATTCATTATGCGAAAATCTAATGCCTTTTTTAAGCAGTATTAACAGTGTCTCTAATAGCATAGCAAATTGTTCTGAAGTCATTGGGACTATTTTTTGAGGAATGCCATTATACTCATATTTTACAGAAATCCAAAATTGAGAATAGGTATCAATATGAATACGAGGTGCAATAAAAATGCAGAACACATCATCATCCTGATGTTGAATTTCAAAATCTCTTAAATGTCTCATTACCGGTTGCCCTTCCAGCACCCATTGAAGTTTAGATGAATTTAGAGTTACCTCTATAATTGCTTTGAATTTTTTGTAATAACATTCTATATCCGGTTTATGGGCAGGGGAATGAGAAACTGGTTCTCCATCATCATCTACGGGATAATTTGGTTTTATTAAAATTTCGTCATTAATGATTTTTAGCGCTTCCGTTATTAATTGTTCAAATTGCTCTGGTTCATATTCTCTTAACTTTTTTTTATTTTGTAGCGTACTTATTATTTCTTCTACTTTATTTAAATCACTCATTAACTTTACTTTCTTAATTCGTTCTTTTAATTCCAAATTGAGCGATCTTATCTGAGAATTATGTTGCTCTAATTGAATTTTACCCAAACCGTGAATGTCAATATCTAAAAACCTCTGTTGTTCTTTACTAATTTGTAACTTCTCCTTCATAATTAAATTAATAGCATCAAGTTTTAGCGTCTGGACTACCTTTTCTAAATTCTCTCTTTTCTCCCATGGTAATATGGGCTGTTCAATATCAGAAAGGTATTTCAAATAATCAGTTACAGTTTCAAATTTAATAGATGCCCCCAGATACATATCTAAAAGCTGTTCTATTTCCACCTTTCTTGACGGTTCAAGATCAATAATCCAATTGTTGCCTAACGGACCCATTGAGACCTTAAAATATCTTGTAAGCCGAAAATATCTTAATATATTATCCCCATAATCAAACAAATTATTCATCTTTTTTGCTGGAATAGTAGTCGTCCCATAGAATTTATTCACAAAATGCTGAATATAGTCATCTTTGTTTTTTGCTTTTCTCAATTCTAAAATTCTACTCGTATATTCATCTATTTGTTTATAATTGATAAGAGTAGGAACTAACAAATTGAATTCTTTTCTATTTATTCCTTTCTTTTCCGCTTTTCCATTGATGTTTTTTATTAATTTCATTACGGCAATTAAAGGCATTATATCAAAACCTTCTTTCTCCGAAAAGTCCGCACTCCAAGGGTTTGGAAACTGAAGCTTGAGCATACTTTTAAAAAATATATATCCTACATCGTAATTTTCCGATAAAAATTTGTTTCCAAGCTCAGTAATTATAACTGGTTCATACCCTTCCCTTGCTATTGAAAATCCAAGTTTATTTAATGGATTAACAGATTGCCTACCTCTCATTGGTGGGTCTTTATATTTTTGTAAATTGAAGATTTCTTCAGCTACATTGTAAGGTACTTCAATTTCTGGCTGTTCATAATATTTTTTATACGGTATGGGAATATTCTGCGGTTTGTAAATACATTCTTTAATTAAAAGAACTTGATATTTTATCTGATTAGCAGTATCAAAATTTTGACCTTCTAATTTCTTAAGTACTCTTAAAAAATCTCTTAACCGCTCAGGGTTTCTCACTGTAGTCGAAATTGACCAAGGTTTTGTCATTATCTCGCCTCTTTTAATGTTTAATTTTATTTATATTCTATGCAGTAAACTCGTCAAGGATTATTTCTGAAATACAACTCAAAGGGCATAATTACTTTCTGTAAAGTGGTGGGTTATTTTCCAATGCAGAATTCGCTGAAGATTTTATTTAACAGGTCGTCGGTAGTGATAATTCCTAAAATTTCTTCCAAGGCATTGCTGGCGGAAATAAGTTCAAAGGCAATGAATTCGTAGCCCTGTTTTTCTTCTATGGAGTGTTTTGCTTGATGCAAAAACTGCAGGCATTTAGATAGAGCAATCAGATGTCTGTTATTGATGATGATAGGTTTATTCAGTAATTCAGTGCTCAGCGATAACTGCCGGGAAATTGCATCGGTAAGGTCTTTCAAACCCTTTTCCGTTATTACGCTGCAATAAATTCCCTCTGGTATTTCAGGTGCATTTTTCGGCAGCAAATCCGCTTTACTGAAAACGGCAAGGGTTTTGGAATAAAGTTCAGGAGGAATAGTGGATAAAGAAAGTAATTCCGCTATTTGCAGGTTAGGATTAGTTACCTTATTAGCTTCCACCAAATAAAGTATAAGGTCTGATTCCTGCATCAATGCGTAGCTTTTAGCGATTCCTTCTTTTTCAATGTCATCAGGAGATTCTCTTAGTCCTGCTGTATCATAAATAACTACAGGAAATCCATTTAGGGATAAAGATTCCTCTAAATAATCCCTTGTCGTTCCCGGGTGGGGAGTTACGATAGCTCTGTTTTGTTGTAGTAAAGCATTAAAAAGTGAGGATTTACCAACATTCGGAGCACCGGTTAAACAAATCTTGATTCCTTCGCGTAGTCGTCTTCCCTGTTCGCCTGTATTTTTCAGTTCTTCCGCGGTTTTGATGATATCTTTTAATTCCTGATACATAGCATTGGAATCGGGTAAAGGTAAATCTTGATCGGTAAAATCAATTGCCAGCTCAAAACGGATACGCAGTTCCGTAATGCGGTTTAATAATATTTGTAAGTATTTGCTCAGTTTACCCTTAAGCTGTAAAAGAGCAGCTTTTTCTGCCTGGGTTGCCTGTGCCTGAATAAGGTCGTTAACTGCTTCTGCCTGGCTTAAATCCATTTTTCCATTTAAGAAAGCACGCAAGGTAAATTCTCCCGGTTTTGCCAGACGGCAGGAAAGAAGTAGGGTATTAAGAATACGATTGACAAGATTGGGATTGCCATGACAGGATATTTCAATAACATCTTCTCCCGTATAGCTATGTGGTTCTCTAAAAACGGAAAGCAGAACTTCGTCTATTGCCTCTTCTGTTTCTGCATAAAAAGTGCCAAAAACAAGGCGTTGAGAAGGTTGATTAAGAAGTTTATTACCCGGAGAAAAGTGTTTGGCTACAAGCTCAATGCAACCCTTGCCACTTAAGCGGATTACAGCTATGGCAGAAAATCCGGCAGGAGTTATCGGTGCACAAATAATCTCGCTAACATTTTTCATTTAAGCATCTGGATTATTTTCTCATACAGCCGGGGAGCTGTAAAACCGATTTCTTCAAGAAGTTCCGATATTTTTCCTTGGGCAATAAAGCGATCGGGATAGCCAAAATTGATAACTGTAACCTTTTCAGTAGCTAATAATTGAGCTATGCGTGCTCCCATTCCTCCAATAACAGCATTACTTTCAAAAGTGAAAATGTATTTGCAGGTAGATGCCACTTGCAGAAGGGTATTTTCATCCAAGGGTTTTACAGAGAGCAATTGCACCAGCTGTGAAGGTATCTTATCTTTAGCCAGCAAATTATGCACTTCCTCAGCGGTAAAAAAAGCATCTCCGCAAGCAATTAAGGCAATATTCCCTTCCTTGGAGTGAATTATGGCAGGAAAGGGATTAAAATCGGTTAATGTTTGATGAACAGAAGCAGGAATTACAGTTCCCCGGGGATAACGAATAGCCACGGGACCCTCTTTATATTTTGCAGCCCAGGTAAGCATTGCCACAAGTTCTTCTGCGGTGGAAGGAGTTAAAATAATCATATTGGGAACAAAGCTTAAAAAAGAAAGATCAAAAGCACCGTGATGCGTAGCTCCATCTTCACCTACAAGACCAGCTCTATCAATGCAAAAAACAACGGGTAATCGGGGTAAGGCAACATCGTGAATAATCTGGTCTAAAGCACGCTGGAGAAAAGTGGAATAGATTGCCACAAAAGGTTTTAATCCCTTCGTGGACATTCCTGCTGCCAAAGTTACGGAATGCTGTTCAGCAATGCCTACATCAAAAAAGCGGTCGGGAAAGGTCTCTTCAAATTTGCTCAATCCTGTTCCGGCAGTCATAGCAGCTGTAATTGCCACAATTTTAGGGTCTTTTTGGGCTAAAGTGACCAGGGTTGAGCCCATCAGGTCACTCCAACTTTGCTTTCCACTACTGATTTGTTTGCCTGTTTTTAAATCAAAAGGTCCTGTTCCATGAAAAAGAGCAGAGTCCTTTTCTGCAGGAGGATAGCCCTTACCTTTTTGGGTAACAATATGAATCAGGACAGGACCCACCATAAAATTCTTTACTCTTTTGATAATCTTCAGGAGCTGCTCTATATCATGACCATCTATAGGACCTACATATTTAAAGCCCAGGTCTTCAAAAATAATGTTGGGTACCAGGATATTCATCATTGATTCTTCCAGCTTTTGGGCTCCGTAAATAAAATTGCGCCGAATAGTAGCTGGTAAAGTATAACTGAAATCCCAAACCTGCTTTTTAAGGACATTATAAGATTTACTGGCAAGCATCCGAGCCATATATTTCTGCAAACCGCCTACATTTTTAGAGATGGACATTTCGTTATCATTTAAGATAACGATGAATTTATCCTTTTGCAGGTGCCCACCGTAATTTAATGCCTCAAAACTCATGCCTCCAGTTAAAGCTCCATCACCAATCACGGCAAGGCAATGACCCTGTTCATTATTCAAATCCCTGGCACAGGTAATTCCTAAAGCGGCGGAAACGGAAGTGCTGCTATGACCGGTAGTAAAAGCATCATAAGGACTTTCGTCACGATTGGTAAAACCACTGATACCCTTATACTGCCTTAAAGTATCAAACTGAGCATTGCGTCCGGTTAAAATTTTCCAGCTGTATGCCTGATGCCCTACATCCCAAACAATTCTATCGGTTAAAGGATCAAACAGATAAAGCAAAGCAATGGTAAGATCAACCGTTCCCAAACTGGGAGCTAAATGACCTCCTGTTTTAGAAACAACTTGCACAATGCGGGTGCGAACTTCCTTCGCCAGAGTTTTCAGTTCGCTTACAGATAGTTCTTTAATCTGTTTCGGCTCGGTTATTTGTTCTAAAATCATCTTTTCTCCTTGCCGCCTGCTATTTTGCCCTTGTTTCTTCTGTCTTCACGATGATAATTTCCAAAATCATTAAAGCGAAGGCAATGGCAAGTAAAATTTTCCAGAGGTCGTGACCCAGGCGTGAAAAGAAAAGTTTATCCTCCCATTTATCTCCTAAGTTTTTTATCCCTTTAGGGAGATTAGTTCTGGTTTCGGAATCGCTATAGTCAATGTTAATTGCCATTGCATAACTGCGAGGCGTATTCGGCTCAAAAACATAAATTCCTGGTTCCGTAGCCAAATAACGGCGGTTGGAGATAATTTCTCCTGTAGGCAGCTGTAATTTATCAAATATAAGCACTTGTCCGATTTTATTATTTGTCTCCGGAATTTCCGCACCGGCAAGATAATCCAAAGTGCGGAAAGCCAGAACCGGAAACGCGGGGTCAATAAAGAAAGGATTGTTTTCTGAAGCAATATTCCAAAGCCAGAGGGACTGTTTTTCATTAACAACCGCCAGAGGAATGTTTTGGGCTGAAATCAGCACTCCGGCATTCTTATTAACCGCTTGCCAGTAGTCGCTGAGGGTAGTATTTTTAAGTGCTTTTCCCGAAATGAGAGAGCTGATATAGTGATGAGCGTTTAGGTTATCTATGGTGATTGCCTTTTGTGTGCGTTCTTTAATTTCAATGCCAAAACTGTTGTTCAGATAGGACTTCAAATCGGCAGAGAGATTATCTCCCAGGCAAAAGAGAATCCCTTTTTTCCGGTTTTGGAGGTTGGTAAAGACCTCGCGTAAGCGGGAAGTTAAAGCTCCGCAATCGTAAACGACAAAAAGTTGCGCTTTATCCAGGTCACTTATTGAAAGAGCATCAGCAGAGATGATTTGAAAAGAGGAAGCGCTATAAACCTTTAAGATTGTAGAAAGAATGGCAGGCAAGCTGCCGTTGCGAGTAATAACCGTAACCCGAGGTTTACTATAATAAGGAAAAGCAAAATAACAACGGTTATCCGTTATTTGGCGTTCATCGTTAACTTCAATATAGCCACTCTGCCATCCATCAGAGCGAAGTTCAACCGGGATGGTTTCAATAACTGTGCTTTGAGCAGGAACGGAGAGAAATTTTTCTGCCAGTTTGATATCGTTTACCACTGCCTTCACAAGCACATCTTTGCGTTCGGTTTCTCCATAATTGGCAACTGTGAATTGAATCAGCTGTTGATTATGTTTTTCCACCAATTGGGGTAAGGCATTGGCAGATATAACTGCCAGGTTTTCATAGTCCGCTGTTTCTGGAACTGGAATAAGAGCAATAGGAACACTGGTTTTCAGCTCTACAGGGGGAATTCTTAAATCGGTGATAAGATAAATCTCACGATTGGGCATTTGACTTTCGGCAAGTTTGGTTTCTGCTTGCGCCAGCATTTCTTCCAAAGTGAGAGGACTAAAAGTGATTTTTAACTGCCCCATAAGCGTTTCAGGCAAAGAACCGGCATAAATTTGGCTATGCAAAAGGTTCCAGTTTTCATCGGAACTAATTGGTATCAAACGGTCATCCGGATTGGCTTTGGCATTTATTTTCTGCAATGCCTCTTTGGCATATTGCAAGGAACTTTTTCCTCTTTCAGCATAATCCATACTGTAAGAAGTATCTATCAAAATAGCAATTGCCGTAGGAGGATGTTTACCTGAGGGTTTTAGTTTCGGAGAAGAAAGCATTGGACGCGCAACTGCTAAAACAACCAGCAGAATAATCAACATCCTGATAATCAGTAAGAGAATGTTTTTCAGTTTACTGCGGCTTTTTTCCTGTTCTTTGCTTAGTTTTATAAACCTCAAAGTTGGGAAAACAATCTTCAGCGGTTTCTTCTTAGCCAGCAGCCAAATTAGCAACGGGATTATTACGGCTGCAGCAAAAAAGAGGAGAGTAGCATTTAAAAAGGATAGTTGAAACAACTAAATACCTGCACTAATGGAAAATAGATAGTCACTATCAGCAAGTTTCATTCCCGTGCTATTCAGGGAAAAATCAAAGTGGAAATTCCTGTAATAATAGCCAGCGCCAAGGGTGAAATTGATATTATCAGCCCCGTAAAAATCGTGACTGAAGGTGCCCACTCTAAGATCAAAAGAACTGCTGTTTTCGGTGGAAGAGGAATTGCTGCCGGAGTTTAAATTCCATCTGTAACCATAACCAAGATGATAAGTTGTTTCGGGCTTTTTGGCAAGTTTGCTTTGTATTCCGGCATAATAGTGACTGTTTGTTCCTTCAAAACCAAGACCTGCGGCAGCTCTTCTTTGCAGGGTAACGGAATCATAATTTTCCCACCAGAGCATTGAAAGAAGGTCATAGAAAGAAGCGGCATAAACAATATCACCCATTTTATAGGTTATACCGAGGTCTCCGGAAACCCCTTTGGCTTTATCATCAATAAAACCATCACGAATTAAACTATTGCCAACCTTATGCTCCCTCAGGTAAACGAGACGCCCGGAAAGGTATTTCAAATTTATTCCGGCGGCTAATTTGGGATAATTTTCGTCTCTTCCACCCCAGGAAACTTGAACTTTATCCATTTTATAGTCATAATATTCACTATTCAAACCATCTTCACTAAACTGACTGATATGCACTGAAGCAACCGGTTGATAGCTGAAAGAAACAGCGCCGGTATTTAGCACAAAGTATTTGAATTGTTTGTCTTTCAAGGTATTGCTAACACTTATGGCACTATAAAAATCCAGGTCTTCCTCTGCTGTTAAACGAAAAGACAGAGAAAACGAACCAAGCTTATTATCAGCCATCAAAGCAGGATTACCGTAAGCGCAAAAAGGATCGCTGGCATTAGTTAAATTAAGAGCTCCCGCTCCCATAGCAATAGGAGAAACATTACTTTCCGGAAGAGTGTAATCATAATCCGTTATCGGCAGAGGCGTAACCTGCTGAGCAAGCAAAAATATAGCGGGAACAAATAACAAGAGGGTAATATAAACAACCTTGGGCAAGGAAATAAAACTCCCTAACATTAGCTAAACCCCTTTTCCTTTAAAAGCAAACGAGTTCCATTGGCTGCATAGTAACCTGCAATACCTGTTAAAATTCCAAAAACTGCATCTATAAACCAATGATAGTGACAGAAGACGGTGGCAATGGAAAGAAAAAAGGAAATAACAGTGCAGATATAACCAACAGGGCGAATGTAACGCAAAGCGGCAATAGTTAAAACAAGAGCAATGGCAATATGGCTGCTGGGAAATGCACCTCCCAAATGATTGGAAGTGCGATAGATAAAAGCCATAATACGGGAGAAGGGTCCGGAATGATAGGTCTTTGTTAAAGCCATCGCTTCCGGAAGATAGCGTCCTCCAATAACAGGCAGAACAGAATAGATTGTATAACAACAATAGAATACAAAGGTAAGATTGAAGATTACTTCTTTAAAGGCATCTTTTTGTGTAAAATAGAGGTAAAGCGGAATACCGGCAATCATAGGATAATAGCAAAAATAGGCAAAATGAAAGAGTTCCTGAATTGCCCAATGCGAATATTGCTTTCCCCAAACCAAAGAAGGCAGATAACCAAAGATAGCTTTATCAATTTTCATAAAGAAGGGATCAAGCCAGTCCCGAAATAGGATGCGATTGAAGGCATAACCGGAAGTATAAAAATAGCCGAATAGAAAAACAGGATAAAGTCCCCGGAAAAAGCTGAGCACTTTATAGCGCTTGGTAAGCTTGTTGGGCGTGTAACACCAGCCGGGTTGTTGTTGCAGCCAGGCAAGAAATAGCACTGCAGTAAAAATGGCAAGATAAACGGGAATGTGTTTTAGAACTTCCGGAGAGCGAGAAATACCCAAACACATATACAGCAAAATCCAGCCACAAAAGATCAGGGTAATAAGATCAATTGCCGAAAGGAAGGACTTTGCTGTTTTCTTTTGTTTTGCTGATAATTCCGGCATACAGAATCCGTTACTTTCTACCGGTGATGGCTTTATCGTAAAGACGATAGGTTTTATATATCTCAGCACCCAATTTTTCGGCAACATTAATCATCGGGATGTTATTTTCCAGCACCCAGGAAAATTCACTGCGGTAATAGCCCTTGGGGAGTCCATTCTTAAAAGTGTGATAATATAGCAAAGTATCTATTCCCTTACCTTGAAATTCTTTAATTATTCCCATCGTAATAACGCGCACGGAAGTGATGTGTTTTTTGGCTTTAAGAGCTTTGAGAATAGATACGGGAGTTACTTTTCCCTGCATAACTTTCAGCACTTCATTGAAGTTGGGCAAAGTTAAACTGAACCCGGCAAGCTGATTATCAACCTCAGCAATAAAAACCATATCGGGATCTACTATAGGAAGCAGTTCTGCAACAAGATGATCAAATTCAGCTCGCGTCATAGGAACATTTCCCCAATTATATTGCCAGGCACGCGTGTAAATATTAAAAACGGTTTCAATATCTTTTTTGCGTTGTTTTTTATTGTAGGACAGAGAACGGATTTGCACATTATTGCGCTTCGTAATTATTTCTGCCATTTTAGCAACGCGTTCCGGGATGGAATGATATTCACTGATGAAGGCATAGAGATCCATTGTTTTGAAAAAACCGTAGTTTTCGTAAAGCTTTTGGTAATAGGGAAAGTTGTGCGGCATCATAATCATTGGCGGTGTATCAAAACCCTGAATAAGCAAACCGCATTCATCATTCACGCTGAAGTTCATAGGACCCCTCATAGCAGTAAAATTGCGATAGCTATTCCACTGCAAAGCTGCATCAAAAAGAGCATTAGCAACTTCCTGCTCTTCAATACACTCAAAGAAACCGAAGAAACCGATATTTTCGTTATGTTCTTTATTATGTTGAGTATTGGAATGGGCAGAAATTCTGCCAACGGTTTCTCCATCTTTTTGAGCAATAAACAGTTTAACCTCAGAATGATCATAGTAGGGATTCTTCTTAGGGTTAAAAAACTTTTTCTGGTCACCAATTAAAGGAGGAACCCAGTTGGGCTCTTTTTGATATAGCTTGAAAGGAAGAAGAATGAAGTCCTTCAGCTGTTTTTGGTTATCTACAGGAATTATTTTTATCATCATCTTTCCTTTTGCAGGGGAGCTAAAATTCTCCCAGTTTTTTGGAAACAAAAATGTTCAAAATACCCATTACTACTGCATTGC
>ERZ795044.3698-NODE-3698-length-12791-cov-8.064227_pt1 | contig 12791 bp, 12 predicted proteins | sample MGYA00375128_ERZ795044 | MGnify/ENA primary metagenome ERZ795044 (study PRJEB30173, sample SAMN05720213) | anaerobic digester metagenome | isolation source: active sludge of municipal wastewater-treating anaerobic digesters | place: USA | collected 2014-12-22 ... | reverse complement strand
GCGGCGCCTTCCTTGTGCATGTCGATGAAGATCTCGCCGAGCTCGCCGTCGTCGAATTCGCCGGTGTGGAGGTAAACCTTGTGACCGCCGACGGTGGCTTTCTGGATGTAGCCCTTGCGGCGATCCGGCAGGCGGCGGCGTTCGGCGAATACGCATTCCTCGGGCGGTTCTGCAGCGACGGGCGGAGATGTGAAGCGCTCGAACGTTTGCGCCTGCATTTCGTTGGCGAGCGGCGCGCGGGCGCGGCGGCGGGCTTCGGCGATGCGTTGCTGAAGTTCGGCGTCGACGGCGGGCCGGCCGGGTTCAATGCGGACGCCGAGGCCGGCGGCCATGGCGGCGCGGGTGGAGGCGTGGACGACCATGCGGCTGGCGTCGCCCTGGTCGCCCGGCGTGACGGTGACGACGGGCGGGCGAGCCAGCATGGGCGCGATGGCCTTGGCGAGGCGCACGCGGGCTTCCGGCGTGACGCCATCGGCGCGGGCGAGGATGCGGGCAAGCGGGGATTTGGGATTAGAGACGGGGCGGCGGCGGCCCTGGACCGCCACGCGCGCTTCGTCGACTTCGCGGGCCGAGATGCCGAGGGCGCGCAGGAGGGCTTCGCCGTCTGTGTCGTAGGCTTCGGGATCGAGGCCGAGGCGCTTGCGGATGACATCGTCGCCGACGACCCAGCGGGAGAAGGCGGCGGCGAGGCTGAGGCCTTCTTTCAGAGCCTGTTCGATGCGGTCCATTGCGTCTTCAGGCAGGCCGCGGGATTCCAGGCGATTGCGTTCAAGGCCGTCGATCTGGTCGAGCGTGCGGGCGCCGAGGATACGCAGGCGGACATCTTCCGCCTCGGTCTTGCTGGCGACGGCACCGAGGGCGGCGTTGACGCATTCGGAGAGTTGCGGGGTCTGTTCGTCTTCCTGCGCGAGCAGGAGGTCGACCGGGTCTGCGCCGCTGCTTTCGGCGGCGAGCCAGCGGATGGCGGCGGGCAGTGTGTGTTCGGCGGCGACGGCGCCGGCGGCTTGCTTGGCAATGGTGCAGAGTTCGGCGGCGGCTGTTGTGCCGTCTTCGCTGTCGAAGGCGAGGCCGAGCGACATGATTGCGGCGGCAAGGCCCGCAAGCTGGATCACGCAATCGGGCGAGACGGTACGCAGGGCGGCCAGGTCAGCGCGCAGGAGGTCGCGGTCGTGTGCGGCGGCGTAGCGGGCGAGGTCGATGGCGACGGCGGGCGTGGTCGGCTCTGACAGCGGTGCCCCCAGCGAGACTTGCACACCGAGGCGTGTGCGGCTGACGCGTTCGATGGCGACGGCGACTTCGTTCGCGTCGATGCCGGTCCAGGCGGGGATGGCGAAGGTCTGGCGGCCGGGTTCGCGGGCGCCGGTGGCCTGGCGGCGGAGCGTGATGGCAGCGGCGCGGGGGCCGCCGGGGGTGCAGAGCGCGATCTCGACAAGTTCGGCATCGGCGCCGGCGCGGAAGGCATCGATCAGTGCGGAGGTGGTGGGGCGGCCCTGCTCGTCGGTTTCGATGGTGAGGGCTTCGAGCGCGTCGGCGACGGCGACGAAGGCCTGTGTGGCGACGGCGCGGGCGGAGGCAAGCGCGGCCGCGTCGGTGATGGCGGGGAGGAGCTGGGCGGGTTCGAGGCTGCTCGTTTGTACCGGCAGGATGGAGGCGGCAGGAGCGAGCGGTGTGATCCGGCGGGCGCGGATGGCCTCGCACAGTGTCTCGGCGGCTTCGGATTCACCGCCGAGGACCTTCAGGGCCGCAAGGTGGGCGTTGATCAGCCGGGCCGGCGGCGCATCGCCATCGGGATGGGCAAGCAGGCTGGCGCCTGTTTCCAGCGCCTTGGCCAGGTGGCGGCTGGTCGACCTGGTTCTGGTTTCGGCCATTGGGGCCTCCGGCTGGGTGTGGCTGTGGTACAGCCATGCGGTAGTCGCAGGGGATTCGAGCACGAATCGGTCACATGATGATGTGCTTCGGGCTTGCCTGCCCACAGGAAATTGTCGCACAGCCAAGGCAGTCGCCGCGCTGGACCCATTTGTTCGCGGGCGCCATATTCGCGCCGCCGTATTGATACCTATCTATCTGAAATTCCGCCTATCTGCAGGCATGTGGGGACCTTGATGCTGAAGTCTATCTTCACCTGGTGGAACGGCGCCACGATTGGCGCGCGTTTCGATATTGGTCGCCGCGCCGCCTATGTCGGCAAGGACGAGACGGGCAACAAATACTACGAAGAGAAGAAGCCCAGCCTGGAAGGTCGCAAGCGCCGCTATGTGATCTATCAGGGCTATGCAGAGCCTTCGAAGATTCCGCCGGACTGGCATGGCTGGATGCACCACACCTTCGACAAGCCGCCGACGACCGATCCGCTGCCGCGGAAGTCGTGGGAAAAGGCGCACAAGCCCAACCTGACCGGAACGCCTGACGCCTATCGTCCGCCTGGCAGCCTGGCCGAGGGCGGGAACCGGGCCAAGAGCACCGGCGACTACGAGTCCTGGACACCCTGATGCGCGAATCCCTGTTCGAGACCCTGATTGGCCTCGCTGTCGTTGTCGTGGCGGGGTTCTTCCTCGTCTATTCGCTGTCGCAACGGTCTGATGCGGCGACGGGCGACAGCTACCAGCTGCTGGCCAAGTTCCCGCGCGCGGACGCGATCTCGCCGGGGACGGATGTGCGGGTCGCGGGCGTGAAGGTTGGGTCGGTCACGGATGTGAAGGTGAACCCGGAGACGCTGCGCGCCGAAGTGAAGATGACGGTGAGCCGTAGCCTTTCGATGCCGCTCGATTCCACGGCGAAGATCCAGGCCGATGGCCTGCTGGGCGGGAATTACGTCTTCATCGAGCCGGGCGGCGACCCGGACAACATGCCGACGGATGGCACGGGCGTGTTTGAATACACGAGCGGCAGCGTGGACATCCTGCGCCTGCTGATCGACGCAGTGAGTGCGGCGGGCGGTGGCGGGGACGACAGCAGCCTGAATGCTGAAGGAGCGACGCCATGATCCGATCACTCGTTGTTGGAATTGTTCTCGCGGCGCTCGGGCTGGCCCCGTGCGCGGTGGCTCAGGACACGGGCGCTGCGCCCATGCAGTCGTTCTCGGCGGTGAAGCTGCGGGCGTTAGACAAGATCACCGGGAATTCGCGGGACTTGAGCGCCAAGGTTGGCGACTCGCTGACGTTCGGCCGCCTGCGCGTGACCGTGCGTGCCTGCTATCAGGCCGATCCGCGTGAGACGCCGGAGTCTGCTGCCTTCCTGGAAGTCCGCTCGACCACGCCGACGGAAAAGCAGCCGGTAGCGGACAAGCCGGGCAATACCTCGACCATGAACAGGGGGCCGCAGCCCATTGGGCCGGATGGCTTGCTGTTCTCGGGATGGATGTATGCATCGAGCCCGGGCCTCAATGCGCTGGAACACCCGACCTACGACGTCTGGGTGATCAGCTGCAGCGCTTCCTGACCTGACATCGGACCTGCCGGGAAGACTGCGTCGACCTGCATCGCTTCGCGCAGCAGAACGTGAAACTCTTCGCGCGCGATTTCCTCGACGCCGAAGGTCTGCAGGTGTGCGGTGACGAACTGTGTGTCGAGCAGCGTGAAGCCGCCGCGCCGCAAGCGGGCCACGAGATTCACGAGCGCGACTTTTGATGCGTCGGTCTCGCGCGAGAACATGCTCTCCCCGAAGAATGCGCCATTGAGGCTGACGCCGTAGAGGCCGCCGACGAGCCGGCCTTCGCGCCATGCCTCGACGCTGTGGGCGTGGCCGAGGCGATGGAGCGAGCTGTAGAGGTTGAGGATCGGCGAGTTGATCCAGGTGTTGGGGCGATCGGGCGCGGCCTCGGCGCAGAGCTGCATGACGCGCGAGAAGGCGGTGTTGGCGCGGATCTCGAACACGTCCTGACGGACCGTTTTCCTGAGGCTGCGCGAGATGTGGAGGCGGTCGAGAGGCAGGACGCCGCGCAGGTCGGGGTCGACCAGGAAGATGCGCGGGTCGTCGTGTGCGTCCGCCATGGGGAAGACCCCACGGCGGTAGCAGTCGAGTAGTTCAGCGGGGCCGAAGACGCGGGACATGCGGCGATTGTTGCGGGATGCGGACGGAGTGGCAAGCCGCAGACAGCATGTACCGGTCCGTGCGGGTTACGGCGCCGGGGGAGCGGACGGTGCGGCAGGGGCGGTGGCGAGGCAGGCGTTCGCGCTCGAGGCGACATGGTCGGCAGGCGTGTCATCAAACACGGCCACATTGCTGGCGAAGAACTGGTCGAGTTCAGCGGGGGTCATGGAGAGTTCCGCCATGGCGCGGTAGCCGGCGTAGGCGGCGTCATAGGCGGCAGTGTCTCCGGGCGGGGTGGCTTTCGAGAGCGTATCGGCGTGGAGGCGCAGCATGGTCATGCACTGCATCATTCCGACCACGGGCTCTTCGGCGACTTCGCTGTTCAGCATTTCGTCGGTGATCAGGCGGAGGTCGAAGCCTTCGGTGAAGATGTTGTCGACCTGCCAGACGCCCTCGACCTGCATGAGGTCCCAGAAAACGGACTTCTGTTCCTTGCCGAAGAGGGTGAAGGCGGCTTCCACGAAGGTGTGGCCATCGCGGGGAGCGAGGCTGGGGTCTGTGGGCGTGGTGACCTTGAGGTTCGCGAAATCGGTGCAGTCCTGGCAGTTGCCGGCGACGTCGAAGTCGAACACCTGTTCTTCCGCGCGGGTTTCGAGTTCCTGGATTTTCAGTGCGAGATCCATGGTGAGCGGGAGATCGGCAACGCTCGTGCCGGTCTGGCCCTTCGAGTCGACCAGCGGCTTGTAGATCGCGTTTACCGCAGCTTCAGGGCCGGTGAGTTGCGGCGTGCAGGCGGCGAGGACGAGCACGGCGAGTGCTGAGCAGGTGCGGATCATGATATAGCCTGAGGAGTTCTAGGCGGGTTGTACCGGGATGGGCGCGTTGCGCTTGATGGGAGGCGCGAAGGGCAGGGCTCAGCGAAGGCGCCCTACTTCTTCATTCCGAGGAATTTTTCCAGCCAGTGAATGTCGTAATCACCCTTGGCTATGTCCTCGTTGCTGGCAAGGCGGCGATGCAGCGGCAGTGTGGTTTCGACGCCGGCGACAACCGTTTCATCGAGCGCGCGACGAAGACGGGCCAGCGCTTCCTTGCGGGTGGGCGCGTGCACGATGAGCTTGCCGATGAGGCTGTCATAGTGCGGGGGCACACGATAGCCAGCATAGGCTGCGCTATCGAGGCGGACGCCAAGGCCGCCGGGGGCATGGAAATCGGAGATCAGGCCGGGCGACGGCGCGAAGGTTTCAGGATTTTCCGCGTTGATGCGGCACTCGATCGCGTGGCCGTGGAAGATGACTTCCTTCTGCGTGAGCGAGAGTTTTTCGCCAGCCGCGATGCGGATCTGTTCCTGCACGAGATCGACGTCGGTGATCATCTCGGTGACCGGGTGTTCGACCTGCAAGCGCGTGTTCATCTCGATGAAGTAGAACTCGCCATTCTCGTAGAGGAACTCGATCGTGCCGACGCCAAGGTAGCCGAGCTTCTTGATGGCGGTGGTGACGACCTTGCCGATGGCGGCGCGGGCGGCATCGTCGATGACGGGCGAGGGCGCTTCTTCGAACACTTTCTGGTGGCGACGCTGCAGCGAGCAGTCGCGCTCGCCGAGGTGGATCACGTTGCCATGGCTATCAGCGACGACCTGGATCTCGATGTGGCGCGGCTTCTGGAGGTATTTCTCCATGTAGACGGCTTCGTTGCCGAAGGCGGTTTTCGCTTCGGTGCGCGCCGACATAAAGGCGAGTTCGAGCTCTTCCGGATTTAGCGCCACTTTCATGCCGCGGCCGCCGCCGCCGGCAGTGGCCTTCATGAGAACGGGGTAGCCGATGCGCTTGGCGTCGGCCCTCGCCTGCTCAATCGTGGCGACTTCGCCATCGGAGCCAGGAACGACGGGAATTCCTGCGGTCTGGATTGCATCCTTAGCGGTGATCTTGTCGCCCATCATCCGGATGTGTTCGGGACGCGGGCCGATGAAGGTGATGCCGGACTTCTCGACGATCTCGGCGAACTTGGCGTTCTCGGACAGGAAGCCATAGCCGGGGTGGATCGCCTGCGCGCCGGTGATCTTGGCGGCGGTGATGATGGCGGGAATGTTGAGGTAGGACTTGGTGGCGGAGGCGGGTCCTACGCACACGCTTTCATCCGCGAGGCGGACGTGCATGGCGTTGCGGTCGGCCTCGGAGTGGATGGCCACCGTGGAGATGCCCATCTCCTTGCACGCGCGGTGAACGCGGAGGGCGATCTCTCCGCGGTTGGCTATGAGGATTTTTTCGAACATCGCGGTTCTACTCGATGACGACGAGAGGCTCGCCGAATTCTACCGGCTGCTGGTTGTCGATCAGGATGTGCGTGACCTTCCCGGCGCGTGGGGCCGTGACGGGGTTGAAGGTCTTCATCGCTTCGATCAGCAGGAGTGTGGCGCCGGCGGCGACCGTGTCTCCGACCGTGACGAACTTCTTCGCGCCTTCCTCGGCCTGGAGATAGACGGTTCCGACCATCGGCGACTTAACCGCGCCGGGATGGTCGCGCAGCGATGCTACGGCCACGGGGGCGGCTGCAGCAGCGGCGACGGGCGCAGCTGCGGCGGGAGCGGGGGCATAGGACGGGGCCGCCATCTGGACGGCGGCGACCGGCTTCACGACCTTGATGCGTGTGCCGCCCTGTTCGATCTCGATCTCTCCGAGATCGGCTTCACGCAGGATGGCGGCGAGTTCCCGGATCAGTCCGGTGTCGAACCTGCCATTCTTCTCGGAAGGCTTGTCGGCCATGAGCGTCAGTCTTTCTTCTTAGCAGCGAGGGCGACCGCCGCCTCAATGGCGAGGCGATAGCCCAGGGGACCAAAGCCGGCGATGACGCCGGAGGCGGCAGGCGACACCAGACTCTTGCGCCTGAAGTCTTCCCGATTCCCGGGATTGCTGAGATGCACTTCCACGACGGGAATGGTCAACACCTTGAGCGCGTCGTGGAGTGCGACCGAGGTGTGGGTATAGCCGCCCGCGTTTATGACCACGGCGGCGGCCTGTCTACGTGCTTCCTGCACCCAATCCACAAGCTCGCCCTCGTGGTTTGATTGGCGGAATTCCACCGTTGCGCCCAGTTGGGCGGCGGTGTCCTGCGCCAGGCCTTCGAGGTCGGCCAGGCTGGCCGTCCCGTAGATGGCCGGCTCGCGCTCACCCAGAAGGTTGAGGTTGGGGCCGTTCAGGACGTAGATGGTCACGCTCATACGAGACGCCTAGTTGAGATCGGTTCGCAACGCGATCCTCCTCCGCGCGGCGAGGAATGAATAGGCGAATCCCGAGCGGGATCAAATGCCTGAGTGGATGAAATACCCGGGATTTGGCGTGAGTTAGTCGATGAAGCTCTTTCTGAACGGAGAACCGGCCGAAATGCCCGAAGGAGCGACGGTTTCGGCGTTCCTGGACCAGCTGGGCCTGCCGCAGAAGGGCGTGGCCGTGGAGCGCAACCGGGAGATCGTTCCGAAGTCGGCCTATGGGGAGACCCGCCTGGCCGAGGGGGACCGGATCGAGATCGTGCAGTTTGTGGGGGGCGGGTGAGGCCCGTTGCCTGCCAGTCCGAGATTTTGACTGCCTGAGGCGCCGCTTTGTGTGGCAAGTGATCGAGAATAATACAGACAGCGTGGAATAGAATCTTGAGCGACGACAAACTCATCATCGCCGGCCGGACATTCACCTCGCGGCTGATCGTGGGCACCGGGAAGTACGCGAACTATGCGCAGAACGCTGCTGCGGCGGAGGCGGCTGGCGCGGAGATTGTGACGGTCGCCCTGCGGCGCGTGAACGTTGCTGACAAGGGTTCGGATCGGCTGATCGATCACCTCGATCCGAAGAAGTTCACCTACCTCCCGAACACAGCGGGTTGCTACACGGGCGAGGATGCGGTGCGCACATTGCGCTTGGCGCGCGAGGCGGGTGGCTGGAGCCTTGTGAAGCTGGAGGTGCTGTCTAACACGGCGCATCTTTATCCGGACATGATCGAGACGCTGCGAGCAACCGAGATGCTGGTGAAGGATGGCTTCGACGTGATGGTGTATTGCACCGATGACGTCGTCTTTGCGAGGCGGCTTGAGGAGGCGGGCGCCGCCGCGATCATGCCGGCGGCGTCGCCCATCGGTTCAGGGCTGGGCATCCAGAACCGCGTCAACATCAGGTTGATTGTCGAGCAGGCGAAGGTGCCGGTGCTGGTGGATGCGGGCGTGGGCACGGCATCTGACGCAACCATTGCGATGGAGTTGGGGTGCGATGCGGTGATCGCCAACACGGCGATTGCGGCGGCCAGGGACCCGATCGGCATGGCGCGCGCGATGAAGCATGCAGTGATCGCGGGGCGTGAGGCCTATCTCGCGGGGCGCATGGCGAAGAAGATGTATGCGGATCCGTCGAGCCCTCTGGGCGGCCTGATTTAGGGCGCGAGTTGGTCTGACCGCTACTTCTTGTCCTTCAGCTCGGCGCGCTTGGCTTCGACGAGCGACTTGATCGCATCGACGTCGCCGCCGCCGAAGAATGTGCCGTTGATCAGGAAGCCGGGCGTGCCGCGTATGCCGGCCTGGCGAGCTTCGCCTTCGAAGCGGGTGATCTGCGCCTGCACGGCGTCGCTTGCCATGTCGGTCTTCCAGCGCGGGATGTCGAGGCCGACCGAGCGAGCGATGGTTTCGAGGTGTTCGGGCGTGTAGGCTCCGGCGGGCGCGGTCATCAGAGCGAGGTGCATCTCGCGATATTTGCCCTGGCGCTGGGCCGCCAGTGCGGCGCGGGAGGGTGCGAAGTCGCGCGCGCCCTGCCAGTGCAGTTCCTTGAACACCACGCGCGTGTCACCGCGACGGTCGTCGGCCAGTTCGATGATTGTGGGCAGCACGCGCTTGCACCAGCCGCAGTCATAGTCAGTGAACTCGATGATGGTGATCGGCGCATCCTTGCGGCCGATGGTCGGGTCGTCCTTCGCCGAGGCGAGGATCGTGGGCCAGGCAGCCTCTGCGACCAGCGACTGTTCCATTGCCTGCTTCACTTCGTAGGCGCTCTGCATCTCGAACAGGATTTCAGGTTCGCGCAGCAGGTATTCGCGGACGATGGCTTCGACCTCGGCCTTCTGCATCTTGTTGATGGCGTCGGGCGCCGAAACCCCGGCGGGTCCGCAGGCGGCAAGGCCAACGCTGGCCGAAATGGAAAGCAGCAGGGAGCGCATTGAGATCATCCTGTCAGGCGAAGCTGGCCGAACCATTAAGGCCGACATAGGACGTGCGCCGCCCGGAATCCAGCATCACTATTGCGTTTGGATCGACAGCCCCGAGAAGCCGCCACGGCTGCCGCCACGGGGACGGTTGCGCGGGTCGGACAGCGCCATGATGTCGTCGGCGCGCTGGCCGTTGGGGGTTTCGAGGGTCAGCTTGTCACGTGCGCGGGTGGCGAAAACGAAGGCTCGGGCCATGTCGCCTCGGTAGTAGGCCTCCTCGGCGGTGGCGAGGTCGGCGTCGCCGATACGGCCCTGGCGGGCATAGACGATAGCCAGCTGATTCCACGCGAAGGAGTTGTCATGCTCCAGACGGATGGCGTCCATAAGCAGGCCCTCGGCTTCTTCGAGGTCCGAGTCTTCCTTGGTCCCGATGAGCGAGCGGGCGAGGTTCACCTTCAGCAGGGCGTGCTGGGGCGCTAGCTCCACTGACTTGCGATGGTCGGGAACTGACTCCGCGGCGCGGCCGCTTTCGAACAGGATCTGGCCCTTGAGTTCGTGGAAATAGGGATTGCTCGGCTCGATGGAGATAAGCTCGTCGACGAGCGTCAGTGAAAGCTTGATATCGACCGCCCGGTAAGCAGCGATGGCGCGGGCATACTTCGCCGGGAGCGATGTGTCGCTTGGGGGATAGCGCGAGGCGACGCGGTTGGCGGGGCCGATGAAGCCGACGAGCTTCGCCTTCATCATTGCGAGCAGCGCGATGTCTTCCTCGCTCTGCGGGTTGGACTTCGCGGTGACTTCCTTGGCGCGCCGCGTCAGGGCGGCGATGCGGTCGCTGGAGATCGGGTGCGAGCGGAAATACGGGTCGCGGCGCGATTCCGACATCAGTTCCTGGTAGCGGAAGTTTTCCATGAACGAGGCGAGGCCGTCGGCCGACTGGCCCGTCTTCTCGAGGAAGGTGAGGCCGTACTGGTCGGCGGCGCTTTCCTCCACGCGCGTGAACTTGAAAATCGTCATCAGGCCGAACTGTGGGGCTGAGCCGAACAGGGCGAGGGCCGCGTCCGGAGCCCCGGCGAACAGCGCGAGGGCGCCAAGACCCATGGTGATAAGTGATGTGCCCGAGGCGGCGCCCATCGCCGCTTCGCGCGTGACGCTGTGCCCCCCGGCGATGTGGCCGGTCTCGTGCGCGATGACGCCCTTCAGCTCTTCCGGGGTGCGCGACTCCATGATGAGGCCGGTGTGCAGGAACATGTTCTGCCCGGCGGCGACGAAGGCGTTCAGGCTCTCGTCCTGGACGATGTAGATGTTGACGTCCGACGGCTTCAGGCCCGCGGCCTCGAACAGTGGGTCAGCGTAGCCACGGAGGATCTGCTCGATCTCGGCGTCGCGGATTAGGCCCTGGGCTGACGCTGACAGCGGTGCGGTCAGCGCAAGCACGGCCGTGGCCAGTGCGGGCAGGACGTTCTTCAGCAAGCCCATTCCAGCACTCCATCGATCGGCCGCCCAACCCGTGCGGAGCCAGACCCTTTGCACCCTATCCGTGTGGACAGGGCAAGCAAAGGCGCGGGCGCCGTGATTGAGCCAGCCTTGCGCAGTTCAGCGCGAGGCGGCGGATCAGCCGGTCTTGCGGCGGCTCCACCAGCCGGACTTGCGCGGGGCCTTGTCGGCCGCCGGCTCGTCTGTCGATGGCGCGCCGTGGATGGCGTGCCAGCGTGCTTCGGCTGCTGCGTCTGCGCTTTGTTCCGATCCACGGTCGGGCTCAGATGCGGCGATTTCATGGTCAGCCGAAGCGGCAACCGCAGGGGCGGGTTCCGGTTCCGGCGTGTGCGTCGGCGCCGGTTGCGGGGCGGGCGTCACTTCCGGGGTGATCTCTGCCACAGTTTCGGCTGGGGCGGCGAACACCGGCGCTGGCGCGATTGGAGCGGCAGCAATCGGGGCGGCCGTTTCCACAACTTCAGGCTCGGGCTCGGCAGCCGCCGCAACGAGGAAGGGCGCCGAGGCGATCGCGTCCAGCATCTCGCCGCCATCGAAGGCGATGTCTGGGATGCGGTTGCGTTCGCCACGGTCTGCGCCACGGTCGCGATCACGTCCGCCACGGCGGCGGCGGCGTCCACCACGGCCACGGCCGTCGTCGCGCTCTTCGTCATCGCGTGCAGCGACAGGCGGAGCTTCTTCGCTGATCTCGGCTCCATCGGCGTCGGATTGGTCGCGCGGACGGTCACGGCCCGGGCGACGGCGGCGTCCACCGCGACGGCCACGCTTGCCGCGGCGGTTCTCTTCATCACCGTCGTCTTCGGCATCGGAGCTGGATTCTTCCTCGCCATCGTCGTCGTGATCGTGGCTGTGGCCGTCGTGATCCTCGTCGTCGGAACCATCATCGATGATTTCCTCGTCGTCTTCCTCGATCTCGTCGGGAGCCGGCGGGGGCAGCGGCTTGAGCTTGCGCAGGTCGATCGGCTGCATCGGGCGCGGCTGGATGACATTGCCTTCGGCGCGGCCTTCGATGTTGAACGAACCGGTCTTGAGGTCTTCATCCGCCTCGATGCGGACGACGACGTGGCATTCGCGCTCGATGTCGGCGATCGGCGCGCGCTTCTCGTTTAGCAGGTAGAGCGCGACTTCGGGCGCCGCCTGGACGTGGACAGTCTGGACACGGTCATCCGCGGCGCGGGCTTCGATGGTGCGCAGGAGCTGGATCGCGGCGCTTTCGATCGAGCGGACGCGGCCGGTGCCGGCGCAATGATCGCAAGGCTCGGATGAGAGTTCCAGCACGCCGGCGCGGCGGCGCTGGCGCGAGATCTCGAACAAGCCGAACTGCGAGATGCGGCCGGTCTGCACCCGGGCGCGGTCGATCTTCAGGCAGTCCTTCATCTTCTTCTCAACGGCGCGGTTGTTCTTGCCGTCTTCCATGTCGATGAAGTCGATGACGATGAGGCCGGCGAGATCGCGCAGACGCATCTGGCGGCTGGCTTCAGCCGCGGCTTCCATGTTGGTTTTCAGCGCGGTGGCTTCGACGTTGCGCTCGCGCGTGGCCTTGCCGGAGTTGACGTCGATGGCGACGAGGGCTTCGGTCTGGTTGATGACGATGTAGCCGCCGGAAGGCAGGTGGACGGTGGGCGTGTAGATGCCTTCGAGTTGGTCCTCGACGCCGGTCATCACGAAGAGTGGTCCGTTGTCCTCGTGCTGGACTACCTTGCGCGTGTGCGAGGGCATCAGCATTTTCACGAAGGTGCGGGCTTCGTTATAGGCCTCGTCGCCTTCCACGATGATGCGCTCGACATCTTTGTCGTAGAGGTCGCGCACGGCGCGCAGGACGAGGTGGCCTTCCTCGTGGATGAGGGCGGGGGCCATCGACTCCATCGTCTTGCCGACGATCTGCTGCCAGAGCTTGGTGAGGTATTCGAAGTCGCGACGGACTTCGGTCTTGGTGCGCTTGGCGCCTGCGGTGCGCACGATGAGGCCGGCGCCCGAGGGAATGTCGAACTCGGAGGTGATCGACTTGAGACGCTTGCGGTCTGAAACGTTGGTGATCTTGCGGGAGATGCCGCCGCCGCGCGACGTGTTGGGCATCAGCACGCAGTAGC
>ERZ795044.3692-NODE-3692-length-12799-cov-8.211158_pt1 | contig 12799 bp, 12 predicted proteins | sample MGYA00375128_ERZ795044 | MGnify/ENA primary metagenome ERZ795044 (study PRJEB30173, sample SAMN05720213) | anaerobic digester metagenome | isolation source: active sludge of municipal wastewater-treating anaerobic digesters | place: USA | collected 2014-12-22 ... | reverse complement strand
CGTACACGCGCTCCGGCGCGACCGCGGCCGTCGGATCCACCCGCACCCAGCCGCGCCGCGGCAGCCAGACCTCGGCCCAGGCATGCGCGTCGGAATTCAGTACCAGCCAGTAGCCACCGATCGGGTTGCGATAGCCGCCGGCGAACCCGGTCACCACGCGCGCCGGCACGCCCGACGCGCGCATCAGCACCACGAAGGCGGAACTGAAATGCTCGCAGTAGCCTTGCTTGCGATCGAACAGGAAATCGTCGACTTCGTTGCGGCCGGCCAGTGGCACCTTGAGGGTGTACGCGAAGTCGCGGCGGATCCAGGTCAGCGCGCGGTCGGCGATGCGTGCGTCGGCTACGCCGGTGGCATCGCGGCCGGCTTCGCGCCGCCACTGCCTGCCCAGCGCCAGGGTGCGCGGGTTGAAGCCCCGTGGCAGCCGCAGCGCGCGGTCGCGCAGCATCGGGTGCAGGTCGGGTTCCGCTGCGGCGGGGGGGGCCGAGCGCATCCGCCAGCGTGAGACGTTGTTGAGCGGGGTGTCGCTCCAGGTACTGAAATCGATGCTGACATGCGCATTCGCCGGCACCGCCGTGGGCAGGTCCAGCACGATCATCTGCCGGCTCTCGGTGGGCTCCAGGTCGAGCTGGTAGTCCCAGCCTGGCCCCGCCGGGCGCATCGGCGCGGCGGGTGCCGGCTGCAACCAGTGCGCCTGGGTCCAGGCACGCCCGTCGAAGTTCCACAGCACTGGTCCGCGCCAGTACATGTCCTGCGGCCGAGGTTCCGCGCCGAAGAACTGCACCCGTGCCGCCGGGCTGTCGTCGGTCATGAGGTCCAGGAACCCGCCGGGCGTCATGTTGTCGGACAGGCCGGGCTTGGCCAGCGCACGCTCGGGCAGGCCCCACAACGGCGAAGGCAGGCGCGGGAACAGCCAGAACGCGGCCAGTGCCAGTGGCAGGCCCAGCGCGAGCAGGCGCAGGACGCCGGTCGATCCCGACCACCAGCGCGGGCCATCGGCAACGCGGACCTCGCCTTCGTCGCGGGCCAGGCATTGCAGGGCGAGCAGGGCCAGCAGCACGGCGGCCAGCGCCAGTGCCAGGCTGAGCGGTCCCTGGTCGAGCAGGAATGTGGCGAATGGCGCGAACAGGGCGAAGCCGACCAGGCTGCGGCCATCGCGCAGGGTCATGGTTTCCGATGGCTTCAGCGCCAGCATGCCGGCGAGCAGGGCGCAGGCGGTATCGCGGCCGATCCCGGGAGACACCGCGACCACGGCCAGCAGCACGCCGATGCCCAGCAGGATGCGGAAGACGGCCTGCAGCGGTCGCCGCCAGGAGGCCGCCGCGACCAGCACGGCAGCGACGCCGAAGCCCCAGCCAAGTTCGGGCGGCAGTTGCAGCAACAGCGGCATCAGGCAGGTCGCGGTGGCCAGCAGTACATGGCGCCGCGCCGTGGCCTGCATCGGCGGCGAGGGCGTGCGCTCAGCCATGCGCAGGCTCGCCCGGCAGCAGGGCGAGTGCGCGCAGGCAGCGATGCCGCTGCAGCGCGCCCAGGCCCATCGCGATCACCGGCTGGCCCGGCAGGCGCAGGCCGTAGCGACGACCCTCGCGCTCGGCATCGTCCACCCAGCGGGCGAGCCGGCGGATGCGTTGTTCGTGCGGCAGGCCGTGGGTCGCCTGCCAGTCGAGCACCAGTTCGCCGCTGAGTTGCTGCTCGTATTCGCGGACCAGCAGGACGTCGCGGCGGGCCGACGCCTTCCACGCCACCGAGCGCGGGGTGTCACCGGCGCGGTAATTGCGCAGGTGGTGGACATCGTCGCCGGCGCGCGCGGGCCGTGGCCGGCCCTTGCCGCCGGCGGGGGCGGGCAGCGGCGGTGCCTGTGCCTCCGGCGCCGGATACACCAGCACCGACTGGTTCGGCCAGACGTACGACCACGCACGGGCCAGGCCCAGCGGCTGCACGGTGCCCAGCTCGAGCCGGGGCAAGGCCAGCCAGCCGCGACGCTGCGTGGGCAGGTGCAACTCGACCGTGGTGCCGTGGCTGTCGAGGGTGGTGTGCAGGGCGTCGCCTGCCGCGGCCACGCGCAGTCCACGCCGGATGCGCGCATCGACGGTGTCCAGGGCGATCTTCAGGCGGAGGTCTTCGCCGGCGGCGACCGGGTCGGCGGAGACCGCCAGCAGGCGCAGGCCGGACAACTGCATGTGCGCGGCGATCAGGCTGGCCTGCGCGGCACCGGCCAGCAGCAGGGCCAGCAACAGCGCCGGGTTGTTGTTGAAGTTCAGCGCCCCCAGGCCCATGGTCCCCAGCAACAGGCCGAAGAACAGGCCGGTCGCGGTAGGCAGGACGTAGATACGGTTGCGCCGCAACAGCACCGGCAGCGGCTCCGGCTGGCGGGGCCGCATCCATGCTTGCAGGCGACGGCGCAACGCATCGCGCATCTCAGTCGATGGCCACCGCGTGCAGGATCTCGCGCGCCAGCGTGGTGGTCGAGGCATCGGCCTCGCCGACCAGGCGGTGCTCGGCGACCGCCCCGAACAGGGCCTGCACGTCTTCGGGCAGCGCGTGCCCGCGGCCGAGCAGCAGCGCGTGCGCGCGCGCGGCGCGCAGCAATGCCAGGCCGGCACGTGGCGACAGGCCCACGCGGACGCCCGGGTGTCGCCGGCTGCGGCCGACCAGCGCCTGCACGTAGGCCACCAGGGGATCGCTGGCATGCACCGCCTGTACCGCGCGGCGCAGGTCCAGGATGCGTTCGGCATCCAGCAACGGTTGCGCCTGCGCGATCAATTCGCGGCGGTCGCTGCCTGCCAACAGGGCGCGCTCGGTTGCCTCGTCCGGATAGCCAAGCGCCAGCCGCAGCAGGAAGCGGTCGAGCTGCGAATCCGGCAGCGGGTAGGTGCCGGCCAGGTCCACCGGGTTCTGGGTGGCGATCACCAGGAACGGATCGGGCAGGGCATGCGTGCGTCCGTCGATGCTGACCTGGTGCTCGGCCATCGCTTCCAGCAGCGCACTTTGCGTGCGCGGCGGCGCGCGGTTGATCTCGTCGGCCAGCAGCACGTGGTTGAACACCGGGCCAGGATGGAATTCGAAGCGGCGCGCCTGCGCTTCGTACACCGAGACGCCGAGGATGTCGGCGGGTAGCAGGTCGGAGGTGAACTGCACGCGGGCGAACCCGAGCCCGAGCGTCGCGGCCATCGCATGCGCCAAGGTGGTCTTGCCCAGTCCGGGCAGGTCTTCGATCAGCAGGTGGCCATCGGCCAGCAGGGCGACGAAGGCATGCCGCACCTGTTGCGGCTTGCCCAGCACCAGGCGGTTGACCTGCGCCTGCGCATCGCGCAAGGCCGCGCCCAAGGCTTCGGGTAGGATCGCGTCGGGTGCCGGGGATGTGGACATTGGAGACCTCGGTAGGTTGCCGCGAGTGTAGCGAGGTCGGGTGGATGCGGGAGGCGAACGACGCGACGACCGCAAGACGCGGGTTCCTCGCGCTGTGGCTGGTGGTGTTCGCGATCAAGCTGGCGTTGGCTGCGCGGCTGCCGCTGTTCGTGGACGAAGCGTTCTACTGGCAGGAAGGCCGCCACCTGGCGTGGGCGTACTCGGACCTGCCGGGCCTGAGTGCGTGGCTGGCCGCCGTGGGCGATGCGATTGCACCCGGCAATGTGCTGGCGCTGCGCTGGCCCTTCCTGCTGGTCGGTGCCGCGGTGCCGTGGGTGGTGGCGCGGATGACGATGCGCGAACTCGACGCGCGCAGCGGCTGGTGGGCGGGATCGCTGGCCCTGCTGCTGCCGCTGGCGGGCACGCTGGGGCTGCTGGCCCTGCCCGACGCACCGATGTTGCTGGCCAGCGTGCTGTGCCTGGATGCCGGGCTGCGGCTGCTGCGTCGCGTGGATGCCTTCGCCGCCGGCGAACTGGCGCTGGGTCTGGTGGTCGGCGGACTCACCCATTACCGCTTCGTCGCGGTGATCGCAGTCGGCTTGTTCGCCTTGTTGGCCGTGCGCCAAGGCCGCGCCGTGCTGCGCAGTCGCTGGACGTGGGCGGCGGTCGCGATCGGAGCGCTGGCATGGCTGCCGCTGCTGCTGTGGAACCTGCACAACGCCGACGCCGGCCTGCGTTTCCAGTTGGTGGATCGCCATCCCTGGCAGTTCAGCGGTGAAGGCTTCCGGCTGGGCCGGATGCAGTTGCTGCTTGCGACGCCGCTGCTGCTGGCGGCGATGGTGGTCGCGGCCTGGCGCGGCATGCGCGATGCGCGTCCGGGCGTGCGCTACCTGTCGCTCTCCGGCGCGATGATCGTGCTCGGCTTCCTTGCACTGGGCTTCTTCGCCGACCGCGAGCGCGCCAGCTTCCACTGGCCCTTGCCGGGCTACATCGCCTTGCTGCCGCTGGTGCCCGCGGTGCTTGGACGCTGGCATCGCGGCTGGCGCATCGCCGCATGGACCATCGCGGCGCTCGGCCTGGCGACGGTACTCGCGTTCTACGTGGCCGCGTCGGTGCCGGCGCTGCGCGAGCAGGCGGCATCGCGCAATTTCCATCCCACCAATTTCGCCGGCTGGGACGTGCTGGCGCGCGAGGTCGATGCCCGTCTCGCGACGATGCCCGTGGGCACGCGCGTGCTGGCCGGCAATTTCAAGATCGGCGCGGAGCTGGGCTTCGCCCGCGGCGACGCCGACATCGCCGTGCTCGACCACCCGCTCAACCACAAGCACGGACGCGCGCCGCAGCTTGCGCTGTGGGGACTCGCGCACGACACCCGCGACTCGCTTGGCGACACGCCGCTATTGCTGGTCGCCAGCAGCAACGACGTCGATTTCCGCGACCTGCTCGCGCATTACCACCGGCTGTGCGAGCAGGTCGGGCCGCTGCCGCCGCCGCGCGTGCTCAACATCGACCATGGCCGCCAGCGCTTCCTGCTGTTCGAGCTGGGGACGAGCCGGCGCGATGGTCCGTGCACCACGCCGGCGATCGCGTTCCTGGATGCGCCCGCGCCATCGGCGCGCGTCGGCGGTGCCTTCCAGGTGGCCGGCTGGGCGTTCAAGGATGGCGTGGGCCTGCGCGGTGTCGATGTGCTGGTCGATGGCCACGTCGTTGCGCATGCACGCTATGGCGAGGCGAACACGGGCGTGGCCGATTTCTGGAGGGGGAGCACCGATCCCAATCATCCGCGCGTGTACTTCCGTGCGCAGGTTGCCGGCCTCCCGGCTGGCCGGCACTGGCTGGGCCTGCGCCTGCATGGGGCCGATGGCAGCAGCGAGGACTGGCCGTCGCAGCTCGTCGTGGTGCGCTAGGGGAGGACGAAGCCGGCCTGGCGCAGCAACCGGCAGGTCGCGATCAGCGGCAAGCCGACCAGGGCGCTCGGGTCGCGGTTGTCGATCGCCTCGAACAGGGTGATGCCCAGGCCCTCCGACTTGAAGCTGCCAGCGCAGTCGTAGGGCTGCTCGGCATCGACGTAGCGCTCGATCGCAGCATCGTCCAGCAGGCGGAACTGCACCTCGGTCAGGTCGATGTCGGTGAACACCCGGCCGTCCGCATGGGCGAGGCACAACGCGGTATGGAAACGCACGGTGCGCCCGGACATCGTCCGTAGTTGCCCGATCGCCGCGTCGCGTCCGCCCGGTTTGCCCAAGGGCACGCCATCGAGGTCGGCGACCTGGTCGGAACCCAACGCCCACGCATCGTCCGGCAGGCCGTGCGCCACGTCGCGGGCCTTGGCAACGGCCAGGCGGTTCGCCAGTGCGCGTGGGGACTCGGCGGGCAGCGGCGTTTCGTCGACGTCCGGGCTGGCCACGTCGAACGGCAGGCTCAGGCGCGCGAGCAGTTCGCGGCGGTAGCGTGAGGTCGACGCCAGGATCAGGCGCGGCGCTGTCACGCGGCGCCGCCGACCCGGGCCCGCGAGATCCGCAGCAGCTGTTCTTCCAGGCTGACTCGGGCGGTGTCCAGCGATTCGCGCACCGACGCCAGCTTCGCCAGCTCAGCGGTGATCGCGTGCTCCTGCAGCCACAACCGCTGGCGCAGCAGGTCCTGCATGGCGCCGCGCACGGGGTTCTCGTGGTCGCCGGCGACAGCCTCGATTTCCTCGCGCGCGGCACGCAGCCGGGCTTCGAGCGCATCGGCCGCGTCCAGCACCGCGCGGATCGCCTGCCGGCGCGCATGGCTGCGCTGGCGGATGCGCCAGGCCATGGCCATGGCGATCCCGGCGGCAATCACCAACAACAGCAAGAGGGTTTCGTGCATGCGACAAGTCTGAGGGAGGGAAAAGCCCTCGGCAAACCCACCCGTTGCCATGTGGGAGACGCATCACATTGATTTGACAGTAGAGTTTTCGCCACGTAACATTTTCCGGCTTATGTCCGACCTGCCAAACAGCCTGGTGCCCGAACACGTGGATGCTTGGCGGATGGTCACGGCGCGGCGCGAATTCGAGGGCCGGATTCCGCTGGCGGCGATGACCCGGTTGCGCGACGCCTTGCTTGAACCCGATGGCGATGCCCGCTTCACGCTGGCGTTCGGCACCGATGCCTTGCAGGTGCCGTACGCCGAACTGCGGATCGAGGCGGAGTTGCCACTGGAATGCCAGAGCAGCCTGCGTCGGTTCGTGTTGCCGGTGCAACTGGTGCAACGCTTGGGACTGATCCGCGACGAGGCCGATGAAGCGGCCCTGCCGGAGGAGTACGAGGCATTGCTGGTGGAGGCCGACGGGATGCTGCACCCCGCCGTGCTGGTGGAAGATGAATTGATTCTGGCGTTGCCGGTGGTTCCGGTGGCGCCCGATGCCGAAGCGGTCGAGCGCGACTTCGCGCCCACCGTCGAGGAAATCGCCCAGGCGAACCCGTTCGCGGCGTTGTCGGGGTGGAAAAAGGAAGATTGAGTGCGGCATCGCCGCGCGTCGTTGTCGTAATCCATTTCAGATTTGGAGTTGCACCATGGCCGTCCAGAAGTCCCGCGTTTCCCCGTCCCGTCGTGGCATGCGCCGTGCGCATGACGCGCTGTCCGCCAAGCAGCTGGCCACCGACCCGACCAGCGGCGAGACCCACCTGCGCCACCACGTGACCGCCGATGGTTACTACCGTGGCAAGCAGGTCATCGCGCCGAAGACCAAGGTCGCCGACGAAGAGTGATCCGCGGCCGCAAGGTCGTGTTTGCTGGATGACGCCCGGCCGCGCCACGTGCGCGGCCGTTGGCGTTTCTGTGGTGGGTGTTCGCTGATTCCCATCCGCAGGCGGTACGGATGCCGCATCCCGTTGGCCGCACGCGCTATGGTGGGTGGCCTTCCAACTCCGTTTCGCCAGGACCGCATGCAATGAGCGATAGCCAAGGCCGCGTCTATTCCCGTATCGCAGGCACCGGCAGCTACCTGCCGGACAAGGTGCTGACCAACGCCGACCTCACCGAGTTCGTCGAGACCAGCGACGAATGGATCGTGGCCCGCACCGGCATCCGCGAGCGGCATGTCGCGGCCGAGGGCGAGACCACCTCCGACCTCGGTTACCAGGCCGCATTGCGCGCGATGGAGGCCGCGGGCGTGACCGCCGCCGAGATCGACCTGATCATCCTGGGCACCACCACGCCCGACCTGATCTTCCCGTCGTCGGCCTGCCTGCTGCAGCACAAGCTGGGCGCGAACGGCTGCCCGGCCTTCGACGTCAACGCGGCCTGTTCCGGCTTCATCTATGCGCTGACCATCGCCGACAAGTTCATCCAGTCGGGCGCGGCGAAGACGGCGCTGGTGGTGGGTGCGGAAACCCTGACCCGGATGCTGGACTGGAACGATCGCGGCACCTGCGTGCTGTTCGGCGATGGCGCCGGCGCCGTGGTGCTCAAGGCGGATGCCGAAACCGGCATCCTCAGCACCCACATGCATGCCGACGGCGGCAAGAAGGAACTGCTGTGGAACCCGGTTGGCGTCTCGGTCGGGTTCAAGCCGGACGAGAAGAACGCCGGCGTGCGCGTGCTGATGACCGGCAACGAGGTGTTCAAGCATGCGGTGAAGGCGCTGGACTCGGTGGTCGAGGAAGCGCTGGACGCGAACGGCATGGATCGCCACGACATCGACTGGCTGGTCCCGCACCAGGCCAACCTGCGCATCATCGAAGCCACGGCCAAGCGCCTGGACATGCCAATGGACCGCGTCATCGTCACCGTGGATCGCCACGGCAATACCTCGTCCGGTTCGGTGCCGTTGGCGCTCGACGAGGCGGTGCGCTCCGGCAAGATCCAGCGCGGCCAGGTGGTCCTGCTGGAGGCCTTCGGCGGCGGCTTCACCTGGGGCTCGGCGCTGCTGCGCTACTGAGCACACCTGCAAGCGGGCGTTCGTGCGGCCTGTGCGACCGCGAGCAGGCCATGGGTGAGCACATGCCGATTGCGCAGCATGCCAGCGCGGGATGTGCGAACGCCCGCATCGCTGATGCGGGCCGGTCGCGAAGGGCCTGCAACGATGCGTCGAACAGGATGTCCGCACGCACCGGGACGGCGCACTGGCGGCGCGGGCGACTGCCGCGAGCAACCCCAATACGCCCGGGTACAGACGGGCTAGAGCAATTGCTCGTATCATGCGCATCCCTTGATTCCATGGGCGTTCCCGCGCCCGATCCCGCGTGAGCGAAGCCGCCACACAACTCGCCTTGGTCTTCCCCGGCCAGGGCTCGCAATCGGTCGGGATGCTGGCCGAACTCTCGGAACTGCATCCCGGCATGAAGGCGACCTTCGAGGAAGCCTCGGCCGGTGCCGGCGTCGACCTGTGGGCGCTGTCGCAGGGCGGCCCGGAAGAACTGCTCAACCGCACCGAATACACCCAGCCGGCATTGCTTGCCGCAGGGGTGGCGGTGTGGCGTGCATGGCAAGCCAGCGGTGGTCCGGCGCCGGACGTACTTGCTGGCCACAGCTTGGGCGAGTACACCGCGCTGGTCGCGGCCGGAGCGCTGTCGCTGCATGACGGTGCCCACCTGGTGCGGATCCGCGGGCAGTTGATGCAGGACGCCGCGCCTGCCGGAACCGGTGCGATGGCGGCCATCCTGGGCGCCGATGATGCGCTGGTGACCGAGGTGTGCGAAGCCGCCTCCGGCACCCAAGTCGTGGTCCCGGCCAATTTCAACTCGCCAGGGCAGATCGTGATCGGTGGCCATGCGGCTGCGGTCGATGCCGCGCTGGCGATGCTGGCCGAACGTGGCGTGCGCAAGGCGATCAAGCTGGCGGTGAGCGTGCCTTCGCATACGCCGCTGATGCGCGACGCCGCCAACCGGCTGGCCGAGACCATGGCCGGCCTGCAGTGGCGGATGCCGTCGCTGCCGGTGGTGCAGAACGTTGACGCGACCGTGCACGACAGCGTGGACGCGATCCGCGATGCGCTGGTGCGCCAGCTTTACCTGCCGGTCCAGTGGACGGGCTGCGTGCAGGCGCTGGCCGCGCGCGGCGTCGGCCGGATCGGCGAATGCGGGCCGGGCAAGGTGTTGGCCGGCCTGGCCAAGCGCATCGACAAGTCATTGGACGCACGCGCGCTCGGCACGCCGGCCGAATTCGCGGCTGCAATCGAGGAATGGAACGCATGAGCGAGCTTGTACTGAGCGGCGAAATCGCGCTGGTGACCGGCGCGTCGCGCGGGATCGGCGCTGCCATCGCCCACGAACTGGCCGCGCTCGGCGCGACCGTCATCGGCACCGCGACCTCGGATGCCGGCGCGCAAGCGATCAGCGAGCGCCTGGCAGCGGCGGGTGGCCATGGCCGCAGGCTCAACGTCAACGAGGCCGGCAGCATCGAGGCCCTGGTCGATGCGGTGTCGACCGAGTTCGGCGGCATCTCGATCCTCGTCAACAACGCCGGCATCACCCGCGACAACCTGCTGATGCGGATGAAGGACGAGGACTGGCAGGCCATCCTCGACACCAACCTGACGTCGGTCTATCGCGCATCGAAGGCGGTGATGCGCGGGATGATGAAGGCGCGCAAGGGCCGGATCATCAACATCGCCTCCGTCATCGGGGTGACCGGCAATGCCGGGCAGTCGAACTACGCCGCCGCGAAGGCCGGGATCATCGCCTTCAGCAAGTCGCTGGCGAAGGAAATCGGCTCGCGCGGGATCACGGTGAATGTCGTCGCCCCGGGGTTCATCGCCACCGACATGACCGCCGACCTGCCGGAGGCCGCCAAGGAGGCGATGCTCGGCCAGATCGCACTTGGCAGGCTCGGCGAACCGGCCGACATCGCCCGGGCGGTGGCCTTCCTGGCCGGCCCGGGCGCCACCTACATCACCGGCGAAACCCTGCACGTCAACGGCGGGATGTACATGCCGTAGCATTCGCGGCGTGGGTGCCGCGGGCGGCCCCATCGCCATGGATCCATCCGGGAACGCCATCCGGCTTTCTCGTACACTTAGCCACGAAACCGCCCCCTGAGGAGCACCGAGACATGAGCAACATCGAAGAACGCGTCAAGAAGATCGTCATCGAACAACTGGGCGTCAAGGAAGAGGACGTCAGCAACAGCGCCTCGTTCGTCGAGGACCTCGGCGCGGACTCGCTGGACACGGTCGAGCTGGTGATGGCGCTGGAAGAAGAGTTCGAGTGCGAGATCCCGGACGAAGAAGCCGAGAAGATCAGCACCGTGCAGGCGGCGATCGACTACATCAAGGCCCACGTCAAGGCGTAATTCGCCCGTGTGAGTCGCCACGCCGGGGCCGCTGACGCGGCCCCGTGCGTTTTCACCACCGCAACATCAGCACCACCGCAACATCGGACAAAGATCGAGGAAACGCCATGTCGAAGCGTCGCGTCGTCGTCACGGGAATGGGTATCGTCTCGCCGCTGGGCAATGACCTGGCCAGCAACTGGGACGGCATCGTCAACGGCCGTTCCGGCATCGGCCCGGTCGCGGGTTTCGATGCCAGCACCTATCCGACGCGCATCGCCGGCGAGATCCGCGACTTCGACGTCACCCGCTGGGTGAACCCGAAGGACGCGAAGAAGATGGACCACTTCATCCATTACGGCGTGGCGGCCTCGCTGATGGCGCTGGAGGATTCCGGGCTGCAGGTGACCGAAGCCAACGCCGAGCGCGTCGGTGCGCTGATCGGTTCCGGCATCGGCGGCATCTGGGGGATCGAGGAGACCTCGGTGAAGCTGCACGAAGGCGGGGTGCGCAAGATCAGCCCGTTCTACATCCCCAGCACGATCATCAACATGCTACCGGGACAGGTGTCGCTGCTGACCGGCATCAAGGGCCCGAATTTTTCCGCCGTGTCCGCCTGCGCCACCGCCAACCATTCGATCGGGATGGCGATGCGGATGATCCAGCATGGCGATGCCGACGTGATGATCGCCGGCGGTGCCGAACGCGGCAGCTCGCCGACCTCGATGGGCGGCTTCTGCGCGATGAAGGCGATGAGCACGCGCAACGACGATCCCGCGGCCGCTTCGCGCCCGTGGGATGCAGGCCGCGACGGCTTCGTGCTGGGCGACGGCGCCGGCATCCTGGTGCTGGAGGAATACGAACACGCCAAGGCACGCGGCGCGCGCATCTACTGCGAGCTCGCCGGCTTCGGCGCGTCCTCCGATGCATTCCACATGACCGCGCCCAGCGAGAACGGCGACGGACCCGCGCGCTGCATGGCGATGGCCTTCCGCGACGCCGGTATCAACGCGGACGAGGTCGGTTACCTCAATGCGCACGGGACTTCGACGCCGCTCGGCGACCTTGCGGAAACGCTGGCGATCAAGCGCGCGCTCGGCGACCACGCGTACAAGACGATGGTCAGTTCGACCAAGTCGATGACCGGCCACCTGCTCGGCGCCGCCGGCGGCGTGGAGGCGATCTACACGATCAAGGCGCTGGAGACCGGGATCATCCCGCCGACGATCAACCTGGAAACGCCGAGCGAAGGTTGCGACCTGGACTACGTGCCGAACGTCGCGCGCGAAGCCAGGGTCGACGTGGTGGTGTCGAATGGGTTCGGCTTCGGCGGTACCAACGGCACCTTGGTATTCCGTCGCATCTGATGCCGATGTCCTCCCTTGCGTGCAGGGGAGGGCGTCGATGGGGTGCTCTGTGCCGATGATCACCCGAACCCTTCCCGCCGACGTCGACCTGCTCGACCTGCATCGCCTGGATCCGGCGCGTTACCCGGTGCTGCTGGAATCCAGCGCGACCGGTGCGCACGGTCGCTGGGACATGCTGCTGGCGCACGACGGCGAATCGTTCGTGCTGCATCGCGACGGCATGGTCCGCGACCAGGATGGCGGGTGGATCGACGGGCGCTTCCTCGACGTGCTGGATGCCCGCTGGCAGGCGCAACGCCTGCCGCGCGCCGAAGTCGATACGTTGCCGTTCCGCGGCGGCTGGGCGCTTTTGCTGGGATACGAGCTGGCGCAACAGGTCGAGCCCGTGCTGCGGCTGCCGCCTGCCGCGGGTGGTTTGCCGATCGCCTGCGCCCTGCGTTGCCCGGCTGCCGTGTTGCGGGATCGCGTGACCGGCGCGTGCTTCGCCGTGGCCGAAGCCGATGCCAGCGCGTGGCTCGGACGCATTGGCGCCGACCTTGCGCGTGCGGGCTCAGCGGGATCGCTGCCGGACTGGCAGGCGCCTGCAGGGATCGCGGAAGAGCCATCGCAGCGCTATGTCGATGGCGTGCAACGGGTGCTGGGGTACCTCGCTGCGGGCGACGTGTTCCAGGTCAATCTTTCGCGTGGCTGGACGGCGCGTTTCGATTCGCCGCTTGCACCCGCAGCCCTGTTCCAGCGCCTGCGCGGCAACAATCCCGCGCCCTTCGCCGGCATCTTTCGCACCGACGCGGGCAGCGTGGTCAGCGCCTCGCCGGAGCGGCTGGTGTCGGTGCGCGGCGACGTCG
>ERZ795044.3689-NODE-3689-length-12805-cov-4.206431_pt1 | contig 12805 bp, 11 predicted proteins | sample MGYA00375128_ERZ795044 | MGnify/ENA primary metagenome ERZ795044 (study PRJEB30173, sample SAMN05720213) | anaerobic digester metagenome | isolation source: active sludge of municipal wastewater-treating anaerobic digesters | place: USA | collected 2014-12-22 ... | reverse complement strand
CCTTGAGGTGTCGCGATTCTATGTTGATCAGGCACACCAGGGGGCGGGCTATGGAAGAATGCTGATGAATCAGGCTGAGGTAAATGCACGCATGCTAAACAAGCAGGTTATCTGGTTGAGTGTCTGGAAGCGAAACCCCCGCTCGGTTAACATTTATACCAGCCTCGGTTATACTATTGTCGGGGAAACCATTTTTCAGCTTGGCTCTGATGCCCAGGAGGATTATATCATGATAAAAAGGCTTTAACATGCACCTCAGCATCATCATACCTACATTGAATGAGAGTGGATTTCTGGATAGAACCCTGAAATGCCTTACCGCCCAGGCGCACCACCCTGTAGAAATCATTGTAGTAGATGGTGGCAGTACTGATGCTACGGAATCGATTGCCAAACAGTTTCCGGTTACCTGGCTGGTAGCACCCCGAAAAGGCAGGGCCATACAAATGAATTTTGGAGCAGCCCGTGCCTCCGGCGATGTGCTCTTCTTTTTGCATGCAGATTGTATACCGCCCGAACATTTTTACAGGCATATTCAGCAAGCTATTGATGCAGGGAGTCAGGCGGGTTCATTCCGCTATCGATTCGATAAACCGGGACTATTGTTGCGCCTGCAAACCTGGTTTATCCGATTTCCGGGACTGGTATTCCGGGGTGGAGATCAGGGACTTTTTATTACGAAAAACCTGTTTCAGACAATCGGCGGCTACCGGGAAGAGTTTGTGGTGATGGAGGATTATGATATCATCCGGCGCATTAAAAAACACGCAAAACCCGCACTTTTGCCACAACACGCCATAGTTTCCGCGCGAAAATATGCCTGTAACAACTGGCTGCAGGTGCAAATTGCCAATGCTGTCGCGATGACCATGTTTTTGAGCGGGCGATATTCACCGGTGCGGATACAATCAACCTACTACCGACTTATCCGCCATCCGAAAGCCGATTAGGGATTTATCTATCTTTGCGCCCATGTTTGCGGGTAAAGTCATTTGGATAACCGGAGCCTCATCGGGCATTGGTGAAGAACTGGCCTATCAGCTTGCGGCAAAAAAAGCAAGTCTGATTCTGAGTGCCCGTCGCGCTGTAGAACTGGAACGTGTGCGCGAACAATGTAAAACCCTCACCCAACAAGTTGCGATCTTACCACTTGATTTAGCCGATAATGCAAGTCTCCCGCAAAAAGCATTAGAAGCAGAAGCCATATTTGGTCGAATAGATATATTAATTAACAGCGGCGGCATCAGTCAGCGCGATACTATGCTCAACACCATTCCCGAAGCCGAAGCGCGACTCATGCAGGTTAATTTTACCAGTGTGACTACTTTAACCAGAGCTGTTCTGCCGGGAATGATTGCCCGTAAAGAAGGACGCATTGTATTGATGAGCAGCGTAGCCGGAAAAATCGGCGTACCCAACCGAACAACTTATAGTGCTACAAAGCACGCACTCATAGGCTATTTTGATGCTTTGCGTGCGGAATTAAAAATTGCAGGACACCCGATTTATATTCACATCATGGTACCCGGATTTATTCACACCAATATTTCAGTGCATGCCGTAAAGGGCGATGGCAATCCGCAGGGTGTTATGGATCCGGGACAAGAAAAAGGAATGCCCGTTGAAAAATGTGTACAACAGATGATTCGCGGCATGGAGAAAAATAAAAAAGAAATACTCATTGGCGGAAAAGAAATTCTGATGACCTATTTCCGTCGGTTTATTCCGGGCTTGTATTATTATCTCATTACACGCGTTGCAACTAAATAAGTAAAAGAAACAGCAGTATGTCTAACAAACCCATTATTTCAGGTATTCAGCAAATTGGTATTGGAAATCCATATGTACACGAAGCATGGAGATGGTATCGTGAAAAATTCGGTATGGATGTAAAAATATTTGAAGAAGCTGCTGAAGCGAATTTAATGCTACCTTATACGGGCGGCATGCCACATAAACGACATGCCGTACTAGCCATCAATATGAATGGCGGTGGTGGATTCGAAATCTGGCAATATACTTCACGCAAACCTGTAGCTCCTGCATTTCAAATTCAATATGGCGATTTGGGTATTTATGCATGTAAAATGAAAAGTCGCGACGTACAAGCTACTTATCAGTTCTTGCAAAAAAAAGGTGTTGAATTACTGGGCACCGTAACAAACGACCCAATAGGTAAACCACATTTTTATTTGAAAGATTTATACGGCAATGTATTTGAAATAGTAGAAGGCGATAGCTGGTTTGGAAAAACACCCTACACAACAGGCGGCGCATTTGGCGCGGTAATGGGTGTTACGGATATCGAACGTTCTAAAAAATTCTACGGAGATATTTTAGGTTTTGATACGGTTGTTTATGATAAAACCGACACCTTTGCAGATACTGCTGTATTAGACGGCGGCCATGTGCGTTCTCGTCGCGTATTGTTAGCGCAATCTCAAAATCGTCGCGGTCCCTTCAGCAAATTATTAGGCAACGGCACGATTGAATTAGTTCAAATTTTTGACCGCACGCCAAACAAAATTTTCAAAGACCGTTTCTGGGGCGACCTTGGATTTATTCATATGTGTTTTGATATCCAGGGCATGGATAAAATGAAAGCTCTGTGCACAGAAAAAGGTTATCCATTTACGGTAGATAGCGGCAATCATTTCGACATGGGCGAAGCCGCAGGACATTTCTCCTACATCGAAGACCCGGATGGTGCACTCATCGAATTTGTTGAAACACATAAAGTACCCATCCTAAAAAAATTCGGCTGGTACCTCAACCTCAAAAAACGCAACCCCGAACAACCTCTACCCAATTGGATGCTGAAAGCGATGGGCTTGAATAGGGTGAAATAGTGAGTGGTGAGAGGAGGAATAAGGAATGAGGAATGAGGAATAAGGCTATACTTACCGTCTCACAGTCTTACCGGCCTCGTGCATTTAATTGCCACTACATGGAGAAACAATTAAAATAAAAGTTAACTCCCTGGGTATTTTCCACACCTGCATTTCACGTCGACACCTCGACACGTCGACACCTTAATTCAATTTCACCTGCATTAAAACCGGCTGATGATCAGAGTAATCGAATCCCATATTCATTGTTTTTATTTTTTGCAATTCGATATTGGGAGATATCAGATAGAAATCGATAATGGTGCGGAAGGTATTTTCATCCAATGGCGTTTCGAGATGTCGGTTCGTTGGCACATCCGGATCATAGGGCCATAACCATCCTTCTGAGGCATAGTCAAACGACATGGCGGGCGGCATAAATCCATCATAACCATTTACCGGTTTAAATTTATCAAATTGAAAATTCGGCGGACATTGATTCCAGTCGCCACCGGCAATTACATAATTGCCTTTTGCATACTCAGCATCCACAAATTTTTTCAGGAATTGCATTTCACCATCCTTAATTTCACCTGTTTCATCGTAGGCTGAATTATGCGTATTAATTAATACAAGCTCTTTACCATCAGCCAACGGATAACGCTGGGCCAAAAAACATCTGTCGAGGAAAAAAATACGTGTCGGCCACGGAAATGAACCCGGATATTGGTGGCGCATTGACTCAGTTGGAGTATATTTCGAATAGGTGGCCACACCGCCATACACTTTTCCCATTGGTCTGGTATACGGAACCGGCACAAAATTGACATCATAATTTAATCCGAAGGATGCACTGTATCCTTTTAGCACATGATTTAATTCACGGTACATATCCACCTCATAACTGCGACGGGAGTTTCGGTCTATTTCCTGGATAAGTATAAAATCGATGGAATCATTATTCGCAATAAAACCACTGATGCCGGCAAAATAAGATTTCCATTTATCCTCCGGTGCGCGCACGGTTTTACCGCCGTCGTAAAAGAAATCCATTTCCTTTCCTAAGCCGCCATAACCGATATTCCAGGTTAATAAGGTTACCACAGAATCCATCGTGGAAGATGCGGCTGCCTTGCCTTTTATTTCAGCGTTTTCCGACGACCCCGGTTCCGGTTTATACTCAGTAACCGTACCATAAATGATGACACCGGCCAAATACAAAACGACTGCTAAAACCAGCCAGCCTGCAATTTTTAAAAATGGTTTGATGCGCTTCATGCGGTGAAGATAAAAGGATTGTCGGGAGCTTCCTTAATCAGTCCGTATTAAATTTGTATTTTCGGCACCATGCAACACCAAACCTATAGCTGGAAACAGCGGGCAGGACAGGAAATTTTCGCCCAATCATGGCATGCAGATGCACCTGCAAAGGCCATTTTTGTCATCATCCACGGACAAAGCGATCACAGCGGCCGTTTCACCACAATGGCCGAATGGATGACACAAAAAGGCTATGCCGTTTATGCGGCCGACCTGATTGGTCACGGCAAATCAGGGGGGAAACGCGGACACATGTTGCATTTTGAGGAATATCTGGAAACCGTTGAGGCGCTTATCGATAAGGCTAAATCTGCACATCCCGACTTGCCTGTGTTTTTATATGGTCAGAGTATGGGCGGTAATGTGGTGATTAATTATGCCTTTACCAACAAACAAGGTATTCGCGCCTGTATTGCCTCATCACCCTGGGTGCGATTGGCTTTTGAACCACCGGCTTGGAAAGTATTATTAGGTAAATGGATGCGCTCCATTTATCCGGCACTTGCACAACCTACCGGATTAAATGCTGCACATTTATCGCATGATGCACAAATTGTTCAGGCGTATCAACAGGATCCGCTGGTGCATGGTAAAATTACGGCATCCGCCTTCTTCGAAACCCTGCAAGCCGGTATTCATATTCCGGATAAAGCATCATCCTTGCAAGTGCCCATGCTTATTATGCACGGCTCCGCCGATCAACTTACCAGCAGCGTCGCATCCAAAGCTTTTGCCGATTTGCGTCCCGACCTCATTACCCATATCCTGTTTACCGATTGGTTTCATGAATTACACAATGAACCGGAAAAAGAAAAAGTATTTAATACAATAGAACAATTTATTCAACAAAACCTGTAATATGGATAATAAGTTTTTGCTTTCCATCCGCATAGTTTTTTTAGGTGTATTTATCGCACCCGTAATTTTTTTATGCGTAGTGCTCGCCATGCAAAAAGATATTGCCCGACCACTCACCCGTGCAGATGATCCTTTTTTGTATATAGTCATCATTGTAGCCACCATGGCCGTGATCAGTTCTAACATGCTGTATCGTCTGCGACTACCTGCTGTAAAGGCCCTGACATCAAATTCCGAAAAATTGGCGGGATGGCGCACCCTCTTTATTGTCAGGCTGGCAATGATAGAAGGTGCCACCCTGTTTGCTATTGTGGCATTACTTTTGCAGGAGTGTCAGATATACCTCTATATTGCTGCGGCATTGATAGGTGTACAAACATTGAATTTTCCTAAACCTTCTTCTATTCAAAACGATATAGAATTAAATTAAATCGCATGCAAAAATTTACCTGGGTATTATTTCTTTTCAGCTTAATTGCGCTGAGCTCTTGTGATGATAAAACATTATCATGCGGAGAAACACTCATTGAAATATCCGATGCAGCGCAAAATTGGAATTCTTCAACTGCGGATTGTGAGACGTATTTAAATGCGATGCAGCGTTATATTGATGATGATTGTGCGGGTACTTCTTCTTTGGATGATTATCAGTCGATTATTGATACTTTGAATTGTCCTTGATTGAATGCGAACAAATGTTGTATGTAAATGCAGGGGCCGGGAAGACTCGAAGACGGTAAGGGGTAATACGATTTAAATTGCATTTAACTTGACCGAAGGTCATTTGCATTTGTCCCACTACTCACTACCCACTACTCACTACCATCCCTCCCGAAGCCAAACACCCAATCCCCAAATCAATGCTAAATAAATTCATCTTATCAATTGATCAAGGCACAACCAGCTCCCGAAGCATTGTGTTTGATGCGCAGTTTAATGCTGTTGCTGCGAGTCAGCGGGAGTTTGCGCAGTATTTTCCGCAGCCGGGGTGGGTGGAGCATGATGCGGAGGAGATTTGGGCGAGTCAGTGGGAGACGATTTTGAAAGTTGTTAGTGAGGTGGGTGCGGAGCAGATATCAGCCATTGGTATTACGAATCAGCGGGAGACCGTTGTGGTGTGGGAAAAGGCAACAGGAAAACCTATTCATAATGCAATAGTGTGGCAGGATAGAAGAACGGCGGAGATATGTGAGCAGATTAAACAACAAGGGCACGAAGCCTATATCAGAGAAAATACGGGATTGGTTATTGACGCCTACTTTTCGGGCACAAAAATTAAATGGATTTTAGATCATGTTGCAGGTGCGCGCGAAAAAGCAGAGCGCGGCGAATTATTATGCGGCACGATAGATACCTGGTTGATATGGAAATTAACAAATGGCAAAGTGCATGCAACAGATGCTTCCAATGCATCGCGCACGATGTTATTCAATATTCAAACAGGTGCTTGGGATAAACAGTTATTAGATATACTCCATATTCCGGCATCGCTTCTGCCGGTGGTTAAAAATTCGCATGATGATTATGGTGGCGCGGTGATTAATGATATTGCAATTCCCATTCGCGGTGTTGCAGGCGATCAGCAGGCAGCTTTATTCGGTCAACAATGCGTGCAACCCGGTATGGTGAAAAATACTTATGGCACCGGATGCTTTATGCTCATGCATATTGGCGATATGCCTGTCATCAGCAAAACAGGATTATTAACAACGGTTGCCTGGCAATTAAACGGAAAATTAACGTACGCTTTAGAAGGTTCGGTATTTATTGCCGGTGCTGCCATTCAATGGTTGCGCGATAGTTTGCAAATTATTCAGGATAGTGCGGAAACTGAGGCGCTTGCCAAATCCTTGTTTTCAAATGATGGTGTATATTTTGTTCCGGCATTTACAGGATTAGGTGCGCCGCATTGGGATATGTATGCACGCGGCACAATTACAGGCTTAACACGAGGTACCGGAAAAGCACATATTGCACGTGCCGCCTTAGAAGCCATCGCCTACCAAACCCGCGATATTCTGGATGCCATGCAACGCGATACCGGCATATCCATTAAAACATTAAAAGTTGATGGTGGTGCAACAGCAAATAACTGGCTGATGCAATTTCAAAGTGATATTTTACAAACGGCAGTAATTCGTCCGGCCAACCTCGAAAGCACTGCCCTAGGCGCGGCATTATTGGCAGCCAACACCAGTAATTTTACTGCACAGGAAAGCACACAATTCCATCCACTTATTTCGTTGACGACTGCAGATGATTTGTATTTTGCATGGAATGCTGCGGTGCAGAAATGTAAGTCGATAGATTAATCTATAGAGATTTCATTCAATCACAATCGACTTAGTTTGAATCGACGTTTTGCCAACTTCAACACTTACCCAATAAAGTCCGGGAGCGAACAGTTCTGTATTTATCGTAATGTGCTCTGTGCCTGAAGTCACTTGTTGTTCCAAAATAATTGCACCCAAATGATTTAGTACACGAACTACATCAATTGTATTTACAGGAAACTGGAGGGTAACAAACGCATCAGCAGGATTTGGAAAAATATTGATGGATATGTGTTCAGTTTCTACAATTGCCGTTTCCAGAAAATCGCAATCTTCCTCAATAAACTTAACGAGCCCTAATTGATCGTCTTCATAACATTTTAAGAGTCCGGGAAAATTACCGTCAAAAGCGCCTGGGTTAAACCATTGGGTAGGATATCCTAAAAAACCGATTTCTTCAATAAACTCATTGCTGTTCCAGAAAAATGCATATTCATCAGAGCAATTATAGGTAACAGGATTCAAGAAAAAGTGCTTTAATAGCACGCCTGCTATTGTAGTATCTGAAAGACTGTCGACCACAAAATATCTATATTGATCGCAGTCCACAAAACCTGCCGCCGGATAAACCACCGATGCAATGGTATCCCCCACCGTGGCATTCTGGTCAAAATACTCGTATCCTGTGTGCGTAGTAACATCGTAAAAAGTTATCACCCCGTCTAATTCATGAAAACAGCCAATAAATTTTGTCTCGGTGTCATCCAGTGTGATATATATTTTATCACGCATCATTTTGGTATAGGTGAGTCCGTCGATGATAGTATCCTCTTCCACATAAATACGGTAGTTTGCAATTGGCGGACCATTGGCGTTGTATTCGGTAATCCAGGATTCTGCCCCGATTGGGAAGAAAGGTTCGAATTGAGCGAAAACGCCTGTTGATGATACAACGAAGCATACAATCAAAGCCGGAATTCTCATGGTTAAATTTAGCATATTTTGACTTGATCTGCAAGGCAATGCACATATTCAAAGCGCCTGAATGCTAATTCAACTCTTTTTCCAGCCATTCGATATAGTTAAAATACATGTGCAGAACCCTCCCCTCACCTGTCTGCATAGCAATACCTTTTAATTCCGCATGTAAATCAAGAAAGCGCCTTTCAATTGTTTGTTTATCCACTTGCAACAGCAATTGTTTGAAGAAGTGCAGGATGCTCACTTCGACTTTATATTTCAAATTCTGCTTGCGCATATACCTATAGGTCTGACGCACTAATGATGGCAGCAGGACAGCATGTTGCAGCTTATAATGAATAAGTATATGCAACAGTCTGACATGCACCTGCATGGAAACCTGACTATGTAAATAAGGTGCATTCAGCAAATCGAAAGCCATATCCTGTGCTTTTTCATATTCGGCATGTTGCAGGGCATACACTAACAAGGCAAAATTCGTATCAAAGTATAATGAAGGTATTACCATTTCGACTCCTAACTCATCCTTAATTTTTGAAAACGCCTGATGGTTAAACACAGTAGGTGACTCAAAACGCAAAAGCACTGCCTTAATAAAGCATATTACCGCATGCATGAATTTTTTCTCGTATTCAGATTTTGGTGCCAACGTGGCGATGATATCCAGGATATTTCTAACGTTTTCCGGCTTACCGGCCTGAATCATTAAAGATGCCAGATTATACAATGCAGCAACATAACTCAGCAATTTGTTCATAGCCCGCAGGTCCAGGCTTTCCATTAATTTAATCGTAGATTCCTGATACACGATGGCATTTTCAATCTCATCATGCATGAGATAAATATTCGAAATGGCCGCGTATAATAAATTCCTCTCCGCAAAATCTGTAATGGCTTCCTCACCGACTGTAAGTAATTCATTCAAAAGCAGTCTGCTTTCTGCAGCAATAAATGCATCCCGCAGTGGCATAAAAACATTCGACCAATAAATTGATTTTACATGCGCTTTTCTGATTTTTTCTTTTCGTTGCATATTATGCAATACGGTCAACACTTTATCCGAGACCGCAGTGGTTTCGAAAAATCTTTTCTCCTCCGGTAGTCCTTTGTTAAGCTGATCCCATTTATGCAATAAAAGAATTTGGTAGGGATGCATTTGATGTTGTTCAGCCTTTAACAATGACTTTTGCAAGAGTGCAAGACTTTGATTCCGCAATCCTTTTTCATGTAACAATTCAATAGTATCTAGGGCAGATCTCAACTGTTTACCAATATTGTTATCGCCCCGAAAAGCATGCAAACTATTCATCAGCTGCCTGCTTAAATGCGTCCTCACGCTTTTTAATTGATTCGGTTGTTGATTAAATTTCTGATAAATCAGTTCTTCGTTTAATACCGGCATTTTAACCAATGTATCAAACAGGGCTATCATACCGGATTGTTCTTTGTCGCGAAAGCCCGCCACATATTTTTTGAAGTAGCCCCTTTCAGCCGGGTCCATTGCCTGAACCAGTTCATGGATATTTCGCCAACCTTTTCCCATTCCGAAATATACGTTTTTTATACTATAAATGCATATTTATAAGCTATTTATTTGGTTTTAGGCAATTCCGTAATATACTTTCTAAGGTTAATTAGGATTGCTACAGCCACCTCTAAACCTGATTTTTGGCCTTCAACTAAAAGCAAAACCAATGAAAAACTTCATGTATTTAACCGGGCTGTTTTTGCTGATTACCGTACAAACGGCCACCGCACAAGGCATTGCTCCTGAAATCGACTGGGAAGCGCATTATGACGTTCCTACAGGAGGAGTTGGATTTATGGACTATACCGACGATTTTATTGTCGGACTTTCTTCCGTTCCAGGGGGAAGTGCCGCCAATTTTTTTGATGATGCAGGAGTTGAAATAATAATGCCTGAATTATATGGTGTTGAATGGGTTGAACCTGTTTCAGTTAATACACAATCTTTATCACACACCTATTTTGTTAGCCTACAGGCTACTTCAAATTTGCTTACATATACTGCTTTAGAAAACGCAACACATTTGTTTGACGGGGACAGTCTTTGGTTGCCCGCAACCAATTCGTGGATACAAACTATAGAATTTGCAGTAATCCCCGGAGAAACTGTTGATCAATTATATATCACAGGCATGGCATTTAATCATGTGCTGAATAAAAATGTTTGTGTAGTTAAACGCCTGGATTATGACAAGTCAATCCAGTCATTTGCAGAATATGAAGAAATTGCATTTATTTTTTCATCTAAAAACACCTATCCCACCGACATGCTCATATCACCTTCCGGGCATATATTTATATGGGGATATTATGATAAAAATCCGGCAGGAACAACTCACGATTTATTCCTAACCAAAATGAGCACAGGTGGCGATATCATTTTCTCCAAAACATTCGCCAGTTATAGCGGACAGGATGATATAGCGTCACATCTTGTAATCGACAATAGCGGTTATGTGTATGGTCTTTCACAATCAACAGACAATGTTGCACCATTTTCTCAGCACATTGCCGCATTCCGAATAAATCCGAATAACGGAAAATCAGTTTGGGTAAAACGCTTTGGCGTTGGATCGGAGGGATCTGAAGTTGCCTACTGTGCGGATGGAAACAATGCCGGTACCGGGCTGGCATTCGGTGGTAATGTTTCTGATGGCGCAGGTGGCAGAAATGCAAAGGTTTGGCGATTGGATCAGAATGGTAACACCATCTGGAATAAAACAATCAGTTTTGGTCCAACCGGAACTACCGAAGCATGCAGAGGTGTCGCTTTCAGTCCATATTCGGGTGATGTATATATCACTGGTATTAGCGGCCCGCATTATTTCATCGCCTGTATGGCCTCAACCGTAAATACGTATATATGGGCTCCAGAAACAAGAAACATAACCGGCGATGCAATTGACGCACCCATGCAAATCGGGTTTAACGACAGCGCAGTATTTACTATTGGTGGAAATTGCGATAATGGCGGATCAACCGAGGGCGCTATCTTATATTACAATGAGGTTCCGGAAAAAATCGGAGCGACTGAACCAGGTGCTATTAAGCTTTTCCCAAATCCAACCTCCGATATCGTACACATTCAAACAAATGAAAAAGTTGGAACTGTATTCGTTTTCGATGTTTATGGAAACTGTGTGCAAACCGTGCAAATTAATGCAGAGGTAACACAAATTAATCTGCACGATGTTCCTTCCGGCACCTATTATTTTAAAATAGAAACGAATGGCACACTTCAACAATTAAAGTGCGTCAAATTGTAAACTATACCCATGTAAGTATACATGAAGTACCGGTGAGACCCTTGTCCACCGGTTTTTTTATGCTGAAAAGGAGGGAAACTGTCTCTACCGGTTGAAACAGATTGAATATTGCCCTTTCCCACCCTGTACCGTATCTTTGCACCCGCAAATTGACAATTATGAACTACGATGTAATAGTATTGGGCAGTGGCCCGGGAGGATATGTAACTGCTATCAGGGCTTCACAACTGGGTTTGAAAACAGCTATCGTGGAGCGCGCTGAGCTGGGCGGCATCTGTCTGAACTGGGGTTGTATCCCTACCAAAGCGCTTTTGAAAAGTGCCCAGGTATTCGAATACATGAAACACGCTGCTGATTACGGTATCACCGTTTCTGATGCAAAAGCAGATTTCGGGGCGATGGTAAAACGGAGTCGCGACGTAGCAGGCGGCATGAGCAAAGGCGTACAGTTTCTGATGAAGAAGAATAAAATTGAGGTGATTGAAGGAAACGGCGTAGTGAAAGCAGGCAAATCTGTTGAAGTAACAAAAGCAGATGGCACAAAACAAACCATCTCTGCAAAACATATCATTATTGCTACCGGTGCACGTAGTAAAGATTTACCAACCATGAAACAGGATGGTAAAAAAATTATTGGATACCGCGAAGCCATGACATTACCTATGCAGCCAAAGAAAATGGTTATTGTAGGTGCAGGTGCTATCGGTGTTGAATTTGCCTATTTCTATCATTCTATCGGAACAGAAGTGACCATCGTAGAATTTATGGATCGTTTGGTTCCTGTTGAAGATGAAGAAGTATCAAAAGAATTAGCACGTCAGTTCAAAAAGAACGGCATCAATATTATGACCAGCTCAGCAGTTGAATCAGTAGATACTTCAGGCGCAGGTTGTAAAGTGCAGGTGAAAACAGCAAAAGGTGTTGAAATATTGGAATGCGATATCGTGTTGAGTGCAGCAGGTGTAGTTGCCAATATCGAAAACATCGGCCTTGAGCAGGTAGGTATTAAAACAGATAAAGGTAAAATCGTTGTAGATAAATATTATCGCACGAATATTGATGGCTATTACGCCATTGGTGATGTTACCCCTGGACCAGCATTAGCGCACGTTGCGAGTGCAGAAGGTATTACTTGTGTTGAAGCAATTGCGGGACATCATCCTGAAGCCATCGACTACGGTAATATTCCGGGATGCACCTATTGCTTCCCTGAGATTGCGAGCGTGGGTATGACAGAAGCGGCAGCCAAAGC
>ERZ795044.3687-NODE-3687-length-12809-cov-4.756469_pt1 | contig 12809 bp, 13 predicted proteins | sample MGYA00375128_ERZ795044 | MGnify/ENA primary metagenome ERZ795044 (study PRJEB30173, sample SAMN05720213) | anaerobic digester metagenome | isolation source: active sludge of municipal wastewater-treating anaerobic digesters | place: USA | collected 2014-12-22 ... | reverse complement strand
TATTCGGGGGCCGAATGCAGCCTGATGACCTCCTCTTCCGCAAGTCCCGTGTAATCGCACACATTACCGATGTCCGGGCCGAGCTCTCCTCCGTAGCAAACGGGTATCCTGAACAGGCGCGGCTTCTGCTCGGCGCTAACGCCGCCGCCTTTTACGGTCTCGGCGATGGCGTTGAGCGCTTCTGCCGGTGCGACCTGGCACTGGTCGAACACCACGAGCAGCTCGTTATAGGACGGTATTATCTCCGTCACCCAGGGCAATGCGGCATTCCTTACGGAAATGCCCGCATTCCTTACTTTTGATGCGATCTTGGGGTCTATGCGCTCTTCGAACCTTATGAGCACAGAATCATCCGAGGCGTTCGCGATCAGGTCGTAATCCATCCCCTGCCCCCTATACGCCGTATATGAACTCCTGGATCATCGAGTCTTTGATGTCGCCTACGAACATGTGACCCGGGCTGTGGGTGATCATTATCTCTGGCTTCGTGGCCAGGGCCGCCGCCTGGGGCGTGACCCCGCAGGCCCAGAACACGGGCACCTCCCCGGCCTTGATCGTCACGGGGTCGCCGAAGTCCGGCTTCGCGATGTCCTTTATCCCTATCGCGGCTGGATCCCCGATGTGTACGGGAGATCCGTGGACGGCAGGCAGCATTGAGGTTATCTCCACAGCCTTGCTGACAATCCTTCCCGGTATGGGCCTCATGCTCACCACCATGGGACCGTGGAACACTCCCGCGGGCCTGCACTGGATGTTCGTGACGTACATGGGTACGTTCTTCTTCTCCTCTATGTGCCTCACCGGCACCCCGGCGGCCATCAACCTGCTCTCGAAGGAGAAGCTGCATCCCAACAGGAAGAAGACGAAATCGTCCTGCCAGAGCTCCAGCAGGTCGAGCGGCTCTTCGGACAGGTTCCCGTCCCTGTATACCCTGTATTTCGGGATATCGGTCCTTATGTCCGCGCCGTCCGCTATGAACCTGGTGAGATAGTCTCCCTTGCTTCCTACTTCTATCAGGGGGCATGGCTTAGGGTTCCTCGTGCAGAACAACAGGAAGTCGTAGGCGAGGTTCCCAGGCAGTACCGCAAGGTTTGCCTGTACGTACCCCTCGGCCATCCCGGATGTCTGCCCGACGAGGAGCCCCTTCCTTGCGGCCTCCCTCACCTGCCGTGGAGTGGCCTTCGAGTAGTCGGTCATCATTAAGCACCTCCGAGCACTATATGCATGGGCACGAGGCCGACGCCGAGGGCCCCGATCGCCTCCTTGATGCCCTTGGCCAGCGCTGCGGCCCCTTCGGTGTCGCCATGCAGGCATATTGTCGTAATGTCCAGCTTGATGGGAGCCCCGTCTACACCGAGGACGACTCCTTCCGACGCCATCCTTACCGCGCGTGATACGACCTCGTCCCTGTCATGGATGACTGAGCCCTCCACGGTCCTCGGCACCAAAGTACCGTCCGGCTTGTACGCCCTGTCGGCGAAGGCCTCGGCCGCCGTCTTCAGCCCCATCCCTTTTGCGACGTCTAGCATGAGCGAGTTGGCAAGGCCCACCATTATCAGGTCCTTGTCATACCGGATAACCGCCCGGGAGATGGCTTCGGCCACCGCATCGTCTTTGGCCGCCCTGTTGTAGAGCGCCCCGTGAGGTTTGACGTGCCTCAGGCGAAGGCCTTCCACCCTGGCGAAGGCGTCGAGGGCGCCTATCTGGTAGAGGACGTACCCTTCTATCTCGTCCGGGGATGCGGATATCTCCCTCCTGCCGAAACCCTGCACGTCCGGATAGCCGGGATGCGCTCCGGGTGATACTCCCAGTTCCCTGCAAGCCGCCATGGTCCTTTGCATGACGCCCGGGTCTCCTGCGTGGAATCCGCAAGCGATGTTGGCGCTGGTCACGGACTGAAGCACGCTCCTGTCGCAGCCCTTTACGAAAGCCCCGAAAGATTCGCCGACATCGCAGTTAAGGTCTATCAACCTCATATCTGGCACCTCCGATGGGGATAATCCGAAAAGGCGGCACCGGCCCGATAAGGTCCCATGCCGCCTTCGCCCTATTCCCTCTATCTTTGAAGCGTGAACTTGCCCTGCTTGTAGGACCCTATCTTAAAACCCCTTACCGTGAACACTATGTTAACCGCACCGGGGCTTATGTTGGGGAAGTACTTGTTGACCCAGCCCAGTACCACGTCGCCGGCCTCTATGTAGGCCAGCATCACCTCGCCGTCTGAAACGGTGAATTCGGCGCCGTACTTGTAGACGGGCCATCCTTCCTGAACTAGCGTGTCCACGAACACGTCGAGCGACATGGAGCCCAGCATGGCCCTCAGGCTCTGCCTCATGAGCTTGCCCGTAAGAGCGCCCGTATTGTTGTAGTAGGCTGTGAGCTGCAGGGCCGCCAGCTCGCCCTTTGTCAGCGTTATATCGGTGTTAAGGTCCTGGCCGAGGTAGAAGTACTTCGTCGCCCCGCATGCGGTTGCTGCCGCAAACAGCATGCAGGCCAATACGGCGAGCGTAACCAGCCTCCTGCACATAGATGCCACCTCCGCCTATTTGCGGTACCTGCCCAGACCCAGGTATGCCGCTATGTTTGCCCCCTTGTCGAGTACGGGCCTGATCTTGCCTTCCACGTCAGTGAGGACCGTCGCCACCCCGGGGCCGTGCCCGGCGATGAGGCAGTCGCTGTGGACGACTATACCGATAGTCACTGCCCCTGACATATATGACCTTCCGAACCTGTTGTCGGCGTCGGTTATCGCAACTACGTCACCGAATCTTAGCTTGTCTATCCCCAGGTCGGCGATCAGCTTCCTGTCCGTTGTCGTTATATCGTAGTCGCCGCTGTAGCAGTTGCCCATGCCGAGTCCCGAGCCCATGAGCTTCGCCGGTACTTCGAGTGCCACCGGTACGCACAGCACGCCGTCTTTTTCGGTGATACCCATCCTATCAAGCAGGTCCGGGTCGATGTTCATGACCTTGACGCCCGGATAATCCAGCAGCTTGAGGCCTTGCCCGTAGCCCTTGACCAGTATCTTGTCGTCGATGAGCATCTTCTCCATGGCCTCGGGCTCGAAATCTATCAGGACATGCTCAATCCCGCCGTGGTGTCCGACCACCACGCCCTCGGCGCCCTTGGCGTCACCCGTCGCGACCCTCGCCTTGTTGCCTATGCAGGCATAGGTATTGTATCCGGCGTTCTTGCCCTCCGAGCGCCTGTCGATGTCGGAGCATGTCGAAACGCCCGGCTCAACATGATCTCCGGCCCAGCCGAAGCACGAGTCGCCCACGAGGACATTGTACGTGATCCCTCCGGTCCCCGGAAGGACGAACGGCTCCCCGTCGGCCGATACGCGGTAGTCCAACCTCCTCACCGGAGGGGCCACGGACCCCATGACGCTTATCATGACCACCTTATCCCTGTTCGTCCTAAACATATGACACCTCTTGCATTGTACTTATTGGTACACATGGCCCAAAGCCCTGTCCTACCTTTTATACAATATTATAAACGCTCTTTCGTTAAAAAATCAGCTTGGTATAATTAATGTGTATGCTTAATAACGATAAGGAGGCGCAGTCATGCCAGGAACGTTCGATTCCAGCATCGAGAAGATCAGATGCAAGCAGCTGTTCCATAACCTGCCTGTGGCGATGCTAGTAGAACATGCCCTCGCGAACAAGGAAGGCTATTTGGCGTCTACCGGGTCTCTAGTCGCAAGGACGGGGAAGTACACGGGAAGGTCCCCTAACGACAAGTTCACGGTCGAAGAGGACCTGACAAAGAACGATATTGCCTGGGGAAAGATAAACGTGCCTTTCAGCGAGGAGAAATTCGACGCCCTGCTCAACAGGATCCTAGGCTACCTCGAAGACAAGCCCGTATATGTGACCGACAGCTTCTGCGGGGCCGATACTAAATACACGCTTCCTATTCGTTTCATCACCCAGTTCGCATGGCACTCGCTCTTCGTAAAGCAGCTTTTCATAAGGCCCGACGCCGAGGAGATGAAGGCTTTCGCGCCCGGCTTTACAGTTGTGTGCGCCCCCAACTTCCACTGCGACCCGGAAAGGGACGGCACGAACTCCGAAGCCGCCATCATACTGAACTTCAAGCGCAGGGTGGTGCTGATCGCAGGCTCCCAGTACGCGGGTGAGCTGAAGAAATCGGCATTCTCCGTGATGAACTACCTCATGCCCAAAGCGAACGTCTTCTCGATGCACTGCTCGGCCAACATGGGCAAGGCCGGCGATACCGCCCTCTTCTTCGGACTTTCCGGCACCGGCAAGACCACCCTCTCGGCGGACCCGTTGCGCCGCCTCATAGGCGACGACCAGCACGGCTGGTCCGAGAACGGCGTATTCAACTTCGAGGGCGGATGCTATGCGAAGATGATCAAGCTCTCCAAGGAGAAGGAGCCCCAGATCTGGGACGCCATGAAGTTTGGCTCGGTACTCGAAAACGTGCTCATCGACGACAAGACAAGGGTACCTGATTATGATTCCGAGATTTACACCGAGAACACCAGGGGGGCCTACCCGCTGGATTACATACCCGGCGCCGTCATACCCAGCATAGGCGACCACCCCAGGGCAGTGATCTTCCTTACCGCGGATGCGTTCGGAGTTCTGCCTCCCGTGGCGAAGCTGGATCCCCATATGGCCAGCTACCATTTCATGAGCGGCTACACTTCGAAGCTTGCGGGCACCGAAAGGGGCATAGTGGAACCCCAGACGACGTTCTCGAGCTGCTTCGGCGAACCTTTCCTGCCGCTTTCGCCGGTCAAGTACGCCGAGATGCTCGCCGAGAAGGTCAGACGGCACGGTTCCACCGTATGGCTCGTCAACACGGGTTGGGCGGGCGGATCGTACGGAGTCGGCAAGAGGATGGACATAACGCTAACGAGGGCGATCATCACGGCCATACTCGACGGTTCCCTGAAGGATGCCGAGTTCAAGCTGCATCCCATATTCAACGTGTGGGTTCCGACGAGCTGCAACGGAGTCGATGCTCACCTGCTCGACCCGAGGAGCATGTGGGCCGACAAGGAAGCGTATGACAAGACGGCCAAGGACCTGGCCTCAAGGTTCGTCAAGAACTTCTCCAAGTTCAAGGACGCTACGGCCGAGATCATCGCCGCGGGGCCCAAGGCCTAAGGGCCTGGTTGCGCTGCCTAGACAAAGACGGGCGGCTCCCTTATGGGGGCCGCCTTCCTTCATATCCCGGCTTTGTGTTATCTTGGTTACATCCTGGACATAAGGAAGGATATGGATATGAAGACCTGTGTAGCCATAAAACTGTCGCTTGTCCTATTTATCCTGCTGGCTTCTTCGTCCGTCGGCGCAGCTTCCGACACGCCGGCTTTGGACATGGGATTGCTGAACGGACATTCCCTCCTCACGAAACGGGAACCCGGCTTGCTGCCTCCGGTAGGAGAAATCGCCAGTGCCTTCGGGCTAGAGCACACGGAGGAGGCCTACGACGTAAACGGCCTGGCAGTGCTGGTAGGCGGACCCGAGATGAAGCCGTGCTGCATCCCCGGGGTCAACGGCGCCACGGAACATCTGGCAAGGCTGCTCATACTACAGGTCCAGGGCGCGGGAACGGCAAGGTTCGCGGGTTTCGAATATGCCGTGAACGGCTACTGTACGCTGACTTCCCTCGCCGACGACATGGCCGTGATCGTGACAGCGGCTGAAGGAATAACCGGCAACGGGATCGACAAGGCCGATGTATACGACGCGGTCCTGAAGGTCCTTGCCGTTGCGCACTATGATTGGTATTCGACGGGCAACAAGGCCGTTAGGATGATGGCGGTGGACTACGAAGGCGGCCTTGGGTTCTCTGTCATCTCAGATCCTTACAATCTATCCGTGCGCCTTCTGTGGCCCGCTTCGTTGCCCGGCGCGTCATGCATGTCGTCCACCCTGACTTCGTACGCGGATACGATTTCGTTAGATCCGATCGGCATGGAGACGATACTGGGATCCAGCTTCAACGCGATCGCGATGGGCAGGGACAGCGATGAGGAATCAATCGGCCACATAGAAGAACCCGGCAGCACTTGAAGGAACTGACGGCGCCGCAGGTCGCGGCACTCGGCATGACACCGCTAAACAATGTCAGACGCATCTGCGAAACCTTCAGGCAGATCAGCACCGCTAAGATGCGAAACGAAAGAGCACCGTCCCGGCACTTGAGTCCCGGACGGTGCTCTCGGCTCTAATAGCTTAGATTCAGCCTAGCAGCATCCATCTTCTTTCGGGAAAGCCTTGGAATGCCTGTCGATGAGAGTGTCGGCGAACTCGTCCAGCTTCCGGATGCCGTCCTCGTCAGGTAGGCCCTTCAGCATCAGTGGCTGTAGCAGCTCTGCGCCGGACAGGTTGGGTACTAGCGACGCCAGCACCTCGGGCGCCTTGCCCGCCCAGCCGAACGATCCGACTATCCCTATGAGTTTTGCCTTGGGCCTCAGTGCGTTGGCCAGCACAACGGCGGAGGCTACTTTCGGGTGCGGCCCGCCCAGCACCGTTGGCGTGCCGATCAGTATCGTATGCGAATCCACTAGATTGATCGCAATCTTTCCCAGGTCAGGCTCAGTAAGGTCCACCCTCGCAACAGATACGCCCGCGGCGGATAGCCTGTCTGTAATCCTTTCGACCATCGCCGACACGCTCCCGTGCATCGAGACATACAGCAGCAGCGCCTTGTTCTCGGGCGCTCCTTGCGACCATCTCCTGTAGAGGTCCATGACGAAAGCCGGCTCCGTCCAGCATGGCCCGTGGCTCGGGCATATCATCGCAGGGGATAGCGCCTCCACTTTCTCCAGGTTCTTCTTTATGGGAATCGCAAAAGGCATCATTATCTCTGCGTAATACCTCTTGCACGACTCGACGTACTCATGAGGCGGCTTCACCGTGAAGACGTCGGACGAGGCAAGGTGGGAGCCGAACATGTCGCAGGAGAACAGGATCCGGTCCTCAACCAAGTACGTCAGCATGGTCTCGGGCCAGTGCACGAAAGGAGCATACACGAACCTGAGCGTCCTATCGCCCAGGCTCAGTTCCTCACCGTCCTTTACGGTGATTATCCTCTCCGGGGCCGTATGCAAGTGGGTGATTATTAGGTCCTTCGCCTTCTCAGAGCAAAGGGCCGTAGCCTTTGGATACCTGTCCAACACCATGTTGAGGCATCCGCTGTGGTCCTGCTCTACGTGGTTGACCACGACGTAGTCCACGTTTCCTGCTTCCTCGAGCTTGCCCTCCAGCTCCTGGAGGAACTTAGGGTCCACCGTATCGATGAGCGCCGTCTTGCTCGACCCCTTGACGATATATGAGTTGTAGCTGGTCCCGTCCGGGAGCGGGATCAGGGAATCGAATATCGTCCTGTCCCAGTCCTGGGACCCGACGTAGTCCACCCTGTCTGAAATCATCACTCTGTTTGCCATCCGATGCACCTCCGAAGGTATGTTTGCCTATGACGACGCTTCCTTCATGATCTCCATGTAGAAGCCAATCATCCTTCCGTATTCATCGACCGGTATCCTCTCGTTTATCCCGTGCACGCCTTCTGCCAGCTCGTGCGAAAGCCTCACGGGGATGAACCTGTAGACGGCGTCGCTAAGATTCGCATAGTGCTTGGTATCCGTACCGCCCGTGAGTATCCCGGGTATTACGACAGGGTCCTCAAAATGCCCGGCTATTACCTTCTGCAGCAGCCTGAACTGGTCGCAGTCGACCGGTGAGGCGCTCGACGGGGTATGCTGGTGCCCCGAGGCCACTATCTTCACCCTCTTGTCGGCTATCGCCCTTTCCAGCTCGCACCTTACGCTCTCGGGCGTCTCGCCGAAAGCAGGCCTTGTGTTCACTATCGCCTCTGCGTGGGACGGAATCACGTTGTCCTTCATCCCGGCTTTCAGTATGGTGGTCACGGCGGTAGTCCTCATCAGGCAGTTGGTCGACGGGGAGGATGCGAGCCATCCGACCACGAACGGCTTGGCTATCCACATGTTGGCTATCGCAAGCCTCTTCCAGAAGCCCATCTCGGTCCCGGCGAAACTCAGAAGGTCGGATACCGGCCCTTCGATCCTGGGTGAAAAGCTGTGGCTGTTCACCTTGTCCGCCGCTTTTATCAGCACGCTTATCGCATTCTCCCTGGGAGGCCTCGCGGAATGCCCGCCAGGCATGTCGACTTCCAGCCTGAAGCTGGCGTAACCCTTCTCGCCTATGCTGATTACGGCTTCCAGAGGCTTGCCTGTGAGATGCCCGGGGGCGTCTACCCTGCCGCCCTCGTCAAGCACCATCCACGCCTTCGTCCCCTCGCTTTCGAGGAACGCGCCGATCGCGGCCGCCCCTTCAGCCCCGCCTGTCTCCTCGTCGTGCCCGAAAGCCAGATAGATACCCCTTAAGGGCTCGTATCCGGAGTTGAGGAGCTCCTCGAGCGCCTCCAGCAATCCAAGGACGACATGCTTGCAGTCCAGCGCTCCCCTGCCCCAGATGAAGCCCTCGTTAATCGTCCCGCCGAAAGCTGGGTTCAGCCATCTGTCCGCGCTGCTTTCCTCGACAGGCACCACGTCCATGTGTCCCATGAATATGACGGGCTTCAACGACGCATCCTTGCTGCGGAGCCTGACGAGAAGGGAATATCCTCCGTGGACGGTCACTTCCGCCTTCGAGAATACGTTAGGGTAGCTGTTCCTAAGATGCTCGTGCAGCTTAAGGAACTCGGTTTTCGCCCCTTCATCGTGAACGCCGCCGTTGACGGTCCTGAACCTCAATGCTGAAGCCAGCCTCCCGGATGCCCTCTCGATGTCGAATCCCGGTGTTTCCTGCGCCTTGCCCGGTGCCATCTGCCTTGTGGGCATGTACGCCGCCTTAAGGAGCATGAACACGAACACTGCAGCCAACGCTGCGGATATTATCAGCACGACCTCGACGAACAAATCATACACCCCGCTTGCCGGCAGGTACGCCTTCCGTCACCTGCTTAGTGATCTTGAAATGTATCTTTGCGTACTTCGAAAGCTCCTCTATGCCGCCCCGTCCTAAAAGGGCCTTCGCGACAGCGGCAACGTTCGGGTCCGAGGCCCCCTTGGGCAGTCTCATGCCTGCGTCGTCCGACAGCGCATCCATCGCCTTGACGAACTCCGCCCTGGCCATGATCGACGCGGCGGCCACTGCGATGTCCTGCTCGGCCTTGGGCATCTGTACCAGCCTCACCCGCCGTCCGCCCTTCATGAGGGCGTTCATCAGGAAGGATTCGTCGCCGAACTGGTCCGATATGGCGATCTCGCAGCCCGGGGATTTCTCAAGGACGTTCTCGAGCGCCCTCGAATGCCCCCAAGCCAGCAACCTGTTGAGGTTCTTTATCTTCTCGTACAGCGAGTTGTACCTTGTAGGGCCGACCCTTACCACCGAGTACTTGCACCTTCCCGAGATTATCGCAGCGAGCCTGGCGATGCTTTTGTCAGTCAGCCTCTTCGAATCCTTGACCCCGGCTTCTTCCAGGTAATCCTCGTCCTCGGGCCCGACCATGACCGCCGCTATTGCCAGTGGGCCGAAGTAGTCGCCTTTGCCGGATTCGTCTATGCCGATGCGCCTTATTCCTTTGAACTCACTCAATCGTCTTACCTCTGCCTATCATAGGCCGCACGCCCTATCCTGCCTTCGCGACCGGCCTTTATTATCTCTTTCCCGAGGAAACTCACGCCCACGGCCGAGCACCCGGTACATTTCATGCACCTTATGCACGCTCCGGAATTGGGCCCTTCGTATATTGACATGTCCACTGGGCATATTTCCTTGCAGGCGTCGCACCTGACGCACTTCCCGTGCACTTCCATGCGCAATGCGCTGATCCTGTTGAAGGGCGAGTATATCGCCCCGAGCGGGCAGACGAACCTGCAAAACGGCCTTTTAATCTTCACCGCGGCCCAGACGGCCGCGACGAGCAGGCCCACCTTCAGCCAGAAAAGCGGCCCGATGATCTCCCTTATCTCCTCATCCAGAAGCGCCAGGGGGATTCCCGCCTCGAGCGTGCCCGCCGGGCAGAGCTTGCAGAATATTGGGCTCTTCAGTATGAACGGCAGCGCCAGCGCCGTGACCGCCAGGATCACGTAACGCAGCCAGCCGTACTCATTGGATACCCTGACCTTCTTCCTGCCTAATTTTCCCAGAAGCTCCTGTACATAACCGAACGGGCACGCCCAGCCGCAGGAGGCCCTGCCAACCGCCGCTCCCAGCGATACGAAGAAACCCGTCACAGCCAGGGGCAGATAGCCCTTCAGTATCAGGTTCTGCAGGCTGCCCATCGGGCAGGCGGTCACCGCCAGCGGGCACGCATAGCAGTTCAAGGACGGCGTCGGACAGAACTTGAGCCCCTTGAAGAAATAGGAATTCTGCAGGACCGCCGCTCCTATCTGGACATAGTTCCTCAGCCTCTCGGTGTTTCCCATCTACTGCACCCCGATGCACGACAAACAGAGTATCGTCGCGTTAAGGAATATCGCGCGGAACTCGCCGCCTAATCCCCCGGCTACGATCAGCGCGGCTCCGAGCATGAATATCGCTACGGTGGCGGCTATAGGGAACTTCTTCACGTCATTCCCCTCCATTCGTCTCAGGATGCGTCGGCCAGATACTATACCGAAGTCCCTTTAAACGCGGGCTTCAGGTGGGCCTACTCCAGGCCCGATAGCATGCGGAACACCTTAAGGACCGCCTGGTGGCCCATATCGTCCCCGCCTTCGATGTTGCTCAGCGCATTATACAGCGACAGCGCAAGCGCCGAGCAAGGCAGGCTGCTGTTCGTCTGTCTTGCGAGGGTCTGCACTATCGAGAGGTCCTTCTTGAACAGCTTGGAGTAGAAACCGGCGCTCCAGTCGCAATCGACCATTTGCTTGCCCTGGTTTACGAGCGTCCAGTTCGACGCCGTGCCGTTTGACAGGATCTCTACGGCCTTATCGAGGTCGACCCCGTGTTTCATCGCGATTATCAGACCTTCGCAAAGGCCGAGCATGTTCCCGGCAAGGACGGTCTGGTTAGCGAGCTTGATCACCTGGCCGGAGCCGCTCGAACCTACGTACGTCACGTTCTTGCCCATCGCGTCAAGGATCGGCTTTGCCTTGAGGAAGGCAATCTCGTCGCCTCCGACCATAATCGCAAGCGTGGCCGCCTTGGCGCCCTTCACGCCGCCTGAGACGGGCGCATCGAGATGCGATACCCCGAGTTCCGCCGCCTTGTCGTAGATCTTCCTCTCGACCTGCGGCAATATCGTGCTGCAATCCACCGTGATCAGGCCCTGCATGGCACCCTCCAGGATGCCCCCCTTGCCGAGGTAGACCTGCTCCACGTCCGGAGAATCGCTCACGCAGGTGATTACGACCCCGCACTCCCTGGCAAGCTCGGCCGGGCAGGAGGCCGCACGTATGCCGAGTTCCGCAAATGGCACCAGCCTCTCCGCGCTCCTGTTATATACCATTAGCTCAAAGCCCGCCATGTGGATGTTCAGGGCCATCGGGCCTCCCATTAGTCCTAATCCTACGAAACCAACCTTCAATCCTCGCGCCTCCCATCTTACTCGTCGTCATCGTCTTAAGGCCAAAGGTGTCACTAGCCATTATAGCAGCGCAGGCGGACGAAATGTCCTTTTGTCGGTCATCCCCTGCCGTCTGTGAGCCCGGATCTTCCGGCGATCTCCCGAGCAACGTCCTTGGGCCCCATGTGCGTAGTGTCGATGACCTCCCACCCCATGCCCCTGTAAAGGGGCAGCCTCTCTATGCTAGCCTTGATGTTCTCCGCGTCCCTTTCGTCCTCCTCCATCCTGGACGAGAGTTCTGCGGGGGAGCATACCAAGGCGAACAAATGGAGCTCGAACCCGTGCCCGGAAATCCTCCCGAGGAGCTCGTCTATGATCTCCTTCCTGTGCATCACCCAGCTGAACACTATATTGTCTAGGGTGGAGTTGGAGAGGTACGCGCCGAGCATGAAGGTGATGTTGGACATCACCATGGCCTTGTTCTCATCGCATAAATTCCAGGGGTTCATGAGCCAGCACCAGTCCCCGTCGAGCCAGGCAGTCCTAGGGGCCATTTTGTAGAGCATCCTGCACGCGGTGGTCTTACCAACACCCATGGTGCCGCTCACCAATATCAGTTTCTTCATCCGTCCCCTCCATTCGGGGCCATCCGCGCAATCCGGATAAGAAACGGCGCGGGCCATTCGCTCCGCGCCGTTAGGCCTATTCCTTTATGACATGGGCTTTGTCGGGCGGTATCGAGATGAATGCGCCACCTGTCAGCATCTCCTGCGTGTCGTGCTGGTCTATCACCCAGTCCATGCCTATCTGGTCCTTCACCACGTACCTTACTTTCTCGCCTATGAACATGCCCTGGATTATACTGACCGGAAGGCACGCTTCCGACCCGCTTGCGCATTCGGATTTCCCTATGGTAATGGATTCTGGCCTTATCGAGAATATCGCGTGGTCCCCGTCCTTGAAGGTGTCCGTCGTCAGCCCCGAGAAGCTGCGGCCCGCGTGGTCCAGCGTCACGGTGCCGTTCTTCACGATGACTTTGCCTTCGATGAAGTTCGACACTCCGATGAAATCCGCAACGAACTTCGTGACCGGCTTGAAGTAGACTTCCATCGGCGAGCCCACCTGCTCGATCCTTCCCTTGTTGAAGACCACTATGACGTCAGACATTGCTAGAGCTTCGCTCTGGTCGTGGGTCACGTAGATGAAGGTCCTGTTGAGCTGCCTTTGCAGCATCCTGAGCTCCACTCTTACGCTCTCCCTCAGCTTCGCGTCAAGGTTGGACAGCG
>ERZ795044.3685-NODE-3685-length-12812-cov-4.005958_pt1 | contig 12812 bp, 10 predicted proteins | sample MGYA00375128_ERZ795044 | MGnify/ENA primary metagenome ERZ795044 (study PRJEB30173, sample SAMN05720213) | anaerobic digester metagenome | isolation source: active sludge of municipal wastewater-treating anaerobic digesters | place: USA | collected 2014-12-22 ... | reverse complement strand
TATTTTAATAGAAGGGTGCTACCGCCTAACATCCACTTTTTAACATTAAAGCAATATTTGCATAGCATAGGAACAAACTCACGAAGGGTGAGAAGATAATTTGCCCAGATTAACTTAAATTATTTGACTAATATTATCTTAAAATTTATATTAATTTAATGTAGATTTTTTATCTTTACTATGTGAAAAAATAATCATGTAAAAAGTAAAAAATCAAAAGATGCAAATAAAAAAAGACTTTAAAAGGAAATAAAATGCTTCAGGAAGAATTAATAACAATAAAAAAATCAATGTATACAAGATCTACAAGTTCGACCACAATACTTTTACTTATTATTGTTATTGTGGCTGCGATTGTTGTTATTATTTATCTTAGAAATAAAGGTGTAAAATTATTTAAAACTAAAACTAAAGATGAAACTATGTTTGAAGAAGCAGCTCTTATTAGAGGCATACCAAAGAGTACTGTTAATGTACTTTTAGAAACTATCAAGTTTGTGCCTATCAAATCACCAGTATTGCTTTTTTCATCAAAGAATAATTTTGAAACTTACCTTATAAAAACTATTATTGCTTTGAGATCTCAGAACAATGTTATTGGGAAAGAAGAACTTGAGAGGATGAAAAATGTAATATTTGGTCTTCTATCAAATCTTGATAGTTATTTTAAAGATTCGAAGAAAAATGTTAGTTCACGTGATATACAAACGGGGAAAAAGGTAAGGATATATATAAAAGATATGGGATATTTTTTTACTGAAGTTATAGCTACTCTTGATAAAGGATTTGTCATAAAAAAACCAGTTATTGCAAAAGAGCCCAGAAGCTGGAAACTTCCAGTTACTGTGTATTTCTGGAGAGAAAATGATGCTGGTTATTCATTTGAGAGTTTTATTGAAGATGAAGTAAATGAGTCTCTTATACAGGGCCTTTTTATAAGGCATTCCGACAATCTTTTAAGATATCAGAAAAGGCAATATATAAGAAAACAATGTAAATTTTATGCCACATACTCGCTAATAGAAATAATTTTAGATTCAGAAGGAAAAAAGAAGATGAAAGTAGTTCCTCCAGAGTATGATGGAACCATTTTCGATATTGGTGGTGGTGGATTTGCCATGGAAGTTGGAACAAAATTGCCGGTAAAAAGGCTTATAAAAATAAACCTGTTTATAGGAAGACAAAATGTTAAGGCAGTTGCAGAAATCATAAGGTATGAAATCTCTCCCAATAATAAATTTTATATGCACTGCAGGTTCGCAAAAATCCCCGTTATAGATCAGAATATAATATATGAGTTTGTTTATTCAAGATTAATAAAGTAACATTGTACTTTTATCTTAATAAAAAGGATTATTATTATGAGTGGTAAGATTGATAATAAGGTTAAGATTCTTTACATCGAAGATAATCAATATAATCTTCTACTGGTAAAAAAGATACTTCTTGCAAATGGCTATGAGTTTTATGAAGCTAAAACTGGATTTGAAGGGATTGATATTGCCCAGAAAATCTTCCCCGATCTTATCTTAATGGATATTAATCTTCCGGATTTATCAGGTTTTGATGTTACAACAAAGATAAGATCCATACCATCTCTCAATAATGTCAAGATTATCGCAATAACTGCAGAGATAGGTGAGGGGGCTAGAGGTAAAGCTATTGCATCTGGTTGTGATGGATATATTCCAAAACCTATCGATACAAATTTTCCAAATAAAATAAAAGAATTTTTATATGGGAAGATGGAAAAAATAGACAAAGATTCTGAGGTAAAATACTTAAGACAGTATTCGAAAGAACTTATCGATAAGCTTCTTGCTAAATACTCAGAACTTGAAAAATCAAATGAAGATCTGGAAAATACATTAAATATAATAAAAGAGGTGAACCAGAAACTTATACTATTAAATAAAATGGAAGAAAACTTTATAGCAATCTCTTCGCATGAATTAAGAACTCCAGTAGTGGTGATAAAGGGTTTTATAGATCTTATAGGAGATGGTGCATTTGGAGAACTAAATCCAAAACTTCTCGAGATTATAAAGATACTACAGGTAAATATAAATAGATTGATAACCATGATTGAAGATATAACAAGTTATGCAAACTTGAAAGATAATCAGACAATTACCTTACTTTCGGAGGTAAATATTGTTGAATTATTAAAATCAATATTTGATGAATTTCAGGTCAAATTTGCTGAAAGAAAACTTGTCGCTAACTTTGAGTCGTATGTTCAAAATCCCTATACATCTGTGGAAGTTACACTATTTTCGCAAGCTATAAGAAATATTATAGCCAATGCAATAAAGTATACTGCAGATCTCGGGACAATAACTGCTGGAATAATTGAAGAAACCGATCAATATAAGATATATGTTAGAGATAATGGTATAGGCATAGAAAAGGAATACCTTGAAAGGGTATTTGAGAAATTTTTTACCATTCAAGATTCTTCACATTATTTTTCTGGTGATTTTGAGTTTATGGCAGGTGGTAAAGGGCTTGGGCTTTCAATAGTAAAGAGTATTGCAAGGATACATCAGGGTAAAGTTTGGGCTGAGAGTGAAGGAAAGAATAAAGGTTCAACTTTCTATTTCACAATACCTAAAAATGTAAAAGAAAAAATGCAAAAATCTTTATCATTAAATAAACATAATAGAAAAGTCTATGTTATAGGATGGAAAGATGCACTGGATTTTGTTGATATGAATATATACGATCTTGAAATCATGTCTGTTCCAGATTTTTTGATGAAATGCGATGCACTCCCTCCGCCTTCTATATATATCATTTACATTGGCGATGTTAATGAAGATTTAACTGTAGACATTATAAGTAGATTAAAAACATTTGAAAAATCAAAAGAAGTTCCAATTATAATAATTGATAAACAACCAGATCATCATATGAAGGCTAAATTATATTCTCTAGGAATCGAAGAATATATTTCAGAGCCAATCAATAAAGATCAGTTCAAAAACATTTTTGAAATGTTCGTTATCTGAGGTTTTTTCTATTTGAATCTTCTTTTTATTTCTGTTTATTTTTTCCAAGACTTTGAGCTTGTAAGTTTATTCACTGATTTGCAGCTATAAACTATAAAGTTTACTTCCGGACTTTAGACTTGTGACTTTCGATTTTAGTCTGTTGTATAAAATTTTTCACATCTTCAAGATTTTCAAGGCTCAATATGTTTTGTTTTATCAAATATGCTTCAGGATAGCCCTTGATAATATTAAAGGCGATTTTACGACTTTCTACTATAGTTTTTTTTAAAAATTTTTTTCTATCTGCTTCATTTTTTGAATTGTCATACTTTGATAATGCTTTTTCTTTTAAGGGTTCTGGTATTAGGTTAAAAAAAGGGTAACTATTAACATAATCTAGCATATTTTCAAAATAAGATATTAAAAAGTCAATTTTATTTAATTTATTTTCTGTGCATAATCTGCCTTCTTTTAAGTAGAAGGATATTTCTTTAAAGATTGCAGGGTTTTCAATAGCCGCTCTACCTATCATAAGTCCAGAAGGTTTATACTTTTCAAACAACTTTTTTGCTATCATTGGACTGGTTATATTGCCATTAACTATCATAGGTTTAGGGAAATGAGAGACCTGCTCATAAAGTTCGTACAAAGGTTCACCTTTGAAAAGCATTGTTGCTGTTCTCATATGTATCGTTATATACTCGACTTCTGTATCATTCAGGTTAGAAATAAGATCTAAAAGTTCAGGTTTATCAAATCCAACTCTTATTTTTATGCTAACCTTTCCTTTAAATTTTCTAGAAATCTGGTCAACTTTTTTTATGAGTTTATCAATATCTTTAAGCCAGAAAGCACCTCCTTTAGCCTTTATTACCTTTTTAACAGGACAACCACAGTTTATATCAAAGTTATCAGCAAAATCCAATATTTTTGAAATTGCCTCAATGAAATCATCGTCGATAGAACCAAAAAGCTGGATTGTATAATTGTAATTTTCAAGAAAAATAGGTATTTCCCATAGATTGAGATTTAATATTTCTCTCACATGGACCATCTCCGAAAATATTCTATATGCTCCATTTTCTGCAAACATTTTTCTGAGTGGGCTATTGGTAAATCCTGCCATAGGTGCTGATATAAGATTATCTGTATTTTCTTTTGAAAGAAGAGAAGTCAAAATAATTACTCCTGAAGCTATTTTATTTAATTTATGTGAAAGATTAAAAAGATTAAAAAATATTCATAAAATTCTTTGCGTTTATTCTTATTTGATTACACAAAGATTCTAAACTAACACCTAATAAATTTGCCACAAAATCGTATGTTTGAATAACATTATAAGGAACATTTTCCTTCCCCCTTAATTTACCAGGAGAAAGATATGGGCTATCCGTTTCAAGGAGGATTTTTTCAATGGGAATTATTAAAAGCGATTTCTGAATATTTTCCATTTTTTTATATGTAATATTTCCTGCAAATGAAAAAGCACAGTTTTCAAAGTTTTCAAGTATGGTGGTTGTTATTTCTGGATCACCAGTATAGCAGTGGAATATTATTGGTGATGAAATATCAGCATTTTTAAGAATTTTGATGGCATCATCAAAAGCATCTCTTATATGCAGCATTACAGGCAAATTATACTTTTTTGCAAGTTGAAGTTGAACTTCAAAAGCATTTTTCTGTTCTTGTGATGTAAAAAATTTGTGAAAATAATCAAGTCCAATCTCCCCAATAGCAACAAGCTTTCCATTGTTCATATGTTCTATAAAATCAAAATGTAAAAATAAATCCAGAAGTTCAGAAAAATCAAATGCTTCATAAGACAAATCATTTGGAGATATACCAAAAGTAAAATAAAGAAAAGGTAATTCGTTTTTATAAAGAAAATTTTTTGAGAAAACAGGGAAAAAAGTCTTGAACTCATTTATAGATGCTGAAACCTGGACAATAGAGTTTATTTTTAATTTTCTTGAATTTTGTAAAATATCATTTATATTTATGCCAAAGATGTTAATTAGGTCAAGATGGCAATGACAGTCAATATACATTTTTCCGCCTTTTAGTGAATTTGTCCAATTATTTTGTCTCTATTAAAAGATAAAAGTAATTTTTATTCTCAAGAAATTCTTTATTTTGCTTGAATTAACTTAATAAAACTAAAATAATTGTAAATTGAAAAGAAAAATATTTAAAAAAATTTTTTTTATGTTATTTTTTTGCTCGATGAATTTTTAGTTCAATTTTCTTTATTTTAATTAGAGCAAAGAACATTTAACATTAATAGTTAAGCCAGACGATTATTAATAATTTAGATATTTTAAGTTTAATTTACTTAAAAATGTTATTTTATAAAGTAATATTTTCATATAAAATGATAAGAGAAGGGATGAGGCGATGAAGAGCTTTAAGAACTGGGAAAAAAGACTTGCAGGTTCTTTAGAGCAATTTTTTAACCGTTTTTTTCATTATGTTTCAGTTAAGTGGGAACATTTTATTAAAAAAGGTAATGAAAAAGTTACTTTGATGCTCATTCCTCATAATCAAAAGAAGATATTAAATGTACATATGTCTATTTTTTCAATTGCTTTTTTTATAATTATGCTTTCTGTGCTTTTTATTGTATTTTTTATTTCTATTTCTACACTTGCATCAACCGCTGATCAGATGTCACATTTTAAGCTTCAATATCTAAAATATAGGGCAAATTATGAAGATATAGTGGACAAAGTTAACGACATTTATCAGAGTATTTATAAGACCAGAACTGAAGCTACAAATCTTGCTAACTTTTTTCTTGGGCAGAAAAATTGGAGCAAGATGGGTATAGGTGGTCCTGATGTCGAAAAGATGAAAGATCTTGACCCCTATGAACAGCTTGCAGAGATTAGTAACAATGTCGATTCATTTTATTCAATCTTTGTGGAATGGAATAGAAGACAACCTTACATGAAAGATCTTGCTGAGAATTGGCCTTCAAGATGGCCTTTTGTTGATGGAAGCGGTGTTATAACTTCTCCATATGGACTTAGAAGACATCCTGTTAGAGGAGATATCCTTTTCCATACTGGACTTGATATAGCATCTTTCCCCGGTGCTCTGGTGTGTGCGACTGCATGGTGTTGTCAAGTTTAGTGGTTGGAGAGAGGGTTATGGTATAGCTGTCGTTATCGAACATCCTCGTGGTATAGAAACTTTATATGGGCATCTTATGATTTCTCTTGTCAGGGTGGGACAGGTGGTTAAAAAAGGGCAAACTATTGGTAAAGAAGGAGCTACAGGACAGGTTACAGGACCCCATCTTCACTACGAAGTAAGACTTAACGGGCACTGGGAAGATCCTGAAAAATTTCTTCATCTTTTCCTTGAATATTTTTAAAAGTTTTAAAGTTTTTATAAACCTTAATTTTTAGTAGTAATTTTTTTCTTGAAATAAAAATGCTCTTTTCCAATTTAATAAATAATTATGATAAACTTTTTGGAATAAAAAGAGCAAATTATTAAAAGTATTTTTAAATCAAATTCATAGGCATAAGGAGAAAGTATGTCTCCAGCAGAAAGTGGGCTGATAGTTTCAAATATTATCGCTGAAAATACAAAACTAAAAGGTGATTTTGAGCTTGCTACTGTTCTTCGAATAGATGGACAATTTAATGGAACAATAAAATCTAGTTCAAAAGTTTTAATTGGTGAGAAAGGAAGAGCTTACTGTGATATCGAAGCTGAGGCAATAGAGATTGGTGGTATATGGGAAGGAACAGCAAAAGCAAAACAATCCATTAAAGTTTTTTCAACCGGTCAGGTAAAAGGAAGCCTGGAAGCTCCAAAGGTTATCATCGAAGAGGGTGTTTTACTCAATGGTTCTATAAAAGTCATAAAATAGGTTTTTTGAAAATATCCTATTTTTTAGTATTTTTAAATTTTTCTCTTAATTTACAGGTTGAACTAATTTTAAGAGTGATGAAACTTTCCTCTGTAAAAGCAAGTTTATGCTTCACATTGTTTTATTTATGCTTCTCTTTATTTTATAGAGTTCCAGTGAATTCTGGTTGTAATATATACTTAAAACAACTGGTTATTAAATCAATATGCTTGGAATAAAATTAATAAAATCTTCAAAAGGTAAAATATTGAGAGGTTTATTTATAGTATTTGAGGGAATAGATAAAACCGGAAAAACAACAGCACTTAAAAGCATATCTTCAAAAATTGATCGAAAAGGCATAGATATCTTAACTACTTTTGAACCGGGAGATAGCCAGATAGGAAGTAGCATAAGAGAGCTTTTATTAAATCCAGAGTATAATCTTAACGTATTATCAGAATTTTTTTTATTTGCAACAGATAGAATCGAACATTCAATGAAAAAGATAAAAACCGCACTTGAAAATGGAAAGATAGTAATTACCGATAGATTCCATTTTTCAACCTTTGCTTATCAAATATATCCAAATCTCATAGACTTAACAACAAACTCATCTAATCTTTCAAGTTTTGATCTTATCCTTAAAAAAACACTGGTTAATCTTGATATGGAATATGCAAATCTTCTTTTTACTCTGGTTGAACCAGATTTAATTTTCTATTTTTACAATGATATTTTGAGTAATTCATCTAAGAAAAATATTGATTGTGAAATAATGAAAAAAGATTTCAAGAATTCGAAGGCAAAAAATAAAGATGATTTTTCATTTGATACAAATGATTCTTTTGAAAAGAGGGGAGATTCTTTTTTCTCTACTGTTGAAAGAGGTTATCAAAAAAGCTTTACATACTATAAGGATTTTTCTAAAATAATTTATAATGTAGCTTTTTCGAATGGAATCAAAAAAAATATAGAATTTATTTTAGAAAAAATAATCGAAAAATATAACGAAAAAAAATTACAGACCTGATTGATTGATTTTTAATTTGTACATCAATCTCCGGGAGATATATTTTCAGGACTTTTGACTTTCAATTTGTAATTGTTGTCATCTCTACCAGGAAAAAGTGAAAAGTCTCTTCCCGCTTTTCGCTATCATTTATTGAATCTGATAAAATTTGTAGTAGTATAAAGAAAATATGAGAGGTGGGTCAAATGATCCCTTCTATACAGAATTTAATACAAAAGTTTACAAATGATCAGCAAAAAAAAGCAGTAAAATCAGGTAAAATTGTTACAAATTATGATAAAAAAGCTTTAACATTTGAAGAAACTTTTGTTGAAAATGGGATCTATGAGCTGTACTCTTTATATGAAGATCAACAACCTGAAGCTTTGATAGTACAGATTACTGAATATGGGAAAAGATATAGAGGCAATGGTAATCAACAGGATTTACTGGAGTACAAGATGCACCTGGGTGCTTTTGTTCTTTTAGTTACAAGGAAAGCATACAGGTTAAAACTTATATCAGCTAAGAAAAAGCCAATGGATGATGAAGAGGTTGATTGTATAATTGTAGAAGTTGAAAAAAGACTTGTCGCTCTTTTAGAAAATTTTTTATCTTCTCAAAAGCAAATTTTTGAACTTATTGGAGAAGTTGAAGGTTTATTGTTCAAATTTCTTGTTTAATTTTAATCATATGCTCTTCTAATGAAAATGTGGAATTTGTATTTTTTCTTCTAGTATTTTTTTTTGTGGTTTAGATATTTATGCAAAATTTTGTATAAATCGTATGAAGTTTATATTAAGCTCTTATGTCTGCTTTTTTTCATGGATCCAAAAAATATGAGCAAATTTATTTGGCTTTTTGCAACTAAGTCTGGGCAAATTTGAGAAAATTTGACTTTTTTTGCACTTATGATTTTCGATTTTAGACTTTTGAGTGTTGTAAAAAGAGAAGAGCAATTTATAGCGATTTAGATTAAATAATTTTTATTTTCTTATAATATGTAATAGATGAGAATTCAAATAAAGGAAAAATCAGGGTTAAAATATATTTTTATACAGATGTCGATTACTTTATTCAAAAAATGTTGCTGAATTTTATAATCAAACTTCTATAAATATTCCTCCAAAATCAGTTGTTAAAGTTGAAACAAAGCATGGCCTTGATCTTGCTATCTATCTTGGTAAAATTAGAGAGATCTCACAGGTTGAATTTGATGAAATGTTCCTTGCCCAGCAGACTATGGTTGAAGATGAAATAGAGCAAAACGATATACCTATAGAATCCATAGCAGATATAGAAAAAGTTGAGGATCTTTTACCTGGATTGGATATTAATAATAGCAGGCTAGATAATAAACACGAGGTTGAGGCATCATCTTTTTATAGATCTTTACCCGTGAATAATAATATATCAGAAGATAAATTACCAGAAAAAGATATTTTTTCTCAAAATAAGCAGGAAAAGAGTTTTGAATTTTTAGAAAATTCTTTAGATAAAAACAAAAATAGCGAGTTTTTAAAAACTAAAGTTGATAAAATTGATAAAAAAGGAGAACTGGAAAATTTTAATAAAAAAAAGTATATGCGTATTGAAGGAAAATTGATTCAAAATGCAAGTTTAGAAGATATCGAAAAATATAAGGAAAATGAAAAAAAAGCTACAGAAGCCTTTAAAATTTTCTCAGAACAAATTATCGCTTTTAAGCTCGAGATGAAACCTGTATCTGTTCATTATTTTCTTGATGATAAGAAGATACTTTTTGATTTTGTTGCCGATAGAAGGATTGATTTTAGAGAACTTGTTCGAGTTCTTGCATCGATATTTAAAAAAAGGATAGAATTACATCAGATAGGTGTTAGAGATGAAGCAAGGATGATTTCAGGCATATTTATATGCGGACAGGAATTATGCTGTAAAAGATTTTTGCACCAGCTTTCTCCGATAACCATAAAAATGGCAGAGGTCCAGAATGCGCCATTGAATACTATGAAAATATCAGGATATTGTGGAAGACTCCTATGTTGTTTGCAGTATGAATATGATTTATATGATGAAATAAAGAGCAAACTTCCATCTGAAGGAGAGATTGTCTCGTATGAAAATCAACTTTACTTTGTGCAGGAGATAAATGTTCTGAAACAGTATTTAAAGATAAAAAATAAGGAAACAGTTGGTGTCGTTTACTTATCTTTAAAGGATCTTAATTTTGAAAAAAACGAAGATGGTGTTCTAAAGATTAAATCTGCTAGAATCTATGAATAAATAACTTTCTAAAAAATCTTAATTTGTGCTTTCAATCTTTTGAATTTTATCTATATTACATATATTTTCTCTTTTTTTATATTTTTTTGCTCCTCTCTTTTTTTCTTTGTATAGCTTGACTTTCGACTGTTATACTTTCAACTGTATTAATAATCACGTTTATTCCCGGGCTTTTGACTTTAGGTTTTCTGCTGTTATGATTTTGGCTTTAGACTTTGGATTGTAGTACTTTTGACTTTAACCTTTAAATTTCTGGCTATAATATCTATTATATTAAATCTATTATATTAAATCTATTATATTAAATCTATTATATTAAATCTAAAATGTCACCGTTAAAAAAAGATTAGCATTTAATTTAACCATGGAAGAAAAGTTTGTTATTTGCGGTGAAAAAAATGAATAGAGAATATATCCAAAAGATGGTTCTATTGTAAAAATTCCTATCCTGAAAATTAGTCTACAATCTGCATATATAAATCGATGGTAAATGAAAGTATTATCGGCAAAGACAATTGATGCATCTTTGTATCCTATTTTTAATTCAAATCCAAATGATGTAAATGTTGGGATAAGTCTGACAAAAAATATGTAATTATATAGATTGTATTCATTATAAACAATATCAGAAGCCAAATCAAAGTTATAAATAACATTTTCATACTGAAAAGATAAACCGAGGCAAAGTTGATATATATATAAACCTGCTTCGGCACCGAAGGATTTTTTCTCAAATGTCAGATCATTTGGAACCGCTGGAATAGCTGAGAAAAAGTTTTGATAGTAAAATGGAAAGGAAAATGAAATTGATGCAAAAAATTTTGGGTAAAAATCAAGTTTAACATTGGTTTGAAGCTGAGCAAATATAAAGGGAGATAAAAAGTTATCACTATTTTTAAGTATTAAGCTCTGAGTAAAGTTAAAAATCTGTGAATTATATGTTAAATCTAAAGATAACCCATTTGGATTTAGATAATCAAATGTATTCCTGAATAAAGTGAAACTAAAAAACCAGTTCTTGTAAATTTCTATTAAACACTTTATTGAAGCTTCGTAGTAAGAGTTAAGTGAAAGTGTCGTTTCTGAGCTTTGCATAAGAAGGTTTAAAGGAGTATAATAGTACCCACCACCAGCATAGATCTGCTGAGCGGAGATAGCTGGAGAAAAGATTAAAAGAATTGTTAAGAAAAGTAAAATAGATAGTAAAGTTTTTAAAATATTAATCATAACTTTGTTTTTTAGTGAAGTTAAGTCGCTCTTATTAAATTTAATAAGTTCCATACAAATCCTTTAAAAATTAACTTAATAGCCTTTGAGATAAATGGCTGAAAAGGCTTATCATAAATAAAGCTAATAAAAGTACATCCTGTAAAACAAAAGCAAAAATGTTTGTAAAATTTATCTATATATAAAATAACATATTTTCCCCAGCTTTCAACTTTATAGGTTGATTTTCTGCTAATTTATTGAAAGTTTGGCAGATGGGTGAAAGAAAGATCTTTTGTGTATTAGAAAAAAACAGATAATACACTTTTTTTTAGTATAAACCTGAAAACAAAACCGAAAATAAATACTGAATAAATTTAAATAAAAATAAGCTCCCGGTAACTAAACAAAAACGCCAGGAGCGAGAAGATGTATTACTTTTTAAGGGATTTTAGACTGTTGTATTTTGAAGTTTGTTGTCTGACTTTTGATTGTAATATACAGCAAATAGTTCAACTAGTTATCCTACCAGATGGATGAGAGTAGATTGTTAAGTTAAATAATTTTCTTTTAACAAAATTATTTATTGGCTTTAAGAATAAATAAAATATTAGCAATGAGGTGAGGCAATAAATTATATGTTAATATTTATAAAAAATTGATAAAAAATTATGATAAATTTGTAAAAAAGACTTGACAACAGAAAAAATGGTTGTATTTGTATATTAAGCACAAAAGTGCACAAGTCAAAAAATTATGGAGGATTTCTATGAAGAGAATTATCCTTGTTCTCGCTTTAGTTCTTTTAGTAGCTCTCCCTGTTTTTGCTCAGGAAGTTACAGTTGAAGATTTGAACAAAAAATTGACAGCTTTAGCTAAGTATTCATGGACAGGTGCTGTTTATTTGTGGCCTACATTTGAATATGATGGAACAGATCTTCTTTTTTATTCTGGAAGATACAGACTCAGAATGAACTTCAGCTATAAAGATGGTATTTACGGCGTTTTTGCAAGACTTCAGTGGTCAAATACTGATATGGCTCCTACAGGTGCTGTAGATATTATTAAATATGCTTATGGACAAGTAGGTCTTTTTAACAATATGTTAATTGTTAGAGGTGGTATTGGTATTCCATATTCATATACACCATGGACTGCAGTTGGAGAAAATATCGTTTATGTAGATCCATTTTTTGTTGGTGCGAAAGATAACATTGTTTTGGCTGGTATCGATGGATTAAAATTTGATCTTAACTTTGGTCCAGCTAACATTGGTATTATGGTTCCTGTTAACCAAACAGCTACAACAAAACTTGCTGATCAAATCCAAGATTTAGCTATTGGTGCAAAAGTTAATCTTGAAGGAATTGGTGTTATTTATCTTTGTGCAGAAAATCTTCTTGTTCAAAATGGTTTAGTATTTAGTGCAGCAGATCGGAAGAGCACACGTCTGAACTCCAGTCACGAGGACTTATCT